>JGI24159J19872_10007524_pt1 | contig 14265 bp, 8 predicted proteins | sample Ectturendosymbi4_FD_19872 | JGI IMG/M metagenome (IMG submission 19872) | reverse complement strand
CTATGATTTGGTAACTTCACTATAAAGTGGAAATTCCTCCCCTGAACTCATGAAATTCCTCCCCAGGGAGGAATTCCTCCCCGGTTGGGAACCACTGTCCTAAATCTAACCATGGATAATAAATGTTTGTATCCTTCGAGTAAATATCTCAATGTTTTCTGGATTTATCCTGAGTTATTTTATGATTCTCGATACGGATGATTTCTCTAGGCAGGGGCGGATCCAGCCAGTAAGTTTAGGGGGGGCGATAACTGTAATATTTGGCAGTCAAGTTTCATAACGGCTTCGCTGTGGTAAGAGAGATGAGGTATACTTCACAAGTTCACAACACTTCTGTGACAAAACAGTTGACGAAAAAATAGCCTTCTATCGCGAATGTCGTTTTCTGAATTGTACAAAATTATGGTGAAAAAAGTTACTTTCGTAGGTTTTAGGGGGGCGATCGCCCCAATCGCCCCCCTGGATCCGCCCCTGTGTCTAGGTGAGGTAAACTTGCCCTGCTTACTCTGGAGGTGAAAATGATGCATTTGCAAGGTCACAACACTTTAGACTCAGCAATTTTTTTACGTTCTTTGTTTATTTTTCAAGTGCAATATTGCAGCCATAGCGGCGCAGACACTAAATGGATGTTACCTTCTGGTGCATTGTTGTTGAAGCGCCTGGGAGCGCTGGTTTCGAATTTTTTTGTTTGTTGTTTATTTTGTTGATTGTGAATGTTTTCGTGTCAATAGGATTGACTTCAATAAATATTAAAATGTCATTGGGGTACTAAAATAATAAATTATCAATATTTTCTACAATCAATTAAGCTGATGTCTCGCACACTATAAGATACCGATATTCAAATAAAAATTTGACAAACGCATGGTTGATGCTTTAATTTTAAATGTTTCTATTTTTAGATTAGATTAAAATGTTGGAAACGTACTTTGATACAACTATTTCAGTTCCTTGTAACATTCTTGCATTGTTGTTTTATACAACTTTATCTTTTGAGGAAATATGGGTCAATATCTATGCTTCACAGTCTGATCATAATCAAATAAAACCGATTACTTACTTGTACGTCGCTTTTGGCTCATCTGGTTCAGAACAACGAAAATCTGTAACTTGTCGCTCCGCCATAAAAACCCCTGCTGACCTATATGCAATGACATGCACGAGACGTCTCTAGGTGGGGTAAATCTGGCACTAAAGATGGCCACAATGATAAAAAGATATTAAATAACGAGACCTTAAATCGTGAAATGATCTATTTCTGAAAAAAATGCTCTTTTCTTTTCAGTGCCGGAGGTTGTAAATGAGTGTGAACAGTCGTAGTCAAATTGAAGAGGCAATAGTTAGAAGGTATCAGAAGCTAATATGAATAAATGTTGATACTCACACATTAGCATAAATGAGGTCCTTGCGTTGCTGTGACAAAGACCCATTCGGTGTGTTTGTATATCAAACTGCTTATACAACACCACATTTTAATTGCGAGAAAAATTGTTGATACTCTCTTGACAAAAAGAGGTTAACAGTATCGTCTTACGAAGAGTGGCAACGCAAAGTTTAACAGCGGCAACGCAAAGTTTAGATTCCATGATTAGGAATTGACCGAAACGTTTTCAGAAAGAAAAAATCCATCTTGAAAAATTTGTCAGTTAAATGGGGGAGAACGTAAATCCTTACTCTGGTCTGGTTTTTGCACAACATTGTGTATGAAATTGTGCATAACATTCCATACCAACAGGTGCTGCAGTAACTAATGCGAGTCAGTCGCTTAGTTTACATTTATTACAAAAATAGATAGACAAAGACGTTTAGGAATTTATGTAGTAGTTCGTCTTTACGTAATTTTTGTTTTTGGCTATATTTCTTGTTAGATTTACTTTTATTTGCTTTTAAATAGAATTTGCAACTGACACAAATTTTATATTTGTAAAAAGCTTTCCGTTAACTGACTTGAACTTGATTAAGTATTTGCCAGAAAAAGCAGATGCAACAGTGCATGTCAAAAATGTACTGGAGATCACCGGAAAACACGGCACAAGAACATTGTACGTCACGAAAAAAGCGTATTTGAAGTAACGTAGTTGTTTTAAGAATTATTGAACAGAAGCTCACAGGGTCAGGGAGCACAACACTGGTTCACCGCAAACTTCGAATCATCGATCCGGTAGCTATTTATAACAGGTCTTTGCCGACGCAGTAAGACAACAGGGCAGAAAACAGTGAATATTGTTTAAACACGAAGAATATCTTAACATGGTTCAGATCAGCAAAAGTTCGGAACTGTTGGTATAGTGTCTCCGGTTTTCAAACTTCGCGTATGGCAGCCGACTTCTGTGGCCCCAACTTTGTGATTGCGACCATGTCCTCGCGGTGCTTTGCACAGCGATATGTTGGAGTGAGATTAAATGCGCTACATCAACACCTCCGTCAGGTCTTGCCTTCGCCGTTCCGAGACATTGCACGAAACCAAACCGAATTTACCGTAGCGAAACGCCGAGAACAAAAAACACGCGAATAGCGACACGTCCCTGCGACAACAAGGAAATTCCGCACCTATGGAAAGAGTGTCTCGCCATCGATGTAAAGGCAGGAATGCCCTAACGTCTTTCCAACTACAGGTCTACCTTTCTATCAACGATAAGATATCACTTTTGTTTTCTATGTTGGTTTATGACGGGCCATGTCTTTTTGCGCAGACTCATGTGTACAAAGGGTCGCTGTAGAGTTTTCTTAGTCATAAACTGCGGAAACACGCATGTCACACGTCTCAAGTAAGGGCATTACATGCAGGAACGATGGTCTTGTCTCGCCAGAAAACATACAACATATCAGCTTAGATCAATACTGTATGCCACTTTGCTGCTGACGGCAATATCGGTTCGATGAATTTTGGTGGGAAATCATGAAACCGCTAAGAACTGTGTCTGACAGCTGATCGCAGTTTTATAAACTTTTAGTGATGCACTGGCGTTTGCTCGTTGCAGCGATCTTGCAAGTAGTATTTCATCAAAATTTTCCTGTACATTTTATTGATCTGTGAAAGTCATAGGAATTACATTTTGCACATTCAACGTGTTGGCACCAACCTACCAGACGAAAAATTGCTTTGCTTGCGGTAGTGTATTTGGCAGTTCATGCAGTAGGAGTTTTGTTTAACTTCAGCAAAACTGCACAGTTAGTGGTTACTTTTAGTCATAGTGATGAATCCAGAACGGTTCGATCTTTCCGATTAATGGTAAACCGGAGAGTTTGCGAACGTGCTATGGACAGCTTTTTGGTGAGTTGCTAGATCATTCCTGGAGTAGTTTCGCATATTCAACAAAACCGAAATACTGCACATGCACATTTTGCGCTCAGATCACCAGCACGCCTAATTTCAACATTTTGCTGGGCCATTCTTACCATGCATCCCAAATTTGGCAGTTTAACATGATACGAACACAACTCGGCGCCTGTTCACAAACCCGACGCGAGACTGCAGTGCGGGGTGGCGGACGGCACAAAAATCGATTTCCCGCACTTTTGCAGCGAGAACAGAGATGCTGCGCCAAACATAGCACGGTCGTTGCCGAGCGTGATGTCTTTATATGTGGTGGCGTAGCGCTGACGCGATTAGTTGTAATCAATAATGTAGCAGCAGTCCAAGCCCTTGTATTTTGTAAATGACGTGTATGATGGAAAATACGGAAGATTAAAATGGTGGGAAATGTCGTGGTTAACGATCGGCAGAGTTTGGAACCACTGATACCAGCCAAAAAAAGCCTTTAACGTATTTTGACCGGTAAATTTTTTTTTCAGTGCGGTCAGTGGCGATTTCAATGGCTTATATATTTTTGTGCAAGTGGTGTGTGTAGCAGGCCTATTAACGATCTATATTACAGATAAATTTTAAGCTTGTTCTGTTTTTGCAAAATGCAGTATAAACTGCACGACAGATTTTCTTATTGCAAAGTTATTTTCGCTATTAAGCTGAAGGAAAATCCAAAAGACGTGCCGTAGCCGAGTTGTCACAGGCAATATAATCAAACATGGATAAAATCGAAAATGAGGGATTGTTCAAGCCTGCCAGAAAAAAACTGAATATGTTGTATTTTTCCATTTACGTCATTGTTTCTCGACAGCTATTTGCTGAATATAATTCTCTCAGCAGTTACAGACGGAAAATATTGACAACCATTAATATGGAAAAATTTGTCACAACAACATTTTTTTAATTGGCCGCTTGAACACCTTTAGTGAAAACCTAATTTCCCGCTATGTTTAGATCAGGAGCGGATCCAGCCAGTAAGCTTAGGGGGGGGGGCGATTTCAGTATTATTTCTTAGTAAAATATCATAACGGCNTCGCTACTGTAGGAGAGATGAAGTCTACTTCACAACACTCCTGTGACAAAAAAGTGGACAACAAAACAGCCTTATAAAGCGAATGCTGTTTCATAAATTGTACAAATTATGGCGAATAAAGTTACTTTCCTATAAAGTTTTAGGAGGGGGAATCGCCCCAATCGCACCCCCTAGATCCGCCCTTGGTTTAGATTGTTGAGCATCCTACGAACAAGGTTTTCACTTTGTGAGGATAACTTTTATCCAGGCAGATTCGAATGCCTCACCTTGAATAGCACCAATTCATGAGAAAGGTGCTGCATTTGCATCATGAAGAACGACCACTCGATGTTCAACTGCTTTTGACATCTAAGAGCAGGTGGCTTTTCTCTCCCGAAGCCTGGCCTGCATAGACCTCCTTCGAAGCTGTTTCAACGCTAATGGGCGCAAAAAAATCTCTCAATTTCCGCCAGGAAAACGCCAACCTGAGTTCATATGCAACTGTACCAATCTTGTTTCCCGGATTAGCAAAAGTTATGGTGAAGTCATATACGATGAGCTCCACAGTAATTTGTCCAATTACAAGGAGTGCGAAGGTAACGCATACTTTCTCCGCAACAGACGTTAACACAGAAACTGTATACTTTAGTTCTTTTTGTAATACAGGCGATGTGAGATTAAACCAATATTTTCCACTAAACTCTGCGTACTTTCTCCTGAGAATGATAACGCCAGAATGTGTAGTGCATTAGAAAAACCTTCAACGTAGAAAGCTCTTAGAAAGTTCTTCAACAAATTGAGAAGGAAAATATGAGTTAAGGCCGAAAATTTATATAAGTGGTATATCTGTTCAATTTTTTACCTTTTTTGTATGAAATGTATGCTACTCAGTACAACTCAACTAATGACAAACAAACTACCATTTAAATTGCTGACGGACATCGGGTTATCTGACACCCACATACTATAAAATAATGGAAAAAATTTACTCACACATTCAGTTGCACAACACATCAGCTATTTGAAGTGAACTAGCTGTGCGGCATATTTGCCTCTCAGTTTATAACCTAACGCAAAAGGTACGGCCTTAACAGCAACAGAGCGAAATACGAATATTACAGAGCTGTGTCGAGAATTTCTGGGGCACCACAATTATGGTTATTGAACATTTGTCTGCAAAATCCTTCTGGAGAGCAAGTTTTCGGAAAATATTCGTTTTTTTGTAAGTATTGGATCACTTCATTAAAAACTTCACAAACAAAATTCATCTGCACTCAGAACAGTAAAAAATATGTTCATCATCAGCTGCAGTTCAGGTTTTTGCCGAGTTGAAAAAAAGTACTGGACTACATCAGCGCTTCTCAACTGGTGGATCGCAGAACAGGTCAAAATCTTACAGGACAGAAAGCGAATATTTTTACTAATGCGTTTTGAATATTATTGAGTTGCATTGAAGGCTTGAAAAGCAGGCGATTACTTTCTCTGTATGATTCGCAAATAAGCCAGATGTATGATGGGCCTTCAAAAAGTTGTCAGTAAAAGTGGACCGTGATTTGAAAAGTTTCAGAATGACTGACCTTCATCATCAAGAATCAATTGTTTGGTCTTGACAAAGTGTGGAGATTTCAAATATTTTATTTTGTGAAGTAGTAAAGTTGCGCAGTTTGTGTCTAACAATTATTTCTCCTTTTCAGAAAAGAGCTGTTTTGTCAAAAAACATGAATAGAATGGATTGCTTTTACAAGATAATCAAATTTATCCGTGGGCTATATATAAGGTCAAGTTGCATGGAGTATTAGGAACAAATTTCGGTATAAAAATAACTTCTGAATATTCAAGATCTGGTTATTTTAGCTGCTAAGTACATTAAGAAGAGCCAAGCTCAGCCCAGCAAACCTTGATTGCAACCTCCGATAAACACGGTCCTGTCCTAGTTCACTAATTAAAATAGGAATCATTTCTTAAGAGTCACATCTTAGTGATGCAGATATGCCATCCAAAAGAATGAAGTGTGAAAGAACCATTAACCGAGTTGAAACCCTTTCTGAACATTCATACGTCTGAATTGATATGAGGATCCTTAACTTAATCATATCCTATTTTTGATACATTGTTAACAGCCTCAAAAGTAAGCAGGGGCCTAACGAGGTTAGATGGCATGCCCCCGTTGTCGAACCTGGGGTCTTTCGGAAGCAAATGTACTGTATTGAAAAAGTACTTTTGACATTGTTGGGACTTTTCAGCGCCCCCCACATTAATTCGGTGCCCTCATAGTAATTCGGCGCCCGGTAAATTGCGCCACCCAATACCCACCTCGTTGCGCCTCTGAAATAGACTTACCATAATTCCTTAGGCTTAAACCGGGACAACTACAGTAGCTGTGAACTAGTTTTTTTTTGCAGTGTAGGCTAAGCAAGGTAGCCTTTCTTAACCTCTTAATTAGCGATTATCTGTGAAAGCAATCCATACCGCACTGTAAGCCTGCCACATTACTCTGCATTAAGTCAAGTTCTAGCTTACTTTCAGCATAAAATTACTCAAAATTAACTGAAAGTTATACCGCCTTCTCAAAGCAAACAAAATGGCTTCTAACTGTAGCAGTTGCTGTAGTTCCATTGAAGACAACGGAAAACTGACACAACGATCAGCCCCCAAGTTTACAAATGGCCATTGAGCGGATTTATTTCATAACAATGCATGATCAGGCTGGAGTTAATTTTGAAAATTTGACTGAAGTGAAATTCCGGGACATTTTGCTAACCGGGACGGGACAACGGGACAGACATTTAAACTGGGACAGTCCCGGCCAAACCGGGACGTATGGTAGGTCTACCCTGAAAGTGATACCATCCACAAGGGGCGGATCCAGGCAGCAAGTTCAGGGGGGCGATTTCAGTAATATGTGGCAGTCAAGTCTCGTTACGGGTTCCCTACTGTATACAGAGAGATGAAGTATATTTCACAACAGTATACAGAGAGATGTATACAAGCATACAGAGAGATGAAGTATACTTCACAACACTGCTGTGACAAAAAAATGAACAGCAAAATGGCCTTATATCGCGAATGCTGTTTTCCGAATTGTACAAAATCATGGTGAAAAAAGTTACTTTTCTAACTTTAAGGAGAAGTGGTCTCCTTAATCTCCCCCCCCCTGGATCCACCCTTGCCATCCACTTCACCAGAACGTGATCTGTGACCTGTACTGATAAGCTTTAATTTTTCATTTTTGTTGGTAGAAATCAGTTGAAAAGTTCTCTGCCAACTGCATAGATGACACTTTCATTATATAATAACGTGCGGCCCGCTGAAACATAACACATTGCACAAGCAGCCGCAGATTCGTCTACCGATACATTTCGAATAACTGAGTGTTTACTCCAATGCCAGGTCAATTTGTAGGCATGCGTTTATCATTACAGAAGATAGCTTGCTGTCACAAAAGCTTGTGATGCAAATTGTAATAAAAAGATATGAACTAAACTCTTACATGAAATTCTATTTTTAACAAAGATTAACTGCCTCGAGAAGTTTGTAGTTACAGATGACAAATTTTTTCCTACTTTTTTGCGCATATTTGCAGATGAAACTTTTTTTGCAAATTTTTGGTTATCTGTAAATATTTTTTCAAAATTTTTTGTCATCTTCGCGTATTTGCTGATGACAATTACTTTACTACCGAAAATCTGGTCGGCGTTACTGGTAGATTGTATCTGTTCTGTTTAGAATAAAACAGAAAATTGTGCAAAATTTATACGCTTTTCGAACATCCCTCCTGAAACAACCAAGGCTATGAGACATTAGTAACTTCAGCGACTGAAATAATGTTTCTTATTTTGTCATCTCACTGCTGCTGTTCCTTGATCTTATNCAGTAAATATTGATGTATGAAGTCACAAAGGAAAAATAAGTCATTGATAAATAGGTCGTGTCTCTGTCCATGACAACGGTGGTTTATTTTCGTTTANGTTCTTCGCGTTCGCGATAACAACGCTTACGCCATCAAACGGACAAAGATATCTGCCTGACAATTCAACTTTTTCTGAAATCTTCTATATGCAGCTTATTTATCTCAATGACATTTCCAGCTACGGATAATACGAAAGTCACTATTACTTTTGTTACAAATATACTTAGCAATTATTGTCTTGATGTTATCTTAATCAGTTTCATTCAGAGTCATACAACCGCCATAACAAAAAAACTCAACTTGTCCAGGAGAGCAAACACAAAGCAACAAAATTCAAATTCAAACATTTCTTATAAAAGAAATTGATTTCTTTTAAAACAAACATTTGTTATACAAGAAACTGGCGAAATTGATTATGCATCCAGTATAGGTCTTTAAAAGAACTCGCTTAGACAAACCTAATCTAAGTCTAAAATTTAGTTAAATAGCAGTTAGTTTGCAGTAACAGCAAGTATATTTAGCTTAAACTAATATGAGTTAGCCCTTGACGCTAAAAAAATAAACAGCGTTGATCTGGCGCTGTTCAAGAAATGAAACCGAAATGTTACACTTCAACGGTCTCGCTGGGTTATCCTTACTTGCAGAGGAGCTATTCTATAGTTTTATCAGGGATATCTGTAACTCAGGGATATCTGGAGTTCTAGATATCCCTGAGTTTGGTTCGCTAAGCACCTTGGAAAACGCTGTCCAAAATTGACTAAGTTGAAATTTAAAAATTTTTTACGGGTTGGCACAATCTGGCAAACAAAGTTCAGGGGGGCTCTCAACGAAATACAATTAAAAATATACCTTTTTGTTTCCCAAGGATTGCACTACTTGCAAACAAACCTACTACCTGGTGGCGGTTATTTTTTTGTACCGAATCTCAGTGTCATGTTAAATATCATAGTGTGTCAGACCAACACTGAACATCCAGCATGAAGTCAGTAGCGCAGCCAACCCAAAATTTGGGGATGAGCAAGCCTTTTGACGTAGTGAGCAACAGTATTTTTCTGGGACGGCCTTCTCTCAAAGCTACTTCTATGCATCAAATCTTTACAGTGAATCCCATAAGAACAAATTCCTTCATCAGAACTTCTTTATGTCGTCTCGCTTTCAAAGTTATGCACCAATTTTCAGGTTTTTGCACACTTTGCTTCGCAATCCTCACCGATGAAGTTGTATTTTGATATTCAACCTACTAAAATTTTCCTGAAATCNCTCACCTATATCTTTTCTTTACCGACACTCGAGACTTGAATTTCGAGACCGAGACCGAGACTTGAGACTTTATAATCTGTGGAATATGCCGAAGTTTTTCTGAAATTGTTCAAAAAAGTCAGCACCACTTAGAAATTGAAAAATTTTCTAATTTCTTGCATATTATTAACCTGCTGTTATTGTTTCTTAAAACTGCAGATACAGCACACAGAAAACACGTTGAATTACAGAAGTTTCCATAATTGATATCGTTGCAGTATTGAAAGTCTCGAGATGTCAACCGTGCCTGGAACTTTCACCGCGTTCTGGCCGCGCCGCTTGACCTTCAAAATTGGAAACTGCGCCATTGCCGCGTACCGCGTTGCTGTTGGGGTTTTACATCTAAAGATGAGTTTTTGCAAAACAAAAATATATTTCAGAAGTTATTGTCTTCGGCTCTTGAAGCATAGTTGTTGTTGCTTACAGTTTTACTTCACGTTTTAGCGGTGCCTGTGGTCGAAGATGCAGGACATCGCTGTTCTTTCTTCCTGCAGGTGGCGTGCTGCAGCCAGTTAGTGCAAACTTGCAATGAAGACTGTCTTTATAGTAACTTTGAGGCATTGCATTCAATCTTGTCTTTATAATAACTCGGACTGCAGTGTACTGGCTTGGGAATTGCGAATTCGGAACTAGGCTACAGGTAACTACAGCTAATTAACTGGTAGACACGTGACTAGCAGAATGCTTTCACGGCTGCAAGTTAAAGGGTTCAGTGGTTTTCTGTATAATATGAACATGGTATCTGTATAATACGGTACTGTTTTGACTGTATGGCAACGCTGCTGTGAATATATCACGGCATCTCTATATTGAGAGTACAGTATATTGCGTAATTCAATGTGAACGAATTTTAATTTACACACCTTGCCACGCTAACTATATTTTGTGATAGTAGCTGAAACATATCATTGCATAACCAAGGTTCATTTGCAACATATGGAATGCCGAACACACGTGCTGTAAAGTTTATGAAACTTTGACACAATGCAAGCAGAAGATATACCGCATGTTGGTGAAAGCAGTGCTTTAAAGGGATTTTTGCTTGCGTGTCAGTCTGTGCAACTGCAAAAACAAATAACAAATTTTGATTAACTTATGACAGCAAGCTTGCTATGGCTTTGCGTGCAGCCGCAAAGGGAGATACATGATGAGACAATTTCAAGGGGTTAAAAACATTTTGTAACTTATACGTAGCGCCTATTTTTCCTCATGAAGCAAAAGCTGCGCCGTGACCATTTTGCCTTTGGTCCACTGGTTGTTTGACTTGGCCACGTGACACGTAGGATATGAGGAGACAACGCGTTAGGATTTAGGTTTATGGTTTAGGATTAGGGTATAGGATAAAGGCAAGGGTGTATGCTTAGGCTTTAACCTACATTTCAGGCAAGAAGCATATTTTTAATTGTATTTCCTTGAGAGTCACATAATATTTTTCAACACTTAATGCAAGTAACTTACTAACCAACGTGTTAATTTTTAAGTAAAACCAACAATTTTAAACAATGGTAAATGCCTGAATTTTCTCTCTTTTTAATGTTAATGCGACTTCTGGTGCTGCATGGTGTTGCTGATGGCTTCGTAGTCTGGTAGATGGAAAATTACAGAAAAAGTTTCATTCGTAACAATCGTGTTAAGAAAATATCATGCGAGCCAGATGCCGTCATCAAAAGAGCCACGTCTGGCTCACGAGCTATAGGTTCCCGACCCCTGCTCTAGAAGGTTTTCAATAGGCTTTGGAGGAATCAGACGATTGAGCTCTGCGTTCATCTTTTTGCGATGATTCAAACTTGCGCATATCTGTATTCAAGTAACTTCACCCCACAGGTGAAATAAGCAAGGAATCAATCACAAATCAGGGGTGTCAAACTGGCTTGTCAAACTGATCAGACTCAGTCTGTCAAACTGATCACACTCAGTCAGGGGCGTAGCGTCAGTGAATACAAGGCATGCAGTGCATGCCTTGCTTTCAGTGAATAAAACTTAATCGCTTCAAAACTTTAAATTAAGTTTTAAATCATAAACACAAAGAAAAAAACTCCTCGCAAATTTTCGTGGTCAAAGGTTTTTCACAATTTAAATTAGTTCTCGTAAAAGAGCCTTTCAAACGCAGGCCCGCGACCAGAGGGATGGCAATCGGGCAATTGCTCCCCCCGAAATTTTTGAAAACGTATGTATTTGGTAGGTACAGCAAGAAGTTACATCATTTTGCCCCTCCCGAAAATATCAGTTGGTTGCGTCCCTTTTCAAACGTGTTTGGTTTTGCTATTGAATTCCGTCAAAAAATTGGATAAACATGCATGCGGCAGGGAAACACGCCAGTGTTGATCATGATCCGGTTTCCGGATCGCGATCCAACCGGATTCTCCAATTCAGAACCGGATCCGGATCGGACTGGATTTTGAAAAAACTCTACCGGATTAGATATGGATACCCAAACTGCTTTGATCACTGAAGTCAAATGCTTAAATCAGGGTGTGTTTTAGAATATAAACCGGATTGGATCAAATAGTTGGACAGGTCTATCGGATTAGGATCGGACTGGATTACACAATGAAAATATTAGACTGGATTAGGATCGCAAAAATCTCCGATCCGTTCAACACTAAAACACGCATGCAAAATCTGAGGTTGGCCTATGCAAAAAATGTGAGCAGAGGTTGGCCTATGCAAGTGGTGGCTAGACTAGAAATCTGCACAATGCGAATGAACATTGTATTGTACTACTGCACATTACTTCTAACATCATCGTCAAAACCTGTCACTAGGCCTACAGTGTAAAGGTCATTTCGGCACACTGTTACTTCTCTATAATCTGTTTTGTTAACCATTGTTTTTTGTCATGTCTTGTGTTACTGCCCACATCATTTGCCCAACATTCGCATAGTTACGGCATGGATTCCGAAATTTCCGAACTGCATTGTCACTTACACACTGTAGGCCTATTTTGCATCGGCTGTAACTTTGAAATCATCATTAGTGGTAAAATGCTCGGTACTCCCACCCAGTGTCACACTTTGGTGATATATGACGACAGTGGTCAGAAAACACGTCTCAATTAATTCCAAACTGTTTGACAACAACAAGCATAATTACAGAAATGAAGCCCCTCAAATATTTTGTTTAGCTCCTGCACAGACCTTAATGTTGACTCCGGCTCCTGCTCCAGCCTAATATGCAAACTCTGGCCGGAGTCCACTGCGGCACTCCGGCTCCGTGATCATCTCTGGTGTACAATAGTGTTGAACGGATCGAAGATTTTTGCAATCCTAATCCAGTCCAATATTTTCATTGTGTAATTAGGTCTGATCCTAGTCCGGTAGACCTGTCAAAATATTTGATCCAATCCGGTATATATCCTAAAATACCCCTTGATTAAGCATTTCACTGCAGTGATCAACGCAATTTAAACAGCTATATCTGATCCGGTGGAGTTTTTTTCAAAAACCAGTCCGATCCGGATCCGGATCTAAATTGCAAAATCCGATTGGATCGTGATCCGGGAACCGGATCATGTTGAGGCGACTTCACACCAGAGATGAGCGGACTGTGAAGTTTTTCAATCCGAGTCCAGTCCTGATCTGATAAAATCAAATCCGATCCAGGCCTGATCCGCAAAATTTTTGAAAATCATCAGTCCAATCCAGTCCTGATCCGCCCATGTAAAATTGCGTACTTTATTTTGCCTCATGAGGCAAAAGCACTACTGGATCTATTTTGACTTTAGCCAAATACAATTGGTTGAAGGCAAAATAGCACTAGCAGTGCTCTTGCGTCATGAGGAAAAACAGACACAGCCTTTCAGCATTTCAAAAAATTTAACAAGACTGTATCTACTTTGCCTTTACAGGAAAAAGAACTGCTGGAGTTATTTTGCCATTCAGAGAATCGGATCAGTTGGATTGGTCTAGTGACAAGGACGATATAATATAAGCGTAAGGTCCTTGTAACATCACCTGAATCCCTAAAGCCAAAATCAAACCTAAACGCAAAACCCAAACCCATAATCGAAACCCAAAATCTGAACCCAAAACTTAAACCCAAAACCTAAACCCAAAATCTAAACCCAAATCCTAAACCCAAAACCCAAAACCTAAACCCAAAACCTAAACCCAAAACCTGAACCCCAATCCTAAACCCAAACTTAAACCCAAAACCTAAACCTAAAAGCTGAACCTAAAACTTAAAACCAAAACAATCCCTAAAGCTAAACCCTAAACGGAAACCCCAACCAGTGATGTCCAATCTTTTTCAAGCAGCAACTCATTTTGCAACTCAATTTAACCTATCAACCCCCTTCCGAAATTTTCCAGTCAGGCATATGAAATGCAATTGTGTTTGCACAATAGAAAATCTCAACGACTAAAAAATAACATGGGATATCACTATGGTGAACTAAAGCTATATCCATGCGCATGGCAGCATCGGTGAAGAAGACCCCTGCCGTATACGCTACAAATAACTCCACAGAACTAGAATTGAATTGAAACTAAAGTAACTTCCAAGTTAGCTACCGCCAGTGACAGCGTGACTCGAGTCACGATTTTAGGTGACTCGGACTCGAGTCACGTTGAAAAAAATGGTGACTCGCCTTGAGTCACAGTCAATAACTCGAGACTCGAGTCAGAGTCATTTTTACAAAATCGCTGAGGACTGGATCGGACAGATGATTTTCAAAAATTTTGCGGATCAGGACTGGATCGGATTCAATTTTATCGGATCAGGACTGGACTCGGACTG
>JGI24159J19872_10007523_pt1 | contig 14265 bp, 9 predicted proteins | sample Ectturendosymbi4_FD_19872 | JGI IMG/M metagenome (IMG submission 19872) | reverse complement strand
CTTTTTTCAACAATCCCCATTTTCTATACATTTACTCTCTGATCTTTTTCGGAGTAGGTTTATTGGTGTTTTACATATTTGTTCACCGCAAGCTCCGAGTACCAGGTTCAGCTCGAGCGACTCTTTTTCTTCAGAAACTGCTCCTCGTCGCACCCGCGGAATGGGATAGAGTTGGATGAGGCATGATGAACCATGCATGCGGCAATAGTATCGCGAAAGCAATTGAATTAGGGATAGTTTTCGTTTGATATAAAAAATCTTGTCGCGGGAAAGTTGGTGGAGTGAACTTTCAGAGACACATTGTTCGGAGTTGAGATATTTTTCTCCGTGGCAAAGATTTCAATTTGCAATATCCATTGATATACTTTTATATGAAAAGAAGTGAATAAATCACAACACATAACCTTGTGTTTTATTTAATCTCAGGACTGCAACAGAATATAACGACGGTTCGCCTATAACGTTTCTTCGTCGGTCCCGGCAGAATTCCTTTCTTTTGCCTGCAACCGAGTTCGAGTATATCGTGACTTCGCCCTACGTCCTAAGCTTGGCCCAATGCTCTTTATAATCTACATATGATTTGCCAGCGGTAACTAAATGTAAGTCTTAAAGTCTTACCTCTTCGCTGGCGACGCAACTCTCTTTCTGTCACATAGTAATACAGTACAGCTGCAAGTTAAAATAAATTTGGAACAAGAAAAAACTCAACATTCGATGAATGCAAATAAATTAGCTAATAATTACACAAAAATTATATTTAAATAGGAACTGGTGATGCCTACTTCGTAGGCGAAATATATACTCTGTAAGATCTTAATGTCTGATTCTTTGCTGAGAAAGGATTTCTTTCCATAGACAGTACACAAAAACTAAATTCATACTCTCTTCTAAAACTCGTCTTTAACCTCCCCATTCAAACCCTCTTGCGGTGGTTTCACAACAGAACAAGTTCAAAGTATTAAATATCTAGGTGTTGCAATAGATTCGCTGTTAAATTGGGATCTGCATATTGCTCGCGTGGGTTAAAAGGTTGCATGTGTTAGCACAGCACTGGAGTTGCAGCCTATTTAAATGTGGATCTGCTTCGTACAGTCTATTTCTGTTTTAATGTCACCTGCACTGTGCAATACTAATTCGGGTAATTGCAGATACAACCTTGTTAGATTGTCTAATAAAATGAATTAACCGAGCTATTCGCAATGTATGTAAAATTCACATTAACGAATAAATACCCATAAAAGATATGGATTTTTCTACTTGTATCCTTGAGATGAAATACACATATAAATGCGAGCTTGAAAATAGTTATATGAGTAGATAAGATATGCGATCGCATGCTATCAAAAGAAGTCACAGGAGAGCATATATACACATCAAACTATCACTATTGCAATCGGAAGCTTCACACTGCGGCAGCAAGCAACAGTAGAAATCATGCGCCGCAATCACACTTCGCGTACGCTAGTCCAGTGGTTGTCAACCTTTTTTATATTGGTACACACTTTTAAATTTGCTCGATAGCCTGTACACCCTTGCCATGCACTAAAATCAAGTTCTGTAAATGTGGAAAACTTCAGCGATTTTTACGATGCAAAAGTCGCTGTCTTCGCCGCTTTTGGATATCACTTATCAGCATTCCTGAACACCAAAATCCCAGTCAAAAAACGATTTCTGCTTTTGTTCGCATGCCAACAACCCACCTTTGTGAGGGTTTTCTTCTCTTGTCGAAATTAAATGAAAAGGCAAACTCAATCAAGGATTTTGATCCTCCTATGAGAGAATACCTTGAAACAGGGTTAAAACCTCGTTTTTCATAACTGGTGGATGAAATTCAGCGACAGCATTCATAATAAATTAGATCCGTTTTTTTGTCCACACACGTTGTTTTTTATTCACATGAGTGTTGTACAACTTCGCAAGCTGCAAGACCGACTTTCATTGAATTTTGTGTGCCGTGTCATTGCCGTTTTCTACGCTTTTGTTGGTACTGGCGTATAGCCCAAGTCAAATCCTCATCTGTAAAGGGCTGCACGATGCAAGGCAAAAATTCAGATTCAAATAAAGCCAAAAAGTGCCCTTAAAATTAATGGCCAGTGGGTGTCCTCTCTGAGCAAGGAAAGTCCGCAACTTTTGCCGCAGATTAAACACCCGCTCTAAAACTTTTTCTCTGGATAAACATCGTGCCTCAGCATGATATATAACCTCATTACATCTGCTTCCATGCTGTTGCACACTTCTGAAAACATTCGATGCTTCTTTGAGCATGAGCAGATGAAATTCAAAAATTTTTGACCTCATCAAGAACTATCTCCTGACCTGAACGCTGGCTGTTTTCTTGAAGCAATGTCTAAGTATAAGTTCTCGATGAATCATGCAATGAATTGAAACACAGTCAAAGGAAACGTTTTTGATTTTTGGACAGCCCCATTAGTAGAACCTTGCATGGCTGCTGCTCCATTGGCAGCAAGTGGCTTACACTTTATCCAATCAAAACCATGTTCCTCAATGAACTGATTCAATTTGGCGAAGATGTTGCAACATCACATTATTTGCAACATCACATTATTCACACACGACAACTTGATAACAAGATACTAGCTGTTCCTTTGTGGAAATCCGTTGAACCACAACGACGTTCTGTTTACTGAGGCTCTAAGCTGTGGATTGCCATTCCGAAATACTTATCAAATAGACCATACCGTAATTTTAAAGAATTATATCAGCAGCTGCTTTTTCAAATATAGTTTTCATTGCTCCTTGATATTGTATATACAGTATGTGTCGCATATTTTATTGTTATAACCAGGCAGTTACCGGTTGTCTGTAATTGGTTAGTGAGACGTTTGCGCCAATGTTTGTTGTACTTCGATTCTTGCTGAATATTATGCTTTGTCTGTTGTACTTCTTGTGTTTTCTTTTTGTTTCTCCTTTTGTCTCCTTTTTTGCGTTAATGATAACCTTTGATTGCCTTTCTTTTTGTTCTTTTTAGGGGTTGGCTGACTTTTTGGCCTCACAGCCATTTCGCCAATCCTCGTATTTTTATCTTCAATCATGACACGTTTATACTACGCGTAAAAATACAATTGATTGATTGATTGATTGAATAAGTTAAGCGGCCAATCGTTATGGCGTGACAAGTGCAGACCGGGAGGAAGCCCCCCTGAATTCTCCGACCGAGTGTCCCTGGTGAAAAGGGCCCCAAAATCTGACTGAGAACCTTTGTTAGCGCATATAGATGCACTAGAACTGAACTCACCAAAGAACTGATTTCACACATTTACCCTTTCAATATTTATGTTTATCTAATACGTCAATGAAACTGATCTCCCCACGACCCACAGCTTCCTGTTATCTAAGTCAATCACTGCAAAGTGCATTGTGGGTAGCTTCGTTGTCATCATATGCCTTGGTAAGCTGGCAGTTGTGGTTGTAAAGTTGCTTTATCCACATTGATTGTAAGCATTTTTGATATCGTGTTTATTCATGAAAATTTTGTCATAAACCTTGTATCCTTTCACTGTACAGGAATAGAATAGCCAGTTTCCAAAGTATACAATCAGGCAAAATCGTATTTGTAGCCCGCTCCTGCAATATCCAGTGTATTTTGCATCCGAGTTGTCCAATGAAAACGTGTTTGTACATGTGGCTTTCTAACAGAAGTTTCATTGCTATTATGCGAGTTTGTTAAATCAATCAAATTTCTGTTCTTCTGGTGTGAATTTAGGAAAACTTCCTGATGTCAAATGATAAAGTTTTCCTCAATGGTAAAGTCAAGCAGTTCTTTTAAGTAATGAAGTTAACGATCACTTTACACGCTTGTACAAGCAAATTTTATTTGATTAACCATTTCAACTAAGCTTACGCTCTGGTGATTTTCTATCTGTTTGAACTGTTCGATTTTAAATGACTACAGTACCTCTACAATTTGATTGACCGAACTGCTATGAATGTTGAACTCTTCAGTGTCGTCGCTTTTTTTCAAAAGCGTTTTTTCATATATGCGTAGATTTTGCTATTGATTATTGTTGTTTATCGACATTTCGTACCCATTTTTGTTTTTCATTGAAAACGACCTATCATGTAATAGTTTGAAACGATAGGATGCTTTCCTAATAAATTAACACCAGAAGAGCAAAAAATTTGATTGAAGAATGCCTGGCGGCAAACACGCAATATGTTCGTTAGATCTTCCGATTGATTACCTCAGATATTAGGAAGCCATTCATATGTCATAGGTATACATACACATTGAAACATGCTTTTATAAACATTTGTTAAATAACTCGACGTTTCTATTTATATAAATATTATGGTTAAATGCAACATATTGTATGTTGAGAGCCCCAAAATCCAAGCTTGGAAGGAAACCACCTAGCACCGGTTCTGGTTTCAGCAGCTGATATTTTCGGGAGAGGGAAATGATTGTTACTTTGCGTTGTACCCAACAACTAAACCAATGTTTGAAAATTTCGCGGTAGGCAATTGCCCGGTTCCCCCCTCCGTGGTTGCGGCCCTAGACAGAATAAGAGCTGCACGCGTTCATACAAAGACCTATACTCTAGCGCAAGCACATGCAATCGCTTCCTTAATTTCCGGTACCTTTATTCTTTAGCGTGTAAGCCCTACATACTTGCCCGCTCGTGTATGACTTCGCTTGCAGTGTGAAAGCAAAGGCATTTTATTAATTTTGAGAAGATGATAAGAAAATGGAAATTGTAATAGCTGATATAATGTCAACCTGCAAGGAGAAAAATATACCATCCTTTGCAGTGGCTCGAGGCAATTTCGACCGTAACTCGCCGACCGTTCACGCTAAAAGGTCAATGAAGACATCAGACACAGATCTTCGTATACTTTCCGCTAAACAAAAGAACAGGTATCCTGGCATTCGAAATATTGCCTGGCAGTGTGACTTCACCATGATGTCTCTGTGAGATCATTGCCAAGCATGACTCCTGTTTCCTAATAAATTCGTACAAATGTTACATACTAATTTGGGTTATAATTTAAAACTTTGATATGGTAAAGTAGATGTGTAGAAAACAAAAGAGTAAGTTTTTCAAGCATTGCCTACTCTCAAGAGTGGCTGGCAAGTCAGTGACTCCTAGGTTTGCTGACCTGACGGTGAGGTATGCCATTATAAACCAGTGTCTAAGCTTTCTGACTAAAAGCAAACACAACTGCTACAGAAAGAAGTAGTTCGATTAGTTATCTTTGGGAATGTCATAGACCATCGGTCGCACAAAAATGCGAAGTGAAGAAAACCAACAAATGTTGATTCAGAGAAGTTTTTTGGATCTATTCCAACCTATAGGATTGCGTTTCGCGGTCTTGTTGCATCGTTTCATTCATTGCAACCATTTTGATCTGTCGCTACTGCCTGTTAACTAGACCTACACTTTTCTCAGTTTCAGAAGTTCAACCAAGGAAGTCTCAGGTCACGAGCGCTTTTGCCCAACGGGCAGCACGCATAAGAAGTAATTACTAAGCACCGTACAAAGCAGAATAACACAACAATATTAGGTTTCCTTTATAACAAAGGCTGTAGTTCTGAAAAACTCTTTCAGAAAAACCCGCTTGTTTTGGGCGAGAGGCGCAACGAGCGTGTGGCAAGGGACGCACAATGCCTCGGGGGCCGGATCGCTGGGGCGCCTAAAAGTCCCAACAACGTCGTAAGTACATTCTTCAGTACGGCAAATTTACTCCCAAAAGAACTTAGGTTCGAACATGGGGNCGCCAAACTTGTTTCTTGCCCCGGGCGCCATCTAACCTCGNTANACCCCTGGTAACAACAACAGGTGTCTCGACATTGTTCCAGAATACCAGCACACATTCTATGAAATAACAAACGTTTTCACTTATATTGCAACAACATGAAAAATTTCGAGAGGTTAGTTGCTTATGGTTTGTTACCTATCCCGTAATCGATTAAATTTTACCGGTTGGGTGAAGTTTAGCATAACGTTCTTGAATTATTTCTGTTGCGTTCATCTCCACCTGTCTTGATTTTTCTCCATTTCCGAAGATATAGAATAAGAGGCCCTATTTTGGCTGTCCTCGTCACACAGTGTTTTTTTTTAAGGTTTTTAAAAGGGTGTCGTGGTGGGTCTAGGATATTTCGGCGATGCCGTTTCGGCGACACTGTTTCGGGTGACGGGACGTTTCGGCGATGGTGGTTGCAGATGTTTTATACGAAAAAAAGTGTGTTTTTGAAATACTTCAGTGGTTAGACTGCAAAGGATGTATGCTTGACAAGCATTTTTGTTGTCATCCTGAGGGCAGCTGTGGTTTCTCTTCAGCCGGAAGTTTGGAAGAGCTTAGTGCGACCGTGACCATGTGTGGAAGGAAATATGGCTTGTGACGTTTCTTTTTGCTGGCATGAGGCGTTTGTGAGTTGCAAAAATTAATCCTGGACAGCAATTACTACTTCAGCTTTGGCGTAGTTACTCCGATTGCATTTCACAGCTAATTTAAGAGTATATTCGTTCTTTCTTTCTGTCGGTTGCCTGTCGGTATACGAATCTATTCGTACTTCCAATCCTTTGCCAACAGCTGCTTCCCGGAATGTGAACTCCTGTTCCAACAGCGCGGTGCCGAAACGGCGTTGCCGAAACANCATCGCCGAAATGCTCCATTCCNNTCGTGGTGGAGCCAGTGCTGGATTAAGGTAGCGCGGGGCCCGTAGCATATTAACAGCGTGGGGCTCTAACTTGAAAATACGCTTGAAGAAGTGAAAACTGTTAAATCACAAATTCTGTGGACATCCCTATGACTATCATAAAGTATACTGAATTTCGCAAGTGCGAAAAACCTAGTCCTGAATAGCAACAGGTGGACTTTATGGGCTACACATCTTTTTCACCAAAAAGTACATACGTATTTTTTTACCAAGAAGGAATACATTACTTTACAGTGTACAGCTCACAAATACAGTACGGAGACAGTAATTAATGCTTCCAGACTCATCAACAGATTGAAATCATTGCTTTAAATTAAACAGTGTAGTCACACAGTATACGTTTCGAAGTCAGTTGTCAAAAGCAGCAAACCTAATGCATTTTCTAGATTTTTCCTTACCGATTTTGTTTATGATACTGGCAGTAGTATCTATATCACATAGATGTTCCTGCTCTATACTCTTTTGAATTATGTTGTTCAGCTTGTTTTGTGTAATGGTGCTCCTTTGTTCATTCTACCATCTTAAGTTTAGAAAATGACCGTTCTCCACTGTAGTTGGTCACCGTGAGAGTTAAATAAATGCGTAAATCATTTCCCGCATTTGTAAACAATGACTATAAGTACACTACCCAATGGCTAGTGAATAGATGCCAAATCCAGGGTTGCCAATGAGATTTTTTGGAAAATCTCATATAGACTCGCGCAAAACCCCATATTTGAACAGAAAATCCCAGGTAGACACAAAATTGAGTGAGTCTTTCTACTACAGTATCTACCATACCTGGACATCTGTAATCACAAAACGACCTAGTGAATATATACTGTAACCTTGCTTATGAACTTTTGTACTTGTCGAAATTACACCGCAGTAAGATGGAATTGTTTGCATTTCCAACGGTTATATCCCAGCATTTACAATAACTAAATCTTCATTCCCAGTGTTCTGCAGCTAACCTTTGAGATCTGGATCTCTCAACTACTCTACCTTAAAAATGATGTGTGTACCACTTAGTTTTATTATTTGGGGTTGCTTCATTAGTATCTCTCTCTCAGTGGCGTAGCTAAGGGGGGACAGGGGGTGTGGTCCGTCCCTGGCGGCACTTTTATGGAGGCGGCACTATGGGTTATGCTGCTGCAGGCTATAAACCTGCAAAGGCTGTACTGGAATAAAAGTGGTTTTGATGTCGGGACACTACTCGCAGTTGAAGGACGTTTTTGATTGAGTAATTAATTAAGCGATTGTTATCTTAGCCAAACAATAAACAATAGTGTATCAGGGATGTTATATCAATAGGCTTTTTTTACACGAAGCTGCAACACGGTTCTCAACATGCTTATCAACTCACTTGGTGTCAAATTTTACTGATTAACTACGCGGTTGATTGATCGAGTATTGGGTCGTTGACGTTTGATCGTAGTCCTTATATGACGTTATAGAACTTAGTAGGAGTAAGGTGGATGACTGTGGGCACACGTGTGGCTGTGGTAAGCTCTAAGCTTTTGTAAATGCTCTTAAGTTTTTTACCTGCGAGTAAAAGCGCTTTGTTGGGCCTAAAAAACGTTTCTGTGTAAATCTAATAAATGAGTAGTTGGATGTGTGCTCGTCAAAATGGATTTCAGTGTGTGTGGAGAAATATAGTCTAGCTCAGTATTCTTCAACAGGGGTTCCGTGGTACCCTAGTATTCCGCAAAACATGTAGTGGGGTTACGTGAGTTTTAACGGTTCCCTGAGGGTTTCTCGTTTCTTTTTAGGGGAAATGATTTCTTTCTTGAGTATGTTGATGCGTCATTATGAAATTTTTTAGATCACCGTGCTGCATTCAGATTCCAAGTAGGCCAGTTAGTTGTACAGGAGGTTGACTGCAGTTTATAGCCGAAAACGAAATATTGATAATTGTTGTGTCGCTTGTTCATTATTGTGCAATTAAGAAAACCGTTATTGTTGCATCACAGTTATACGATGTTGCCGATGTGCAGTTCACAGTGGTGAAAGAAGGCATCCTTGAACTTTTTCGGTTTATTCAAAAGTATAACCTTGGAAACTCTGTTCCAAATATAGCAATATTGCTACGGATTTTCCTCACAGTTTCCATTAGTGTTGCTACCTGTGAGAAGAGTTTTTCGAAACTAAAACTGATCAAGAATTACTTAAGATCTAGTATGAGCGCCTTGCGGTTGAGAAATCTTGCCACACTGTCTATAGATAGGCATACCATACGTCCCGTTTCAGCCGGGACAGTCCCGGTTTTAAGGCTTTGTCCTGACGTCCCGGTCAGTCAGCAAAAAAGTCCCGATTACGCATTCAGTCAGCTAGCATAGTTCTACACCTGGTACATCAGCTCTCTTGAGAGAATTTGTTCTATCGTGAATAACATGCAGTCTGATAACAGAAGCAGAATGTGAAAGCACTTATTACCTATACACACTAGTCCCCGCTTATTAAGCCCACCCTTAATAAGCCCACCCCAAAATCGCCCGGTCCGGAATTAGTCCATCTATACCTGTTATAAAAAGAAACGCTATATAAACCAAAAACCCTGCTTAATAATCCCAATTTTCTAATACATTTACTTAAAATTGGGAGAACGTCGAACTCACACTTTTTTGTCTTGCTTACGACGGTTTCGCACTGACCTACTGTAGTTTATAATTCAACTATTTCGTCACAGATCGTTTATTTATGCCGTAATCGATATGCAAGACAACTGGTGCTTTGTAGTTGTAGAATTTATTTGCAAAATAGCGAAGAGATGTGCAGAGTGCAGACTTAGCCTTTTTTAAGAAACTTTAAATTTTACAAAATTACACTGCCAACATGCAGCCAAGGTATTGCCGCCGAACAACTCAACATCTCTCGTGGCTGCCTGCTAAATATCCTGTGCAACGAAAAAACTCATCGAAGTGCAGCATTATTGTTATTGTTAGAATGAAGGGACCAGAAAAGGCAACGCCATGGCAAAGACCAGGAAGTGGAAGAAGGGTTGAGGAATTTTTAGCGATAGCACCCTCGGCCATGCACATTTATGTCCATGAGAGTGGCGAAAATTGGTCCCCCGGGTCCATTCCCTTAATAAGCCCTAGGTCCACTCGCTTAATAAGCCCAAAATCGTCCGACCCCAAGGTGGGCTTGATAAGCGGGGACTACTGCATAATCCTGACTTTTCGTGCTGTGATTTTTACGAAAAAATAAAATCGAACAAGGACTTGAAGAAAGTATTGTCTACAGAAAAACATGAGTGCATAAACATGTAAATTTACACAAGTTTGAACATTGTTTTGTTTCTTAGTAAAATGCATTGTTTTAGTTTTTCGTGGTGTCCTAACTACAGGAATCCAAAATAGCCACATACTCCAAGTGAGGTATGAACCACATTTATTTGATACCGATCGTTGTTCTGAAGCGTCCCGTTTTTCAAACACAAAAATATGGTATGCCTATCTATAGAGCAACAATTGACAGATAAAATAAATTTTGACATTGCCATTGAAGAATTTGCCAATAAAAAGGCAAGAAAAGTTACTGTGTAGAAAATTGTAGTTTTCATTTCAGAAACAAAGATGGTCCTAATTTTTACATTTTTTTTACTATTTTTCCCTCTATGTCATTTTTGCTTTTTGTTTAACTGTTATTTACAATCTTTGAGTTTTTGGTGTGTATTTAAAGCACACCATATTTGAGCATATGAGAGTACTGTAATATTATAATGGTGCACAAACTAGTTAATATATATACAAAGGTTTAAGAGCCAGTCACTGTGTCATATGTTTTTTATGGACTTGGGGCCACCAAACTCAAGGGCCGCACCGGGCAGCCCACACTCTAGCTACGCCACTGCTCTCTCTGCCACTTGAACTCAATGCACCTAGTTAATATTTACAGCTTACATGGTGTCAGTTACTTGTTCATCAGTTATTATAAGGTACCCGATCCTTTATGCAACAAGATGAAGAAAAATGAACCTAGAAATAAGAAGTAATAAATCATGCCTTTATCACCACTACACAGTTAAATCCTAAAATAAACAGATCTTCAGAAGAAAAATCCAGAAAGACATTGAAAACCCAGATCTGGGGAAAAACCCCAAATTTGGCGCCATTGGCTAAATCAATTTGAAAGCACCAAAAAGGTAACGCAACTTACAGAACAGGTCAATGTGATGTGATAATATTTTTTTAAATTGCCAGTCATAACAATACCATCAAACAATATCTGGATCTGGAAATTGCTGCAATTTCTCAGCATTGGTTGAGTGGTCCCATAATGTTGCAAATAACCATAAAATACTTTAATTTTCAAATCACAGTAGTATTGATAAAAGCATTCAATTGCAAAGTTTCGCTTAGCTGCTGATGGAAAATTTAGCAAAATAGTGACTTCTTGAACTGTAAAATTTCCATATATATATAATCAGGGGCTGCTTTTAGGTGTCACACCGACAACTCTTCGCAAATAACTCATCTCTGCTGTTTGTTCTTTTGATAGCATTCTTTCAGTCGTCACCCAAGAATCATGGCCACAGGTGAGGATCGCAACAAAGACCGATTTACAAACTGAAAGCTTTGCGGTCTTTGAAAGCTCCCGTTTCGTCAACACGGAGCAATAAAGCACACGCAGAACTACGTTTGCTTTACCAATCCGTGAATACCATCCCAAGGTACTTGAACGTCTTCACCTGCTGCAGTGTATATCCGCTCACTTGCAGAATACACTGCCTTGGGCGTCTTGAGAGACACGATACCTCAATATTTTTAGTGCTGATTTTCGATCCTACTTGGTCGTACGCATCAGAAAACCGATCAAATGCGAGCTGAAGCCCCTGCTGAGAAGGTCCACACATGCAATACCAATTCGTTGTTTGCAAAACGCAAACATTTCACCCTGGAGTTCCCAGCAGTGACACCCTCGTCGACGCATCTGTGATTGTCTATCAATTCCATGCAGACCAGAGCTCTCCACATATTTTGGGAGAGGACCACGTAAGCTGTTGCACAGCAGTTCGAGGGCCTGAAATCTTGCTTAATGTGTTTTTCTAGGAATATGCTGCATTCTACCAAATCAACGCTTTTTTCGGAAATATGTTATTTTTTCATTATTGAAAATGTGTTTTGCGTCCGGTGAAATGGCTTCGCAGCTCGGATGATTTGGCCCGCGGACCGTAGTTTCGAGAACCCTGATATAGACTATGACAAGGAATGGTGACAGCAAACGCCATTGTCGGAGTCCAACACCCACGCTGAACGGTTGTGATTTAACTCCGTGGACACGGACACAATCTTCTTAGCAGAAATAGAATGAGTTGACGGCCAGTAAGAGGCACCCGCCAAAAGCTTTTCACGAGAAACCCGGCCATATACTTTCCCGAGGTCGACAAAAAATGTGCATACGTCTTTGGCATGCTCCCAAGATTTCTCGAAAATTTGCTGAAGAGTGGAAATTTGTTCTGTAATGTTACGGTCGTGACGAAAACAGCATTGTGTATCATCCAGCTTTGGTTCAATTATTTTCGCAGCATCTTGACATACACTTCTCCTGGGAGCCGAAGTAAAGGAATCCCCCTGCAGTTGGTTCATTCACTCCTGTCTCCCATTTTGTTATGGAGATAATCAATTTTCCAATGTTTCGATACCCTTCCAAAACGACATGCCACTTGACACACACGAGTAAGCCAAACCGTCCAGCGTTCTAAGTTCTCCTGATTCACCATCAAAATCTTCGTAATTAGCTTTAAGCTCAGATTTAGAAGCTGCATCAGAAAGCTTATTGATGCACAGTTCCACGGAAGCTTTCATCTGTGCAAAGTCAAAACATCCTGCCTGGAAAACTTAGCTCATTTCTGTCAGTTTAGGTGCCAATGTTGACAAATGGAAAGCACCATAATGAATTTTTTTGTTTTCACAAGTCGCAGTAAAACAACGCACATTGCTTCATCTTTATTTTCTGACAGATGCTTCAGTGCGGCCCAAATAGCCAAAATCTCACTCCTAGCTCTCACTGTTGCCTCACTCGACAACCACCTTTTTTGCATGCTCGCTGCAACTGCCGACCTTTTGTCTTCATTGTAGTCTGATGCATCGCCCGGCAAGCCGATCACAACGGTGAAACAGTAAAGTATTTTCATAATTACATTCTCGTGCTTTCGCAGTTTCGTACACCATACTGTACAAATCTGCGACAGTATAGTAACTGGCCGAAGCGGGGCGGTCCCNATNACAATGCACTGATACTATACTGTACTTACATNTTCGCTTCCAACTTCTGTGCAAGAAAATTCTATCGGCCTATAACATTGCAGCCGTCTGTTGCAACAGCCACGTGCAGGAAAGCATGCTTTACTCAAATGGTTTTACTTCAGTACAAGACAAAACCATATCTTGGCTTTCAGACCAAAAACGGCTTAAAAAAACTTCTCTTCATATGAAACGAAATTTGAAACTGATATATCAACTGTGAAAGCAGATTGGTGTTTGACAATCCAAAATCACGAATTTAAGAATAAAACTAACTCCAAGTGGTTATTAGCGTCTCATCAGAAATTAATCTGACTCGTAGGGTGGGACAGAAAATAAAATCACTGTTAGTACATTAGGAAAGTGGGAGAGTTGAATTAATATTCGCTCAAGTGTCATCGAAAAGGTGCATTCAGGTTAAAACTGCGCAAAATCGACCGAACACAGATTGCCGCAATGAAGTGAGTAGCGAGAACGAGCGTCACTTCATTCTGCGTCATTGTGTTTTTTCCTTATTGAAAACGATTAGTTGTGTGTTTTATGTTGTACACAAATTGCGTAAGTTNATGAGCGTATAGTTGCACAACTCCGTAGTTGCAGCCAACACCTAAATTCTGATTCCACTAGNATGAATGAAAAGAATTCAGTTTTTGTCTACAAATGAAAAATCACTAGTTTCGACCAACGCTCAAACTAACCGCAATCACCCCCGTTTAGGTTACCAGAAAAAAACACACTATCAGTTGCAAAAAACAATTCAGCCTAAAACGTTTCTCTACATCACCCAGGTTTACTGAAACGTTTCCGGTGCACAGGCGTTTTTTTCAACAAATAATTAGTACTTATTCAAAAAGGCTCAACTGGCAAACGTTCACAACCAAAGCCAACTTCGGTCAATCAACGACGGACCTTCATCAGGGCGGAGAACAATGCTCAGCAGTATTTTAATCGTTTTTCAAAAGCACAACGCAGTAAAACAATCTCAGCAATGCAATCAAGACCACATGCCTAAAGTACACCGGTGCCTGTAGGTCAAAGGTAATCACAAAGCTGTGTGTGGAAGAAACCGGTCCACCACGAATCGCTGAATTGCAACTGCGTCGGGGGACACCGATTGCTATGACAAACCAATATTTACTGTACAATAGTACGACGCTGCTTCACTCCGAATGCAGATTTATACCCAGAGAGGAAAAGGTCACTGGTTTACTGTTCGTAACATTACCGTTGGTGTTTATGAAGAAAGATTCGAGAAAATGAAGTTTCTTAAAATCAGTCTCAAACGCTAAGATTGTTGTTTTAGGCCAATCTGTGGTATGTAGTGCTGTGATGGCGTGCTGACGTACTCCGCCAAGTCAC
>JGI24159J19872_10007519_pt1 | contig 14273 bp, 15 predicted proteins | sample Ectturendosymbi4_FD_19872 | JGI IMG/M metagenome (IMG submission 19872) | reverse complement strand
AGTATCTCTGAACCCTTTTGGCTGGAGGAGCTTGCTGTTGCCCTTAAACGCCTGAAGCCAGGAAAGTCTCCGGGATTGGACTCCATTTTCCTGGAGTTCATACTCCGCGCCGGGTGAGCTCTCAAACTTGGTTTTGCGCCTTCCTCAGTTCCTGCAAGCATCAACTCAAAATTCCAAAGATCTGGAGAAGAGCACTAATAGTTGCGATCCCTATGCCAGAATAGCCATTGGGGGACCCAAAGAGCTATCATATCTCTGCTGTGCGTCCCCTTTAAAATCCTCGAGAGACTCGTCTACGCTCATGTCTAACCAATCATCGACTCATTGCTCTCTCAGGAGCAGGCGGGCTTTCGACACGGGAGGTCGACCGTAGACCAGGTCACCCTGTTGAAACAGGACATCGAGGACAGCTTTTCGGCTAAAAAGAAAGCCGGAGCTGTGTTTGTCGACCTCACAGTAGCCTGCGACACTGTATAACACCGTGGCCTCACTAGCAAACTGCTGCAATTGCTGCCGGATAGACACATGGTCCGCATGATCATGGAGGTGGTTGGTTATCGCAGCTTCACACTCACCACCGGAAATGGCAAAAGAAGCAGGTTACGACGCATCAAGAACGGTGTCCCACATCTGTCCTGGCCCCCCTTCTCTTCAACATCTACATCTCTGACCTGCCAACCACCGTCTCCAGAAAGAATGCATATGATGTAGATCTACCAATCATGCATGCTGATGGAGACTGGCAGGCAGTGGAAGGGCTGCTGACCAAAGATGCGGCAACTGTAGGTGAATACCTCCAGACTTGGAAGCTACAGCTCAGCACTACAAAAACGATGTTGGTAACCTCCATCCTAATTATAAGGAAGCTAAACGTGAGCTTAAAGTGAAGTACAACAACCACCCTTCTCTTCTTTTCCGAGCTTACGGTAAATACCTCGGAGTAAAGTCGGACAGGTCGCTCACGTACCGCCGACACCTTGAGTCACTTCCCAAGTATTTGACATCACGCATCGCGCTCCTGTGGCGGGTTGCTGGATCTGGCTGGTGTGCTGGTGCAACAACTCTGCGAATAGCCACCTTATCCTTGGTGCATTCAACTGCAGAGTACTGCGTGCCTGTCTGGTGCCGCAGTGCTCATACCCGCCTCATCGCGGACAACCTTCAAAATCCTCGCAGGCATTCATTGAGGTTTGGAATACTTTTCTGCGGTGAGTAAAAACACGATATAACTCATGGAAATTTCAGCATCCAAAAAAATATTGTGACACCAAGCGAATGAAAAATATAGAGTTGCTGGTCTCAGATAATTCTGGCGCCTATAGGAGTGAAAGTAATGAAAATTCTTTGAAGGCAATGGTTCCATGCAAATGTTCCGAACTATTTATCGGTGATGAAGGTTACGTTGATATCACGTTAGAGTTCACGAGTGTGCATCCTAAACTTTATAAAAAAAGAAACAAATATTAAACCGCATCAGGCGTCTGATGTAGTATTCACATCTTATTGAAATAGCTTGAGTTATATTGTTTTAATTGATAGGATTAGGAGGCCTTTCTAAAGATGTTGTCTTCGATTTTTTAAAATAATCGATTTTTTAAAACAATTAAAAAAAAATTTAAATAATCAAGACGTTCACCACACTCACACTCCATTTTTTCTTTGTATTTATCCGAATTAGATGTTTTTATTCATAAGCATTGGAGGAATTAGTATGTATAATGGTATTGCAGATCGTGTGCTGATCTTTCGCATCGATGGTTTATGTTGTTTNCGTTGCTGATGGCGAACAGCATAACATGGNTTTCAAGAAAGTGTTGTATGTTTGGAAAGTCAGGGTTCGGATTATTAGTAAGAGNCAGTATAGGTTTTATTCTTTTAAATCAAATTCTGAGTGGTCAAATTTGGTCCAGGAAGGATTTCTTTTAGGTTCAGCGTGTAACCTTTCAAACTAGACAGGGCACCGTAGTACGACTGAAGAAAAGAAGAAACTTTTTGACTAAATGTTAACACAAGTTAACTTTTTGCATCTTTAGCAATTAAATAATGAGCAGTACGAAAATCTTTTTGGCGATGATTTTCAATGAAACCAAGTGTCATGTCAACACCTCGTTGGGTCTTGTGGGGGGTGCATCCCCTGCATCCCCCCTGTTTCCGCGCCTGTTCGATGGACGAATGTTATAAACTTTGATACTAGGCGAATAACACGATTTTGTTTGGTATACCGCCTCTCAAGGCACAAAATTACTATATGTTCTAAAACCTGTGGGGCCATGCCCCCTAGGATCCCTGGCTATACCTATGCAATGGGCATTGTTTTACTGCGACTTGTGAGAACAAAAATTTTATTATGGTGCTTTCCTTTTGCCAACATTGCTACCTTACCTGACAAAATTGATCAACGTTTTTCAGGCGGGATGTTTTAACTCAGCACAGATGAAGCTTCCGTAGAACTGTGCATCAATAGGCTCTCTGATGCCACTGCCAAATCCGATCTTAAAGCTGATTGGGAAAGGTTTTAGAGCGAATTAAGGGAACTTAGAACGCAGGATGGTTTGGCTGACTCGTGTGCGTGTCAAGGGGCATGACGTTTTGGAAGGGCACCGAATAGTTGGCAAACTGATCATCCCGATACACAGAAAGGGATACAGGACTTCATGCAACAACTACTGGGGCATCTCTTTCCTTAACCACCCTGGAAAAGTGCACGTCAAGTGCCTTGTAGAAAGATGGCGGGAAATAATTGAACCAAAGCTTGATGGTACCCAGTGCGGTTTTCGCGGCCTTAGCACAACAGAACAAAATTCCATGCTCCAACAATTTTCGAGAAATCTTGGGAGTATGCAAAAGACGAATACACATGTTTTGTCGAAGTCGGGAAAGTGCATGACCGGGTTCCTCGTGAAAAACTTTGGGCAGTGTTGCTGGAGTATGGTGTTGACGGCCGTCTGTTAATGTCAAATCACTGTATTCCTGCTCACAATCGGTGTCGTTGTCGGCGGAGTTAAATCACAACCATTCACAGTGGTGTTGGACTCCCATAAGGGTGTGCTGTCACCACTCCTCTTCATATTCTATACCAGGGTCTCCACACTACGCCCGCGGGCCAAATCCAATGCGCGAGGCCATTTCATGCTGCTGCAAAACACATTTTGCCAATAATTAAAAAATATTATATTTACAAAAATTTTTTTGATTTGGTAGAATGTAACATATCATGAAACAGTCACATTACTTAAGAAGTCCGGCTCTAACTGTTGTGCAATAGCTTATGTGGTCCTCTCCCAAAATTTTGGAGACCTGTGAATTGGATAGACAGTCGCAGCCGAGTCAACGAAGGGTGATACCGTTGGGAACTGCAGAATCTACCCTTTGCTTTTTGCGAATGATTTGGTACTGCTAGCAACTTCTCAACAGGGCCTTCAAAATGCACTTGATCGGTTTATTATATCTCTCAAGACGTGCTTGCTGGTATTTTCAATTCCTCGACTTGCGTGAAAATTAAAAACTTATTTTTCAGAACATTGGCAAAGATTTTAGTTATGCGCTTCAATTCAAGTCAAGTCATGTTTGTGCTGTAAGCACATAATAGTTGATTCATTTTGTAACAACAACGAAATAATCAGCACAAGTCTGGCGAAAGACGACCAAAAGTCACCTACTCAAGCCCAGCCTACGTTCAGTGCTTAACGAATTGCAAACGCACAGGTGAGGCATGCAAGCTAAGTTCAAAACCACAAATTCTCATACTATAATTTAAAACAACTGAAAATATTTTGTGAAACGCTCCCTGCGTCACATGAAAGTCAATACTCACGAAGTAGTTGTAATTTTTCTTGGAAAGAAAGTGTACTTCGCAGCGCCGGATTTAGATGGTGGGGCCCTGGGCCCCAGGAGTGGTGGGGAGCCCATGTGCGGATACAGAATCTTTAGGTAGGGGATGATCGATGAAGTCAATCTTATTTCTCGAAATCTTATTTTCTCAGTTAATCATTATGACGTAATCTTGTGACGTCACACAAGTTAAATCAACTGTAACACAAATTTTTGATACAGTATATTTGACTATGATTAGCGATTTGTGAAACTTACAAAACGGGTCACCAGAAGCATCGCACCTCCTTTTTTTTGAAAATTTGCTTGAAAAAAGTTTTGAATTTTTTTTCAAAAAACTGTCTGAGCGATCCAACGTTTTAATCATCTCCTTGAAACGCCAATCCTCGATCAGCATTAAATTTTATGTCAGAAACCAAATGTTTCAGAAGCGATTTCTAATATTGTTCGCATTGATTGACCTGACAGGCTAGCTCCGTATCAATTCTTCCGAGTGATTTACATCTGGGACAAAGCGTAATCGCGGCATCTACGTGTTTCGTTGATTGCTTGTGTTTCCTCAGCAGGCCCGCAGCCACGGGGAGCAGTTGGGGGCAATGCCCCCGCAAGTGTTTTTGTTCCCCCCCAAATTTTGTATTTTGACTCCCCAAAACTTAACACCTGGCTAGGGGCCTGCTCCTCAGGCGCTCAAGAGCGAACTTCCAGTCGTAGAATCCTTTTACAACAAGCAAATGCGCACATTTGGTCCTATCTGCGCACATTAGTCTACAAGTGAAATAATAAACATAACCTTGTGAAGAAAAAAAACAAAACCAGCTTCTGTCAACTACTTCGTCGATGTGGTTCTGGTGACGAATAAGATTTATTGTGCATTTCCGTTACGAGTTTCTTTTCTGTGTTGTGGATGTTGTGGAACATCGTGGTTTAAAAATAACTTTTCGTCGCAATGTCGAACAGTACCTTTTCAGTTTTTAACCAATAATCCAGCATTTTTTGGTAGATTGGCTAGCCAGAGACCGATATCTTTGCATCCCGTGATAGCGGCAGTCATCTCTTCTATCGTGTTATTCGGTGATGCTTCATGAAGTTCTTCTGCTACTGGTGCTGCACCGCTAGTCAAACTAGGCCTATTCTCATTGTTACGTAGAACTAAGTGTGTCACAAAATGTTCTTCGATTTTCTGCCTTCTTCTCACTACAGGATCCGCAGAACTGTGTCCGCTGAACTTCATTGTCACTGCAGAATAGTAATCTAAAATACCTCTTGGCTTAGTTGCAACTTCTCTCATTTTTGCCTCTTATGCTTTTTTATGTTCTTTAGAACCACTTGCATAAGCTCTAAAGTTATGTACCGATTCCCCTTTCTGCTGTCCATTTAAGCTTGAGAATAGGGTTGCCATATACTCATTAGCAAAACGCGGAACTTAATCTTGCCACTTAGTTGACTGTATTATCTACACTTAACAAATCAAATAGCAAATATTCGTAAATGTTAAGTGTTTAAATAAAACGTCCGGTGTAGACGAGGTTTCATTCAAAACATAAAACAAAACCTTATTAACTTGTTCTATTTAGCCCATTAATATTTGCAATTTCCTTAAATTTCTTAAAAATGTAGTGTTACCTTAACAATAGCCTATTATGAAACTGCTTGTATGAAAAACGTTTTAAATTGTACACCAGCTTTAATAAACTATAAACTGGTTCAACTAGAAAGATATCTCTTTCTTTAGGTTTGCTGTTGCATCACAGAAAATCTACGTTCCACGTTAACGTAATGAGCCATAACGCTGAGGTAAAACTGTGCATTCTTGATCAATTCGCTGAAACATTGAATGGTATTGCAAGTTACATAATATTGGGCCTATCTTTCATGTTCCGTCATGTTAAAATAAATTGCATTTGTTTGGTACTCTTTTTGCACGAACTCAAACAAGGTTTGGTATTGGTCAAACAGTTTGGCTTCGTCAATAGAAACGTTTCTCAAGCAGATACTATTCACATGGTCCAACGTTTTCCCATTCAGTTGCTTGCAACAGAAGAATTTAGTCAAAGCGTTGAAGTATAAAGCAAATAAAGTGGTCCATTTATCCAGATATGCAACACAAGATTTGTACAATACAGATACATCTGACATGAATAAATCACAGTCACGATCCTTGCTTCCTTTTCTTGATACGTACATCTGATTTTCTGTCTTGAATTGTTGCCTTTGCAGTGACGCGACACGATACAACCTCATAAAATTGATGCTTTTTTCTGCTCACTACTTCGAACTTCCTCACTGAAAACAGCCACAGATGAATGCAAATGTCTCAAATAGAGTTCGCTCAGAGATTAAATAAAGCTTCAGAACAACAGTTGGCTTGTCGATAGACATGAAGTATGAATGTAACGCTAGGTACATTTGAAGCATCGTTGACAAGCTAGGATAAAGGGTTAGCCACCTGGTTATTCAATGAGAAAGACGTTTTTGGCACTGGATATCCAGAAAGTCGCAATACTCGTTTCACCCTTCTGTGTACGCTGTGAAAATGCAACCACACGTAATGCACTCAGCTTCAAAATCTCAACGTCCTTTTCTGAAAAAGGGTACTTCTGACGTAGCTTTTCATGAAATTGCAAAACTGCGCAATACTGATTAGCAAGTAGAAACTACGACACTAAGTTATTTACAATACATACAGTGCACTGTTTCACCGTATCACGGTTCATCAACAAACTTAACATAATATGATGGAGTTAGCAGTTCGCACTCTTATTCCAAAGTGGTTGAGACACTGAAAAAGGATTTAACACTGTTACGTAGCGATTAATGTGAAAGCATTCCCGCCTTTCCAGCCGACAAATTTACTCAACCAAAACATAAATTAATTAGAAAACTTGTTGGCCCTTCTATAAATTAAGCAACGCCACCCCCCCAGCTCGTATCTTGCTGCAGTTGGACAAGGACACCTTATTGTATGTAAATACAATAAATTAGCCAGTGATGCAACCGAAAAGGGGGCAGAAGGGCAAATCGCCCCATATGAAAAGCTAAAATGTAAAAACCATTCCTTTACTTAACTTATATTTCGTTTTTAGTTTTCTTTTGTTTTTCAGTAGGTTGTTGTTTTATTTCGATTTTGGAGTATTTAGGGTTTCAATATAGACATCCGGATTCACCATCATTTCTCAAGTCTTTTCTGAATGTTGGCTAGTGGGCTCCGTAGAGTGGCCAGTGGGGCCCTTTCAGGGACTTTTTGATATTTTTGAATGTCCTCGGAGAACATTTCATTTTCATGAAAAAAGAGGACATGCCTTTCATAAAGAGGACTCATGTTAGCCCTGCTTAATACTGCTACTCGTATGCGATCTGGGCATTGGCAAATCTGATCGAGGCAGACGCAAAATCTGATAGTAACGACTAGAGATTTAAGCTGATGGGTTCTGCGTACGTGGCTTCCTCTTGGCCTTACATTTACTAGATTCAAGTACCTGACCAGCTTCAGGAACCCTATAAGTGTAATGGCTAGTAAGTTATTGTAAGAAACCCCATGAATATTAGTGGATTAGGCTGCAGGTATTGCGCTTTGTTGTTAACGCATTTGTGCTTGGCTATAAACTTGGTATCAATTCGAATGCTAGAGAACGTGGGACTACATGCGTTTTGTGGTTTATTTCCGGCTTTGTGTGGCTGCTGCGTGTTTGCGTGGTATCTCAAAGCTTTTGCGTATGAAAACTGCGTGAACGTCTGAGGGTCGTTCATCTGTACTGGTGATTGCTGTGCGCTGATAAAGGGTGTTCGTATTCTGTTTTGAGCGCATGTGAGCGGTATGCAGAGTTGTATAATTTGAAAAGTTAATTTAGTAAGGTGATGTAAACTAAACGCTGACAGAGGAGATTGACTGTGTGATCGTCAAGTTGTTGGACTTGACGGTATTTGCAAGCTTCAATGAGACGACTTCCTTAAAAGCTTTTATTTTCTGTGGACACCGTCTTGCGTTATGGCCCAAATGTGAAGAGACAGAATGCAATGCAGATATGTACTAGGTGTATGTCGGATAATGAAGGTTTTGGTGTACGTGATATGCGTATCATTGTATTTTTGCTAACTATCTGGTGGCATAGGTAAATTATGAAGTGTTACTTTTATGAAAACGTCAAACGAGAGAGTTACAGTTTAGGGAGTGCAAGTGAATTTGGGTGTAGAGAAATAGGTTTCGTCGAGAAGGAAGGACCTGCAAAAAATGTGATAGTTAATGTACAAAAATATCATTCTCACATTGGTGGAAATTAGATTAAGGATTCANTNAAGACAATNTTAGATCTTTTTAGCCTGAAATCGTAAAGAAAGNATTGTTAGAAGATTGGTTGATTGCTTTAAACATCAAACAGAATACATCGCTAAGAGAAAACCGGGAAATGTTGAAATGTAACTCCANGAGGGTCTAGACTTTCATTTTTGTAGTCTGCATAGAGGTTTGGAATATTTTTCTGCGGTGAGTAAAAACACGATATAACTCATGGAAATTGCAGCATCCAAAAAAATATTGTGACACCAAGCGAATGAAAAATATAGAGTTGCTGGTCTCAGATAATTCTGGCGCCTGTAGGAGTGAAAGTAATGAAAATTCCTTGAAGGCAATGGTTGCCACGCAAATGTTCCGAACTATTTATCGGTGTTGAAGGTTACGTTGATATCGGTTAGAGTTCACGAGTGCGTATCCTAAACTTTATAAAAAAAGAAATAAATACTAAACCGCATCAAGCGTCTGATGTAGTATTCACATCTTATTGAAATAGCTTGAGTTATACTGTTTTTATTGATAGGATTAGGAGGCCTTTCTAAAGATTTATCTTCGATTGTGCANGAAAACGTTTAATCGGCATTCATTGAAGGATGATGAGTGAAATTCGCATGGCTAAACACATGAANAAGGTGGNGAGCCCCCTTTGTTTGGGGGCGATGGACCCTGGCCCCTTCGGCTCCCCCATAAATCCGGCGCTGGTACTTCGCAATAAAGATTTGAATATATCAGAATTACTGTCCCAAAAAGCAAGCCCTACATATTGTAAGGTTTCTTTGCCATTAGATCTAACACGTATACGATAAATTTTTCCTGATACGTTTTGCCTTGGGCTGTAATCGTGCATGCTGTGTAATTTTGAAAAAAATTATCAAAGTAGGGGCACTCTACTGGCATTACACTTGTGTATGTACTTTTCCAAATTAAGTTGGTACGAATAAACAGAATCAAAGACTTTTTACTTTTTGAAAATATTGCTTGNAAGTTGCAATTGATCTTCTAGTTAAAAAGTAATATATTTCAAAATTCTATTTTGTAGCACTTGTACTGGCNGGATACCAATTTTTTTGGNTTGCCCCAATCGATTAAACANCACTTCAGTGGGAAGTATACAGTAAATACTCTGCTACTAATTTGTGGTTTCCACGTGAGTTTATTGTCAATTTTAATATCACAATACTTGATATACTGTCACTCTCCTGTATTTAAACTTTTNTCATAGAAATTTCGAAATTGCAATTAGAAGAGCAACTGGTTAATATCACGTAAGNTATTTTGCTATAGTGTACAGACAGTCTGTAGNACTTCACTCAAATTTCGACTTTATCAAGATCATGTTGAACATTAGTTTCCAACGTATTTATATCTTTGTCAGGTCAGTGCAAATTGATGTTACTGTGTCCACGCAAGGCGTGGTATAATATAAACGTTTAAGGCATTAGGAAGGGCATTTTCGTAATAGACACCGCAGCACTCAACCTTGGCAAACAACGCAATACATTTTTGAAAATTTAATGCATGACTAATAGTGCAGTATTGACGATTAATTGGATACGATTTTCGAAAAGAGCTCCGCATTCCTCTAATGCCATATTCCACCAATTTTTGCAGCAATGTTTCATGGTCAACAGTATCAAAGGTTTCGTTTAAATCAATAAAAAGCACACATGTGCTCTTACCACCAACCACGTTTTCAAGAAATTTTCATATATCGCAAATGCAGCAAATTCTGTTGATGAATAATTTCCAAATCTGTATTGCAAGTCTGTAAGAAGATAATTTTATTACGAAAATTGCTTAGTTTGTTACAAACGAATTTTTCAAAAATGTTCTACATTAAATAAAATTGATGTTGTTCAATATTGATTTGACTAGGTTGGAAGGAGATTGTAATTTTTTGACAGGTAATATTTTCGACATGTTTAAATAATCAAGACATTCACCACACTCACACTCCATACTCCTGCTGAACAACCACAGTCCATACGACTGCTGAACAACGTTTCAAGGATCGTGGCAACAGTGCATTTGGTCAACTAAGAAATTAGCCGAGATGTCATCAATTCCACTAGATGAAGTGTTTTGGAGATTGCTTATATGTGCAATGACTTCTTCGCTACAAGTTCTATCAAGAACACAATGTTTGGAGATGGATTTCATGAAACTAGTGAAAGCTAAGCTAGTAGGAGATATGCCATTGGCCATACATCTTCTAATGGGAGAAAATACTCATTGAGAGTATTACTTATAGTTATCGGATACCTTGTATCTGTGCCATCACTTCAGATGAAAATATCATTGAAAACACGAGATATGCAACCATATGAACCTTTTCACTTTTCTACGTGCAAAGAAAACGATTCGAATCTTATTGTTGCCTTTCTGACAATTTTTTAACAACTTTTGAACTTTCAAGCGACGTTCTGTTTAATCGTTTGTTGTAGACAATAGAAATTCCTTTGGGCGATTTGGATATAATTTTTGAAGAACTCTGTGTGGTAAATACCTACCGTAAATCAAATTTATGTTTCTACATTGCAAAAGAGATTTATCAGTAGAGATTGAGTGCATTTTACCTAGCAAAACATCAAACACTTAGTCCACAATTAAACATCACCTAGCTCTCATGTGAATTATGCAGGCGATGTACAAACTTAAAGATAGTTTCTAAAGGCTGATCCAAAAATGTAAGTACTGTAGAACGTGCGGTACATTATTTCGTCATGTAAGAGCAAAATCCTGCAAAAACATGTGAAGATGCCTTTACTTGGCATAAATTAATGGGCATTATTTCAGGGGAGAAAATAACAACAAATTTCAACAGATTTATCACCGAATTTAAAATTGTCATGAAAAATCAAATATATTTGCTGTCGAATAAATTCATTATTGTTTCTGTTAGTGGCTTAGATGTAAATTTCCAGTTATAATTTTTTACACTAAGTGTTTAACTGTTTCACTTAATTTTTACCTTAGGTTTATGCAGTGACTAGGAGAAGATGTCCTATATATATGACAAAGCGACCAATGAAGACCTTTATGAAATCGACTACCCGTTCAACAGCAACCAGCCATCGCAATCTGCTTCTACAAGTAGACAAACTTACAACAACCAGGCTTTTTGTGAAGTCGATCGGGAACCACCAGCATTAAGCCAAACCTACGGTAAACATATTGATTTTGGACTCAGGAGCAATGTTCACTTGCATTATTTAGTTGACTACAGTATATCTGGAGGCCAGTCGAAACCTGAAATGTGCTGTAATGATGCCGCGTTATTTCTTCGTTCGTTTCTCTGACAAGGTAATGCTGTATTCGTTTCAGTGTTTGCAGCCTCACTTTTGTTTTGCGAATGACAGCAAATGGTTTTTGTTACCAGATTGCGATCTGCAAAAACTTGTTTTAGAAAGCAACTATTGAAACCTGGGATAGAGCCAAAGTAACCATTAACTGTGGTTTTATCGTACTGACCGTTTTTGCCTTCACGGTATATCGTAGAGCATGTAAGGATTTGCATTTAGAAGTTTACTACTCCACATCAGTAACTGGAAATGTACTATTGGACAGATATTCTTGCAAGCTTGCAGTTCAGTTTTCTTTACAGCTTAAACTGCGAGCCTCCACATCACCGCATGTTGAATATGCAAAAATGTTTTGTGGTTTTTTTGAAGCCAGTCATGTTGACTAACTTCCTCGTTCGGATAGACTCTTTCACTTCCTGTTTCAACCAAGTTTTGCTTCGTTTCTGTCCAAACACTTGGGAAGAGGATGGAATGGCAGCTACTTTGAATAACCACGTACCTGAGTAGCAGATGAAGCTACACCTGTTCTGAACAGCCGCCACTCGCCTTACATGTCTGCAGTGCATTTCGGAAGCTCTCGGAACAAGGCCGATGCGCTATTTGCAAACGTTATTTTTTAGGTTTTTGTCCTCTTGGCGTCCGACTTTATTCGGCAGAATCTTTCAGTCATACACCCTAGAGTAAGGAATTAGGTTTTGTACACGTCATCAACAAACAACAAGATGGTGATCAGTCGACACTCCTGCGCTTTTCAAATACAAATGTCCAGCACTGATGGGAAAAGATCAGCTGAATATATATAGAGACCAATCAGTCATCGTTATCATGGGCGCCCGCAGCGGGGGCAAAACGGCCATTTTACCACCCCTAGAAATTGCAACTAAAAACTAAAATTTTATACAAAGCATCAAGTCAGCAGCCTCAAATCCGATTGATTTGATTCTTGCAATGACAATTAAATTTGCATGTATGACACTCACGCTGCAAAAGAGCTAATTTCACTGTTCTGGTGTCCTGCAGTGATGAGCTTGCAGTTTACTCATGTCCGCTCCTTTGCCGGCGGAGGACATGTTGCGAAACTTTCGAGGGAATTGTTCTACTGTACTGTTCGTCTTTATTGTGTAACAAAAACATGGCAACAAATCTTCAAAGGTTCACTTCAAGTTACAGTAATGTGCGTTTTGTTGCATGTGACTGTTCAACGCAGACATCTTGGCAGGTAATGCAGCTAAGCAGGGCCTCTGAGAGAAACTTTACCAGGGATTATAAAGACCGACACCGCCCCCAGCTTCTGGGGACCCCGTCGAAATTGTATAGCTTGTTTATATTGTAAACAGAATACAAATAAAGTAACTGCCATGCTAAGATTTAGAAATAGATTAATTATTGTACTGGCAGCTGGCTTACACTAGAGAATTTGGGCTAATTAAAGAAAAGCTTAGCGTGCGTGTTTTCATCCTACCGGGACCCAGTACCTACCGATCCCGGGTAGAATGTCCCCAGGCCCGTAACCAACTTGGGACACCAGGGTGGCGAAGAATTTTCTGAATGGGGCCCAAATTTTTTAAACTGTGTCCTGCTGTGTCAAACTATGCCCAACACATTTTTTATTGGGGGAAAAATACTTTGAATAAGGCCGAAGCCCACCTGAATCCCTAATTACGGGCCTGAATGTACTTCTTGTACCCCCTCTCTTGGGCCTTGCAAATCACTCCAAAAAAACGCAAAAAATACTAAAAACCAACAGGTATTAGAATATAAGCTAGTGGGACCCAGTTCTTACATTTAGCTTGCCAAATGGGAGCGGTTCGCACCTCTGCCCCACATCAATTACAGCACTCAGTGCAAAGCTGTAGGCCTGTTTGCTGTCGCGAGTTTTCATAATTCATCTGCTCAATTTCTGAAGGCTCCTTGAGATTTCGTTTTTAGTAAGTTGCACGTAGTCGTACTGGTGGAACAAACATACAAAGCAAGCAAGCTTGCGTTATCCGACATAAATTGTAATCGAAAACTTGGGCGAAGCCCGAGGAGCCCGTGTGCCGAAGTAGCCACTGGGCTGTTGAAAACACCACGAACACAGCTTAAAAACAGGCAAAAATGACACAGCATTGAAACCTGTCTGAAACACATTCAAAATCACAACTTTTCTTTATCTTGAGCACAAAAATGTATCATGACTGAATACTCATTCTGCAACTGGAATAGATACAGGAACGCAAAGACAAAACAAAATATACGTAGCAACTAGCAAGTTGTCCGCAAGGATGCCAACTGTGTTACCAATGCAGAAATAAAATATAGCTGTTTAGCGTTGCCAATACAAAAACAAAACCACAATTGAAAATGATCTGTCAAATATTTCATTTTGCGTATAGGATTCAGTAAAACTTCACTATTTGGAGTGATGTTAAAACGCTTGAAATTACCCAAAATTTTTTAATGGTGTGGCACGAACGTTTCCTACAAACAAGCATATGGGTGTCGGAAGAGGGGCAGAAATTTGAAAATGTCAGCAAAAAATACTGTTTTCGTAATTTCGAGTGGTAAAAAACGCATTTCACCACTTTTGACCCGAAGAAGAACCTTTAGGAAAATCCACTAGTGCCCCTCATGGAAAAATTCCTTTCGATGTCCATGCACACATGCATGGAAAATGGCACCATTTTTGTTAAAAATTGTGTTGTATTACACCATCTGACAACACTGTTCAACAACAGCAATGCGGTAAGCAATCCATAGCAGGGTGACAGACTGTGCGCGGTGTATTCTGCCAAACCATTACGAAATCCTGCCAAATTACAAATAATATGTCAGAAATAATATCGACAAAATACTGCCGAAATTCTGCAACG
>JGI24159J19872_10007517_pt1 | contig 14275 bp, 9 predicted proteins | sample Ectturendosymbi4_FD_19872 | JGI IMG/M metagenome (IMG submission 19872) | reverse complement strand
TATGTGCAAGTTTGAATCATCGCAAAAAGACGAAAGCAGATGGCAGTCGACTGATTCCTCGAAAGCATACAGAAACACTAGTGCTTTTAAGTATCAGGGCAAACATCTACCTTTGCTCAGGATAGCTCCAAAATAATGGGAGCAGAGATTGGCCTGTGCAAGTGGGGTCTAGACTAGAAATCTACACGATGCACATAAATATTCTACTGTAGGCTTCTGCTGTACACTCCTTCTAACATGTCAAATCCTATCAATATAGGTCGTTTTGACACACTGTTGAAACCTTATAGTTTGTTTTGTTGACCATTGTTTTTTGTCATATTGTATCTTGTGCTTTTGCCACTCTGTTGTTACGGAAAAGTACTAGATCCCATGATAAAAAACACTAGATTACAATCACGTGAAAGATTTTTCAAACTACAAGAAAATTGGTGTTGTACTTAAGAACAGGCTAGCGTTTGTGGTTGGCAAGTTGTGATAAAAAATCGTCAATTAATTTAATTAAATTCCCTAGGGGATTACTTTTTTTTGTTTGTTGTTTTAAGGCCATAACTTCCTAACCACAAACGCTAGAAGGTCAGTCAAAAGCTCTACAGATGCAGATTTTGGCTTAGTTGCATTAAAAAAAGAAACAAAAAATTGCCCGTTGGAGGTTGGAGCCCACAGTCAGGTAACCTGGGCCAAGCAAGCCTAAACCTATACTTCCACTTAATATGTCACCCCCAAACAACCTCAAATCCAAAATCCGCAAATTTATTTTAATCGAAGATACTAGTCTAACCGAATCTTTTGAGGCATTCCACACCTCTATAGCTCAATCGGCTGACGAGTTATGGGTGAAAGTCTTAGGGAATATCCTTGCGCCAAAATTTTGACTCGCCCGGGACTCAAAGCGTTAAATCACGATGATGTGTACAATATATTGTGCGGTGCTAGTCCTTCAGTGAAAAGCAAAGTCTCAGTTAGAGATGGCACAGGCCAACACTTGCAGCCTGGCCCGGAGCTAACAAGAAACGGCCGGCCCGTTTATGCTAAATCACAACTTATTTTCTGGCCCGTAGCCCGTAATATAACGTAACCTCAAATGCAAAGTAACAACACTTAAGTTTTCAGTTCATTGTCCTTTGGACACTAAAACCATGTAGTCTTAAGGTATGGGCTATAGGACCGCCAGGGACCTTCACATTTGAAAACTTGTTTGTCCGTCGCCTGTAATGTGACACTAACGCATGACAAGTGTGCGCTAGGCAGCACTAAATTTGGTGAGGTTCAGGTTAGGGTTTAAGCAGGGGTCAGTGGTGACCCCAATGGCCTCTGCCCTAAACCCTAACCTATGCCTAATCCTAAACCAAGGGTTTGCATACTGGGATACATGTACCTTGGGTAGATTTTACTATCTGAAAGGGTACATTTGAGGTTAGCGATAGAAAGGAAAATATGCTTACATATTATTCATTTCGAGATACTCGCATTTATACATAGGTCTACATCAGTGAATATTACTTTCAAAATCATTATATGCTTATTGGTAAATAAATTTTTGGTATTTTCCTCAGCCTTTTTGTCATAATGAATTTTAGGCGTACATTCTCGTCTAATGAAATACTGAAAGGGTAGGCTACATGGCCAGAGAAAGTTTGGGAATACTTGTCCAAAAACACGGCGACTGACTACAAAAATTTTGGATTCAGAGCTCTGTGCAACCTGCCCTGGAGAGCGAAAGTTAGTAGTCATCAGGTTCAATGTAACATTCCTACCTTTGAGGTCCTGTTGCGAAAAAATGTGTCCCTGTTTCTCGAAAGATGCAAGAAGTTGAACAACGTGTGGTTGCGTGCTTTGATGCAGTCAGATTATGTATATTCGAACATTACAATCGCATTTTACTTTGTGACTGAGTGCCAGTTTATTGCAGTGCTTGTTTGATGGATGGCGTGTCATGCCACAACGCATTCGTACTTTACCTGGGTTCGACCTGTTTAGGAATTGACGTCCTGCTCTTCACTAGTGTTGCACCAGTGTCATTGGTTAGCGAACAATAGTGTTAAATATATGTCTGTAATCTTGTTTTTCTGCCTCCAACGCCGTTGCAAAACTTTCTGCTTAAGAAAGTGTCTGCATCCCTGTGATTCAGCCTGCCCAAATGCCGTTGTACAAAGTTCTGTTTTTATCGATCTGAGTAGTGCAGAGACTGTGTGTTTGAACTATGGACTTCGTGTCTGGAAACAAACAAATAAAATGAAAGTGTTTGTTGCTTTTATTGATTCATAATATGATTCACTCATCTGCGTAGAAACAAATCAAACAGAACGTTGGCAGAACGGTAAAATGAAGAGAACAGCAGCAAAAAAATTTCGTTGTTAGGTCTTGAAACTTTGCAAAAAGCAAAAATTTTCGGCGACCAGACTGCAGCGGCCCAGAAAGACGTCACCGCTAAAAAAATTCTTAGCGGACTGTTTCTAAACCTTCATCGGAGGCCTGAAGACTGGACTGATAGCGGCCCGTGCCATCTCTAGTCTCAGTTCTGCCTGCTAGTTAGGTGGAACGCTTGATCCTTAAAATTTAGCACAACACCACTAGGCGACACAGTCAAAAGAGGCAGTCAAAAACAGAAACGCTGCGCCAATATTAGTCATTCATCACTGAAGCAAAAAAAGCTAATTTCTTTGTGTGCAAAAAATTGGGTTTGTCAATCAGATGTTTGGAAATTTGGTAAAAATGGCTCTGACTCAAGTGATTGATTCTGACTTAGTCACTCGGTAAAAAACGTGGCGCGAGTCTTCACACTTGAGATGGCATGGGCCGCCAGTGGTCTGGAAAAGGTCACGCCACGATCAGTTTGATTGGGTGTGTGCTGCACATTGACCTAGCAGTATATGACCATGCTCAGTGGTGGAGGAACCTTTTTCAAAGTGGGGAGCACAAGTAAATGTCAAAAAACCTACGAAAATTTTTTTTCATTAGGCCTATGCGATTTACTTTAACAATGGACCCAATACTAACTGTGTTGCTTAAACTTATTTAAGCAAAATGCGAAATGTAAAAGTTAAAAAAAGTACAGGGGCTTAGGCCCATGCGTCCCCCTGGTTCTGCCACCAATGACCCTGCGTCAGAATTGTGCGTTTGATGCAGTTCCTTATAGTTTGTTTATTGGTGAAGAAGATGGTGTCGAAGATGGTGTCGTGACCAAAGTAAGAAACGACACCATCTTCGATCTACAATACGCAGACGATGCTGCTCTACCTAGCCACACGCCAGACGGGCTGCAGCGACAGCTGGATGCAACTCTTCCCCATACTCTCTTGCAGGACTGGTCGTTAACTCCAAATAAACGAAAGTCCTATACCCAGGCCCATAACCAGCTTGGGACACGAGGAGGGGCGAAGAGTTTTCTGAGAGGGGCCCAAATTATTTGAACTATGTCCAATAGTTTTAAACTATGTCCGACACATTTTTCCAAGGTGTGACAAATTTTCTATGTGGGGCTTCGCTCCCCTGCGTCCCCTTGGTTACGGGGCTGTCTTTACCTCCCATCAAGAAGAAGCGTTTCAAGGAGCACATTAAGTCGTCCTTAAAATGCAGGATTTGATAGGCCGGACTTGTGGCATCGGCCAGGAACGCAGATAATTGGCGTGTAGTTTGCAACAAGGGGCTGGCAACATTTGAACAGCAACATATTGATGTGGCAGAAGCAAAGCGTGTGCGCAGACATCAACAGTGCAACCCACCACCCCCAACAACAATAGGGCAGGGATCCGTCTGCACAGTATGTGGCGGTGTTTGCGCCTCAACCTTCAGGTTAAGAAGCCATATGCACTGACATGAAAGACATCGCTGAGCAGCGTAAAGGTCAATCAACGGGCAACTAAGGGATGCAGAGAAGTTTAACCTTTGTACGCAGCGAAACTATTTAACACTGGAATTGCAAAATGAGCAGTTAACAATAAAACATTTCCAATGCCAAATCAATTCGCATGGTATAGGCTATACCGTACTTAAGGTAATTTTTGTTGCTCATTTGAAGCAATTAATTTGAAAAAATCGTTATCCTATATGCTCCTACACCTACGCTCGCAACATTTGCAAACAAAATTGCAGGTAATTTTGTCCCCAGATCCCGCCCCAGCCCAATTTTAGTGCTCCGGTCGTTCACTACCAGTCATTTGTAGCCTACCTCAACCAGCTCCAAACGATGGGCCCATTTGTTGTGTTTCTTCCCGTGACTTACATCTGACTTCTCCAGAACTCCATTCAGGTGCACATGCAGGCCAAGGCTTATTACACTGGCCAACAACCTGAAGGCCAGTTTCTTTTTTAACAACACCTACCCACCAGATGACTCCAACAACAAATCAAGTTCCCGTGGAATACAACCTTTACATCAAATATAGATTCCATCTGACTATGGGCTGATAATGCGTAATTTTATGCGAAATCGATTTCCTATTAAATTATTAAACATTTTCTGATCGCTTCCTTGCTTACCCCCATTGTGGAAAGTACATACACAGGGGGCGACTGGGGCGATCGCCCCCTAAAACCTACGAAAGTAACTTTATTCACCATGTTTTTTTACAATTCAGAAAACAAAATTCGCAATATAAGGTCATTTTGTCGTCCATNGTTTTGTCACAACAGTGTTGTGAAGTATACTTCATATTTCTTACAGTAGCGAAGCCGTTATGAGATTTGATTACCAAGTATTACTGAAATCGCCCCCCTAAAATTACGTGCTGGATCCGCCCCTGCCTATACACATAAAGGTTTCATGCAGGCAGGAGCAGTACGGCACTGGAATAGTTTAAGTAATGCCACAGGCCCAAAGTTACTTGGCCGAGATCGACATATGTTTTGAAATTTTAAACACTTTCTACTTACTGTGAATCTGTTTGTTTAAGATAATTTGCCTCAAGTACGGTTCATATGACAAATATTTCCGCAACTTTAGACGGATATTGGAGCGAATAAAACGTGTTTCAGCGTACCTGCAGATCTTCAATACATATTTTAATTTACTAACACACATTTGCATGAAAACGTAGTGATTAGTGCGAACAGTGCAAACACACATAAAGTGATATTTCTCTAGACACAACAGGCAATTGGTTTCTTCCAAAATTCACTGAGAAGAAGCAGGTAATTAGATCTTTTTGCATAGGTGTAACTCAGCATAAAAGCAAACACCTGGCGAGGGTTATCTTGTTTTCGATAAATCACACAAAAATTCTTTTTATGATTTACCAATGATATTTCAACTCAACAAACATCATACGCTCGTAAATAATCAACATGATTATGCAATGCGTCTTACATATATACGGCCTAAACGGATTTTAAGGTGTAAGTTAAGCTTCCATGTAGTTCGAGAGGAAAGTTCAAGCGTGATTACTCGTTAGGAAACATGAACATACGAACCACTTTTTAAAGATTACGTTTTCGTAGCTGCTCAAATACCTGCAAAAATTTCCTACTACATTCGGGTGACTGTTTGCAGTAGTTCTCGGCACAATGGGAGACTTTAGATTAGGTTTAAAAGAAAGATTTATTAGGTGTTCCAAAAATCCACACCTTTAAATTGCATCTGGGTAATGAAGTGTACACAAAATAATATCGGGATCAGTGACCTGTTTCCCATTGTGCCGAGAACTACTGCAAACAGTTTTTGCGTTCCATTTGCGGTCCTGCCTAAAACCAGCCGGCTGAAAGCAGCTGCTCATACCCGCTCAAAAAACGTGCTAGAGGGTAAGATAACTGATTCAATTGTCAGTTAGAAATGCAGGTCTATGCGCTCCGAAGCACTTTGAAAATTAGAATATGAATGGACAAAAACGTACAAAATTTCTGTGGCATTTTACCAAAAAGTGCTCACGATGCTTCAATCAGAAGTACAGTGAAAAAGTATCCACTTGCTTAAAAATTGCTCGTTTGCACAAGAAGCTAGTACATGAAAATGACACCAAATCAACTCTTAGAAATATTTTTTTTCATAACCTCAAATGTTCGACGATTTAACTACCTACGAAGCAACAGTTGGTAAGTTTCAGCTAAATAAGTTGAACTGCATTTGAAAGTTATGAGCAAACTGTGTATTTTCTGTTTTTAGGAACACGGTTAGGGAAAACTGTGTGCTGCCAGTACCAACACAGGCAAATTTAGAGGAATCAGGAAATGGGCATTTCGCAAGTTAATATATGGCGAAGTTCATGATATCCCATTTAGCTTTGATCTTAATGTTGACGTTCAAGAACCAGTTGTTACAAAAAGTTCCTATTTTTTCTTTTGAAATCTAAGAATCTGTTTCTCACGAGGTAAAGATTGCGGAGCGTTCGGCCAAGAGCAGTAAAGAAGCCACATTGATCGTAGTGAACGTTGTGTCTGGCACAAATTTCCTGAATGAGCTTAGAAGCTTCTCGCAGACGATTGCGAGGCAGTCGGGGAAAGCAGTGATGTTCGTGGTGAAAGTTTAAGCCTCCGTGAAACCAGTCCATCCACCAGGGACCCACGATATTCAGGTTGCATTCGATCATCGCTCGGTAGTGATTCTGCGCGAGAGCAGAATAAGTTCAAATGAAAATCCAAACCAACAAGTGAACACAGCGGTTTTGTTAGCCTTGCGTACAATCAATAGAATTACTTCTTGTGCACGAATTTCAATGCGCAATTAGAAATATATACTATTTTTATGATTTTAAGAAAATTTTGTTTTATAAACTACGCGTTTTAACTTTACGGGGTTGATTTTTTCACCAAGTTTTTCGCAAACGAGGCGAACTATTTTAAAAGGTGCAACTTCAGTTTGCTGTTGGAAGACTCATAACGGTAAAAACGTATCGTGAAAAAACTGACAGTAATCTTCGCACGATTTTTTACTGTTCGCACTAGATAAATAAGATTGAAAAATGTGCAGATATTCTCGAGTCTCAAAAATCTTGCTGAATTTGCAGGACACTGCTTGGCATGCTAGTCTCCATCATCTGACGCGTTGCAGTTGCAAGTTAGCTCTTCACTAACCGCACAGTAAATAAGCTCGGAAAACAATATGCAATTGTGCGTGCACATCACAAACAAGCTGGCCAAGGTCTTTAATACGGTTTCCACAAAAATCGACGAAGCTCAAAGTTTTCCATTCCCAAGTTTTTCATGCAAAGATAAATAAAAACTAGATGAAATATATTACGAAAGGGAAAAGCTGTGCAGTACCTGTATCATGGTGAATTCTAGAAAAATTTTGTTGGAAAGATAAAAACAGTCTTAAGGTAGGAACCGCTAAAACGCCCTCAGCTACTTGTAACATTCAGCTTTGTTCAAACCACGGGCGTAATGTGAGGGACAAGGGGGCACAATTTCCCGGGCGCCGAATCACTGCGGAAGGCAACCAAAAGTCCCAACAATGTCACAAGTACTTTCTTCAGTGCAACACATTTGCTTCCAAAAGATCTCAGGTTCCAACATGGGGGCGCCAAACTTGCTTCTTGCCCCGGGCACCACCTAACCTCGCTACGCGCGGCCAACAGTTGAAGGTTTTGTGCGGCCCAGTTGAAGATTTCGTTGTTGCGTATGCACAATACAATGAATATAATGACAACCTGTTCTTATTTTGATAATAATCTTACATTTCACGCTTTTGATATGCAGTGTGCTTCAGTGCCACTCTACCACGCCTGCATTGCGTACTGGCAAATTTCCATGTGTCCACTTACGTGCAAACTCATTTCTGATTTCTACTCCTTTTGTTTCATTTACGCTAAACTGAGTTCTATTTTGTGTTTTTTCAGGCACTTTAAATTCGCCTATGACATTACTGCTATGGAGAGATTAATGGTGCCAAAAAGTCGTTATCATTGCTTTTCTGATTCGAACGCTTTCAGTAACTTAAGTTAAATTTTAGTTTTCTGATAACAACGAAGTCATGCAATGTCCGGCCCTCATTAAGAGAGTGATTTAACTTTTGGTCCAGCAATGCATTTCGGTTAGACATAGCTGGTTTAAACCAACCTCAAAAATTTTATCACATGTCTGATAACAGCCGATTTTGTCTGTTTGGTGCAACGTATAGCGTACGAAAGTTAAAAATGTTTCGAGAAGACTGCAAGTACAAACGTACCCTTAACCGAAGTATTTCACCTAAGTGCATATCTTGACACAATGTTTAAGAGACCAGTAAATTACTCTTATTACATGGTTTGTCAAAATCTACTCATGAAAAACATAAAAGCAGTCCTTCGGTCGACGAGTTGTGGACAAAAGACAGATATTGTTGCAGCAGCCAGACAGGATTTCCTTTATTACTCGNGCTCAGGGTGATTTCACCAAGAAGTGAAGTATCTTTTACTAAGCACACTTCAGGCGNAATGAATTGTGACCAAATCGTGCGANGCTTACAGTCTCTAGACACGGATTCAATTCACGTTTGTTTGAGGTTGATGACCCACGGTTCGTTCAGATGAGNACACGAGGTGGTTGAAGCAGAATGGTGCAGTGGTGCACATAGCCCACCAATTTACCAACAGAAACTCTTAAAAATGTTTATTCAAACCTGNTGGTTACGTCGCGACTGTTTGTTTCGTTTTTCACGCACGCAGTCGTGTCTGCGAACCANATGAATAGTCTTCAAACCCACCAGGCATCTTAAGCAGGTTACAACAAGCATTTAGAAAGGTGAAGAATGATTTTAAAGAGGAATGAAGATAGATGGCAAACTTCATTAATACGATCATGACCTCTATAAAATTAATTTCTATTTTTTGCGACGCTTCAGAATCCAGCATTAATCAAATTATATTAAATGACACCGACTCAGTGCGATTACCACAGAGTTTCTGACTTGATAATGGACTTAGTGGAATGCATGGTTGATATAAGTCAATATGAAAATAGTAGTTTTGCAACGGTTTATTAGTATCGATGCAGCTCACTGATCTCTCCAAGTTTCAAGCTCCAACATTGCCGGCAAATGTTGACTTTGTGTTGCCATGCCACGTTTTTTTGAGTTAAAAAAAAAAATAAGTGCTTGCAACCATAACGCTAGTTATGGCTTGTTGAGCAAGGAGGGAACATAAAGTATGTGGCATTGCATAGGTTTTGCTTCGGCAAATAGACGTGATGAAAAAAGAAATCGAGAAACTACATTTTGAAGAAAGTTGTATTAGAACCATTTTTACAAATTTTGTACCTACCTGTTGCCTCAAGGTGTTACAAACTTTCCCATATCAAACAACAAAATGTCATAACAAGTTGTCAAATCCCTTAACAAAATTGTTTTACTTCTTCTAAGCTACATTTACAATTTCTTTAATTGCTTACCATGTTCAGTTTCTCTTTCAAATCAAAAAATCTCTTGCTGTAGTGATTCAGGAGGAGTTGAACATGAAGCACTCCCTCTCCTAGACACCCTATTCCGTATATCAAGAACGCCGTTGTCCAGGAGAAGCATGCCAAGAAGCAAGCCATCCAAGCGCAGTGTATCAGCCATGATATCCAAACGTCGAGTCGCCTTTCTTCACGCAAGGAATCTAATACAATTCCTACGCGACCCACTCCCAAAGTCAGGGGGAGAAATGTTAAATGCTGTATCTGCAAGTTTAGGAAACAGGTCAACGAGATTGTGCAAGGGTCAAGGCAAAAACTACACACAAATTTTATATGTGCTTGTAGGCAGAGCAACCATCTAACTCTGAAAAACACCAGAAGCATGTGAACCGCGTATTATTCACTGTACAACTTGCCAGCAGTGCTTTATCAGGGGTGAGTAATAAATTTCTATTAAAAATACAGACCTAGTTTACTATTTTGCTACCAATAGATTGATGCGCAAATTATCTGATACCCTACATGCAGGGTCGTAACGAGGGGAACAGGGGCACAATTCCCCGGGCGCCGAATCACTGCGGGGGGCGCCGAATGACTGCGACGGGAGCCGAAAACTCCTAAAAATGTCACGTACTTTCTTCAATACAGTAGATTTGCTTCCTAAAGACCTCAAATTCGAATATGGGGGCCCCATCTAACCTTGTTACGTCGTTGCCTACATGCATCATTATATTGTATTTTTCATCACAAGCAATCAAATCATAAAATGCCATATAACGTCCTGAAGTTAAGGTTGTTTTCACACTTATTTAAATTACACCTGCAGGCTTACAGTTGCAAGACGAACAAATCTAAGCTATTTCCAGAAAAACACGAAAACTTGGAGAAAGCTTCCTGTATACAAATTTAAACGTAGGTGTCGTTAACCATGAAAATAGCGAGGGACGGTGAGGTTATACTGGAGATACAAAGATACCTGACACTTTCGTTTGAGTGTCAGTTTGTCGGTGGTTTAACGCGTGTTCCTGGCACCCAGGGACAAGGTCTACTTTGGCGCTTTTAAGCATCGAAGGCAGGTGCTGGTTCCATTATTGATTCCTCACTAAACTAACGTTACTTACCCACAAACTTTGCCCGCAGGCTACTGTCTCTCTCTGAGACAGTTCTCCTCGTGAGACGTCTGCTATTTTTATGATTTTTCAGCAGTTTGATGCTACAGGATTAATTTCACTACAACGAAGTCATATGTGTCTTTGAAAATGGAAAATACTGCCACGGAATAACATCTTTAATTCCAGAAACATAAAAAACAACAAATTAATGACTTATCACAAAAACCTATATTCATTGGTCTACAGCAAATAGGCTTAAACTTCAAGCATTTCAAAAGACGTTTAGAGCTCACATGCGAAACAAAAAACGTTTTGGACCCATATGACAATCCGTGAACAAGTTTCTTCCGCACAGCACATATGCGGAGCATCTGGTCCAAAAAGCTTTGCCATGACACAAACCTTCTGATGCAGTAGCATATGGAAAAGAATGCGCTTTTATCACAGTATATAAAATAATAAATAATAAAACGCTTACATACGGAGGTTTTCATAAATATTTATATTTGTGGTACTGCCAATCGTTACCAACCGAAGACGTAATGAACCAAAACCTTGATAATGAAATGCGCAATAGAAGGGAATAGAATAGACAATGATGACTTGTTCAGGTAAAAAGGAGTTTTTGAACAGGACTGAAGAAAAACTTATATTAGGGCTTGTTAAGCAACTTATGCGGCATAATCACAGTCAGTGGTGTGTTTAAGGGGAGGCGAGCGAGGCACTTGCCTCGGGCCCCCCCTTTTTGGTGGCCCCCCTTGAGGTGTTACGCGCGTAAATTTTCTTTATTTTTGATGAAAAACTTATTATTCACTCATATAATGTACTACAAAACAGATCGTAAGTACTCTGCTTTCAAAGGGCCCCCAACAGCAACTGCAATTTGAAGGTAATCTGCTTTCAAAGGGGCCCCCAACAGCCACTGTAATATGTGAGCACCTTGCTTTCAAAGGGCCCCCCAACAGCAATTATAATGTAAAATTCCATAGTTTAAAAGAGGCCCCAACAGCAATTGTAATGTGTAAGTGCCTTACTTTCAAAGGGGCCCCCAACAGCAATTTCAATGTTTAAGTATCTTGATTTCAAAGGGGCTCACAGTAGCAACTTTAATGTGCAAGTACCTTGCTTTCAGAGTGGCCACCAACAGCAATTGTAATGTGCAAGTACGATGCTGTCAAAGGGGCCCCAACAGCAACTGTAATGTGTAAGTAGGCTGCTGTCCTTTCAAAGCGACCACACCACCATCTCCAATGAGCAAATAAAGAAAAGCTTCAAACCAACTTCTATACCTAAAAAATTGTGGGTTAAAATTTCTTCCAAAAAGTTCTGAAAAGACCCTGTCAAATAAAAGCAAATAGGCCTACTTATACCAAATGATAAACTTTTATACCAAATTATAATTGTTTATACCAAATGATGATTTTTAGAGATTGAAGTATTTGCTCTATTGGTAATTTTTTTGAAAATGCCACGGATGAACAAGAAGTAGTCTTTTTTATGTCTCTGAGTTGAAAAGGTTAGACAAATTTCTTGTGGTGTTGTGCCTCAGTGAACATTTCCATCAGAAAATAAGACAACATGCAATTGTTATAGCAGGGACCACACTCCATCTTTTAATTTATAAAACATATTCTTCTTAGTTTACAAAGTAATTTTGTATTATTGCTGTAGCGTTGAAAAGACTGTTAATAAACAAACCTACATTCATGCTTCTTATCACGTGGCAGAAATGGCAATTTTTGAGTAATATGAATACTCATTTTTTCTACAGATATTTCAGGAATTTGAGGTGGTTTGATTTAGTCTATGCTTGAAGTCGCAGGTTATTTGAAGCTTGACTAGTAAGTTGTTGGTTTATAGTAGACTTTTGTGATGTTTAAGCTCTTTTGCCAGCTCTTAGCCAGTATAACTTGAACAGTTTTTTCTTAGCACAGATTTAATCAATTATGTAGGCTACTTGCTGCAGTAGTAATGTTTTCGATAAAGTACATGATGAATTATTTCCTACTGTTGAACATTTTTCAAATAACTAGTGTCAATGCAAGATGAGGGCAGCCTTGACACATCCAGCCACAAAGCTTGCCAAAACAAGTCTCTAATTGGATGCTTTTGTATGCTTAAAAAGTCAAAAGGATGAAATTTGAAACATTTAGTGTTTTAAATCGTCGTGGTTGTTTTTTATGGTTTCATGATTTCCCACATCGTTACGTAACGTAGATATAAGTCTGTCACAAAATGTTCTTCGATTTTCTGTCCTCTTACAAGTTCCTCAGAAATCTCTCCGCTGGACTTCACTGCCATTGTAAAATAGTAACTTGAATGTTTCTTGACTTGGCTGCAACTTCTTCCTCTCACTTTTGCCTCTTGCTTTTTACGTCTTTTAGAACCACTTGGATAAGCTCTGCACTTAACGACGATTCCCATTCTGTCCAAGTTTATTTATTAATAAACTCAATAGGGCGGCTACATTTTCATCGCAAAACGAGAGGACAACTTACCATTGTCGCTTACTGTGTATTATCCACACTTGATAAGTCAATTAGCAATCAGGTCTATATTGATAAGTTTTAAGCATTGAAGTAAGACGTCCAGTGTGGATGATGTTTTAGTCAAAACACACAAAATCCTTATTTACTTGTTCTATTTAGCTCATGAATATTTTGCAGTTTCTTCAAATTTCTTTAAAATGTAAAATCGCCTTTAACATTATTATGAAACTAATTGCATGAAAGATGTTTTAAATTGCACACCAGCTGTTTTAAATTGCACACTAGTGTAAATTAGAAACTGGTTCAACAAGAAAGATTTCTCTTTCTTTTAGGTTTGTGGCTGCATCAAGGAAAATACCGTTCAACATTAGCGTAAGAGCCATAACGATGAAGTAAAACTGTGCAATCTTCATCAGTTCGCTGAGGCATTCAATCGTATTACAAGTTGAAAAATACTTCGCCATCTTTCATGTTCCATCATTTCACAATAAATTGCATTTGGTTGATGCTCTTGTGACACGCGAAACCTACGAAGCGATTATCATAGGCTAGGCTTTAATCAACAAAAATCGAAGCTATCATCTGCAGAAACACAGAACAGTTCAGTACAGTGACACCGACAACAACACTTCACCGTAATCACCGAGAACGGCGCGTTCAAGCTTCGAAGTGATATACACTCGCCAACTGCCCCGAGCTGTCGTGGCAGCAATCAGCGTTTCACGATTGAGAAATCACGAGAGGCAACAACACACAAATCTCCACAATCTCCCTCATTCAAAATTGACGGTAATAGAAAACAAAGAGACATTACGACATTAAAAGCAAAACCAAACTAAGCGACACTAAAACCATAACGATCAGGGGGTTTACGACTGCGGGTAGACCGGCGGAGCAAAACCGATGCACTATCAGTTTTCTCTGGAACAGAGTCCTCGTCACTCTCCACTTCAGCTCGTACGTCGTCAACAGCTTCATCCACTGCCGCATCTCGCACGTCAACGCGGCCAACACCGCTAGTTTCCGGGTGGGTGGAGTCAGTGTTAGGCGGGCTCTCGCTTTCGTCGGGAGAAGGAGGGCACGGAGCCAAATCGGAGGTAGANACCGTGCATTGCTGTCATCTGGTAGACGCACGACAGAGTAAGTCGGGTTCCCTTCCACAAGCTCCACAGGATCGCAGAATGGATCGCCCTTACGTNGCACGTGTCGACGCAGCAACACAGTTCCGGGCGTCAGCAACCATGAAGGCAGCGCCATACCATTCATACATCGCCTAGGGAAGCGAAACAGTCTCTCGTGGGGCGTTTCATTAGTAGACAGGCAGACGAGCGATCGGATGGCGTGAAGAGCCTCGGCCAACACATCCTC
>JGI24159J19872_10007516_pt1 | contig 14276 bp, 8 predicted proteins | sample Ectturendosymbi4_FD_19872 | JGI IMG/M metagenome (IMG submission 19872) | reverse complement strand
CGTTGCACACAAGTGTTTTGTCATATTAAATCACGTATTTATTTATTGTTTTATGCATTCAATTCCTGTTGTTCCGCAATGGTTGTTCTTTCTTAGACGAGAAGATGCTTGTGGTATTTCTTGTAAAATGCCCACAAAAGCACTTGTCGTTGTTATTGGTATGAACATGAACAGTCTCACTGAAGTAGCGCAGCTCTGTCCACCTAAAGTGAAATTAAAGCACTGCTTTCGGGCAATGAACCGTGCAAGATTTAAATGTGACCCAATCACTGCGTTCACGATAATTGCCGGTTGTGACAATTGGCCTCGAACACGAACTTTTAAGCTAGAAATACTTTGGTTCAAGATATATTGAGGTCAACAACCGAGCGCTTGATTGCACATAAGAGGCGCCATTGAGTCAGCTGCTGAGAAAGCTGGTCTCAGAAATAGAGTGGGTGGGAATCACTCACAGAGCAGACAGGAATGTTTTTGGAATCTATTGTCAGATAGCAGTCGAATTTTCTGCAGACGATCAAGTGACCGCTCTCGGGCGCATAAACTACACCTTCGGTAAAAAATCAAGGCGCAGGTTTCAGCATTCCCACGATTGATTTGAATTCGAAGCACATAGCGTTAAACAAAATTTGAAAAACAGTTTTAAAGTGGATCTTGCAAGGGGTCTGTCGGTCTTCATTATAGTGTACCCTAGCGATAGTAAACAATTTATTTTTTAGAATTTCAGTAGGCTGACAAGNGAAGTATCTTATGTGGAGGAATAGTGAAGTGCACATTGCGCTTGCGAAAGAAATGCCGGTCACTTGGATTTAATCCTTGCCGAGTTTTCAACATATTTTACAGTGTAAAGCTCCAGTTTTCGTACTGCTAAATTTATGCTTGAGGTTTAAAAAATTCCTACTTCTTAAAATACCGAGTCTCACAAGCCCAGAGTGTATCTGTAGTTGAGTTGCCGCGGAAAAGAAGTTGTTAAAATGTTGTTTTTCTTTCAAATGCAGCTTTTGTTTATTGGGTTCGTTTCAAGCTGGAAACCTGGATGTAAAGTCAGAAGTTCTTTTCAAACCAAGCTCGCGTGTGAGGTCGAAGTAGTCGAAGTACGCGCTGAACGCAAACGCAGAAAGGACAACGGTCCTCTGCGTTTACCGAATGATCAAAAAGGCAAAAGAATCGGGATCGAGCCACTCGGGAAGACGTTCTCAAAAATGGTTAGCTCTAAATTTAGCTGAAATACTAAGGTTGAGTATCACTCACAGTTATCTACATGGCATCAGATCGCCCACAAAAAAGCTCAAGCGTGGGAAGATAAGACCGCTTGTGACGAAAAAAGTACCTTAGCAACTACCGCGTGTCTCTAGTAAATGAACCTTGACGACTCTTGCTGGTGGAAGATCTATGTCAAGTTTCCTGCTAAGTGATGAGAGTCTAACTGAGCTCAATGGAATAACAGGCCTATATAAGCTAAATGAGATATATTTTCATGAATATCTATTATGATCAATTTAGAGTATAATATTGATAGACCGAATGTCGTATAAGTGCTCACCACCCAAGCTTTCCTATGGCCAGCAATGCCCTATGGAACCACTTGCAAATAACGCAAACGCCATTTTCCATAATTCGGTAAAGTACGAGACACGCAGTCGATCATCACAATGTCCTTGCTCAGTGAATTCTCTCTCAAACAGCTTTCGAAGTTACGACTTACAGATTGGCAATAACGAATAAGATGAGCAAACGAAAATGTGCTTACCAGCCCGTTGCACGTAGAAATAGCGACGGCTGAGTCAGCTTGGCCTACCACTTTTCCTCGAAAATGGCAAGGCCACTCTGTACCCTTTCGCAAAGACGACCGATGAGGCGGCGGCAATGCTGCATCAGCTCTCGTTCCTGCTGCGTCTGCGCTTTCACCGTCAACGTCACGCAGCCTTTCCACCACGAAATCGGTATGGAGCAGCTTTTTATTTTCGGTCACGTTCAGGGTGACTTCTCGAGATCCACAGTCGACGGCAAAATAAATAAAATCGTCAGCTTTGTTGGCGCTTGCATCCCGTCGGTGTCGGTGAGACGTTTTTTCGACGGAAAGGTACTGAACCTGGTGCGAAATGAACCGGCCAGAGCTGTCAACTCTGCGAGGATGCACAACATCGTACTTCAACAGTTCAGACGTCTTTGTCTCGTGAATTACTGTGTCGTCAACATACGCACCACCTGAAAAGTATTTTGCTTGATATGTTTCGAACGTAATCAAACATTTCGCGCAGCGTCAGTGAATGGCACTACCGCCAGTATGTTAGACTAGTCAAAACACTCGATGAAAAACGGCACCTTCACTGCGTTTTAAGCAATTGCCAGTCAATGGGATGCCTCGCGCGAACTACGTCGCTCAATGCTCACCCGCGGCAGCGGGAAAGCTTAGCGGGCTTTCGGCAACAGCAGGCCTAGAAGGCAGTAACAATTCCCACGTGTAATCTATCTGGTATCCCGATCTTACAGAAGCGCCACTTTTTTTAATATGCTGCTGTTACAAAGATAAAACATATTCTCCCAAAATGACATGCTTATAGCTAAAATGGTGACATGCTATGTTGCTTTGTAACATTAGCTGCATCTTTGTTCACGAAGACTGCCGAAAGTCGGCATCAAGCCATTAAGATGCTGGAGTACCAAACACATATATCACACAAAACGATTTGCGTTGCTCACGAGAGGTAACGCATTGAGCAGTTTACCTGTTGTTTCAACTTTTTCAAAGTACTTATCATCTGGCAGAATTCGAATCGTGTGACCGGAGTTGCGCCATATAAAGTTATTCTTGTCGGCCCAGCTGTCAGTCCAAAGTAAGCAGAGCAAGTATAAAGAGAGGCAGCCAAACGCGGGCCTTCGAGAGCAATGATTTTGTTCCGAAGTCAGCATAAGGTTACCATTCGCCGAAATCAACCGCCAATGTGTATTTTGGTATCAACTAGCCTGGTGGCAATCCACAACGCAATCAAGCACGAATATTCCACGTGATAATCTGTTCTTCCTTTACTCCCTCTAGAAAAAGATGTCTGACATACTGCGGTTCATCAATAGGCCGAGATGTGCAAATATCGTCACAGAAGTGGCCTTTACCTCTTCGTTTGAACTTAGCTTTATGTAAGAATCTAAGCTGAGTTGACTTGTCTTAGCACCAGCAGTTAATCTTTGACAGCTAAACCTCGGCGAATCGGCGCTGCTTGCGAATCAACACAAAGGCTCGCAAAGTGGACGAAAAACTGGCGAACTAGACGTTGCGTCTACAACGGGAAGAAAAAAGGCACGAACTTGCGCGCGAGAGCAGGAATATGAGTGAACTAAGCACACCAACCGTCAGATCAGCTGTTACAATCAGTAGCTGTTTTTTATCTCAGAAAAGCGTTTCAAGACGAACTAGAAAAAATATTCCTGGTTTCGAGTTAAAGAATGCCATAAGTTTGGTACGCTATAAGCTTCGTGTGTGTTGAAATCAACAGCTTTAAAATTTTTAATCACATGACCCTAGGGCTTTCACAGCTTCAAGTCGTTATTACCAGACCTTGCCACAACAATGTAGAGCATTGATTTCGCCTACTGCTTTACGTTTGTCTGACAGTGCCACTTGTGATCGTGTTTTTTTGGAAGATGTATGACGATTTTAATTACCCGAATGTCGTTTAACTGCTTTAGCAAGATCGCAAAAGCCACTTGTTTTGGATGGCAAGTCCTACGAATCAGGACTGGTGTTCAACAGCAAAAAACGACCCACATGGCTGCAGCCTGCAAAACATTATTCTCCCGAAGTCAAAGGGTTGCATAATTGTATGGTGCATTGCACCAGCTGATCGCCACCAACGAAATCAGCCATTGTCCCTTCAGTCAGTGATATGCACTGTGAAGTGGAACTGCAGAAATACTTCAGACGGCGCCGAAAGATCTTAAACTTCTTTCAGAATCAGGCTCCACATACATTAGGTCGCTCAATTGTGCGTCAGGACTTGACAAAAGCCAGAAATAATTTGATGCAGGAAAATCAACAAAAAAGTAATACATTCACACGCACTTTCAGTAAACGTGCACATTCTCTTTCCAATTTTTAGTAGGTTGAATCTTCAAGAGCGGCTCTTGGAACTCATAATCGTTTCTGCTAGTGAAGTTTGCTCAGGCAAAGGTATGAACAATGCACATCTTGCTATTCGGATAAAGTTGTTCTAAAAGTCGGAAGTCGGGTATGGTTTTTCCATGTCCCTTGAAATTCTAACCTTCCAAGATTGTAAAGATAAGGCCTTTAGCGTTTTTGATAGTCACACGTTGTCTTCCGAAATCACCGTACAACCGTGCTTTGGTATTCGATTGTTATGGTTTGCAGTAGATTTGCGTTAAATCCAATAATGCGCTTTTTTCTGAAAGACTAACTCCCGTAAGGTCAGTGATTCTTTACTGGTGGTCCAAATCGGATTGCTGGCAGTAGTTAATGGTGCAAGTCGGTAACATGATGTGAAACACACAATATCTCTTTAAACTATCGTCCACAACGGTTTATGTGTGATGCAAGTGCGTGGGTTTTGGCTTAGGTTGAACATCGAGACAACAAAAAGTGAGTTTAGTTCTTTTTTTACCTCACCAAAAGAACATCCTTCAACAAGTTTCTCCTAACTGGCGGAGACAGCTTCAGCTCAGTTATAATAACACAAAATTGCGTTTCTTTTTGTCATGCACACTAATTAGCTAATTAAAGTATTCTTTGAGAAAACTTAAGTCTGCACTCGCTGCCACAGCTAATTCTGCTTTTACTTGAAAATGTTTTCCACTATACAGTCAATCTGCTGAGAGAACGTGTAGACTGCAGATTACTTAAAATAGAATGTGTGTATTTAAAATGGGCAGAAAGATGCAATACTCGTGTATTTTTTAACAGCGGCAGCATGTGTTGGGACGCTTTCGTCACTATAGCAACGTCAACCAACATTTATCCTGAACAGAGAAACGCAAATTAAGAACACGAAGAAACAATAAACGATTACTCTAGTGAGCAACAAGAACAATGGACATGAACAACTAATTGTGGCAGCGAAGCAGCCACAAGAACAATGTGGATCAACTGCGAAAGGAACAAGCAGAGGTATGGCTCATATATGTTTGTGGTCATGTACGGAACATATGTGTATTCCTGCATGTTGGTAACGGTTAAATCCAACTTGCAATGCTTGGCGAACAGTGGAATTGTATTCCTGTTCACTTTCGTGGCTACGTGAAGCGTGCACTCGCAAACAGGTACTTGCGATTTCCTGTCTGCACTCAAACGCAATTGCGCATTTCGTATCATATCAGTGTGCTTCATTTCGCGATTACCTCATCACTTCATACGTCAAGCGGACGTCGCATCGAATGTTCTCGACGCTTTGCATTGCCAGTGTGTGTCTTGAACTGCTGAAAAATGAACTCGTAAGAAACTTGTGATCGGATCAAAATCCATTATCACCGAATCAGCTACCTCAAAACTAAAATTAACAACGGAGTAGTTCGAGAAACATCTGTATTCATCCATCTATGTACAGAAAGTAGTACCACTACCAGAAAATACGCTTGATGTACCGTATTTACTCGATTGTAAGCCGCCCTTGACGGTAAGCCGAACGAAATTGTGTTCATAAATTAATGTAAGCCGCACTTCACCATAGGTTACCTAAGCCCCTGAGATTACCTAAGCCCCACGAAAGATACTTTCGTGTACAGCACGCTTCGTGTTTGATTACCAACTCTGGTAATGATGGTTCACCACCACAGCTGCCTTCTGTTCATCATAATACCTCCTGTAACGGATGTGCACATGATGCTGAAGAGAGGAAAGATAATGCAAAAAGAGGTTTGATCAACAAGACGCAGCCAAGGAAAGACTGGGCGTCATCTAGACATTTTGATATGCTAAAGAAAAAAATGTAAGCTACCCTCGACTGTACGCCGCCCTTGGTTGTAAGCCACACGAATGATGAAAAAAGCTTTATAAGCCGCGGCTTACAATCGCGTAAATGCGGTATTCATCTATTTTATGTACAATAAATAACATAAAAGCCTATTTTCGGCAGTATTTTTCCACCATATGCATGTCCATGAGAACTACTTGCGATCGAAAGCATAAATATTGCGTATTCGGACCGAAATGTTGTGGAACAGTTGTACGGAGACAGGCCTTGACACAATAACCTCACATCTTGTCTCAGTCTGATTCCCACTTGGTCCTTCCACAGATCTACCGACAATATGAAAATCACAATTAAGAAAGACCAGTACAACCAAAGAATCGGCAATATTGACAAACCATCATTCAATCTTCTTATATTCACAAGGGGCACCAGAATGCACCAAGAAGCGAATATGCCAGAAAGACTAGCCGAAAAAGGCATGCAAGGAGCATTGTGCCTCTGTAAAAATAAGAGCGAATCACAAAAAACGATGAGCGAAAGTACGACCACAAACGTTCAAAATATTCGGTCTTTTTGTCACTCCCTATGTTCCAGTGGTGCCACACTCTCCTTATCTATCAAAACGCGATGCAAACATAGTTTGCTGGTTTGCCCCCCTGGAAAAAAATTGTGCGGACACCTTTGAGCAATAGAGTTGTAATGCCAGGCCAGGAAAATCTGGGCGATATTGTCCTCCTCTTTTTCTTGTTCCGAAATACAGTGCTTGAAAAGTGTCACCTCAAGCTGTTTTAGAGATAAGATCGTTTCAGAAGAACTGCCCGCATCCACAAACAAAAGCTGCGAAGTCCAAATTTATACGGTAGCAACCACCTAGTTTCAGAGCAACAGTCGTTAATGTTCGTGGAATTTAAAATAATCCATATAATCCAACAGAAATTGCGAATCCGATTTAGGATAGAAATGATCCGAAAAAAGTAATAAAAAACAAGCACTCAAAAATTTTTGATAAAAGTATCGCAATCGTCCGGTAAGTTAGGATCAGTGACTCAAGGCGATAGTTGCTTGATTTATCTCACCTCCGCTAAACCATGTAACACGGAAAACCTACACATAGGTGCTTCATGTACATGATGGCAGCGATGCCGGGGCCGCGCAATTATCAAGTTTGATTGTGATATCAGTCACCAGGTGAATTTACGTAAAATCCACAATTCTCTAGCACGACCGCTGTCAACAAGATTTAAATTCAGAAGCTATTCGACGACTGTTCATCAAGTTCAATGTTTGCCAGCAGCTCGGTGAAATTTTGTTTCTTAGAACTGAGTTGTAAGAAGCTGCATGATGTTTTTATATAAATTTGCTTGTTTGGGCTGTACGACGTTTTAAGGACAGACTGCTTGTGACTACTATTTTCCTGAGAACAAAAATGCGATTCTTGCATTTGCAACGCGTTTCTTTCTCTTACGATTTACGCACTAAATAGTTGCGACCCGCTCAGTGAAGGATGATATATCGTGTGTAGAAGCAGGGCCGGCTCCAGCAAGTGCGGGGCCCAATGCAAGATCTAGGCGCAGGGCCCCTCAGTAGCGGTATTATGACGTCATAGCGTTCAGTCAATTGTGCTACAACCTTTTCGATGAAGATATTACAGCAAAATGACTACAAGAATATCAAAAAAGACGCTAAATTATTGGAGATGATATGTATGTATATAACACAATAGCTTCTTTTATTTGGAGGGGCGTGGACATAGCACATGTGTCCCCAACTACGTCCATGTTTGTAACTAACAGCATGCTGCTGTGTTGGAAATTAGACAGTGTACCACTGCCAGTCGCAATTAAGCCTAAAGTTGTAAATGAAGCTCTGCAATGGAGATCTGAACGGCCAGCGCAAGTGCGAAGTTCCGTCAATCAAACTGAATTGACAAGTGAGTTGAACTTACAATGCAATTATTTCACTCTTGTTGAAGGAACGACACTTTCATTCGAAGAATTACTGACTTGGCGAAAACTGCTAACATGAACTGTTTGCTTTTCTGGTTATCGGTAACCAGAAGCACAGACGTATTCTTAAAGGTAACGTCTGGGCGCACGGTCCTATCCGCTTTATAACGCAATACACGAAAACAAGCAGACTTCACAAGAGAGCAACCCATGAATCCGCCCAAAGTTCCCCAAAAGTCAAATTTCATAGTTATTCATAGTGCATGGACTTGGAATGCAAACTGTTCTTTATAAGAATTAAAAATGCATTTATACAAGAGTTTTACAACTACCACGTCAGAGACGTAGATACACTTATCAAACGCAGTATATAATGCGCACGGTTGATTGATGAAACAAAAGCATATAGCTGTCCAATATATCGATAAACAGGAAGGAGCGTGCTCGATCGCATTCACAATTTTTGCCTTGTTTAGTTAAGCTGCAGAGAAGCTTTAAGTGTCCTTTACAGTTATGAACCTGGACTTCGAAGTAGTGGATTTTATTCCTATTTACGCTCGCAGATAGGTGGAACAAGTTGAAAGTTTGGTAGGGCGGCAAATGACAGAAGTACTTGCACGACCGACAAATAACGCGGAACAATTTTGTTGACAAAGAAAGGGAGGCAAATTTAAGTGCGAACACTTCACAAAATTTTGCGCTGTTTTGCATCAAACTTTTGACTTCCACGAATTCAACATCTCATCCTTTGTCGTTTGTTTCAATGTGGTAGAGTTAATTCTATTTTGACAAAATATTGAAATATGTAATCTACGTTAAAATCTTCCATGAAGCGAAATTGCAGGCATTTGCCAAAATGCAGGTGACCCGCAACCAACCAAAAACTTTCCAAAACAGAAGGATCTTTCGAGAACTGAACAACGTTACGTTGGAAAAAATGCCATCAAAGTTAATACGACACACACTCGTCTTGACCTGTTCATTTCGAGTTGAATCATTGCACACCTTGTTTGCAGTAGTTGTAGGTCTACCTGCACTAGTAATAAGCAAGTTCTATCCATAAAGAGTGGGACATGGTAGAGCCAGGGGTGTAGTGGACCGGGAATGCGTGGGAACACGTTTTGCTTCAAAATAAGTTCGAAGCTGTTTTAAAATAGCAAGTTTTTTGGGTGCGTTCCCACACCTCTTTTGTTAGCACTACATCCCTGGTTAGAGCGCTGATATAACGCCCTGGCATGAGAATTGAGCACGTTTGATAACGTTCGGTAAGAGGAAATTCGTCGTTCGTTCAAACGAGATAATTATTTGCTGACAGTGAAATTTATAAGCCTTTCTACAATTCTTGAGCGCAAGGAGTATCTGACAAGAATGAACAACCTCCTTTACCACCACGGCGCGGGGCCAATGCAGCTGCATCGGTTGCATCGGCTTTAAGGCTCGCCCTGTGTAGAAGTGAACCGCGTAAAGTTGCATGCAGGTTTAAAAATTCGCATAGTACAGAATGGCGATGTCTTTTCACGACCGACTGCTTGCGATTACAGCTCTCATTCGGTCAGTATATCACCTAAAGAACAATTTCTATCGAATTCTGGTGAGAGATTCGGATGTATCACGGTTCAAATGTAACTTTCTTACAGATCTAAGATTATACGTTGGGAATTGAGGTAATTGTATTGTGAAGCGCTCTTTTCAACATAGTAGTCTGTAATGCTTCACCCTAAAAATCGCCTGGATGTTGGATCAAATAGTACTATTTGTTAAATGATATTTTTTCATGAAAAAGTCTTGCCACTTCTTTTTTTCCTCAGCGCGACTGAAAGACGGCGTAGATGATGAATCAAGATTTATCGGTCTTAACCAAACATTTCCACAACAACGAAGCGTGAAATTGACTTACTGAACGACTACGAATGTTTTTGCCGGATAAACCAAGTGTCTCGTAGGCAAACATCACTTTCGGTTGGTTTAATGCGTCTATGATGACATTAACCCGGAGATGATTGTACACACTTCGGTTTGTCCAAAGGCGGTACAGCTACAAGGCAAAGATTTGCTCAGAATTTTTCAATAGTTTTGCCCTTGACTGAAATAATTACAGTAAGCTTCTTCAAAAATCTTACAGGCTGTTCTTAATATAGAGAAGACATGGCTTTGATGCTTGCTTCAACGTTGAATAATTTTTATTCTAAAGCAAGGGTCTCCAAACTACGGCCCGCGGGCCAGATCCGACCTGCGAAGCCATTTCATCCGGCCCGCGAAGACATTTTGTCAATAATGAAAAATCAATATATTTACGAAAAATTCACTGATTTGTAGAAGGTAACATATCCCGCAACAATCTCATTGCGTGAGATGTCCGGCCCTCGAATTTTTGTGTGGTAACTTATGTGGTCCTCGGGCAAAAAAGTTTGGAGATCCCAGTTCTAAAGAAAAAGGGGCTAATTAAGCGAGAACAAAAGCTGGCTTTGACACGCCACTTAGCAAGTGCCTTATTTCTACTTGAAGCTTTTCTTTCAAAGCTAGGCCTTTCTTTGAGGTTTTAAACTGTTGATATCTGAATATATGCTTTGTAAAATGTAAAAGGCTCTTGGGATGCGTTCTCCTCAACGCCTCTGTTCAGCAAAGTGCGTCAAATCTGTTGTTTTTTTGTAACGTGGGGCATACATTGCTTCAACTTCCTTTTGTCATTGGTGTATTAGTTTCTGAGAAATAAGGACCATGCCCAGGGCCGGCGCAAGCCATTCCAGCGCCCTAGGCAAGATCCATTTTCAACGCCCCCTCATATTTTATGACGTCATGCGATCAACCGTGGCAGGACCTTTTCGCTAAATTGCCCACAGACTCTACTTGGTAAATGTAAACAGTACAGATACATTCTCTTTGCACATCTTGAAATTACCGGTGGGACCTAGGCAAGGTCCATTACCAGCACCACTCCCTCGAAAAACAACCTCAGAGACGATTTTTTTCATCAAACTAATTTGTTAAATATGCATGCCTAGTTTATTTGAACACGAAATTAATCAAAATATTATTTAAACAAGTATCAGCCGTTACAGCCTTTACACAAACAAAAATTCTAACATAGGCCTCTGAAAACCACTTTACAGTCTAATGTCGTAACAATCGACGACGTTCCGCATGCACTACAAACGCCGAGAACGAGGCAGGAATGACCGCAAGTACCGTTTTACAAGTCTTTGGTATGACCCGACCGGGAATCGAACCCTGCCTACCAGGTTTAGTGGCGCGTGCTCAATCAACTGCAGGCCTATACCACTAGGCTAAGCTGAAAGTAAAACTTGGTCCATAAGTGAAACTTCATTTTGCTTCAGTATTCCACTGCAACAACTACAAATATACTTGTTTAAAAATGGCACTAAAACTTTATACAATCAAAGCCAGTGGTGTAAGATGCGGGGGCGCAAGAGCACCCCCAAAAGTTTTGATTTCGTGAAAATCCGGGTAAAATCCATGGAAATCAGGGAAAAATCTGTGAAAACCTTCGCAAAATCCCTGATAATCTGGTCAAAATGGCGCCCAATCTGGCTTGATTTGAAAAAAATGGCCCCCAACGTTTGCAGAATCACATGAAGACCTTTTTCGGAGGTCATCCCAAAAGAAGGTCTGCTTGAGAAAATATTCGCACAAAAAGTGGCCCAAAACTTTTCGGGCAAGTTTGGGGAAATTCGGGAAAAAATCCTTCGCACCCCCAAAAATTTGCCTGCTCCTACACCTATGGTCGAAGTCAGGGCCCCAGGGGCGCAACCAGCTCTTCATTTCGGGGGGGGATTTTCAGACGTCATCGTGCTTATTCAACCATGGTTGAATTCAACCACTTTTTCGCAAACGGTCACAGCTAAAGTTCTCTTTGCAACATTTTCGAAAATGAGAACTTTTCAGTTTTAATCAAGATGCAGCCCGAACGATCAGGACAGAGTAAGAAGTAGTAGCCTTATACCAACACCTGGTTCCGTACTCAACTAGTGCAGTCATGGCTTTAGTTTGGCGGATGTACTGGCTACTAGTAAACCTGCCAAACGTTTCGTCTTATTTTAACAAAATCATCAAATAAATTATCTAGATTTTTGAAACTACAGTTGAATATATTTGCTGTGAAATAATTTTTGCAGACGATATTGCGAGTGGTGAAGAAGTTGTCAGATACAAGAGACTGGTATGAATGTTAGGATATATTTAATCACTGATGCTATTGTTTCAATCGTAGATACGAGAATTCGTCTGCCAATTGAAACACTCTTGTAATGAATGCAGGCAGGAATGCAACTTGAAATTTATTACGAATTGTTGGGTCAGGCTCGCCACCAGATGTGGGTGGGCCTCGCCACTTTTGCCAGGACTACCTAAACAACACTAATTGATTTTTAGGCCCTTGTGAAATTCGAATTTCCCTTGCAACGTTAGAGCTTGGCTGTGAAACTCCAGCAACGGTTAGGCACTGAACATAAAATGCCAAAACTAGTAGTAACCTACAGTAACCCCAGGCAAACGTGAAGCTAACACAATGTGTACATAGTATGTTGTTTCTGTCACCAGGTATTGTCTCTTGCCTACAAGGTTTGCTCCACTGGTATGATAACACTACAGTATTGTAGTTGACGTTTCGAGAGTCTATGCAAACTCTCTTCTCAGAAGAGAAACAAGAAACAAAATTAAAGCGTACACACACACGGCATCTCTGAACAATTTTCAGAATTAGAATATAAAATTTTCATGATTAGAATATAAAATTTCATCTTTATTCTTTGAAAGCTTCTGCAAATGTCAAAATTGCTATGCAATGTTTTGAAATTTTTGGGGGGAAAGTTCCCCCCTCGTTGCGCGCCTGATCGAAGCTGCGCTAAGTTCACCATTACGTAGCAACTCTGATCATGAAGGGTTTACATTGTTTTTCCATCTAATGCTGTTGCAGTGTCGCAGGCTTTCTAGGATTTTTTACACGACGTGCTGACTAATTTTTGCAGTTTCGCAGGGGTATTCTTTTACCGATTTGCAATGCATCGACTTACAACCGCAAACACATTGAAAGAGTTATTTAGTGGCAGTCCAAGGGCACTTGGGGGTTTGACTTTGATTTGGCACTTTACAACAAAGTATCTGCCAGATCCAAAGGTGATACGCATTGAAATATTCAACATGTATTTACATTTAATACCATTTTATGAAAAGTAGCATTTTTAATAGGGCAGCAGTTTGGATTTTTCATTAGTAAAACTTTGTTTAGTAAAACTTTGTTCTTGACATGTAATCAAACAAGCTTAGTTATTGAACAGCTACCCTTGCAAATCGCGATTTTAGAACGCTGCGCTGATTGGCGTATAATGCTAAACTAGCGCTTCTCAAACCCTGAGTTGCAACTGGGTTGCCAGATGCGTTTTGTAAAAATAACGGGCATTTTGTCAACAGTGACAAATTTAAGCTGCATTCGTAAGCGCATATTTAATGGCACTGGATTCTCGAAAAACATTAAAAAACACTTTTTTGACATTTGCATTCATTTTTTTCGTGTTATTTTCTTTACAATTTCATGAAACTTCCACAATGGTTGGTTTGAAAAATTTTCAAACATTGTACAAACGTACGCTTTGTGAGCATAGTTTATAGCCCTATGTGCTAAGCATTAGTAAACGTATAAACCCACCCTTTTTTCAGTAAAAATGAAAAACGATAACTTCAGTGTTTAATGTGAATGGAAGCGTTATCTTAAACTCTAAAAAAAATAATGCACTTAGTAAAATTCCAATTTTACATGTTGCATATCAATTTCTGAAATGAACATCTTTCCGTACAATTTGAGGGCATTTGCTTTTCTGCGGTAGTATTACCTGAATGAACACCACAACACGACTAATATTTTCGTGCGTGCTGCATTCACTTCAGTTTGCAACAAACATTTTGTAGGTCACCTGAAACTCTTCAAAAATTTTCTCACTACTTTCTGGACCACTAAGAATGGTTGAGAGATGACCACCCTGTTGATTCGCTGGCCTTTGCTTGAGCCAGTTATAGTCCTCTGACGAAATAATGTGTCTTTTCAAAGCAGCTCGCGTGATTGTGAAAAGTTCGCTAGTCCCTACAATGTCACTGCCGTCCTGTCCATTTTTATGATTTTCCTGCATCCTGCCTGCAATAGCCTGCGGTAGTAGGTCAGACAACAAACCCACCTACGTCGGTTACACGGTTAATTGCCAAAAGAAATGCTCATACACAAGGGCGCACGCAAGGGGGTTGGGGTTAACCCCCCCCTTGGGCTTGATATTTTACAAAAAATTTATTACCTTCGCAAGGAGATTGATTGTTTTCGCATACTTTTTGCTTGTTAATTTGTCGACTTAATGCAAATGCCACGGAATAAATTTGCATGCAAATTTCAAGGAACATTGTAAATGGG
>JGI24159J19872_10007514_pt1 | contig 14279 bp, 5 predicted proteins | sample Ectturendosymbi4_FD_19872 | JGI IMG/M metagenome (IMG submission 19872) | reverse complement strand
ACTTCACTTTGCAAAAAACTGTATGATTTTATCTACTTTAGTTACTTCGCAATTACATTTTGAAATGTGTGCAGGACTTTATGGACACCCTGTATTTGTTTCAATTCGATCTTGCTAAACCATGAAATTACCCATAATACTCTAATGAAAAAGGCACCTCCGCCCCCTTTTGAAAGAGGAGGAAATGCCCCCGTCACTTTCCTGCCCTCCGGCGTCCTTGCTTCTTTTCATACAGTATGAAACTGTTTGGCTTAGTGCTATCAGCAGTCTCTGTCTCACTGCATTACTTGCCAAGATGCCTGCGTTAAACAGTCACAGAGGCAAAACACCTATTGCTGCAACTTGAAGCGAACCTTTGAATATTTGTTGCCATGTTACTGTTACGCAATAAAGGCCAAAAGTAGAACAATCCGTTCCCACGTTTCGCAACCTGCCTCTGCAGGCAAAAGAACGGACATGAGTGAACCATAAGCAGCTCATTGACTTCAGGTTTTCTAGACATATTTGGTTCGTATCCCAATTTCCAGGGGGGCGGCAAATGCCCATTTTGCCCCCATCCCTGTGGACGGCGGGACGCCCATGCCCCCTCCCCCACTATGTACGAAAGGTTCCTCCACCACTGTTGGCAAACTGATCATAGCAAAAAAGTCGCATCATGTTTGACTGCACATCGATGACGTCATAATCGTTGCCAAAAGTGACTTCCGCTCCCCCGAAATTTTTCGCTGGTTGCGGCTCTGCTTTTTTTAGCATGCGTAAGGTCGCCGCGGATGGCTAGATTCCGGTAGAAAACGACTGAATATCGACATTTGGTTCCTTGATTTCTTGCTTTCTGCACTCCTTGATCAACCCGATTCTTACTAGCGCCCCTTCCAAGCTGTGATTACGTCCAAAATAACAGAACCGAGACTTTTTAGGGACCATGCGAGCGTTGCTGCGTTCACTGCAAGAATGCACGTCGCGCAGCATGCACTTCTGTAAAAGCTTGTCATCCATCACAGAAGGCTGGAAAGCAAATGAAACATGGAAAGCTGTACGATTCTATTTGTAGAAGAGATTACGATGTCTTGCTTGTCAATATAAGAGTATATACATTGTAAATATTGTGGATGATTCTTTGCTTTGAAAAATGAAAGGATTCCTTGCGATAGACGATGTAGCGTATTTACATTGTTATGATATTTAGGCCCGATGTTGCCTTTGGCGGCAATAAAAGGTAGTTTTTCACTATTCCTTTATAATCACCAGGTGGCGTTAATGAGGCATCCGAAATCGGTTTCACGACCACGCTTTTTGGTCAGCGTACAAATCCAGACATGCATCAGTTCATTGGAGACTTCGACGGCACGCCGCATACACTTAAACATCACAAATAACTCCAAGGCCCAGTCTTGTGACTTCCGATGCCAATGTTCGTGGCAATCCGCTGCATGTTGCGACGCCTGAGCAGTCGCGCAAATTTCCATCTTGTGCATCATGCCTGTTTAAAATGGGAATTTAGTTTGATTCTAAAGTGATTCGACGCAAGGGTCTCGAAATCGTTGCAACTGTGGCAAGGGAACAATGGACAAGTCTTTTTTCTCCGTAAATTCAACGTTTTTGGATACCTTGACTAGTTTCAGAAAAGTCTGACACATTGTCACAAATGAGGAGTATGGGTAAAATGTTTACGAAGATATTGTGACATCGTTTATGGAGGACCACTTTTTATATCCAAGTTAGTTGGCAGTTTTTTTTCTGTTGAGGATTTCGCAAAAATTAGACCACAGGTGTCGACAGTTTGTTGCCACTGCAACATGCGAGGGGATTCTCTTCATCCATCAAAAATGGAGGAAGGTTTTCCCGAATACCCCAGTGATTTTCTGACACTTCTTTTCCATAGTGGTGTTACACTACATGGCAGAAATTGAATTATTCTCCAAGATTAATAAGGTTCTACTCTTCAGCAATGACTAACAGCAGCTTTAAGGTTTGGTGAATAATAAACAATCCCCTGGATTAAGAAAACCAAAGAGTTTGGCGCAAGGAAATTAAGTAAAGGGAGAGATCGTAAATGCTTCATTGGACCCAAAGATAACATTGTTGACGATTTTCTAGCCACAAAAATAGAACAGTGTGTGTGCAAAAAGAGAAAAACACTTCTTTTGAAGTTTGTTGCAACAGCCGAACAGGGCGTACCAACAGTTTAATTAACTGGATAAATCGCTTTGCGATTATCACAGCAACTGCTACGGTCGAGCGGGCAGGAATTTTTCAGAGATTTGCACAGCAGAATCGAAACCCATGCAGACTGCCGCAGATTTCCCGGCAGTTCGCACCGTTTGTGTGTCAACCGAGCACTTCACGTGCGACGAATGTTTTTTTAAAACGTTCAGGCGCACTACAGGCTGGAGGTAAATTCCACTGTTGGGTCTACAGAGAAATCATCGGACTAGAAGGCTTGTTGTCATTAACTGAAAAGCGGTGATGTAATCGCAAAAAAGTAATGAACGGTGATATGACACTCTCTCAGAACCAACTCCTATTTGGCCTTTTTTCCACGTGATCAGTTTCGTCTGGAGCTTTTCTCCCTAATAACATCGGCGCTGCGTGAGAATACCACTTTCATGAACCTGTAGGCTCACAGTTTTGTTGCTAGTGCGCAACGTGATATAGTAACTCCAGACTGAGGATTGGCATAGACATATTTTGCACCGGTACTGTCAAACAGGCTTGAAACCACCGCCCGAAACAACTGCTCATTTCTGCAACGCTGAAAATTTGCCAAAAATGATTGAAATCTTCTGTCGAAGAGAGAAAATCTATTCACTGTACAACTATTTGTTACCTGGCGGTGACTAACAGAGATGTTTTTATAAATATAAAAGTCTCTCCTCGATGCTTAATCGATGCATTGCTGATGCAGTTCTTTTCTTCACAGATGTGTTCCTTGTTTTTCTTGATTGCCGTCGCAAAAATAGGAGCCAACCCTCATTTTAATTCATTTCCTGCGCAGACGATTGCCAAACAACATTCTGCGCATCTTTTGCTGGTCCAACTGCGCTTCTGTGATTGTATGAGCACTCCCGGGGTCGCTAGCGTTACAAAAGTCCTGGTTGCGCAATTCCAGACTCTTACCGCTGAGATCACAAAATCAACAATAATGTCCTGGTTGGTGAGCCACCCCGCAAAGTCGTCATTTTGGGGTTGAGCACATGATGCTACCCAACAACTACTCATCGGAAGCTTTTGCCCAGAGGTTGCCCTCTGTTTTCCCGCCTAGACAGCTGAAGCAACTTGACACTTGTCGCAACTAAATCGTGCGGGAAAAGTTTTTGTAGCATAATTGAAGCGTCGACCTTCGCCGAGAACAAACGCTCCTATCAGCTTGCGTAACGCTGCAGGGTGAAAGGTCAGCGCACAGGGTTTCGACCGCGAGATTATTCTCTATCGGATTTACCTGCAATTATCGTTGCAAAGCATCTCGCAAGCAAACTTTCGTATCGACTTACGCAAAGTCGGTTTTGCAACACTTTGTTCGCGACCGATCCACTCAGGACCGCAAATTTGTTCTTGGATATAGAATTTCCTCTTTTTCAGTCTGGGTGTCAAAATTTCGGACTGGGAGGCTGCAGTCTCGGCAGCACTATTGCAATTTGTCATTGGGTCGCTTTCTGAAAATTGTGAGAACGTTTTGACATTAACCCAAGACCTGAATGGGACTGCAGCAAAAAAAGTCTGTTTATTTTCTAGTTGTGACTGAAACTGAAAGATACAGTAAAAACACCACACCGCAAAGATTTTGCAGTATAGAAAACCTGGTTGAAGCTTTCTCGGCAAATCGTGCACCGCTTTGGAAGACTGAAGTCAGCTTTGCTCAAAGTTTTGTTTTCGCCCATAGCTCTAATGAAGCAACTGCTTACAACGAACCTTGTACCCGCAGTAGGGCTTACACAGTAACCCATATTTATAGGAACCCCGGCAAAGTTTCGAAAAAGTGCAAAAATATGTGTTTGGCCTTAGCTTAGAGTGAAGACAATTGAGCATGATTGCGCGAAAAATCCACATTTCACAAAAGTATCCACGTTGCCGATGCTGAGTAGCGATCAAACTTTTATTTCAACTTGAAGTATTACGCCATAATGGAAAAACATTTGCTGAGACTTGCTGTGAAACTGGCTTCATTTTGCTTTGGCCCAACAGGTTAATTTGGCTCAACCCAGTCGTTCTCATGACGCGCTGATACGTTTTCAGATGCATGTCATTGTTTGATTTAGGTTTCATTGCAGTATCCACTACATGAGTAAATATTTCTAAAACTTTCTACTAATCACTGATTCAGTTGACCGCGATTGTGGAAATTTTCTCTTTTCTTTGTTTAGTGCGTTTTTCATTTGTACGAAATATTTTTCATCGTTGAATATCCTGAAAAACACACCTGAAAACGATTTGTGTGTTACTTGTTTTTTAGTGGCACCAGCAACCCCTTCATCCATTTAAACTTCGCTAAGGTCTAAGTAAGGGAGGGTGTGAACCTTTTTTCATAAGGTGGTTAATATCTTGTTTTCGTTCATTTTCGTGAAATAACGCGGTTTGCATAGTCCATGGAATATAATTTAGAGTTCCTGCTTGTCAGACGGAAGCCAGTATTAAGCCAGATCTATAAGCGCTTTTGCCTTCAAGGCTGTCAGCGCCTGAATGCTTATTCACTGGGAGCAGCAGTCACGTTCTCGAGGCCGACACTGTGCACGCCCGCGACGCGTTGTCCTTCGGAGGGTAATGAGTTTCACTCCTGCGCTCAGGGAGCAAAACAAGCTGCCTCCAGTTTTGGTAATTGCTGCAGAAGTTTCCCAAACGATTTTCCGATGAAGTCGTTTCACTTCAACGTTTCCCCGCGACGCTTAATCATTTGTGAAGTTTTTTTGTGCGATATGGTTTCGTGGTACGAAAACTTTGTTTTTCAGCTGTTCGTAATAGCCAAGTAAGACTTTAATTTAATACTGGTCTTGTACATTTTCTGAGGGGAAATGGGCATGGGGCTTGCGGGCTGCCGGCGAGTGCAAGATAAACTCATGTTTGTTCTTTGTTGCGTCATACGCCACTAATATGCGATTTTGGCCGGTTCATTGTGTAGTCTGTTTCCGGCTTAATCTGCGTTTCGGCCATCTAGTCGTCTGCGCAATTTAACCGTTCGCACGGGCAGCCCTGGATCGCATAACGCGAGAGCGCACACAAGATGATCTTGTGAGAAACACAAACATTTTCATAGCTTCACACCTCGCAACAAAAGACTACAAGAAGGGACGCTGGTACTTTCATCGCTTGAATGACGCGCGGCGTCTCGAGTGGCGGGTTGACTGATCGATCCATTCTGTCGCAACACCTGCGCGCACAAAGCTATCCAGGGTTGGTAAAAGTAACAAAGGTTGCGAAACAACAATGCGCACTTTTATTTGACAAGCTATCGACAGTTTAACGCCTGGGAATGTGTCGAAAAGGGTGTCGTCGCTCGCCACCCGCAGTTCCAAGCTGACAACATCGTTAATGCGAGGTCTGACTCCGTCGCGTATTATCATCAACCTGTATTTACGAGGGAAAGCTTCGCGGAGCATTTTCGTGATTTGCAAAGCAAGCTGCAACTTGGGTGAAGCAAACCTAACGAAGTACTTGATATATCAACAAGTTTTCGCTTTAAATTTTGCGAAAATCTGATAAACGTGAAAAGGTTTTGTTGTTAGCGAAGGATTTTTCCACTTCCAAAAGTTCTTAACTGTTTGCAGCTCTCAGTTGCGGAGCCAATAAAAAGAATTACCACGTCCTTGGTTACTCGTTCTTTCGAATGCGAGGAAATGACGTCACCAGTAAAGAAGATCCAAAGAACAGTTCTCAGTTATCTACATTTACTTCAATTTATTCTTGCTTGCGTCAACATCGATGATGTACAATTAAACAATTTTTGAACGTCGCAATTTTCTTTTATCCTTTGTTGCATTTTTAGTGTTTTCTTTTTCAGCGCGTGAGCTCAGCTGAGATGTGTTCTTCATGAATGAACTTCCTCCGTTCCTTAAAACATTTTACACTTTTGTCCGGGGTAAAAGTCAGTTATATCAGATCGCACTGCTCCGACATGCACGTTCAAAAACGCTGTAGTGGCGAACTTTCCCTTGTGAAAAAATAGGAACTATCCGGTATTAGATGGATGGGAAAATTAGTCAGTGGAGTGAACATTCCTGCAATTTAACATCAGGAAAGGCTTTGCTGCTTCAATTACGCTTGAAGGTTCGCCCCGATGCGTCGCGTGCCAACGCGGAATTTTTTGTAACGCTTGACGGGCGTGGCACGCTTGAGAAAAAATCGTTGAAGACGCCACATTATCACGTCTCTCCGGGCGCGAGAACAAACAGCAACAACTCCCCCGGCTCCAGGAAGGAAATGGTTGTTGACGGGCAACATGCATTGGCGCCATTTTTTGCGACATAATGGTCAATAAGCTTGACGTTTTCGGCCTGTTCCGTGTGTAGAACCGGCCGGAATAACTTCACATCTTGTTTGCCTGACAGAGCTGCTGTCTTCTTCTCGAAGCGATTGGGAATCAAAAGGTTACACCGGTTCAGCAACTTTTGAAACCGGTAAATAGTTGTGATCGAAATAGCTCAACGTTTTTGGGTTTATCAAACGAAAACATGGTTCAGTTGGCACCTTAGTTCAGTTGGCACCTAGCAAACGTATTTCTTGCTAGTTGCAGTTCACCGTTCTAGTAAGTAAGATTTAATAAAACAATGCACTTTTTAAATGATCTTTCCGCATTCTAAGCATTTCTAGCGTTTGGTTTATTCGTCTCTCATTTAACTTGATACTGACGCTTTAGCTGTAGTTGCAATTCAGTCAAATACATTTCCGTAATAGGCATCCAATACAACAGCTCCATACATAGTCTTACCACAAAAACTTCCAACTTTTTTAGAGTTGCAGTGCAAGGGAACATGGAAGCTTGTCAATAAAAAAACCTGTACCACGCCTACCAAAGTTTTTTGGAAACATGCTTCCCCAAAGGAAATTAAAACCTCAACCTGACTTGCACTTTGGTTTATGAAGGAACTTGATGTCCGAGTGTTTTTTAATTTTATCTGGGTATCTTACACCTGATGATGTCATTGCGTTTCATGGTGTGAATTAGACACAGCAAAGGAGCTGTGCTATGTTATCAATCAGAAATTCAAGAACATTATCCCATCAGCCATGCTTTCTTCTTTCGCATTTTTCTCCTGAAACAAACTGTTCATGTATATGTTTTGAGAGCCATGATGAAAGGTCACCAGCACGGGGGAAGAAAACGACTTGAAAAGTTGACAAGGCGTAACAATGTGAGAGAGACATACAGAGAAGAACAGAGTCATATAACAAAAACAGATACCACATCTCTCTTTATATCACTGATAAGTTCTAAGTTACCGGCAACAGGGACATAAAAATGCATGAAATTAAATACAAGCACTTATTTCTTATACGCTTGATTTGTTTGAAATAGAAAACTTTAATACCACATGTGCATCGATGGGAATGATTAGGAGTTCAATTTGCCAGCACACACGAATTGTTTTTTGTGAAACAATTAACTGCCAGCTCTTTCGAGAAGACTCTGTGGTGAAGAAGCAATAGTTGTAGGTAAACCATCAGTGCAGAAGACAGATCAACATAAAAAATCGAGAGCTAAACGAGGTAATTCTCTCGATTCTGTCCAAAAAGCCATTTGAAAAAGGTCGCACAAGACTTCTTTACATCATCGCACAAGCAAAAGATAAGTGAATCATGAACAACTGGCATATATGTTCAAAAGCTTTCATATTAGTTTTTCTCTGCTCTGAAAGTCAAAATGAGGTCGAAAATGAGCAGAGCTTCAAGTTCAACAGTTCACTTTTTGTTAGCTCTCACTTGTTCATAACATAGCTTTTCATAATAATGAAGCGATTTCGGTTGATGGCACAACTTATGATGAGTGTTGACGATATTATGGGTTCTTTATGACTCCGTTTCTGACTAAGTAACTAGTCCCCACAAAGGCGACGCAGTCGATTCTATCAGCAAATTTAAAAAAATATATTTTAAATACATATTTCTTTTCCTGTAGGAAATGGAATTCACGCAACACTACCCGTCCTCAGTCCTGACTGCCATATTGCCAGAGACGAAGAGAAAATATTAAAATTTGGCACCGTGCCGGCAAGCGTTGAAGATGTTTATAATGGCATTATCTTCAGCCGAATCAGATTGTCCTGCAAGCAAGTTCGTTTTCCTATTTCAACACTTCCAACCACTAGCATTTCTTCAACACCCAAGTAAGATTCTGAAAAAGACACGAGGTTTCAGTTAGCTCAGTCTATCCCTAGGCCATCCTCAGCACTTACTGCCGAAAAAGGATGTTGAGGTTCAAAAAGTTACATTTACAATTTGCAGGAAAAAAGTCACGAGCAATCAAATTATACGTAATAGGCTGCAACGCACATCTTAGCTATGAGCCCGCCTTTTACGTTAAATCTATTGGCCCATAAGATTGTATTTCGCCAAAAAGGCAATCAATACTTGAAAAATAAATTGCAACCTAACAAAAAAGTAGCCGAAACACCAAAAGTTCTGGCCATTAGCTTGAAACATCAACAGCAGAGACAATACTCGCCTCGCTTTTTTCATTTCCACTTGTGCTGAAGACTATATCATTAAAATGTAAAAGACGTCGCGTTGGTACATTGAATGGGGTTATAGAAAATACGGAGAAAGGGCTGATGAGGAGATTCTTCTGGTGCGGGCCAAGCATTTTCACCTTTCATCTTCCGAAAGCAGCAATCTAGAGAATATTAAAAGCTCTCCAGCCTGGAGTAAACATTTCCGTGAAAAGCTTCTGAAATATTCCAACTGATGACAATCACTGACTTTCATTATATTCGCCCTGAAGTTACTTCTCAGATTCCGCAAACAGGATTCTGCGCAAAAGTAATCTACATATCGAATCTATTATGCCTGACAAAGCTGGTGCAGTAGATTCTACTTGTCGCTGTTTACCGCAACGACTGAGGGAACCTTAGAATAGGTGTACGGACCTCTAATTGCAGCAAGCCTAAATTTCACCAGCTAAAGACTGATATGTCAAATGAGAGAAGTAATTTTATACGCACACAGAATAGTTTATACATAGGGGTATGGATAATAGGTGTATAAGTATTTCGATTATTTCTAATTGCAATAACACACCCAATACGCTGCAAATGGAACTTAGAAAAGTCATGACGAAAGTCACCAAAGACCATTTGAATCTAAACATTGAAAAAACAGTACGTGAAAAGCACCATCAAAAAGATCACTCTTTTATATGAAAATCGTTTAAAATGTGCCTCCACATAAAGCTTTTCGATAAGAGAAAGCAGGCGCAATGTATGATTAAACAAGTAAAATGTCTTTGGACAAATTGAATAGACACAAACAAGTCAAAATCCTTTAACTAACACATTAATTCTCTTCTCGTGCATTTCCAATGCTGCAAGTTCATCGTTGATGTCAATGTTCTGAAATTGCGAGTTTTATTTTGAAAGTCATATGTCCTTCCATTACGCTTTTCTTTTCATCTGTTCCAACAAGGAACATTGCTCCTTGGGCTTATGACGTAATTAACTTCAGCTTTCCGATCGCAACGCGTGGTAAGGTTGAACGGAACAATTTATAAATGTCGCGTTTTAAGTGAAACTTCCATTAGACGCGCCAAACAAAAACAACTTTGCGCCCGCGTCGCAGGAAATTTGCCCAGTAAAGGAATTCAGAACTTGCTACAAGATTCGCATCGAAGCGGATTTACGAAAGAGCCACTACACGGCGTAAGACGGTGGGCGGAAGACGACTGCTCTCTCCATTCACGGAAAGCCTGTTTTGAGGAAAAGCTTCGGCGCGAAATCAGTCAGTGAGCAAATGAACCAACGAACCGGACAAAACCGGTCATCGTCGCTCCAATGTGTCGCAGAAAACGTATCAAGTTCTGTATTGATACTCTCACATAGACAGCAAACCGACTTAACGGACGTAGTCAACGTTCCACGAATGCCTGATAGTCAGTGTGGAACGGACCCTGCCATATCCCAGAAAAGAATTTTGCTTTTGGTCTGTCTTGTAGCAACATGTTTGGTGTAGGACGTTTGTTGCAGAATGTTTGGTGTAGGACGTTTGTTGTAGAATGTAACTATGCTTGCGCGCAGATATGCAATGTAAAGATAAAGATTTGATACTTGAAAATTTGTTTTTTGAAACCAACCGAATTCGCTTTTTGTTTGTTTTATTTTATTATTCGTTTATCTCAGAACCAAGTTCCACATGTCATGTGTTAGTGAACCAGAAATACAGAAATTGTTTCGGCATTAAGCTAGTTCAAGGCAAGCGACACTGGCTGAGAATAAAATTTCGGAAAAGGCTACCGCGACTAAAGCAAACTCTCAACATCCCTAAATAAAATGTTACAAATTGGATAAAAAAGACTTGTAAAGCAGTTTCTTCACTACATAAGCGTCATCGTAAACTTACGGCTTAAATCATGAGCTGGTTATATCTCTTACCTTCTGCAAGGGAAGTCAATCGACCTTCGGTAGATGCAGCTAATTTTCTGATCGCCGGCACCCGTCTTCGAAAAGTTTGAAGACACAAATTTTCTGATCAAATCAGCTTGAGCGCTTACACTGAAGATAGAGTTCGTGAAGATAGTAATTACAAGATTTTGCCTGTAATTTGCAAATAATAGCGTTACAAACTTTTTGATTACGATGAATGAACGGTGAGTTTTCGCGTTTACCGGTCTCCAGGCCTTCGGCAATGTGTTCGCCAGAGATGTAGTCAAACGCGGTTGGCTCTCACACTTTCTGACCATGTCGAGGATGATGGTTACATGCAAAAGAAGTAAATGATTTTTCCGACCATACTATCGCAAGCTGAGCTAATATGGAGGATTCATGACAGCAAATTGGCTGTAAATAACCAGCAACTTCATATAGGTTAAAAGCTTGAATGAGCAAAAACATTCTCTTTTTATTTTTTCAATGTTGCAAAACCTTCTCATCTGCGTATCTTTCGCTGAATTTGGCATATCATTAACTAAACAAATATCGATTACCAACAGCTGGACAAACATCCTATTTGTTCAACCGAGACAACCGACAAATCCTTTTGCGTATTTATTTGTAAACAGCAGTTAGTCTGTAGCAACCAAAAAACGTTAATTTTTAAATCTAGGCGTCGAAAGCGTCGTAAACCTTGCAGGCACTTTGTGCTACAAAGTGGCCACTCAAAAGCCACCAGGTCTGACAATGGCTAATGTAAACCTATACACCACCATGCTCCAACACATTTGTTTCTGACTCTTTTGTCCCACTAGACTAAGAACGTGTACGCTGGTAACAAAGGTTTCTCTTCGAAACCAAAGTATATACTGCACACATAGCTGCGGTTGGCTGGAATTGAGCTCCAACAAATGTTATAACACAGTTTTCGTACATCATAATTCGTACGACGTGTAACAGTCTTCGAAAGCATGACTCTAAACAATTTGTGATACAAACAACAGTAAGATGTCCCACACCCCAATGCCAAACAGTGTGATGAAACAGCCCCCGAAGCCACTGATGGGCTAAACAACATCTGAAGAATCGCGCACGCAGCAACAACTGCTTTCAGCTGATTATTATGGTTGCGTGTTTAAATTCCTGGAAGGAATGTTGCTTCTTAATTTTGCCCACAAGCGTTGATTTTATGGATAAACGATTCACTACCTCTGGCAGTGCATCTTTCAAATTTGTCGAAACATACCAATGATTAAAGATTCCTTACCCACCCGGAACGCAGATGAAGCATATTCTCCATCAGTATCAACTTTACGGGGCAACTTGAGAGGATGTTTCACGGATAATGTGGCGAAGCATCTAAGACTCTATAACTCGTCAATTGCCTGACAGTAACAATGTGGCAGCAAAATGCCTTTAAAGTTAAATCTTAAAAGTTTAGGTTAAAAGTTGGCCATTGTTGTTACTGCCGGTCGAACGGTTTGGTTTCGCAAAGGAGGTTTTTGTTTGAACGTGGCGTGAAGTAATTTTGTAAGTATACCTCTCACTGAAAAGAGGATAAGTGATATACGAATTGAATAACTTTTTTATCATTATTCTGACGAGTAGCAACTAAAAACTAAAAAATGGGAGGCAAGCAAAATAGGACCAGTTAAATCAAACCGTGGCTATTCCTTGCTATCGCCGAAGTCTGATTCTATATCATTCGAAAAGTAACAATTATATGAAGCGAGGGAATGTTATTGTCTGTGTCACTGCAAACCTACAATCGATTATAAAACTGAAATGGAAGTTTCCAGAAAAACAACGAAAATTTTTCATTAACCTTGGATCCTTTTGGAGCCATTTCCAGAATTAATGGATGCCAAGAAGTTACAATGCTTTATGTAAATCAGCAGTGTCTTGCAGAGCGATGTTGCATCCAGAACCTTTGAATTCTCGTTGCGTCAGGAGACTTAACACTAAATAAGAAGGGGATCGGTGTCAAAGTACAAGTGTCGGCCATTTTGTTCAACCAACAGTCGGGTACGCACCGCAACAACCTTTATCGTAATGGAAGAACACATTGTTGGCGGAATTCCAAATGGAACTCACGTTCCGATCACAGCTAAATTCCCGCTTGGTGAAAAAATACTGTAAATTTAACTCGAGAATCCTGTCCCAACATTATAAACCTCACTCTATTGATTTGCGTGATGCACAGTTGCTTAATTGTGACAGGTTTCACTTCTCACGCATTTCGAGTGGTTTGTAGTTGCTTTTTAAAAAACGCATTTCTTTCTTTGACCTGTTACCACTATAAGCAATATTAAAATGTGTTAGGTGGACATTTTGACCAATTGTTCTTTTGTCAACCTTCTGTGCTTTATTTAGAAACCATTCTCCAAATATAAGCGTTGTCAGTTGAATTCAAACTTTTTCTTAATGCAACGAATATCAACTGTTTCGTATTACAGCATGCATGGTTGAACTTGCATTACTAGGATGTGCTGCATGTTGGATATGATTCTGCATTGAAAACGTAATTCGAGTCTTACAAATGCGCGAATGAACTTCTGGATATAACTTAGTGAACACTCTGCAAAAATGAAACAAATGCAGACCTTTCCGGAGATTCTGTGTTCATGGGCGTCGGAAGGATTTTTTCCAGAGAGGACAACAGTGGATCTTTCCAAGTGGTTACCAAAAACATTTTTCCATGGGGTGACCAACTATGGTGAAATTTCATTTTGCCAACCCAAAACCAACAGAAAAACATTTTCTACAAAAAATTAAAAAGAAAATCTCAAAATTCAAAATTAATAGGGGCTTTGGCACACCTGAACTCCTATTCCAACGCCCATGGCTGTACTTTAATTTTCTAAAAGTGGATCTATAAGTTATTTCTGAAACAACATAAACCCGAAACGTTTTTGGTGTCGAAAACACAACAGGTTTCTTTTATACAAAAATCAAACCGCAAGCGCACTGTACCCATAAATTATTTTCGATTTACAATCGAACGTTTTTCATTGTCAACTATGCACAGTATCCCGAACCTAAGGCATAGGTTACCAAAAATACTATAGGAGCGGTTGGATCAAAAAACTATTGTAAAATTTATGTAATTTTGTCAACAACGTTTTTCAACACTAGTTCTAAAATTTTTGTCACTTGTAGTTGTAGTCGTAGCTGAGTAAGATATATCTAAAGCAGGGGTCACCAACCTTCTAGAAACTGAGAGCTACTTTTTAGTACAGATTCATGCGAAGGGCTACCAGTCTGATATACACACTTCTGAAATAAAAGTTTGCTCAATTTGTCTTTAATTACATTATCATTAATAAATTAATAAAAATTAAAGATATTCATCAATGTGAAGACAGTGATCACGTTTATACTGTTGTCAGAAGAAGTCCGCAGGCGGCCCATGTGGTCCATGTGGGCGACCTGGAGCCCAAAGGGGGAATCCAGGGGGGCGATTGAGGCAATAGTCCCCCCTAAAACTTGGGAAAGTAACTTTATTCACCATTATTTTGTACAATTAAAAAAACAGCATTCGCGATATAAGGCCATTTTGTCGACCATTGTTTTGTCACAGCAGTGTTGAGAAGTTACATCATCTCTCTTACACTTAAAAGCACTAATGTTTCTGTATGCTTTCGAGGAATCATTCGACTGCCATCTGCTTCCGTCTTTTTGCGATGATTCAAACTTGCACATATCTCTATT
>JGI24159J19872_10007512_pt1 | contig 14282 bp, 11 predicted proteins | sample Ectturendosymbi4_FD_19872 | JGI IMG/M metagenome (IMG submission 19872) | reverse complement strand
TTTGAAAACCCTTCTGAAAAACAAGGTTGGGAATCTGTATTTACAAAACTTCACTTCCGCATCGGCCCGATGATTATGTTGGTTTTACATCAAGCTGTCCCGCCCACATTTTACAACAAACTTGTGCCCATGTCCACAGATAAACAGTTCTTATAATCTTTACGTCACTTGTTTGGTTGGTGTTACTGACAACTTGCAAAACAGAAATAAATGCTTGCTGCAAAAGGTGTGGGTGTTTCTGTTTTCATGAAACGATCCACACGGTCATCAAACGATGTTCAAGTGAAGCAGATGTGAATGTTTGCTAATCAGATTAAAACCAGGTATGCATTTTCACCACGCAATCAGTTACAGGTTGCAGCAATGGTGTGGCTAGTTTCGACCAAATTATCGCGAATGTAGCATTTGAACTTTGAAATGGTCGTACTTTCGTATAAAAGAAGTCGTAAGAGACGAAATGTTAACGGTGGCAAAAGAAACAAGCAAATTTTCTTAATATGCTGTTCTGCATGAAACATACGGTTATACAAATTTTGTTCAGAACAGGGTAAGCTTGGTTAGTTACTAACTGTAATGTGTTTCGCGCTTTAGGTTAAAGCCATCGTAATGAGTAATTCCTTGTTTGGTTTTGTTAAAACAGAATAAATGTTCTGGAAGGTATGCTACGCACGAGAACAGAATATGTTAGCGGGTTGTGAATGAGTTTTGATTTGGTACTAGGGTAAATTTTGCCACAAACTCAGTCTTTCCGCAACTCATCGGATCTGCAACAACGCACGTGAACGGGTGAAGAAAGCGCTCGTCCACCTTTCTGCTAAATGCACGCCAACGCAGACCAAGGGTTTTGTACAAATTGACATTTTTCGTTTTCAAAATAGGCACATGTCATATCCGATATGTCCCAAGGTGGAGTGCAAACAGGTGTAAGAACAAGGTGAGTGTTCTGTCAAAGTTTTCCCGCTCAGTGAGCCCTTCAATGAACTCCACGTTTGGAATAGAATCAAAGCGACGCTGCCCCTCGCCGCAACACCAAACGATTCTTTGCGGCGCAGGTGTCATCATTTGTTTCACATGGCGAATACATTTCGCCGCAAACTTGGTTTTTCCGCAACTGGTTGACCTGCCACGAGGCGCGTGAACACGTGAAGGAAGCGCTCGTGCATAGTTCTTAAACTAAACGCACATCAACGCAGATCAAGGGTTTCATACAAATCGACTTTTTTCGTTTTCCAAATAGACACACGACCAATCCGGTACGGATCATAGTGAAGTGTAAGAACAAGTTGAAAAGACAGCACCTTTTTCATGTTCAAAACAAATTGTGTACTGCAACGGAGATGGACAAAATCGTGGCTGGCACGAGTGACGAAAAAATTTTTGCATCATCTTCTGTGTTGACTTCACATCAGTAGTGTATTTACTCATCGAACTACCTTTTCTCTATTGCACAATTACCGACCCGTGACGAAACTGCAATCAACAACGCAGAAGGGTTTAATCAGGGAGCATGCCCAGGCTTGTCCATTGGAATGAATCGCTGCATATTTTGTGACATAAACGTGATGTGTTGCACCAACGTCTGTGATGACAATGCAGATGCGAATGACCAAATTGTGGCCGGTGCAAGTCAGTCAGCGCCAGTGATGTAAATGTTTGTGTATAAGATTAAAAACTGACACGTTTGGGCATGACGTTTTGCAACACAGTAAGTGACAGGTTGGGGCACAGGTGGTGTATTTTCTTATCGGATTAAAATGTGACAAACATTTTCGCCACAGTTGGAGGGAGCGGTGTCGTGACCGAAGAAAAGTTACAAGCCATCTCTAAAGTAATTAATAATGAAGATATCAAGGTGTGAAAATATGAAAAATATTACCATAACGCAAAAATATGAAAAACATCAAAACTGGAAAAAATATTGAAAAACATTAAAAATATCAAACAAATGAAAAAACATCAAAAATTTCAAAAACATAAAAAAATAAAAAAGTTTATTTACACTTGATAACAACAAATCGATCTTTTCCCGGCGGTGCCCATTTTTCGTCTCCGAAAAACACCTTAAGGAAATGCATTTATGGAATTACTTCTGTTTATTTTCAAAAGTTGTGACTGAAACATCCGAGCCAATTAAATGACTGTGGCGGGCGTTAAGGGGTTATACTTTGTGGGTAGCATGCCACGAACGTACTTCGAAATTTTTGCAAAAGAGTATGTTTTTGTAAAGACTGATTTTTTACTTCTACAGTAAAAGGTATTTCAGCTGATTTGCACAATCTCTTTCGTTCGATTAATTTTGCAGTTTTCAATCATGGGCTGTGGCTTTCCTTACCTCACCATTATCAGAGAGCGATTGCATACCAGATGTACAACCAGGATTGCTCAATTCGTGGAAGGAGCAGAATGCAAAGTAGTCAAGATCTTCCAGGTAGGTTTCTACTGTATAGTGCAGGGTTTGATCTGTAATAAACGGTCACTAAACACAGCTAGATTCGCTGGTGAAAATACCAAAGATTTGTTGGCAAGAACAGCAACGAATTGCAGGCACAAAATACTCAAATTTTTCATTCTTGCAGAAAGAAAGAAATACTTTCCAGAAAACCATTTACTTTTAAAGTTTCTGCAACGGCTTTATCGTTTCAACTAATAATGTAGTTCTGCATTCTTGAATGGCTGGAGAAAATGTTAAAAACACACTGCTTTTTTCTGAATTCCCCGTGAAACTGAGAAACCGTGGTTTGCTATGTAATTTGAATCTTTCTGCGGTTACCTGTGTAAAAATGGAAAGCTAAGCGATGTGGTGGCAAAGTTTCTTTCAAGTTATTTTTTTCAGAAACAAAAACATTAGTGTTCTGGATAGACAAAAAATTTTAATAGGAACTGCTTGTTCCTAGAACCAGTAGAAATGTCTTCAAAAATAGTACAATCGTCTTTTTCGCAAACATTTTTCTACTGTTTTGTGTAAGATTTTAGGGCTGTTATAATATTTAATGAACCAATAATTTCATTTTCAGGAGTGTCAATCAACTTCCGTCCTTTGATGCAGTACATCTACTGTAAACCTTCACCGCAATTGTCTGGAATGTTGAATACCGAACAAGGATTCACAATTTCTTTTTTAATCAGGCGGAGTGGCGATTTACTTAAACCTCAAGTATACCTAGCCTTTGGTGGAAAAAATCAACCACCTGTTTGCAAGTTTGAAAAACTCTGGTGGTGAGTGTGCTCTTTTTGCTGCTTAGCAGTGGATGGAGACCATCCGTGATGTATTTTTGCGTTTTTTTGGTCCATTTCTTTAAAAACCTGAGGTTGATCGTGTCTGCAGGTGGTCATGTTAGTCTTTCGCCAAGCACTACATACGATCGTAAGATCCGATAAGCACGTCTACCCGACAAACTTGCGTAACACACCAAATTCAAATCCTGGTTTTAAAATGTACATGCGTAAAACTCTGGTGATGAGCATGGACCACTCTTACGCATAAGCACCAGCTTGGTTGGCTGATAAGGGGCACTGACCTAGTAGAAAGGTTATTTTCTTTATCTTTTTTGAGATCAAATCAAGTATCACTAACCAGGCCCGCAGCCAGAATTTAAGGTTGATGTCGGATTTGGTCAAGACAAGACAAACTATTTCACTGAGATCATTCTGTTAGGAATAGAAAATAAAACTCGTGTTTGAATGGTGGGATTACTTACGCATCACTTGGTCCTAGACATTTTTTAAAAACTATAGCAATGATTCATTACGATTTTATAATCATGACAAAATGGGAGATAAGTTGCCAAATCAAAATCCAACTTTGCTTCAAACAAAACTTTTTCAAATCAATTTCACAGTGCGAGATGCAAAGTACCTGAAAATGTTGGAACCTTTTCAAATTCATTTGGGCACATTTTAAGTTCCGAAAGCGTTGATTCGTGAAGCAGCAGATTATGGATAGCCTCGCTGCTACAACATGCAGAGATCTACGGTGTCGTATAAGATTTTCCAAGTTTACAATCGAGGGTGTTGTTGCGATCGGAAATCCCGAGCGGCATGTGCGCAAAGTTTCGCACCGTGACAGCAAGCAACAATAGAGATTATGCTCGCAATCTCTCTTCGCGTACGCTAGTCATCATGTTCAATCGTTCACACGTTACTATCGGCAGAGCTTCTATGCCACGATCACTCCTACTATTGCTTGCTCGCGCTACACATATGATTGTGTTATTCTTCACGCACATCCCGTTCGTGGTGAATTACACAATCAACGTAACACCACCGGAGAGGTTGCAACAGTGTGAAGCAAGATTTTAAAATTTGGAAAAGGCCAAGTTCAGAATTACATGGGAAACACTGACCTAAAATCTCGTCGATTAGTGGCCTATGTATGGCAAGTGGTCCGAGTGCAAACGTTACAAAAGTTCATGTTTTTCTCATTTGGTCAACGAATCGACCTGAAATATTAAACCATGAGCGCTTACGGAAGATTTTTCCGTTAACGACAATACGCGTTCAACAATTTCCCTGTTAGTGTTAACCGGTCTTAGTACACCACAGCCACAGAAAAATTTTTAGCAACGTTTGACTGTAAGGAATCAAAGCAAACTGTTTGTCTGCTGAATGGGTTTTATCAGTTTTTCAGCTGTCGCAATCAAAAATCTGATGATGAAAGATGCGTAACTCAAGTACCTAAAACTGAACAAACAGCAAACACTTTTTGCGTTTTGGTTTCTACTCATGCGCATGCGCTTAGTATATCCAATAATGTAGAAGTGTTGTTGGCGAAGAACTTGGTTGTTTTGTGCTGGAACATTGCTTTTATTTGGACTGGGAAAGTAAAGAAAAACAATTCGAGTTTCAAAATCTCGGAGGCTTTTCCAAATTAGGCAGTTTTCAATAAATCATTTCATTCCTCTACTCCTGGTAAGTAAACATCAATGTCATAATTTGAAAAATGATGTTATATTTCAGGCAAACGGAGTTCAAATTTTCACTCAACTTCAACGGGGTACTTTACAGAGTACAGAGGATAACAAATGAGTAAGTGCGAACGGTTCTCTCATTCAGAATAGTTTTTACCATATTGGATCTACAATCACTTATTGATTTCTGCAAATATATTCAGCTGACATGTTCCGGTCAGTGTTGGACCTTCATGTCAAAAGCTGTCGACCGATCCACCTCGTGGTCTACAACCTACGCACTGATAAACGAACAGGGTCTACACAAACTTGCAGAACCACGAGGTCCTACCAAAAATGGGAGGGATCGAAAAGGAATTCTTCGGTTTACTCGTTTGTTGAAGTAGCCTGCTGTTTTTTGGAGGGCACCGAAAAACTGGCAAACTGGGGTGATCTTCCCCATAGACAAGAAAAGAGACGGAAGTGAATGCACTGATTTCTGAGGTATCTCTCTCTCTCTTTAGCCTCGTGGAGAAGTGTAAGCCAAATGCCTTGAATAAACATGCCGCGAAACAATTTACTAAAGATAGAGAATGCCCAGTGCGATTTTCGTCCTGGCCGTAGCACTACCGGCAGAATTTTCAATCTCCAGAAATTATTGGAAAAATTTTTGGAGTATAACAAAACATCTGCACACGTTTTGCGACCTCGAGAAACAATACGAGCGATTCCTTGTAAAGCTTTGGGGAGCGTTGTGAGAGTATGGTGTTGACGACAGCCTGTCACTGGCCGTCAAGTCATTGTATTCCAGCTCAGAAGTTTGTATCCGTATCCGCAGAGTAAAATCACATCCGTTCAACGTGGCTGTTAGGCTCCGACAATGGGGGTGCTGCCACTATATAGAGGATGTAATCTTTCGTTTTGCTGAATTAGCTTTTCTTAAGTAACACTTGTATCGAAAAGGAAAAAAGGCTCTTCATTGTGAACACCTCGTGGCTATGCACACGCAAGTTTCCAGGTTATGAGAAGAGCAAGGGACGGGCATGAACAGTATAGTGTCGTAATGACAACTTGCGTTCTCCATCAGGGGTGCACTACCTTTCTGCTATTACTAGCCGCACTACGTTTATTTTTATGAATTACGGCCTCCAGTGAATTCGCGATATTTTTATTTTTGCATTGCTTCTTTTCTGCTTCCGCGCACTAAGCCTAGCCTGCTTCGATTGACCTTCCTTCTAGTAAGCATCCTTATACAACAAACAAAATAGTTTTAATTAACGCCCAGCCTATTCAATTAATGCAATCTGAATTAATTAAGTTTTAATTGATGCACGTAACTTATTTTTGGAATTGTTGAATTACATGTTCACGGCCATATCAACCCTTATCGAAGGCCACATGTGGCCGTGTCACCGCAGGTCGTGCACACCTGCTCTACACCATGAGAGTGTGTGACTGTGTACGGCAGTTACAAGGTTGCGGTTCCCCTTTAAAACGTACGTAGATAGTTTGTTGCAAGAACAGAGAAGCAGCTCTCGGTTAATATAACTTCATTCATTTTCATACCCGCTTTTACTCTGGCAGGTTTTCGCACAATTGGAGCAATTTTAATTTGTGTTCTTTAACATTTTGATACAGTTCTCAACCACTAATGGATCAAATAGTTGCTAGATATAGACTTGTGAGGTTCAGATTGTAGCGGCGCCAGCCTTAACTGCAAGCTGTTGGTAGCTGGCAATCGCAGAGTTTTCAGGCAACGACTTTTCGCCTACTCTGACTCCTCACAGATTCCGCGCATCAACGGAATTGCAGCCTCGTATTCCCTGCAGCAACTGCTGTGGAACGGAAGATGATCAGCGCAAACACTTGTTGTCACAAGTTAAGCAGCAAACAGCGATTAATCATCAAATATGATATCTGAAACACAACAAAAACAAATTAAGCATTCCACCAGACGCGCGGCTACACAGAGCAAGCAGACCTTACTATATGCTAGCCGAGCGTGTGACAAACAATTAAAGAAGCACACAGCTGCGGTTATTTCAGTAAAGTAAAGCTCAAAGACAGGACAACTAACTGAACACCGATTGGTGAAATGTAACCGCGCGCTATTTCTCCAACAACAAATAAAGAGTACGTACCAAAACTACAGTATGTGGCTTCCACAGCACATATTTTTGGTCTTTCATCTATCATAAATCTCGTTGTTTTGCATGGCAGAATTTGGGCTACACGCTTAAAAATGGGAAAAGTCACTAATCGGAAATACATCAACGGGCAGTTTTTATGAAGTGTTTACAATGATGAAATCAGAAAAAACGAACTGTACAGTCATAACTGTGCTCGTGGACGTGAGGGGATTACGAAGTCGGCGAAATCTGTTCGTAAATTGTGATGACGGACACAAGAGAGCAACAAAAGTCGTGCAGCCAGGAAAAATGGCACCATTAATGAAATACTGTCAATTAAAGTTATGCTTTAAAGACGGCACTACAATCGTAACAAACTCCTTTGACCCTCAAAAACGTATATTAAATGCCGTTCCAGGGTTAAACACAGCATGGAATGGTCAAACACTGGTAAATCCAGTCAGTCAATGCAGGACTTTTTAACCCAGATCACTTGGACTGCTGGCCGTGCGACTTTCTAATTATTATTTTTCTTCTTTTGAGCGAGTTGTTACTGTCCACTGCTAGGCCGCACTACATCTTGGGGTAGGTGTTGAGCAGTCATTCGATTGTGCCATCGTCCAGAACCATCAGGCCGTGCAGTCCATAAGGAGGTCGATGGATTGGACATTGGAGGACAACGTGGTCAACGGTTTGTTCTTTTGCACCATTATCACAGGCCGCAGAGGAGGACATACCCTATTTGTGCAAGCAGGAGCGTAAACTTCCGACACCGGTGCGAAGGCGGTTAAAGCCGGACGCTCGATGTTCTTGGAAGGGTCTTCTTCTTCTTGCGTGTGAGCTGCGCTTCAAACAAAATCCGCAAGGTCCTCAAGCCATTTCGTTTTGTTGATGTCAGGGGATCGCAAGTCTTCCGGGCAGTTCGGAGGGCTAAAGCTGTCACAGTCGAAGATTATATTATTGGCCGACTGCTCCTCAGCGCCACAAACGCATTTGGGTGTATCTGGCATGCCACAGCGGTACAGGCATGTATCAAAGCGGCTGACGCCAGTTCTTAGTCTATTCAGTGCTACCCACAGACTACGGGGTAGCTCTGAGCCAGACGGGAGGCAAACGGCAGGGGTGACCAAAAATTGGGCCGGTGGTCTGGCACTTTCCCATGCCGCTCTCCATGTCTCCAGGAGATTGAAGCCGGAGTTTACCAGCGTCGCAGCATGGCGGAAGGATCATTCCAGGACGGTGGGCGCCGGTGTTGGGGATGAAAGTACGGAGTCTTTCAGAGTTGTCCAACCACTCCGCATTCCATCGGTGATCCGCCCAAAGCGTCTCACGAATGTTATTGTTGTATTTAATTATAATCACATATAATTCCAGGCATTTTCCAGCGGGCATTTGGAATCATCTTGTAATTACATGGAATGTAGCAGATGGAGCTAAAGTGTACATCAACGGCATGTCGGCTGGTATATCATCTCAACACAGAGTCCAACATGTTTTTTCAAAGCCACAAAGGCCAGTGCTCACGTTAGGTGGAAGCGCATACGGATTCTCATGGCAAAGAGGTGCGTTTGACACTTTGTGGCTTAGTGTTTTGTGGCGTAATGTAGCGAATGGGCGACTAACATCGGGTTTTCCTCATTAGTGAATGGATGCATTTTGCTCCTGCGTGCTTCTTTTTCTACAAAAGCTGGTTTGCCTATTTCAGCTTTATGTAAAATAGGGATTTCTTGGCACTATTCTCGGGATTTTTGGAGGTGCATTTGCGAGAGCTCTGACTGTATTGGACTGGTATTAGCACATCTGACAGAAATAACTCACAAAGTGTTCATAAATAGCAGTCATGCGTAATACTGTTCAAGCGAGAAATCTTAGGCAACGGTGGTTTATTGGGAACTGTCTGTGTATTAACAAAGCTTTCNCGTTTCAATTTTTATAGTGCTACTGCTGCATCAGGTCAATTTCATGTGTTTTTTATCCGATACAGTGCTCTGTGAGGTGAATTTGTCCGGTGNAGCAGTTTGTGTGGTAAATGGGTCCGATAAAACAAGAAATTGAATTTTTTACAAACGGTGCCCCATAAGCATTTTACGCATGCTGACACATGCTTTCTGTTGACCTGCTGCTCCACAAAGCTTCGTGTGCATATTAGATTTTTTTATTTATCAGGAAATCTGCAAAAAAAAATTAAAGCTGTGAGAGCCTCACAACCGTCTTGTTTTGGTTTGGCAATTGAAAATGTCAGGTCAATAAATCGGGATACGAAACCAGTGCTTTTACAATACCAAGACTGACCTCGCGGTTTTTAGCGTTTGGGCTTATTAGCAACTCAGTGTTAAACCAGCAGCCAAACTTCAATACAACTTCTTGTAACCTACAGTACCATCCACACTTAAAAACGCAATAGTGTTTTGAATTGATTTTACCAATCTTTTCCGAACGATGCAGATTGAAACAAATATTAAAAGACATTTTTTAGAGATCAACACAATTTTTCAAATGTGTGATTGGAAAATATTTCAATATTCATAAGACTCGCGGATCTCATAAACGCTCTTGTGAAAGCTATCCTGTTTTTCTTGATGACCACTGACATAGTACAAAACACAGTTGCGGTTAATTACATCAATCCGCAAAATTTCTACGAATTTTGATCTTACCATGCTGCAAGAAAGTTTTCCTACATGATGGCTGTATTGGCAAACTTTACACCAAAGACTTGGTGTACGATTAAAACCTTTCACAGGCTTTTATATCAATAGACTTGTTTTATCAATATCTTGACATCTACTGTATGTTGGTCTTCCTGATACGTTCGTTCTGCAGAAAAAGTCTTAAAAGATTTTGATGCATATCCAAGCATTCTTTTATTCAAACATCTTGGTGCGATTTTCAAATGATTGTTTTGCGTGTTTTACAGTTACCGACTGTTGGAGATTTTTTTTTCAGAATACCTTTCTCTCTACCTCCTGTCCTGCGCTGGGTCATACCTACAAACTGGATACAGTAATGAGTTGCCGCTCACGTAAAGCTATATATCGCACAGATTATGATACACTTGGCCTCATCCATATAAAACGGTTTGCTGTAAAACCTCTTTTTTCAACCTACATCGCGTTATATTTGCTTTCGAAGAATGTTTAAGATATTTCGATTATCAGACTCTTAATTTACCATAAGTTGATTTTTTGCAAAACTCTCAGGAAATCTTTTTCAAGTCACAAAATTTTTCCGCAGCGCAAGATCCTGCTTTGCGGAACATACAAAATTTTGCACAAAAGTTTTGCTTCACACCTTTATCCTGAAACATGTGCTCAACAACTTGCAGGCTTTTATGCTGGTGTTTAAATTCGTAGGTTATGCCAGAGCATCCTTCTCTTCCTTGGATATCTGGATGAACTCATTCACTCAAGCAGAAGTCGCTTCGTTGTACAGCTTCTACCAGTCAATAGTGGGTGCCAACAACGCAAATCCTGTGATAAGCGTCAGGCAGTTGAAGCATTTCTCTCCACCCGAACTGCGACAATGCTTCACGAGGCCATCAACCTTGGCAGAAATTTACCAACAACCAGGACCGGCTTCTCAGCTTCTTTGTTGACGAACGGTTGCCTTTCGAAACCAATGTTTTGCCATCACTCATTTAACGATTGTTCTAGTGTTAGCATCCTGATGTAGTATCACCTTGTTTTTCACTCGCCTACTACAATAGGCGACACAGACGAATCCCGTCTATACCAGTAAAGTAAAACGAAATTTCAAATCGAAATCATCGTCGCCGGAGGTATACAGAGATTTCAGAAATCCGCTGCAAAGAAAAACCTGAAAATCGGTCCATAACCTGACTCAAATATTGTAGCCCTGGCTGTCATTGGTAATTAGCTGCGACATATGCTGTTAGACGTTTGATTTTAAACTATGGAGAAAGTGATTGCTTACAACGCTTACTTTTGTTTTTCCAGAAATATATTCCCCCTCGTCACTTACCTCCCCCAGCCCCCCCCTTTTTAAAATGCCGCCGGGTTCCTTTCGCAAAGTGTTTCTTGCGTCTTGTGCATTACATGTAGGTTTTTGTCAATCCTGGTTCATAGCACTGGTTCAAATTCACTCATGCGTGTTTAACAAATTATCACTAATGTGTTATACTTCGTGCAAGATACCATTATAACATAAATTTGCTACCATTTTGGGTGCCGAGATATACGTTTATTTACGTTCTTCCAAAACGTCTAGCCATGTGGTAACATGGCAGACCTTCCTTCTTAGCGTGAACGTAGATTAACATGTCGAGTCTATGCACTCGGTTATTGTAGTTCAGAGTATCCAAAGGTGCTTTGTGGTGCAGGTATCATCTTACTACTTTGTAAAAGGGAGCAAACAGGGTTGTGTTAATCAGCAGATTGATCTGTAGGTAGCTTTTTGGCAGTATTTTTTGTATACAGTAGTTCAGTACATGTGCAACTAGTTTCAAATAATAGAATGTGCAATGTACATACTGTGCTTTCTATGTAAATTTCGTACGGAATTTTGGAGTACCCTGAGCGCCTAGTTGCTCACTTCTGTAAAGGCTCACCTCAAAATCCTCGCCTCCGGCTCATGGGGGCCTAAAGAAGAATTGGCCACTTGCTTTTCGAACGTTGTCCCTGAAACTTTTCGGAGCTGGCCCTGATGGAAAGAAGATGGAAGTGCAAGAAAGATTAAATCAATGTTATCAATATAGAAAGCAACGAACAAACAGATTTTTTAACGATGAAAGATGAAGACTAACAAGAACGCAAAGAACGTTACAAGAGCTCAAGCTACAAAAGAAAAATAGCAGCGAAGAATATGAGCTTCAGTAAGATGAGTTCACAGAGACTGTGGCAATAAGGCAAATGAAATGCGTGCAACAACATCATGATGGCAAGGACAGCAGGGATAGCTGCCTAAAGAACAACTACAGTAATAAACGACAGCCACAGTAAGCTCGGCACGCTAAGCGACAGCAGGAGTAAAGCAAATAACATACGTGTATAAACAACAACGCGGAAAAATCGACAGAATACGGCGCATGTCACAAAATGCAACAAAAGCCAAAACTGAATTAACGTTATTTTATTTTCTGGAGGGTCATAATTCGCCGACTGCATCGGTTCTTGCCAACAATCCAGCTCATTGAAAGGCGATTGAGGTTGTAAAGATCTTCAAAAATGCTCTCTATATACTAGAGAACCTTACTTGTCCAACCTCTGTCGTTTACCGTTTTTGAAGGAATGATACAGAGCTAAAGAACAGCATTCTGCTGTGCTGGTGAGAAGCGTGTTTAAAGTGCATTCGACAATTGGTCAATAAACGGTACTGAAAAACCAGAACCGTCGCCACAAGGTCTTCAATAAGGAGGCTTTACGTTTGTGCAGGTGGGCTTAACGGTGTAAACTTGATAAAAACGTTACTGATTCATAGTGTTTCATATTTCAATTTGGAGGCTTGGTGTTTTGTTTAGGGGCTAAGCCCCCGTGGCGACGGGACTGATTGCGACACTGCGGATGAAGTATTGCTTTGAAAACAGTACATTACTTTTGAAGTTCTGCCATTTGCTTCCACGAAGAGCTGCCGGTTCAAGCGCATCAAGAGACCTCGCGATTGTTTCAGCTTCCTGGAACCTCCAGTGTTCTTAATATTTTAACGACAATTCTTTATGGCTGAGATAACATTGTTAGCCTCTGTAATAGCTGCACAGATGACTTCAGCATGTGCAATCCTGAAAGCTGACACTGAATGATGTGGCGTAGAGAAGTGTATTACGACATGTGATGAACGACATCAGAAAATCGAACTAAGAGAAGTTGTAGAGATTTCGCTTTCGACCAAATTCTGGAATTTTACATCCTCAGCGATACTTTGCAAGATCCCAACTACAGTTGCGTACAGTTCGCCAAACATTAGTATCGTGTCGTGCTACCCATCGAGTTTTACATAATTCAGCCACTTTTTCCGTGGCTGCTTTCGTTATAGGTTTCCAATTCTCGCCGGTATTTTGGTGAGAGCTTGGAAAAAGTACTTGAAGATGCACATCTCTGAAAGTGTTCCCATCATGGTTCTCAACGACTGCATTTCGCACGTTTTGACCATTGCAAGGTTAAGCACGTGGGAACCGGAAATTGCAATGAATAGCCTAAAAGTTTCTCTGGGATAAATTTGTTTAATGTAAACTGCTGCTCTCTTTTCTCCTGACATATTTTCAGCACCGTCATAAACAAAGACAACAATGTTAGAAATGGTTGTCAAAGAATTAAAAAAAATCAAAGATGAAACAAAACAAAATATAATAACCTTGTGCTTTCAATTTGATTCAGCAAGTAACACCTTACCAAAATCAGATACATTTCTTGATACGTCTCTCAAAATTGGAAATGTAAACAATCAGCATCCGAATATGAAGCTCTCGATCACAGTAGATTTGCAGACACAGAAAACTACTTTTGACAAGGGCGCGCTCTTTTACGATTTAAGAGATATACACAGAGTGGATTTGAGTACAAAAATAATACGTTTCTGCAGTAGGGGAAGGTGGTGTACGGTCGACAATATCGTCGTTAAACAAATTGATATTATAACAAGTATTTTAAAGTTGTTCACTTGTCGATACATCAACATGAGAAATTGAGAATTACTGAAAAACTCCGTGTTTAATTCTAGCATCTAACCAAATTTGAGGACACCGTCCTATAAATTATGTTATTCAAGATAAAACTAATTCTCTCAGTGGGAGTTGGTGTACCAAGTGTAGGACCAGTGGCGTAGCAAGGAAGGGGCCCTGGAGTCTCCGGGCCCAGGGCGGAACCTTCTGGGGGCGGACGTTTGTTGATTGAAAATTAATTTTTGAAAGTAGTTTGGTAGTTCCAACTTTTCTCCATTGTTTCTGTAGGAAATAAATTTTTGAAAGTTCTAACTCTTCAGTTTTTGTTTTTAGAAGCCCTAGACTGGTAGGTTACCCTTAATAAATAGGATATGCGGCTGTGGAGTGAGCAAATTGATTGAATGTTTACTCAAAAGTATCGGTCAAATCCAGTTTGTTAAAGTTCCCCAATGTTTCTTTTGAAATCAGGGCTTTTTAACATACTTCGGGGCAAATCTCCTCCAATCCTTCCACCTTCCTCTCCAGACACTTCCCTCACCCAAGTCAAAAATCCTTTGAACAAAGCAAAGAGATGACATTCGACCGCAGACTAGCAAATGTCACTGATCCGGTAGTTCGAGGTTTTATTGCCCCTCCACTCAAAATCTAATACGA
>JGI24159J19872_10007511_pt1 | contig 14283 bp, 8 predicted proteins | sample Ectturendosymbi4_FD_19872 | JGI IMG/M metagenome (IMG submission 19872) | reverse complement strand
GTCATGCATGCAGAGATTGCGTGTGGCATATAATTTTGGATGCAGAGCTCTATACAACCTGCCCTGGAGAGCGAGTGTTAGTAGCCACCAGGTTCAACGTAACATTCCTTTGAGGCTCTGTTACGAAAATACACGTACCTGTTTCTCTAAAGATGCAGAAAATCTAACAACATACGGCTACGTGCTTTGATGCAGTCAGATTGTTTGTATTCGTCCCTAATCTTTGAACACTACAATCGCATTTTATTCTGTGAATGAGTGATCGAACTTTGCAGTATCCGTTTGATTGATGGCGTGTCATGCCACAATGCTTTCGCATTTTTACCTACACTCGACCAATTTAGGAATTGGTGCACTACTCCGCATTAGTTTTGTAACAAGTGATACGTGCTAGCTAACAATAGTGTTAAGAATGTGTCTGTAACCCTATGGTTCTGTCTTCAATGCAGTTGCAAAAAGTGTCTGTAACCCTGCGATTACGCCGGCTTCAATGCCTTGTACTACGCTCTGTTTTGTCTGTTTTCATCGACCTGCGTTCTCCAAAGTGTGTGTGTTGATACTATGGACTTCGCGTCTGGACATAAACAATTAAATTGAATAAATATAAATTTGGAATATCTTTACGTATGGGGTCTAGAAGATGCGTGTGTGACAAACGCCACAAATGAAAGGCTTTTTGCCTTGGTTTATATAAATCCTAAACACCGACTATTGGTATTGCGGTGACAAGCTTGCTTAGGGGCTGCGAATGTGTTTGACACGCCGTAACCCCGGGAAGGTCTGAGACATGGACGATTGACCATTCGTGACGGATGACGCAATGAATGCGTTGGAAGGTACCAGCAAACAACACGCGGTTGCCACATAGCGAGAGATGCTTACGGCGGACGCTGGCAATCGGTCTGTGGTTGAAAATCTTCCAGTCAGCCCGCAGAGTTCAATTAGCAAGGCGCTCATTGGAGCTGTAACTCAATTCAGACTACTCTGTCACCGTTCATTTTGATGACACTTTGACAGCCTACTATTTCATCATCTTTTTGGACCACTTCAAAAAGGATTTTGATTTACAAATGCGTTAGCAGCTGATTGAATTAATGCTATTATAGTCAAGATAATCTGTTAAAAGTACGTTTTAAGTAAATTTAGTTTTCGGTGTCTATGCCTATGCAGTCGATTAAAATGAAATCATTGCTCCAGTTGTAGTCATAGAAATCTGATGAAGGCGCAAAACCGTAATGGATGGTTTACAGTCACTGGCATTAATGCAGGTTTCTTTGCATTCAGGTTTTCGCGTAGCAAATGTGGTTTGGCTCTTAGCAATACCAAAACTGTGGCGTTAAGACTAAAACCACCGTTGCCAATGAATTTGGAATTTAGCGAGAGATGCTTATGCAAACTTAACTCTTCTTTTATTTGCACGAATTTACCTAAAACAGAAAAATCTAACCAGATAGCCTGACACTGATTTAAGTGGTAGCATGGATATTTGGCAAGTTTAAAATGAAGAATTCCGCTATATAAAGAAGTTGGGAACCGATGCTGCAGAACGAACTAATTCTGAGCATTCAACAAAAAGTTAAAGAACGCAAACAAAGTTATAAACAGGATTGATTTACGGGTGTGCTTGCGCTTTCAATGAGAATTTGAAAAGCTCATGACTGTAGAAAATTCCCAAATATACGAATCTAACAGTAAAGAAAAACTTACCAGCAGGAATTCATGCCATTGCGATGAATATTTAGTGAAAACTGGTCCACGCAGGTTGGTAAGCTACGTTTTCACGGTCAGGAAAACAAATATTTGGCTTAGCAGAGTGTTGAAAAAATATGCACCAGCAGTAATTCCAACCTTTCTTAAAGCTTAGTTTGCAAAAGTGTAACGAAATGCAGTGCATTAAATGCGAACTTTGAACGTAGTCCATTTATGCTATTTGAAGAAACGAACGAACGTTTTTGACAGCATAGCTTGTGACGACTAAAGTTTGGACAACCAAATAGGCCCATGTTATTCGCCACAAATATATTCAATTGTAGTAGTTTGCTAAACACTAGTCGAGATTACTTTGACTTCGCACTTTTCTGATACATTTCCAAAAGTGAAGTCAAAGACGAACACAGATACAACTTTGCTGTGAATGTTTGTGCTTTAACTTGCACTAAATAATTTCGAAGACATTTGCTGAGAGTTAATTTTTTAACTCAGATTATTCTGAAACTAAAAAGTTTTCTTTCGCATTTGTGTGCATTCGTGGAAGAACCTCTGCGAGTGAGGAGGATCGCTTAGAAGAAAGTCCAAAGCGAGCCCCGGCAAGGGTTAAGGTCACTGAGTTATCCAGTCATCATTTGACAGCACATGGTAACTCCCAAAAGAGTCCCAAGGATAAAGGCATGACCAATACAGTGGGTCCAGGTTCAGCTGCAGGGTCTGCAAGAGTGGAGAAAGACAGGGTGTCCAGAAAGCCTCTTTACAATTTAAAATTTTATTAGCGCCTAGGGCGCTAGAATGGCTTGCGCCGGCCCTGCCTATAACGACGGTTTTTCGTCGGTCCCGGCAGAATTCATATCTTTTATGTGCACTCCAGTTCGGCTATAAAGACTTCGGCTATATTGTCACTTCGCCTATATCGCCGCTTTCTGTCGGTCCCCGCAGAATATTTAGTCGTTTATAACGACAGTTGCAAGTTTTCTTTACTGTAGTGTTTGAAGTGTAAGCTTGGCCATGTGAAGCACACCATACAAAAATTTTCAGACCAAATAGAAACGCAGGTAAGCCCCCAATCGTTGAGCCGTGACAGGTGTGACGTAAGAATAGCAACAAGGATTGCGCCATCAGTAGCATTGGAGGCAAACTGCCAAATTCGCTACAGAGTTTTACAGTGTACAGTATTGAGGATTGCTGCGACGAGTGGAGCAGTGCGTAAATTGTCGAACAAAAGAAGCTATATCCCATTATGGAAAAACTATGGCATCGTTGTTTCGTTCAATCGATTAAATGATACGTAAGTGGCAAAACTTGCAAGAGATTTCGATAACCCATGAACGACATTAACTACAGCTTTGAAAAATATAGACAAAATATTTTATCTTTTTCTTATCAGAGCATACGCGAAAACACGATACAATAAGCGACAGTCCTATTCAAAAAACTTTTACCCTTGCCATGCTTTCGCATTGAACTAAAAGGCCGCTTCTAGGAACAATGTATGGTATTTCGGCTATAATGGCAGTTCGCCTGTAACGGCGCTTTTTCTCCGGTCCCCTGAACGTAGGCGTACCCAGGTTGCAAAAGACCCCAAATTTCTAGAATATCTTGTCGTTTTGTGCTTTGAGAGGCGGTGTCCCAAACAAAATACTGTTGCTCGCTTAAAGTCAAAACATTTGGCCAAAAAATAAATTTTGGGCTGGCTACGCCACTGCCCCTGAAGTGACGTTATAGGGCAATTCTACTGTATTCCCATACTTATATCGATTACCTTGCATGACTGAAGAGCTGACTCTACCTTTTCAAAGAGACTATCTGATCCATTGCTAGAGCTCTTTCAGGTGTCCCCAATGCTGGTTGGAGCGAACATGCAAATAATGATGGCCAAAGGGTAGTGCAGTTTCCCAAAAACTGCATAACTCATGAATTGCAACCCTAACACCGGGTGCAGTTTACCGTCATACTCAAGACTTAGCACTGCATTAGTTGGTAACTAATCGGTAACATTTTTAGGCTACGTTGTTGGTCGCTATATGTTCTTAGACTCAGTGTGTCTCGGCACCTCGATACGAAATCAACCTTAGAATTTAGGCCAAACAGCTTTAGACGATGTCTCAGTATGGAGAGCGCCCGGTTTAGCTAAAGATATAGTGTGTGTAGAAATGTTCTTGGTTCCTTTAACGTTTTTCATATTTTCGCTCAATTAACTACCAGCATATTGTGAAGACTTGGAAAAATTTGTACTTTGCCTTACACCTCATTCCTAAATGCAACCAAGTTTATGCTGTAAAGGTTAGTTTGCCAAGTTCCAACCAGGGGCGGATCCAAGGGGGGGAGATTGGGGCGATCGCCCCCCTAAAACCTACGAAAGTAACTTTATTCACCATGATTTTGTACAATTTCGAAAAATGCATTCGCAATGGGCAATTTTGCCGTCCATTTTTTTGTCACAGCAGTGTTGTGAAGTATAGTTCATCTCTCTTACAGTAGTGAACCCGCGAATGAGACTTGACTACCAGATATTATTGATATAGTCCCCCCTAAACTTACTGGCTGGATCCGCCCCTGGTTCCAACCATGTTTATGCTGGAAACGTAAATGTTAACAACCAAGTTCCAGACAAGTTTACTCTGTAAATGTTAGTTTATTGAAGAATCACTTAAAAATGTTCCTTTGACCCGTACGCGCGTTGCAAATAATTCAAAAGCTATTAGAGGACTTTGCAACAACTTGCTAGAAGCCATGCGAAACTTTTCAAAAGTTTTGGTTGACACCGAAATCATTTGCGATGTGGATTTTTGTGAAGGTCAGCAATTTTAACGCCTGCACTACTGAGCTATCAGCAAAGCTTGCATTCGACTGCCACCAAGCGAAAGACCAAGCGCAGCAGCAAAACTCGGGCTGTTGGTTTTCCTTCGCCACTTTTGTCGATGGAGGAAGTGACGATCGTAAAGGTATATGAAACGTGCTGACCCAGAGAGTCAGCGCAATGGAATCACAAAAACAGAGCGAATTGCTGTTGAAAAAAATTAGTTGTAGCAATAGCACCAACTTGTTCTAGAATGAAAATTTTAAGTTGCTTGAGTTCCAGTATTGTTGAAACTACACTCCTCGCAAAGACGTGATGACGTCTAGAGTTTTTTCAAATATAGCGAAGAAATAAGTTGAACGAAGTCGAACGAAAGGAATATTTTTGCACATTTTGAAGTTTCAGTTACTTGATAAAAGTTGCTTATTGTTTCCGAAACATAATCGTTCCAAACCACTCGGCATTCAAAAATGTTTAAATAATACGGCATCAGTGTGATTTGTTTTCCAGCGATCTACTTCCCCAAACACGTCGCAGCACAGCGGAATCGTTGGGGCACAACACAAATACTCTGTCCGCAGGAAACACAGCGTCACTAGCCAACCTACAGAGACCGACGAAGAGGAAAGGGCATTGTCACCCATGCCGTCCGCAACGCAGTCACCGCCGAAATCACCTCTTGCAAGAGAAGATCGCAGTGGATCACCTGATCTTTACTGACAACAGTCTAGTGAGCTTTGGAACTTAACTACCTATAACGTGCAAAAGCGTAAAACAACAAAGGAGGCTAACACCTGACAAACTTTTTCAATTTTAATCAAGGTAATGGAACTGCAGAACCACCTCACATTTCACACACTTGCTCAGATCTTGGATAGGGATATTTTTTAAAAACCTATGTACTGCTTATCGGGAAACAGTATAACTAAGTCGTTAAGAGCTACACCGAACGAACATACTACAAACAGTTGCTTAAGAGAAACCTACACAAAGTATTCAAAAGCACAACAATTTATCGTTAGACGTACGTCATACAACTTAAAACAATTTGCAAATGTGTGAGTTGTGCAAAATGCGAATTTTAAACACTGCGTCAGTTGACCGAAGCAAATTTCAAGAGTACAAATCAGAAGCAAAACCTGGCTGGACTTCCGGCAAAAAAAACTTGATCCTAGTTCTGCTTCGTTTCAGATGCACCCTGACGATAGTCGCCACTTATGTCTTATCCGCACAAATACCAACGGGTGAGGAGCGTACGCGCTAAAACAGACTTGAAGCTTATATTGAGTAGTATAAGAATACGTAATGCAACAAAACAATCAGATATTTTTGCTCAGTGTGTACTGTTTGAACAAGAGAACCGATTTTATGAGAATAGATACAATTTATTACGTTGAATCTGTACTGGTTGGTTGCAAGAGTAAATGACGAGTCACAGATTAGCACCTACAGTCAATTCAGGCCCGTAACCAGGGAGGGCGCAGGGAGGGCGAAGCCCGCCCCTACAACATTTTTCGCCCCCCTGGAAAAATATGCTGAGCATAGTTGAAAACTATTGGACATAGTTTAAAAAATTTGAGCCCCTCTCAGAAAACTCTTCGCCACCCCTGGTGTCCCGAGCTGGGTACGGGCCTGAATCAATTTAACAGTTTTCTGAGCGATTTCTCAACAAAGATTATGTCTAGCACATGTGCCTGTTTAACCGCCGAAAATGCATTTACACAACACTAGGATTTTAAAGCCGTTTCTGGATCTGGAAAAACAATTTCCTTGAGTACAGACTGAATCGCCGTTCTTCTAACAAATGTCCAAACATGCAATAGCTGTTCATCAGAGATGCAGCCATGGGCGTCGGAAGGGTTTTTTCCATGGGGTCAATAGTGGATTTTTTCCAGGGGACAACGGTGGTCAAATTTCATTTTACCAACTCGAAACTAAGAGAAAAACGTTTTTCTACTAAAATGTTAATAGGAAAATATCAAATTTCAAAACACAAGGGGACGTTGCCCTCTCCCGATGCCCATGGATGCGGCCACACAATCTAGGGCCGGCAGGTTATACCGTCATTGGAATGGGGCAGAGCAGAAGTCGGAACGTGTGTTCAACAATTTTCACAAAACTTTTGTTTTGATCGTGTAAGACTGTAAGTGAATGCACTTTGTTTTTCGAAATTTTAATAAGGATACTGCTTACGTCCGCCTGTGCCCAATACATGTGTATAGCTTGTGGTTTACGCAAGGGTGGGGTTTGTATCACGCGAAAGAAAATAAGAAACCGACGGGGCCGAAACAGCCGCGTTTTGCCTGAAAAAGCGATATTATCCCGTCATGTTCTTATTGCCGTTTGCTGTTGATTTAAACACGAATTGCGCTCTAGTGAACGGGGTCCATTTGTTGCCTTAAAGCAGATGATGCCGAACGTGTATAAGTTTACCGGTCGGTAAAGACGCATCCCGACGTACAAATGCAACGAGATAAAGCACCAGTAACAGCGCCAAGCAATATAGTGCTTCGCGATTGGATATACTTTCTTTGCGCAGCACAAAACACACCGAGCATATCAATTTCGGTCATGAATAGTAAAGTTGTGTAGTGGATAAGCAACTTCCTTCACTAACGTCTTTGTGAAACACATAATCAAATCGAAAACATCGTGATCTGCATCTGACAAATGTTTAATGATGCTTTGCCGTGTCAGCAAAAAAACTTTATCGCTGCACATGCCTGTTTCCAGATGCGATCAGTTTAGTAGCTTTGGAAGAAATTTTGTAGCTTCTTGTCATGACGCGTAAACAATCTGAAATCTTTAACGGAGTCTCTCCAGAAGGTAACTATAATTGAAACTGGTGTCTGCCAACGTTATTTCATGACTTGCGTGTTGTCCAAACTTGATCAGGTTTTTCCCTTGTAAGTTTGCGGCCTACAAAAATTTATGTTTTCATACACATAGGAAATTCGCGGACCGGCGCCTACGTTTCCACAACGTTTTTTAGAATATGCACTAATCGCTACGTTTCCGATTAACCTGAGATTCCGCACAATGGGATCAATCGAATTATGTTCAAAACAAGTATTTGGACTTATTCTCAACACTTGTATACTACCGCCCACAAATAAAACATTCCAAGAGGTTCGTCTAGCACATAGGTTCTCAAAGTGCTCCGTACGGAGCACCAGGGCTCCGCGAGCTATTCGTTTACTTATTAAAATACTGACTTGGCTAATTTTGCAACTGTCCAAAGAAGCAATAACGGCATTAATAACATTTGACCACGGTAGCGTCGAAATGTGGCAACATGGCGTAATTGAAATATGGCATTATCTATTAGTTCCCAATAGATATTACCAGGGGCATAATTTATAGAAATTTATTTTGGGGCTCCGTAAATTGTGGTCCATCTCTTCATGGGCTCCATAGCACTACAAGTTTGAGAACCCCTGGCTAGCAGACTTTGCAACTGATCCATTTGTTCGTGATTAATGTTTCAAGTCATGTAACTTTTTATTCTCGTCGTGCATTACACGTATACTAAACTGCCGCGTAAGATATGTACAGTATAAATGTACAAGATAAACTAGATGCTGAAAGAAAAGAAAAATGCTTACAACGAAAAATTCTTCTATCTAAACGTTTCTAGCATCAAACGTCAGATAAGAAGAACAGTTAAAGACATTGGAAAGGTATGAATCACAGTGATGTTGATAAAAGATATTTTTGCACGGGCGTTTCTGACGCTTAAATTATTTACAGGACTTGTAAGAACAAACAACCCAAATTATGTGAAAGTTGAATCGTTCTTAAATCTGAAGAATTCTTGGTATCCAGCATCTCAGTCCACGGACACTGCAGGCCCTGCAGATTTGACATTGCTTCCTTTTCCTGTTGGATGCATAGGGTTTTTGTCTTTAAAATTTTGGTTATTAGCTGAATCTTTGTCACGTACGTCACCATCAGTGGTTGGGTTTATGGTTTCGGCGGCATCCTTGACTTTGCTAATGATTATCTGTAACAAGAAACCTTAAAGTAAATGGGCTTACACTGGTAGGCGCACATGTGGTGTTAACTAAACCTTTGCATTAGTTGGATTCCTTCGTTGAAAATTTACTAACTCTAAATGTTGTTCAAATATAACGCCCCCAATTCAGTTCATTTTTTCACGCACACATCGCACACATACAATTTTATCTCATGAGTTTTGTCAAGCTTAGGGAATACGATCCAATCGGAACAGCGAAAAGCACGTGACAACTACCAGCTTCATGTATCCCGTGGCGTCACTAAGGCCAACGGTTTTAAGGGTAAAGTTTGTTTCAAACGTGCTAAATACTGATTCTACTCCCTTTCAAGAGTTTTGTTGATGGAGTAATTCAAGCTGTTCGTGATTTACATCCAACATTTCAATTGATAAGCATAAAACTTGCTAAAAAATGATAACGGTTACCCATTAATATCTTGAAAACTTGCAAATTATGCACAGTACACAAAAAAGAATTAAAATGATTCTGAATTTTTTTCTATACAAGAACTTGTAGTTTTAGTAAAGTAATATCTCAATATAAAAACAACTGGTATTGAGATCATGTGATCTTGAAATGGACTTTGATATCACTTTCTTGGTACATTTTATCGACTGCATCTCTTGTACATCTACAAGTCCCGATTAAAGTAAGGATGTTTGGCTTAATTGCACACGTGTTTGGAGAATTGCGAAGACAATGCAAGTTTGCTGGCATAGCAAAGGGTTATCGCCTTTTGTTTCAAAGCACCCTTCATATCAATTGAAAAGTAAAGAACAAAATCAACAAATAGACATGTTTATGCCATTGAAGTTCAGATTTATTTCAACTGAATGCATTCGGGCCTTTGAAAGACACTTCTGCGTAAGGACAGTTCAGTTTAGATTTTGTTGATTGGTGCTGCTATTTGAACTACTTATTACAAACAACTTTTCTTAGGAGTGATAAAAACAAAAATTTTTCAGCAGTGAGTTAATGCCATCGGTCATTTGACCTCATAACAAAAACGTTAATTTGGAAGATGTTGAAAGGTGAACTAAAATGAAAGCTAATTAATTTCATGAAATCTCAGACTGAGCTACAAGTAACCTCTGGTCAGTTCACCGGTGTTTTTCGGAAAAAAACAACCTTTGCCGACAAACATTCAAAAACTAAGTCTAATCAAAGGTTACAGGCTAACAAATTTAAATGCAGTCATTTTATACTTTAGACCACTTTATCACTTTCCAACCTGTAAATATTTTTAAAAGGGCCCATGCAAACGCCGCATCAAATAGGGCTACAGATGTACAAACTGTTGTTGAGTTGAAAACGTTTTACCAAGTTGGTACTCTTGCTTGCAGCGGTCCCGCAACAATACTTTCATAAAGATAGCACGTCGACGTTAAAGATACAAGGTAAAGCTTTGATCGGGACAACGTAATCACAAAGAGAACAACATGTTAAATGCGCTTCGTGGATTGTATTAGAGGATTGACTTTGCGTTGTATTCCGTTTTCTGTTTGTTTCAGGTGTATGTTTGTTTAAATTTAAACAGTCAAAATTCAAAGTATTTACGTGCTGTAGCGGAACGTTACAATTGGCTACAATACATTTCTTGTGTTGTGCTTACTGCATGTTGTTTACACTTGGCAAAACCTCAGGTGGTCGGTAGATTTCATGACATAGACCGCAGTGTGTAATACAGCGTCCCCTGACAACTATGCCTTCGACATCCCGGGTGTGTGCATCTCTTTTCTCGTGCATCGAGTCGCACCCGCTATGTAAACATTAAAAGCATTAGTGCGTTGCAAGTAGTGCGCCTATCATCGAGCATTCCAGAAGAATAAACACATGTGTCAAAACGCCGAGCTCTAACATATCTCGTTTGACCGTTTCATTCTGGTTGCACCATACAACATTCACACTCCGTACTCATCTAGATTCTCTTGTAACTACATACAATCCAGGAAGCCAGAACCCGGTCCAGCGACATTAGCGACATCACGAGCTGTGTTTGTGAACCAGTGTCTCGCATCAGTTTGTACGTCTGCCCTGTGCGACCTATGTCACTGTTTGTCGATTTGATGAGGAACATTCGGTAATGTGTGCAAGGGCGTTGGAAGAATTTTTTCCAGGGGGGAGCCGCTAGGTCATTTTTCCAAAGTTTTTCTAGGGGGGGCGGCCAAAAGTTTTGAAATTAGTTTTTTCCCTCTCGAAACTAAGAAAACACTTTTTTTGCTGATATTTCCGAATTCCAAGGGGGGTCTTGGCCCCCATTCCGACGCCCATGTATGTGTGGTTATCCGCAACTTTTTTCATGTCCTATGTCGCTCTCGTTTCGTCGGAAGAAGTACGATGTAGTGAAGACTTTCATTAGTCTATTAAAGTTCAATAGATAGTGTCTCTCAACGGTCCGCCAATCGTTAAGGTTAGTCGTGCAACTGTTGATGCATAACAGTACATTAATACGCGTGCGTTGTGTTCGACCACACCCATAGAGAAAGAGTTTTAACAAGGCCACCTAGAGCAGAGTTTCTGAACCTGGGGTGCTGAAATCAATTTCAGGGGGTGCTGGGGAAGGTCACATATGTGGTGGTCAAAGGTTTGTCCATGAGTTTTCCTTCATTTTCTTATTGTTTTTTGTCAGTGTTACGTTACAGCCATAAATGCTGCTTTTGTTTTGGAGAATGAACCAAGCATATGATCAAGATGTACTGCACTTGTGTTTACTGTACTTTATCCTTATAGTAAGCAGGTGTTAGCCAATGGTAGAGGGGGATGGACTGCTTAGGCGTGACCTAAAGGGGTGCTGAGGTAGAAAAAGGTTAAGAAACGCTGACCAAGAGAGATATAGCGGTGGCCTCGATTTTAACCAGGCCCGTAGACACGGAGCGGCAGGTGGGGGCAATGACACCCAAATTTTGTTGTGCACAGAAAAGTTTGGGGGTCACATAAAATAAATACAAAAATCTTGCCCTCACAAAATATATTTTCCCCCCATACCTTTAAACCTGGCTACTGGCCTGGTTTGAACAGTGTAGCGAACATTCGTTTATGTGTCTCACCTGTTACGTGCGTCTTCGCTCAGCCATGCAAATTTTAACTGCAACGATGGAAACTACTAAACAAGTTACGAAAGTCTTACTTTTTACCAAGTCAAATTAACCTTGGAGTTGGAGAGATGAGAGAACCTGGTTACGTCCTTTCTTTGCTTGCTTTGTAAAAAAAAGTTTAAACAAAGACTGAGTGGGCAAGAAAAAAAATAAACAGTTAATTTTATTTAAAGTGACACGCTGCCCCCGCTGTTCCTTGTGTCAAAGAATATCGGCAGTCCTTGCAAGCTGCTTTCGGTAAAATTATTTCTCTGCTTGTCTCATTACGTCACCGAAAATTACAGTCGGCGTCAAAACACATATTGTTGCTTACTGTAGCTGACAGAGATTAGAAAGCTTATTTTTACGGGGAAAATTGTCTTCGCAAATGAACATAAATTTGTGATTAAAAACCTCTTAAACCTTAGCAGCGCACGTCCAGGACACGACGAGAAAATGGCGTCATTTCAAGCCATTACGAAATGCACGTAAATCACCTTCTCTTTTTTCTTCTTTCTTTTCTTCTGACCCTGAGAGGTGAATGACATGTCGTCAGAGCTTGAGGATTTCTTATCGTCATAATCCGATCCAGCATCACTGCTCTCCGTTGCCACGTCTGAATGAACGCAGGTGTTTAAGAGTATATTTACTTCTGAAATGCTGCCACTCTAATGTAAGCAATTCATTATTTTAACAAATATACCCAAGTGCAAAAAACTTTTTAAGTTGGCTTCCCGGTTCCATACCGAGCAATGAAGCAAATTTAATCTGTGCGAGTTAACCTTATTATTTCTGCTACGACGACTTCAATTTATAAACGTTACCGTCGGATTTAACTCTCAGCGGTAGTGAGTGTAACCAGCGGGTATGGTTGGAAGGCTAAATCAGGTAAATACTTAATTGTTTTGTCATTTAGCATCAGTGGCGTTTGTTTCAAAACCACCCTTAGATGCGTTTTGTGACAGGTACCATACTAGTCTGATAATTTTGCTTGCTAACTTTTTCTGAGTTAGAGTTGAATTCTGAGCACAGAAAGGAATAAACATTTTTGGGTCCATTTTCAAGGAGAGCAAAATATCTTATTATGATCATAACACATGCGGTGGATTTGGAAGATCAAAAATTACCTACACTAGTGACTTTGCTTGGATATAGCGCTTTCTTAAAAAGGATCCTTAAACATAAATTGTAACGTCTAAAATCTGAAATACTTCACGCTGTATACGTCATGCCTATGTACTAAGTCATAGTCATCGTAAACAAGCGTAAATCCACTTGAAAACTCAAGCATTGTAGAAAATCACACACAAAAATGTTAGCAAGTTTCATAGAAGAAAATCTCAAGCGCCTACGTTTTTTGCCACAAAAGTGGAAATAGTTAACATATCACTTTTTAAATGATCAGCAATAAAAAATCAAATAAATTTGTTTTGCATTCATATTCTTGCGACACAACAAATGAATTGGACTCACAGGCGTACGAGGCGGGGTGTCGAGGGGGTCGGCCCCCCCCACGGGCTTGAAAAATTTCAGGGCAAATTCTGTTTTCAGGGCAAGCGCTTGTTGCTCAAAAATCCTGAACGCCAAAAAAATATTTAAATACAGTGAAAAATTCCCGGGCAACTCTGTTTTTCAGAGCAAGCGCAAGTTGCTCAAAAATCCTGAATAATAAAAAATACATATTCCGTACATTGAATTCAGGGCACCCTACGTTTTTCAGGGCAAGCGTGAGTTGCTCAAAAATCCTGAATGTAAAAAGTATATTCAATACAGTGAAAAATTCCAGGGCAACTCTGTTTTTCAGGACAAGCGTGAGTTGCTCAAAAATCCTGAATGTGAAAAGTATATACAATACAGTGAAAAACTCCAGGGCAACTCTGGTTTCAGGGCAAGCGCGAGATGCTCAAAAATCCTGAATGTAAAAAGTGTATACAATACAGTGAAAAATTCCAGGACAACTCTGTTTTTCAGAACAAGCGCAAGTTGCTCAAAAATTCTGAATGTAAAAAGTATATTCAATACAGCGAAAAATTTCTGGGCAACTCTGTTTTCCAGGGCAAGCGCCGTTGCTCAAAAATCCTGAATAGTGAAAAATATATTCATACAGTGAAAAATATCAGGGGAACTCTGTATTTTTTTTTCAGGGCAAGCACAAGTTACTCAAAAATCATGAACTGTGAAAAATTTTCAGTGCAGTGTATATTCACTTGGGGGCGATCCGTGTAATTTGGGCTAGTGTAGTTTGTAATCAGGACCAACGTCGTGATTGGTTATAGTGACTTTGGTCTGAACCAAGCCCTAGCTTTCTGTAAAAACCGAACAATCGGATGTCGATAGTTCAACAGCTTGATATAAGAATTCGGTAACTCTTTCTTTGTTCGTTTTCGCTGGGTAGAGGTGCAGGGTGTTGAGATGATAGATTTTTTTGATTATCAGGAGTTTAGTAGCGGGCAGCACGGACGTGCAGATTGCTTGGCTCCTTTGAGTGCGCATCTTCAAGTGCCTTGCTCAAGCGCACAGCAGCGATAACACGGCAGGTTTAGGGAGTCAGACCATACGATCCGGAACCGCCGCTTTTAAAACATTGCGTTGCGTCATCGCAGTCGCGTACATATTTGCATCAGTAAAAGCAATTACCGTAAAATTTCTTGTTTGGGAGAACACAACACGCAAGGAACTTCAA
>JGI24159J19872_10007510_pt1 | contig 14285 bp, 12 predicted proteins | sample Ectturendosymbi4_FD_19872 | JGI IMG/M metagenome (IMG submission 19872) | reverse complement strand
TAGTGGCGAATTAAATGATTGGCATATTTTTTTTTAAACAGCAGTAAAGGTTTTGATTTGATATCCGGTGGAACTTCTTGCCAGATCTTTGGGCCCCTATAAACTATTGATTTTTTCCCGCTTTCCGTTCTAATTTTTGGTAATACATAGTTGCCTTTATTGGAGTGTCTGGTGTTGTAACTGTGTGTCCAATTTACTCGTTCAAAATTTTTTAACATATTGTCCGGCAAGCGCTCATTGTTTTCTATGTTATGCATGACTTTAGCGATTTCCAATTTGAATGCCTTGTTTGGACCACACAACCCACCCTATAATAATCAATCGATCTTGTGTACTATTACTGAAAAAGCGGCCTGCTCTCGCCACCAGAGGGCTCGTCAGATTTCTCGTGCGTCGCCCTTAAATCATCGGCGATTTTTATTTCAGGCTCGCCGGTTTTTCTCAAGAACAAGTTCGGCGTCGGTTATCACGTGGTCCTCACCAAGACTTCGGACTGCGACTTGATGAAGGTTTGTCAGAGATCTAGATGTGCGACGCAATCAAAACGTCCTGCCCGTTTTTTTGCCGAACCTTTTTCCTCGTTTTGCTGTGAAAAAGTCCTTGGCGATCTTGTTTCAAGCTTTTTTTTCCCGTAGCCGCTCAAAAAGAATTCGTCACTGTGACACATGTGTGACGTCACTGTGGCGTATGACAAAAAATATCAAGGTAGCTGTTTTTTATCAATAAGTTAATAAAAAAATCCTCACCCTAAGATGATGTCTTCATTGACTCTCTAACGTAGCGGCCGGCGAGTTATGGCCAGTATTGTCTCTTCTCAGTGGCTTCCGCGGTCCTTAAAAAAGCTTAAAACTTGTAACTTTCCGATGGAGGAACGAGTTCATACGTCACGAACAGGAAGCAAGCAATGTACATTTGAAAGCACTTGCCAGAGGACAGTGCGGTGGTAGATGCTAAGATCCGGCCCAATGCTTTCGAACTGCAAGCACATTTCTGTTTGCGACTCTTCATATTGCTATGATTCAATACTTGGAGACGAAGAAAGACCGGAGCATCGAAAAGTTGTCCTGGAATTTAAAAAAATTTTGCTGCGAAATATCGCAGTCGATCTTTCATATACCCGCTGGAGCGTAATCAACTTTAACACTTTTTATAGTTTGGAGGTTTTGTTTCCCCTGATGCGTCCTAATGCATCTAGCTCACACTCAAAAAGGCTTCAAATAACGTCAGGACTTCATCTTGTGAAGAACAGCGCTCATGACCTTATTCAAATTTCTCGTTGTTTGTGACGTCAGTGTACGAAACAAAGATTTGTTTTTTGTGCTTCAGCTCGACGCGTTCTTTCGTTCTCACGTGGCTGATTGTCACCTGGAACGTGCCGCTGGCGGCGAAGTATCTTTCCTCCTCCCATTCCACTCCTCCCACAGCTTTCCCGGACTCTTCCGCGCTCTCGAAGACGAGGCCGCTCTCCTCGGAGTCACGGATTTCGGCGCCACGGTCACCACCATCGAAGAAGTCTTCCTTAGGTGCGTTGTTCGTCACAGAGGCGATTGTTGCGTGTGCAGAAGATGTTTTATTTTCAAAGTTAAGTTTAAAGGTCAATTGCGAGGCTTGGTAAAACGGATCCATTTCGAGAGCCTGGCGCTTACATCATTTGAAGGTGGAATTTGTCGGTCATTAGTTGCGGTCCAAGTCTAGTCTCAAGTCTGGTATTATCCCCGATACGAAGGTGGTCAGATTAACCTAATTATTTCCAACTAATTTCAGTAATTCTGTCCATTTTAATGGAGTTAAAGCGTCGTCTTGACTCGGACCAGTTTTCCTAATTTCCTCCTCCACCTGTCTTTTCAATTTTTTATCTTGGTGAAGTTGCCAAACGCATTTACACACCGATTGAAACAACTTAATTTCTTATTGGTGGAAAAAACTTCAAATAATTTTTTGCACTTTTTTACAATATTTAAGTTAAATTTAATCGCAGGTAAGTTTATTTTTGGGCGACGTAACTAAAAAGCAAGAATCCAACACGGACCAAGCAATTTTCCGAGCGCATGTTACGTCATCAGTTACATCACATCCCGTCGCTTTGAGACTCTGTCTCGGCGAGAGGCAGAACCAAAGCTTCCTGCTGCACAGCGCTCACCAACCATCGGCCGTGTTTTGCGCAGTGTGACCGAGGACGCCGAAGCCGCCATGTCTTCCGTCAGCCAGAAGATGTCCCAGAGGCAGTCGATGGTCCTGGGCAGGCATTCGATCCCCGACCCGTCGTCGGGCCCGGGCCAGGACGCGGCAGCCCTGACGAACCGCGACTCGGTGCTGGCTCGCCAGGACGTGTTCGACTTCCTTGATGACGACCGTCTCACGATCAACCCCGTCGATGAGGGAAAGCATGGTGCGTATCTCGGGAAGATCTGAATCCGCCATGATGCAGTTTTCTGCGGCGAGAAAATTAGAACCTTGTCCTTGCCGCGCGTAAGTTGCGAAAACTGTGAGATTTTGACCTCATCCGATATAAATGTTCTTCTATGTTCATGTCTCCCTACTTGAGTAAAATGAAATCATCGAAGTAGCGGACAATACTTTGACATTGATGCTAAGACTCTCTTTAATACGCTACATGTTCTTCACATCGTGCAGAATACCTGAATACGATACTGAAGCTAAACACCGGCCTGACCCTCTGGTTTCAACGGTTCTACGCCCTCTTCGTCAAACGAGCCATCCACTCAAAAAGGAACATCAAGGTAAGCGTGACCACAGCCACGGTACTCCAACAGTTTATACTCGTGCCGCCTTTACTGGCAGACCTTCACTTTGTTGGTGCCCATTTATACGCACGACGTAACGTGACGTATGAGGTTGCGTACGGCTACGGTGCTGACGTCACGCGGAACTTCGATTCGGAAAAACAAAATGTAGGTTTCACAATTTAACTTCGATTGCCTGCATGTAGTTGCCGCCGATCACATATCCATCGTCTTTATTTTATATCAACTTTGTGCTTGAAACAAAAGGCTTCTTTGTATGTATAACATATTCTGCCTCATCATCATGTTTATATTGCACGTTTGCAGGTGGCCATTGCCCAACTTTTCGTGCCCGTCCTGTTTGGCATCTTCGCTGTCATAAACGCCAAGCTTCCCCCCTGGGAACAGAAGAACGTGCCCCTGGGTAAGTAACGCTTCTGTCTCTTTCGTAGGCTTTCGGTGGAACCTTGACCCTCTCGAACAACGTTATCATCGGTTATGCGGACCGGCCATCAAACTTTACAATGATTGCTTTGAGAGACATGAGGAAATTAGAAAGCTCAAGGTTTGCTGTAAGCTTTTGAGGAATCGGCCAACTCGGCTCTGCTTTCTGCTTTTTGCGATAAATTCAAACTTGCGGATATATCTGTCCTCCACCGTCTAGTCTCCGCCAAAGCGAACGAGTTGATTCCATTCGCAAATTGTTTTAAGTAGGAAATCGATTTCACGTAACACTACGCGTCCTCAGTCCTAAAATCTTATTCAAATAGGATTCTATAGATTTGCGTGATTTCTTTGTCAACGTACATAGTTTTGCGTCATTTGCTGCTGTTACCTGCGAACAGTTCTCGTTGCTGGGAAACGACTCACTTCCTTGTTACGTAGGGAAGCAAACAGACGCAAAGCAGGAAGGCGTCGTTTGAACGCAATGACTACAGCGGCTCAGCTTAGGGAAAGTGTTTTCATGCCGTGTGTGAGTCACCAGGACATGATCTTCCTGCGTCGAAGCGGCAGCATGTAAACAAAATCGAATATGCTCTATTATTCCACTGACCTTTCGACCTCGTTGCCTGGCAACAAACACCTGCGCAAGTAGGTCACCGGGTTTCGCTCGTGCACTGCAGGTAACCTTGGATCGAATGTGAGTCGCGCAGTTCAGACTCTTTGCTTTTCTTCGATCCTCCGAATGTGTGGCAGGAACAACTCAACTAAAAGCTCCTGGTGTCATTCACTGTCTCCGACATTGCCGCATGAAATTAAACGAAATAACAACTACATATTTATAAGCTGTATTAGCGTGATATGCGGCTGTTTGCGATATCCTCTCGCTTCAAATGAGCATTCGTTGTTCCACGGTAACCACCTTTTTCCCGCCACTATCGTGCGCTTCCTTCCACGAAACGACAGGGATTCTAACAAGCGGAAGTATTGTTGGTTTTGTGTCCGGCTTCGCCGTAGCGGTTTTAATGAAGGCTTTGGATTTTTTTTGGTGTATCTCGAAAGTTCCATTGAACTCGTACGTGTATTTTGTGTTGCACGTGCAGATCTTGGAATTGCACCGTATGGACCTAACAACGTCTACTACGGCAAGTTGGCCAACGCTAGTTTCGTGGAGGATTTCAGCCAGAATTATACCAGTCAGTTTCCGAGTAAGTGTGCGTAGGCTCAACAGTTACCTTTGTTACGGTAGTCAAGCAGGCATGCCGATGGCTCCGAGTCCCTTTTCCTCGTGTTGGACTGGACCATTTTGGGCCCGTTACGGGCTTATTGTCGGGCTCAGGCAGCCAATTCTTTAGCATAGTTCAACAATACTAGCGTTTACTCTCCAGGCGGTTTCGCGAAATCCACACCCAGGGGCGTAACGAGGTGAGATGACGCCCGGGGCAAGAAGCAAGTTTGGCGCCCCCATGTTCGAACCTGAGTTCTTTCCAAAGCAAATGTACTGTATTGAAGAACGTACTTGTGACATTGTTGGGACTTTTCGGCGCCCCCCGCAGTCATTCGGTGCTCCCATAGTGATTAGTCGCCCGGGGAATTTTTCACCCCTCGTTACGCTCCTGTCCACACCGGTTCATGTCGTTTGAGAAATGCTTTGCTTGATTTGAACGAGGTGTTCTGTGACGTTTCGCGTATGTCATAGGCGTTGTGTCAACCGTCGAAGATAAAACCGGAGATATGCTTCATTTACTGGCGAAGAAGTTTGAGACAGAAGGCGGCGGCTTCAACACAAGAAACCTCATATCTGCTACGTTCAACGCCAGCAAAGGTGAGGGATTGCTGTTTTGTAAATGCTGGAGTGTTGCGTTGTACACCCTTTGCCTTTTATAGGCTCTTACTAAATAGAAGATAAGGTTTTCATTGATAAGCAAGTTGACTGGCTATTGTTCTCGTCACCCAGATCTGTGGTTCATAACTGGGGCTATCTTCAGTGTTCCCTCTGAGGTGCGCATGCGCAGTGCCACCAGATCATGTGCGCATGCGCAGTGCCACCAGATCATGTGCGCATGCGCAGTGCCACCAGATCATGTGCGCAGTGAAATCTCGTTTTCGTGCACTTGTAACGTTGCAAATTTCTTATCCGTTACCTCTTGAAACTCTTCACCAGTTGTGCGTGTACATGGTTGCGCAATTGCACGCGCAGTAAAACAAAGATTTGCTCAGTGTAAAATTTTCTTAGAGGGAACACTGGCCATCTTTCACGAAAAAAGTAAATATCTTACAGGTTTTTCGTAAAAGACATGTTCGCTGCATCATGTTTTTTTTCAAAATTTGACGCGGTGTTTGTAAATAATATTGGGTTCATACCAAATTTATTACAACAGAACTTTTAATTTTATCCATTCGCTGGTTATAAACAGTTCATCCATGAAGTTAAACAAATAGCGAAGTAAGTTTGTGGACAAGGTTGTCTTAAAAACTTGCCCAGAGGTCAATGCCAGAAAAACGGTAAAGAAACCCTGACCTCATTTTGCTTTGAAAGTCGTGCATGTTGATGAATGTCTGGAGAAAGTTTGCAATTGTTGAATTACCTTCGCAAAAACACGATTCCCAAAATCGATTAGGTTGCTTGATTTTTCAACCGAGATGCAACTTTCTGCCGGCGATTGTTTATGAACAACTCATGAAAGCGATGTCCTCGCGAAAAAAATAGTTTTGGAGTTAGACCATGTTGAATTGAGTTACAGTTGACGGTGCAGCTTGTGCCAGAAGTTTTTTTTTGGGTTATTGCGTTGAGACACGAAGATCAGACCATGTCCTCTAATGTGTCAATTGTTCTTAGCCCTTTCCACCTAAGTAACTATGGTAACGTGCTGTTCATACCACGTGAAAAACTTTGTTCGATGTTCCGAACTGGCATTTGCTTTGTTCATGGAACAACCAAAATCCCTAGGTTTGTTGCAAGCTTTCAAGGAATCGCCGACTGAACTCTGCTTCTTTCTTTTTGCAATGATTCAAACTTGCACATGTCTGTATTGGAGTAACCGCCCCCTACAAGGAGATAAACAAGGAATCAATCAGCAAATTTTTGACTGGTCATCAAACAAATCGGTTTTCAAACTTAATCCTCCGACTGGAATGTGTTGTCAGTTGATTGCGCGCAAGCGCGAAAAAAACTGCCCCACCGCCATTCCTGACACAGGCTTTGCCACGCCACCTTTCAAAGAGCGCTTTGCGTCTGCAGAAAGAAAATCGTCGCACAGCGTCGCCTGGTTCAACGGCCAAGCCTACCACACCGCCCCCATGTCCCTGGCGTACTTGGATCAAGCGTACTTGCGATTGATCGCCAAACGCCCCGCCCTCTCGTTGAAGCTGACCAATTACCCGCTGCCGAGAAATTCAACCAAACGTATTCAGGAACAGTTGATTGGGTAAACTGCCGTCGACGTGTTGTATTCCACCTCGCCACAGGCCCGTAGCCAGCTTTTAAGGTTGGGGCAAAAAGATACATTTTAGGGGAAAATGTTTTTGTTTGTGTTCAAAAAAAATTTGCCACAACAGAATTTGGGGCTACAAAAATTGGGGAGAACATCCTCCTAATTCGCCTCGCGGTGGCTACGGGCCTGCCTTATCATGTTACATACGTATTTTGTCAAAACCTAGTTCTTTTTCGGCAAGCTACCGCACGGTGTCGCTCGGGGGGGATCAGAATTCAAAGTCATACCCCCCGGTATATTTCATCCCAGATCTTTGTCCGGCTTCCTGATCGCTTTCAACCTCGTCCTCGGCTTCTCATTCCTCGCCGCCTCCTTTTCTCTTTTTCTTGTACGAGAGAGAGCCGACCGCTCCTCCTTGCTGCAGACACTCACCGGAGTCGATCCGTTCTGCTTCTGGCTTTCGGCGTTCGCCTGGGATTTCATCAACTTCATCATTCCTTGTCTTCTCTCGCTGGTAAGTGGGTGAGTTCGGGCAGAGCGGGGAAAGTTCTGCAGTCAGCATTAACTGAGCTCTTGCCTAACACACTCAATTAAACCATTTGCAATGCAGCGATAGTGGCCGTTACCGAGAGCTGAACAGTAGGCGCAGAACTTTCACACTGTCAATACTTTATTCAGCCGCAAGTAGGGAAGGCAAAAGATTTGTTTATTCGAGGTTTTGCCTGCTTAGGGTTTTAACCATTTGGGTTGGTTGTCATCGACAAAATGGCTTCCTGCCAACGAAGGAAGAGGAAGGACGCCATCAAAATCGGAACAACATACGATACTGCGGACACCAAACCAACCGAATAATTTTGCTTCGTGCGCAGTCGCTTTTTAAAATAAAAACACTCAAAACTTGCATTTTTCGGGGACGGCCTTGCATTCGGAATTCGTGTCTTCAAAAAGAGACCGTTGCTATCAGGAGCCTTTGGAATGCGGGCAGTGTCAGGAAAACCGGAAAGCAACGTCTTGCATCATTTTGCGCAAAGCAGTAATGTAGTTGTCGTGTCCCTGCCTTTGATCGTATGGGATTGAACATCTCCGATTCCATCCTGCAGGTGTTGTTCGCGATATCTCGTGTCGACGAGTTCACTTCACGCTGGGGGGTGGTCCTTCTCATATTCGCCCTGTACTGCTGGGCCTCCCTTCCATTGACCTACTTGTTCTCCTTTCTCTTTTCCGTGCCATCGACTGCACTGGTGCGGATCACAATATTCAACATCATTACCGGCCTGGCGTCGATCATCACCATGAACGTTCTGCGGCTGCTGGCTTTGGCCACACCAAGTGAGCGGTTTGCACCTGTTCGTTTGTTGTTTTTGACGAGCTTTAAGCATTACGAAGCTGTGAGCATTTCGTTGCGAAAGTTTACTTCGCTGAAAATTGTTATTTTTCATTTTTATTATTATTCTTTTATTATTTTCAAGCTTATTTATGATTTTGATAATATTATTTTATTATTTCCAACGTTATTTTTCATTTTTGTTATTAAGATTTTGAGATTTTTTTTTTCAATATGATTTTTCAATTTTAATATTATGATATTATCATTTTTCATTTCTATCATTCATATTTTTTTCAATATTGTTCTTAATATGTAATATCATTTATTATTTTTTCGATATTACTATTTTACATTTATTTGTTTTTGATTATCGCGTCCACGTCGCTCGCGCTTGAAGCTGGGCCGCTGTGTGGGGGATGCGTCTATGAAGCAATCCTCCCCATAGACATATCGCTCGAAAATCATCTGGTAAAAATTGCCCGCCATAGTGGAGTCAGTGTCTCTAATGAAATCCTTTACAAGCCTTGCAATGTTTCCCAATGTTAGACATGCATGAAGTTACCAATTCACAGCTCATCAGCACCGGGAAAAATTACCACGAGAAGTGGCAAAAATTCGTTGCTTTGCTTTCGTTACGATGTTAAATCTTTGTCAGTTTGCATTTTTGTTCATTGATGGCACTCTCTGCCAGAGTTTTTTTTTAATGCATAGCTTATCCCCCCGTTTGGTTTCAGGTTTGAACGACGCGGCCAACGCCCTGGATTGGGTCTTCCTGTTAATGCCACAGTACTGTCTCGGCCAAGGCCTGGCCGATGTTTATACAAATTCGAAGATGGTCAACATATGCACTTCGAGCGAACCGTTCAAACTTATCTGCAACAAAGAAAGTAATATGTTGGGCCTGTGTTGGCGCTTAGCGAGATATCGGATTATAGCTGCGTTTTAATCAATGCAGTTGACCCTTGTTGCCAGTTTCGCGTTCAGAAGCATCTTGTTTTGTATGGACACTGATTGAAAGGTGATTTACTAACGGCGAAGAAGTGGTAAAGTAACCGATTCAGTTTGCGTCGATGAAACGATCTGTTTGGTTTGTAGCAGCAAAGAATATGCGCGACGGAGCTTTTGGCCGTAAAACCAGTGATTCTCAACGTGGTCCAGGTGGACCACCGGTGATATACCTGGAATTTCAAGTGGTCCACAGAGAGTTCCATAAATCTTGAGATTGAACATGCCGTTGAGTTTACTGACCTATGTGCGAAACAGTATCGACTAGTTGTTCATGAGGTGTCAGCACAGCAAAGTGGTCCAACCAGTATTTTTTTGAAAAGATGTTCCATGGGCCAAAAAGGTGGAAATCCACTTCCGTGAATTAATGAATGAAATACGTCTCGATATTTCGCTGATTGTAGGTCATGTTTCACTTATGGTTTCTGCTGCTTTACAGTTGCTGCTGTTTCTAGCGGTGCAAAAAGTTGAACATCGTTATCATGGATGCTACTGTTTTTTCTCTCTGTTGAAACAGACATTCCATATCAGATCAACTTTCTCGCGTGGCCCGAGTACGGAGCCGGGCGGTTCGTGACCTTTCTCGCCGCCCAGGGCGCGCTGTTCTTCCTGATACTTTTCCTTTCCGAGTTTCATTACTTCGCCATTTTAGGACGTGCCGTGTCAAGGCTCTACCGTCTCGTCTTCAAGAGAAAAATCTTGACGGTGAGTTTGCTCGGAGAGGCCGGCCGTGTGTGACTGCGCTGCGTAGGTTAAGTGTGGATCAGATTTTCTTTTTTTTTTAAAAACTACTCAATTACAAGCGTGGTGAGGTGCACAAAATGAAACGTTCATTTTTTGAAATACTCTCGCGTGCTCGTACGTTGAAAATGCAGCTATATTGTTCACCACACGGTATTGTCTAAAACATCTTCAAATGGCCGAAAATGCTTTGAGATACAGTTACGGTCAAAGGCCCCTAACGTCGTTAAACATTATTTTCTTGCTTCTTTTGTGCCGATCACAAGCCAGTGCCACCTAATAAGGCTTCACGGTCAAATACTAGCCAAGAAAAGCAAGTCACAGTTATCATGCAACTCCGATACATCTTCACGTTGCTGTTTTAATTTCTGCCACCTTCTCATTCCCGGTGGGACTTCGCTTTGGCCTGCATAAGCCATTAAAACCATCTTTGTTTGCTCTTTTTAATATCTAGAAGTTAATTAATCTTGAAAATGGCTGTCCTTGCGCAAAGCTTGCGAACCGCTGGCGAAATAAGTACTTGGTGGACCACATCAGATGGAATTGCCATTTTGGCTATTTTTGTGTTTAGTTGGCGGGTAAAATTTGCGTTTTGAAAGATGGCAAATTTTTGCACTATTTTTTGTATTTACGCGGAAACATTGGCCGGTTTCTGTAACATTTAGGCCAGTGTTTGTTTCATACACAAGCTGTAAAGATCGACTTAATACAGTGTACTACTGCAGAACTAATTTTTCGCCCGCTCTGTGAGGTACCAGTATCGACTGCTTCAGTCCATCGGAAACCCTGTATGTAGGTAGTTTAATTGTGTCTGAAAGTAATTTTTACTGTCCATTACTTTACTTTGTGAGTAATTATAACAAGCAAAGAACTGACAAAGTGTACTTTTCAATAGCTTGTAATGATCTTCTGTGTCGTCAGACTTGGCAAGTTTTGGCTGCAGGGCTTTGTTAAATTTGGTAATTTTGATGTAATTGGCTGTAAAGCTTTTTGCAATCTGGCAATACTTCTCGTTAGTTGTCGACGCCACGAAAGCACAGATCGTCTCAAACTGGTCTCGGATTGACCGCTAGGAGGAGCCCGCGTGCTTTCGCACAAACAGTGGATTTGGTTGTTCAGCCACGGCTGTTATAACACCTAAAACGATCGAACAGTAAGCTTGGAACCAAAACATCTTGAGGCGTGTTGTTGCCTCATTCAATTTGTCAGTTTTCAGCACAATTCGATGCGGTATGTATGCAAGCACGGGCGTCGGGAGCGGGTGGGCATTACGATCTTGAAAATTGATATTTTGACATTAACTTTTCAGCAGAAAAACACATTTTTCTTAGTTATGGAGTTGGTAGCCCCCCTTTTTGGAAAAAATCCGCTGTTTCCCCCCATGGAAAAAGTCCTTGCCACGCCCATGAATGTTAAGTGGATGCAGAGTGCATCGAATTGAGCAGCTCATTTTTTTGCTGCGTGTTGCGACGCAAATAGACCGGTTTATTTGGTTGATAGATGCAAAAAGGGTTCGTATGGCTGTCCCCGTATGCCGGTAGCACTGTATGACAATGCAAAATCGTGAAGAACTAATCGGTAGGCGTGCTGTGAAAGCTTTTCAAACCCCGTACTTGTCGCCTTTGCAGCGGCAAGACAGCACGCTGTGCGTTAACGTGTTGGAAGAATCGACTTCACTAGTACACGTGTGCAGACCAGGGATGAGCGTAGTCACATCTCTCGTCCAGATACCATTAATGAAAGTACTTTCGAACTTATCGGGCACTTTTAACTTTTTCCAGCGATCAGAGGGGACCGAGAGCGACCGGCTGATCATCGACGAGGACGTCCAGGCCGAAAAGGACAGAATCAATCTCACCGACCTGCAACATCTCTTTGCTACCGACCGACTGGTGATAAAAAATCTCACCAAGGCACGACCGGTTCCGTTCAGTGCTACTTACCTTGTAAATGCATGCGCCGAGCTCACTTGACGTGGCTTCAGCAAGAGGCCGTTGACATATTTGTTTTGCGTCGATGGTGTTTTCTTCTCTGTTTGCATCCATGGCTGTGCTTAGACTTTCACCGATGTAGTCAAAAAAATTCAAAACCGGAAAACCGTAAAAAATCGCAACTCAGTTTTGCGAACCCATTGCGGAGCCATTAAAGTGCTGTCGTAACAAAGCTTTGGTCTGGGGGAGTGCGGGGGTTACGCCCATTGGGAGAGGTTCATGCGGTGGTCGTTTCCAAGTGAGAAAGAGATTTACATAATTAATCGTGTGATATTTTTTACAGCTGTAGGATTGTTGTGAGTGACATCAAAAACTGACCATTATGACTTTACTTTCTGATTTGAACAACGTACTGTTCGTATATTTCCCTACTATCACACTAATCACTGCAATTGATAAAAACCGCTGAAGTTGATCTCAAGGCAGTTGACGGGTGAAAAAGTAATTCCAATCAATCGTTCTGACCTTCGAGAACACGTCAGATTCGTTTTTTCCCCCCTTGATAACTCTTATGACTTACGTGGCGGTGGAAGCTAAATCATGTGTTGAATGTCTGTTTTTATCGCTTCCTGCAGAAGTGTGTATTCTGGTAACGGTCAGGCTGCACTGTACCTGGGCTTGTGAGCCCTGTTCCGCTCTGTTTTCAGAACTTAATTAAAATTTTAAAGGTCGCGAATCGCGAACAGAAAATTACGAGCGCGCAATTCGTCGCCGTCTCGTGTTCCCCCCAAAATTATCTTTACCAACATGCGATTAAACAACAGCTTTTGTGAAGAGACGAGTGTCTGGATTTCCTTCCTCGGCCGAAACACCACCTCGTTCGTTTGATATTCCAGTGTGCATTGTGCCGTAACAGTGTTCATATGCCATAACAGTGTACACTGTGTCGTAACAGTGTGCATTGTGCCGTAACTGGATGCGAATGTTCGGCAGGTGTACGGCAGTGGCCGGACGGGCTTGGTCGCAGTCGACCACCTGAGTCTGGGCATTCCGGAAGGAGAATGCTTCGGCTTGCTGGGCATTAACGGCGCAGGAAAGACGACCACGTTCAAGATGCTGTCTGGAGATTACACGTCGACGAGCGGAACTGCTTATTTGGACGGATTCAACATCAATACTATGCTGAGAAAGGTCTTTTTAACGTCGTCTTGCTTACCGCTTTTTTCCAGGGGATATTGTGGGCAAATTAATTACCATATTTATTGCTGTTTGGCTGTCGGCGAAATGTAAAATTTATATTTTTTACAACGTTTTTCTACTTTCTCATTCACGTACATGTAGCAGCCTTCGGAGAACTTATCCGGCACTTATGTCAAATCTTCAAAAATTATACGAAGTGAAAACAGCGTCTGCGTGCTTTTTCGTAGCCCTAGTTGTTGGCCATTCAGTGTGTGATTTTCAGTTATTACATCATCCTGCATTCAGGTCCAGCGCCGCATCGGTTACTGTCCACAGTTCGACGGACTCATCGAGCAAATGACCGGCGCCGAGACATTGAGAATGTTCGCTCGCTTACGGGGAGTCCCCGAAGCCGAAATTCCGTTGTGCGTGGGTAACCTGGGCAAAATCTTGCACTTCGCACAGTACATGGATAAGCCGTGCGGCACATACAGGTACGGTTGTCATGGGAGCGAAGCGTCCGGCCCCGGGCCTTTTTGTGCGGAAGCCTTGCTTAGTTTCAGTTAGTTTGGCGGTGGCGATGCTGTTTGCTCGAATTGCTGAAAATTCTTAGCTTGTTTGGTGAGTTTCATTGAGGGACGACTCGGTATTTCGGCGTCTTGCTTCTTCTGCGGTCGTCAAGCAGATTTCCGAGATTCCATCATAAAAGTCGTAACATGCTCATTCATGCGCGACAGCTGAGGGCTGCCCGAGCACAAAGTGTTTGAAATAGGTTTTTGTCTGTTGATAGCAACGCTCACAGTCCATACGAGTAAACGCAGGGAGTGAAAAGTGAGTCTGAGAAAAGCCATTCCTGCGCGTTGATCAGTTGTGCGATTGGCGGTTTTTATGTTGTTTTTTTGTAAAATAAATATTCGCTTCACCAGCTTTTTTTGCGGCACACGAGAGCCGAGAATGCAGCAAGGCACAAAATAAAATCGGAAACCGGCCCTGCTCGTTCTGCACTGGACGCGTAACTGGTTAATTGGCTAAACGCATGTATTACGTCAACAACTTCGAACGTGTGCGTTATGACGTCAACTTCGAGCGTGTGCATTGCGTTGTCACCTTCAAGCGTGTGCATTACGTCATCACCTTCAAACATGTGCATTGCGTCATCACCTTCGAACGTGTGCATGACGTCATCAACTTCAATCGTTGTGCGAGGAAATTCCATGTGAACTAATGTGGTTCGAATTTCTAATTGCGGTTTTTGAGGAAGGATTCGTTTTTGAAAAAAAGATCGGTCACGTGTTGCACCATTTGTGATTTGCAAATAACTGAGACCGGCACATGCGCGAGAACGTTCGTCGTTTGGCGATGTCTCCTTAACTTCACTTTCCTCTTCAGCGGAGGCAACAAACGAAAACTAAGCACGGCTATCGCGCTTGTGGGAAATCCCCCGGTTGTGCTACTTGACGAACCAAGCACCGGAATGGACCCC
>JGI24159J19872_10007508_pt1 | contig 14287 bp, 12 predicted proteins | sample Ectturendosymbi4_FD_19872 | JGI IMG/M metagenome (IMG submission 19872) | reverse complement strand
TCGATCCCAGTCGAAGACAAATTGACACCTATGGAACAGACTATTACTTTTAGCCTACACAACACACACATATGCCATTCAGCACACCAAACAAAGCAGCATACAGAAATACAAGAGCACCTTACTGCTTCCACTTGGCCGGCAAAAAATTGCAATAAATTAACACGAATTACCATTGATTGTGATGAGTGGATCACATACTGACAATATACAAAACATAGCAAAGAAAGCACTGCCCCATGATTTGTGACATCTTGAATCACTCTCAGAAAAATTTCGTTATAGAAATCAAACCAATATCCTGATCCTGTCCTGATCGAATTTTTTTCAAAAATGTATATGCAAATCCAATCCTGATCCGAAGAAATCGCAAGTATCCTGAGGATATCCAGTCCTGATCCTGCCCATGCTCACCTCTGTTACGGGTTCTGCATGAGACCCGTAGACTACTGAACCGAATCCAACCCTATTATAAAAATGATCGCCAAAGAAAGAGATGTAAACGACATTTTGCAGACGTTTCGGTAAATCCTGCTACCATCATTAGTGCATCATTTGCAATTGCAAATGCATTCATCGAGTATCCCGACGACAGGGGGGAAGTCCCGCTGCGGCATTCATTGATGTTGCATGTAGTTCCATTTCCAGTGAAGCCAGCGTTGCAATCGCATCTGTGCGAAAAGTGTAGGGGTAAAACATGTTATTTCACATATATGTTAGAATGCGCAAGAATGGAAAAGTAGTAAAATGAATTGCAAGAAAGATTCATGAACGTCCTGTCAATTACTTTAAAGCCATCTAACTCGAATTAAAACAAAAAGAGAAAATGCATGGAATTATTTGGCCGTGAATCTACAAAAACAATTTACTTGAAGCTTCAAACGTTCTTGAATGTTCACGCGCAGATTTGTGCTTGCTAGCCGTTGTCGGGCCTAGGCTGGTTAGCAGTTGATATTTGCAGGGTTCTTGTACGGTCAGCATTGAAAAAAGATAACTTTTCTACTCGTGCTTCGTATTAATAATCGCAGTTCATTTTTTCAACTCTTGTTCAGTTTCAACATTTCGCTAGTTAGTTTTTTTACTGCTTGCAGAACTGAAGATGTGCTTAATACAAGAAACTAGTTTCCCTGCAAAATAAATTGCAATGTGTTCACTTGCATACGCCACTACTGTGGCTTACAACAATTAGTCCATTGTAAGCACACTTTTCCATTCATTTCGTCGATAGTTCCTACGTCCAGCCATTAATATTTTAGACCGTAATCAAATTTATAAATAAATGTGAATAAAGTGCAGTCGTTATTGATATTTCATGACAGCGTATGTTTTTTGCGGCTTGCAATCTGACCTCACCCTGCCACGGAAGCGCAGCTTGCCAAAACCTCAGCGGAGCTTGCACTGTCAATGCAACAGAGGGTACACTGATGACGGGCTGACTACCTGCACTGATATTGATGAGTGTGCTTCGACACTTGGAGTATGCGACGGCAATGCGACATGCAGAAATACAATTCCAGACTTCGATTGCACATGCAAAAATGACTACGCGGGGGGCAAGGGCAAAACCTGCACCGATAATTGACGAGTGCAGCAATGTAACAACTGCAACTCTAAGGCTGAGTGCACCAACAGGGTGCCCGGGTTTTCGTGCGCTTGCAATAGCGGTTTCCATGGCGACAGTACAACGTTATGACGTCAACGAATGCCGAACCTGTGTGTACACAATTGTGATGCGAATGCAAACTGCACTAATCAGTCGCCTGGTTTTCAGTGTGGTTGCACATATAGATTTAGTGACAATGGAACTTCTTGCTTTGATATTAACGAGTGTACGACCATGCATTGCCACGCGTAAGGTGCAATTCATGTTTCTCAATATTGCTTCAAAGATATGGATTTTGATATTTTTTCTGTTACAACTAATTCACTTCAAACAAAGTCAATTTTGAAACTAATATTTATGTTTATGAAAACGAACAATGTCTCAGCCAAAATAGATTTTGGATAATAAATCGAAACACAGCAAGGAGTTTGTGGTGTTGGCGTTGTATAAGTTGTAAACTTGAAAACATTTTGCAGAAAGCGATGGCAATCGAAAATACTGTATAAGTAATCACTGGCGAAAATGTGTAAGTTTTGATTTAGTGGCCGGGAATTTGCTAACAGGGTAGACTTAATTGTAAATGCTGTGTATCCGCAATGGAAGCAATGTGACGAACATTTTTTTTTGTTTTACCTGATGAAGCGTGACAGCCTTCGATTCTTTGCATTTCATAATCATGGGTTTTGACTCTCTGTATCACCTATGGCAGTTTTCTGCTAAAAATCGATTATGGCGTATTCTCAGAAATCCGAGCTGTGCAAGCGCAGAGGGAAACTTCACGTGCACTTGCAACATTTCAATGGCTGAGGCTTGATGTGCCACAATACCGACGAATTGTCGGTTCTCCACGGCCCTGTAGTCCATCAAGTGCTTCATGTAGAAACACTATCCGGTCGTACAGGTGAGCGTGCAACGTCAGCTACTCAGGTTTGTATTGTTCCTCTGCAACTGAAATAGTTGGAAACAGCGATGCATAAAATGCACCGTTGCCCGCAGCGTTTCATTTTTTCTGCTGGCATATTTCAGCAAAAGTTGCAGAAGGTTGTCGAATGACGTTGCATTTTGCAATAAGCAGATAGAAATTCCGCAAACAAAATTGTTTTCATTGATCGCATCGACAGACTTCTGAGGAAAATTCAGATGCGTTTTTGTAGTAACTCGCATACGGGAAAGTGAGCTAATTTCCTAAGTTGTTAATGACTGAATGAAGACATCCAGACGACATTAACATCACCGTTGCTCGGTGTTAACACTAAATGACGAAAAAATCTCAACAACCTTTGCATTGATGTCAGGAGATGGAGATGATTTTTCATTACGTTTTCACTACACACACCAATAAGACAAACCGCATTTTTATGAAACTAGTAAAAGAACCATATCTTGTAATTCCTGTAATAATTTTCGTTCTCAGTTGCAAAGGAGTTTTTTTCCCTGCTGCAGATGAAATTGCAATAGAATTAGAACGCTTGCGTGGAAAGAAATGTTTTCACCCAGATATCCTTCAGCATTTTTAACATTTTACTACCTAGTTCAACAATCCTGCTGGCTTTTAGACGGTTGCCACGCATTTTAGGCTGTTGTTAATTACCTTTTCATGCTTTTTCAGCACCACTTGGTTGACAGTTTTTTCTTAAAAAGCTGAAAAACTGATCTGCAGGAAAATTAGCGTATTTGGATTACACGAGATTTTTTCCTTATTGCATTTAGGTACGAAGACAAATGTCATTGACTCGTCACCAGTGCAGCATTCACTGCCAAAGCATCCGCGTGGCCCAGGGAACAAGCATGCGGAAATGGGCGCCGCAGACCAATCGTAACACTCCAACAGCCTTACGGAAACAGCGAAAAACGAACTGAGCGAAACAAATAATAATTGTAAAGTATTTAATCAGAGTTTGCGTCTCACAAATGCACGAACTTTGTTTTCTTAAACCTGAAAAATACAAAAAAGGACGATATCAGCCCGCAAAATATTGTTTGAGTTCATGAGGATGGCATGAAGTCCAACACGCGTAAAACTTCTGCTTAGAGAAATCTTTTTCACTGCTTTCATTAAAATCGAAACTTAGATAAGCAACAATGTGATCTAAGAATACAAACATCGTTGGTGTAGCGCACGCAGCTTGTCAATGTGGTAGAGACAAAATTTCAAGTTTATTTTCAATTTCAAGCTGCTGTTCACACCGGTTTTACGTGGGGAACTGAGTGTGCGTTGCAGCAAGACTTCTTTATCTCATATGAGCAAAATCATAGCGACTGTCAGGGATTTTCAGAAGTAGTTTCGAAAATCTCTGCGAATCCAGAGAATGGCAAAAGCCGTTTTCCAAATAAGGATTTTGGTTTAAATGTACCTGGGGTCAAAACTTATACCTCATGAATTCATTTCCTAAGTTATTTGGTTGGAAGTTCTAATTTTTCGACGTCGTTGGATCTTGCTGCTACATGCATATAATTCGCACCAGGAGCGTTACTCCTTCCTGGAAAACTGGGAGCTGTAACCAAATACCAAAGGAGAAACAGAAACTACCGAAACTATCAGTGGGCGCCAATTTTCCATTTTTGTAAATAACCTACAGTCCCTGACACCGGATAAAATCTAGCGGGCGGATACGTTTGTTGCATTTAATTATGGAAACGACATGTGCGAAGGGATCTGCTATTCAAAAACACTGTACGTTGCAAAAATAATAAACACAGTGATAAAATGTTCAAAACACGCTGATTGCATAGGCCTAATGTTATTAAAGGAACTGCTTTGCTCTGAATCGCATACTTTTGTTTTGATTCGACTGCAAAGCACTTGAAATATTTTTGGTTGACACGTGAAGTTCCCAAATATTTGAACCGAAATATTTCAAGGAAACAGCAATATGTGTTCGAGCATCAACGAATGCCTGCTTAGTACAAACAACTGCAGTCAGACTCCGAACTCTGATTGCACAGACATGGACGGAAGGTCATTTGCAGCTGCAGATCTTTAACTGGGAATGGCGCGACGTGTCAGCAAAAGTCTAGGTAAGATATTTACTTTGAAAGGTAAGTTACTACTTACTAGAAAGAAACTCCTTTCTCATTGCGTTTGATGAACTTTTTCAGTTTTCTTGGTACGTGTAGGTTCACCCAAAATCTGTTCCAGCGGCCACGCTGTAAATTCCTGCCTCTCAAGATATGTGGTTTTCATCTATTTCGGTCAATAGAGATGGATAGTGCCTCTTTATTTAGATAATTTCAGCTCCCTAAAATATCTGTTAATTTCTGCAAATCTTCAATTTTAGACATATGTAACCTTCTGCGTGATGACGAGAGTCTTCAGAAATGGATGGCGCTTTTTCGTTGTTTTAGCTTTCATGAATTTTTTCCTTCGTTCACTGCCACCTTGTCTGTTTGCAGTATAACCAACTCATCTGATAACCTTGCATCTGAGATGTACACAAAAATAACTGTATTGAAATGATGCAAGCTAAGGTGTCTGTTAGCTGCAAATTTTATCAAGTTTAAACCTTAACAGTGCCAGAAATATTCCGGTGAAATAACTATTAGCATATTAAGCTACGGGATGTTTGTCCAAAACCCATATCTTAATCAAAACGTTAGTTAGCATAAATTGTTGAATAGAAAGCTTTACATATTTTAAAAGGAATTCTTTCAAATTTTGCTTCAAAAGGTATGTTTTTCTCTTTGAAGAATTCCTCACTAATTTTGAAGTTAACAAAGATTTGAAGTTAACAAAGATTGTATCAAATGTTTCCTGTTCTTTTTCTGCTCACTCAGCATAACTTCATGACGACCTTGCAAATGAAGTCAAAGCATCGTCTGGGGGAGTTTAATGAATAAAGAAATATCGCGAAAACTGAACAAAAATAAGAATTTTATAATAACTGAGGTGCTAGTTTTAAATCTTTTGCACTAACTAGTGTCAATAAATGAATCTTTTTAGTGTTAGTATTGCACGCAGGTTTTGCTAGGAAAGCTGAATTGGTGGACAAGCTTTGTCAACATACTATTTCGAAATCTTGCTTGGAAATAATTGAGTGCTTTGAAGGGACTGCAGCAATAGCGACACCTTGCTCACCATGGCTCAATTCAACAAATATATGCACAAAAGAGACTGTCTGGCACTACCGAAACAGGAACTGAAAAGAGGCTGATCGTTTTTCTCGCGGATTTTCGAAAATTTGTTTCTACCACACTGTGGGAAACGCTTGGTACAGGTTTCCCACCCGTAAAAACGCTATTCTTTGATACGGATACTTCTTTGGGGCAAGACCAGGCAAATATTTCACCTCAACAAATACTTCACTTGCAGTTTCAAAGTCACCCAAAACTCACTGTTCTTGCGTCATGACAAATCTTGGACTGCCCCGAAGAACAAGTCATTTCTTGTTTTTTGTTTGCCAAGAGGTCAGGAAACTTTTGGAACAAATAATATTCAATTTAACTCAACAACCTGAACTCTCAACTCGTGAAACGCAACTCATATCTTGTTCTCAAAAAGTGAAATGCATGATGTACCGCAATGACTCGAACTGTTCACAAGTTTGGCAAAACATAACATTTAGCCAGATGCCATTAACTTCCATCACAGGTTTCCAATTACGGGAAGAAACGATATTTGGGAGATTTGGGGAAAACCAAGAAACAAAAAACTTGAAATCATTGATGCCACGTTTTAGTTGAACGTACTCACTTTTTTTCATTCTTAATTTTACTGACTTTGGAATCGTTGAGTTTATGTCACTAGGTAAGAGGAAAATACTAAGGTAAGAGGAAAATCAAATCAGTCTACACCACATTTTCTTTATGAATTATTGAACAGCGTACTCGCGAACCTAGAGAATGGTAGGAGAATAGTGGTGTTATGATTGTGTTTTGAGAGATGGAGCGAAAAATGAAGAGAGGTAAAATGTTAGTTACTTCACTGGTTCGCAGAAAGGTGGTGTGACAGATCTTCTTTTACATATCTGTTAGAACAACTTATGAAGCTATTGTATTGAAGCGTATATCGTGGTCACACGTACATTTCGCGAAGAGCACATACGATACATTAGTGACATATGCACAACTTAGCATATTTTGTTGTGAGGTGAGGCGTGTCATGGCTGGAACATTATCAGCTGAACACAAAAATCGACAAACTGTCTTTCGATAAACTGTCGTTCGATAAACTGTCGGTTCGATAAACTGTCGGTTCGATGATCTGCCGTTTCGATAAACTGTCGTTTAGATGAACTGTCGTTCGATGAATTGTCGTTCGATCAACTGTCGTTCGATAAACCGTCGCATCACGCGATTGCTGATATGCGTTGGTAGAAAAAAACAAGGTGAATGGACGTTACCGGAGGATTCAAAAAATTATAAACAGACCTTTAATTCACGTCTCACTCGCCCCTTTTCTTTCGTTCACCCTATCAAAAATTTCATTCACACTGGGTTGAACCATTGACTCGGTTAAGAAGCACAGTACTAGAACACCGAAGAGAGCGAAGAACAGAAGTAATGTGAAAATTTGAGGGAATGGCACCAGTCCAATCGTGGCTGAGATCTAGACAAGCCATTTATTAGTCACAATGAGCATCGGTACGTGTTACGTATTCCGATGCTATGACCCAACACGTTCAGATTTAAAATTACTAGCAAGTAAACGGCCAGTACGAAGAAATGCGCAATCTTACTAGACAAGTTTCACTCAAAGTTAGCTTTCTGTAACGCAACTTTCAAAAGCGAAAATAGCTACTCAATTCCGTATTTTTGTCGTTGGTTGCATTAGTCGAACGAATAAAAATGAGTATCTCAAACATTTGGAGAATTTGCGTGGCTTTGCCCATATTTTACATTATAATCCTGCGTGTTCTGTGTAAGCTTTAGTTGAGTAACGAGACCTCCCACGTATTTCAAATTAGCATTGATTAAATTTTTCCAGTTGTTATCTTTTTTGTTTCAGAGTTTTACAAAGTTTTGCTTAAGTTTTAGCTGCTTGAGATAATTTTGTCTTGCCACCTTGTACAATTGCCCGAAAAATTTGAGTTCGATTAAAATAACGAAGCATTGCAAGCGTCGGAAGTGCGCCACGTGCTGTAATAGCTTTTTTTGAGTCAATATTGATAAATCACAGAAAAAAATTACGACTTGTACATGTAAAAAGGCGATTCTGCACTCGTTTTCTGTTCTGTGATAGAACAGAGAGGCAATAACCCGTGTTTTGTGATCTCTACTGCTGCGAAAGGTTATATAGCGAACCTGGACTCAAAGTTGGCCTAGCTGCAAAAATTTAGGTTCTACTGCTCGGGCAAAGCATTTCCACAACCACCAATCACCCATGGCACAGCAGGTAAAAAACGCAAATTTGTCGTGTAAACTTGAGTTTTCGTTCGCTGATTGAACTTTCCATGACTGCGGAAAATACAAGCATTAGTTTCATAGAAACTCAACTGACAATAACACGTTATATCAAAAATTTTCAAGACGACGTTCCGGTCAGCTTCGCAGTTAACTTTCAAAAGGACCTCGGGAGACGGCAAAGGTCCGGCACAGTGCCCGGAAGGGATTGTAATTTTGACTCGGCAGGGGTATGGGGCGAAGTCTGAACAGTTAGTCGCGTCACAGGTTTGTTTACTTTTTTTTGCAATAATACTTTCAACCCAAATTTTTGTATTCTACAAATTTCAACACTTTGAAAGAGTAATTTTTTAAAGTTAGAAAATGACAAACAACATTCTTGAACCTAAAATTATTGAGATCATTCACACCCAACGCATCTCAAACTTTCTTAGAGTTCTGTAAGAAATACGTAGAAAAAATAGTGATAAGCATTGCATCATTTTATTGCAAAATTTCTAAGTGACATCTATGGCATAAAACATATATTCGCAAACTAATTTACTTAACAAATAAGTCTAGGGACCATCGTAAAAATGAAACTTCGGCTACTGAGCTTTTCTTTTCATGAACATGGCTCCAGTTCCAGCTCCGGAGTTCTTGGTTTTTATGAGTGTAGCTTGGGCTCCATACCTCTCTTTTTTCATAATATGACTCCGGATCCAGCAACGGTTTTTGTTTGTTTTTGCACATTAACGTTTTCAATTGCCTTGGTGTGCCTCACAGAGTTATAAGTTGGACCCGGCGTTTCGGGTCTCGGGCGTACATTTGTAAAAATGCTCCAGGCCTGCATACAAAACCTTTTAATAACATTCAGAGTAACGATTTTTTTCATTCGTGACTTAAATTTGTTGTGCTCACCACGGTGACATCTGCGAGTGAAATGGTTGTGACTTTTTCAGTTAATTCTATTTGCAAACACAGCTGCGTTCTTTTGTTCTCTGCTCGAATTAGTCTCACAATCTCACGGAGAATGCGACACCGGTGAGGAAAATAAACACGTTGTTACGTCCTCGTTGTGCGCTCGCACCGTGATTGAGACGTAACATGTGCAAAATTCAAAACTCACACCAGTAACCGTCAGATTCCGTTTACTACAAGTCGGAATAACAGCCGGCACACGACAACGCAATGAGTACAGTCCGGTGCGGTTTGATATAGTTACAGCAAATGGTTAACACCGCGCTCTTCAGAAAACTGGCAACAAAATTAAATCGAGTTGAGACTACAGAAGCCATTGAAGCAAATTAACGTAAGGCAATCATCTCGAGCGTAGAATGCGGGATTGACCAATGAAAGCAAACTATCCTTCAGCAGGCAACGCAAGAGTTTGCGATGTAACATACCCCCCACAATGTACGAACATTAGCAAATAACAATTACATCGCAATCAATTTGCATAAACACTATGTGCGATTTCCAGGTGGTTAAATGCAATTTCAAATCAAACCAGTAAAAATACGGAGGTAACAACGTATCGAGCAATGAAATTAGACAATGCGAAAAACAGAATTATTTGGCAATGCAACCCAAACGAGTTAACGTTGATCGTTGATGTTGCAGCGTCATTGTCAATCGGAAATAGTAGCCTCTGACATTGCAGCCATGATATTTTCATCGCCACGACAAACAAGACAAAGTTTTGCGATGGGCGGTCTGAAACTTCCGTTAGCGGTTTTTACTTCCACTTGTCGAACAATATTTCGACTGTCGGGAAAAACGCGGTAGACGCCTCCCATCTGCCAGTTGTTTCTCGAATGTCCATCGCCCGCGATAAGAACAACATCACAGAGCTGAATATTGCTTCGTTAGGTTGTCCATTTCTGTCGTGGAAGAAGAGCAGGCAAATACTCTCGAGACCAACGTCTCCAGAACTGATCTGCCATCCACTGTATTTGCCACCGACGTCCACGAGCATACCAGTCGTCCTTTCCGAAAACACCTGGTGTTGGAATCGCGGAAGCCGTTTGAAGTAAAAGATAGTTTGGAGTAATTGGCTCGTCATCTTTGGGGTCAGAGGCGGCGGGCGTAAAAGGACGAGAGTTGAGGATCGCATCGCTTCCACCTCGACCATTAACTTTGCCATTCCTTCGTCGGTGAGGGTTCGTTCCGATAGCAGAGCTGACAGGATTTTCCGTACGGAACGTATGAGCCGCTTCCCGACCCCACCCATGTGCCTGGCGGTTGGAGGGTTGAATTGCCAAGCGATGCCTCGTTGCCGCAATTGACTGTTAATGGATTGAGAGAACAATGCAGATCTTCTCTAAGGACACGTTCTGCTCCTAACGAAATTGGTACCATTATCGCTGCATACGATTTTCGATTTACCCCTTCTACCAATGAAGCGTCGAAGTGCATCGATGAAGGAATCGGTCGATAAGGTATGCGTCACCTCGAAGTGGACAGCTCTAGTTCGTAGGCAAGTAAAAATACACCCAAATCGTTTTACCATACTGCGCCCTTGCTTCACAAGGAATGGGCCGTAATTAGTCCATCCCAATCGCTGAGAAGGGTGGTTTATTCGGTTGTAGTCGGACTGCCGGTAGTTCTGACATACTCTGTTCACCGAGATAAGCGTTTCTCTTCCTGCGAAATGCACAATTGCCAATGACTTTACGGACGGCTGCAGCGCCTTTTATCCAAAACTTCTGCGGTAACGAGGTCCATGTGTGCTCCATGCCAGAGTCTCCAACATGGTGGTGGTGTTGAACAATCATCAGATCGGGAAATTGGTGGTTGTTGGGCAATATGCTTCGATGTTTCACAACGTAGCATATGAAGCCTTGCTTAGTCTTCCACCAACTCTCAAAACGCGATCACCTAAGAATGGACTAAGCTTGTTCATTGCGGATTTAGCAGAGCACAAATCACGACCTCTAGACAGCTGAGAAAACGAACTTGGAAAAGTGCTCCGTTGAACATACCGGATCAGTTGGATTTCTGCTTGTTGAAGCTCTGCAAAAGTCAAGGTAGAATTATAAAATCTTAATCTAGGCCGTAATTTCGCCTTACGCAACAAGAATGCCTCGAATCGAAGCATCAAAACAGTAGCCTTCGTTAAGGCGTAAAGAGAGGAATATCGCTTAATTAACCGCTCCGTCGCTCCTTCACTAACGATAACACTTACGGTTTCGGAATGTTTTACCTCCAGGAAGGGTCTTACGTCGATCGATGTGACCGGCCCGCCATCTTCACTGCACAGAAAAATCTGGTCCTGTGAGCCACATCCACGAACGCATTAATTTCTTCACGCTTATTCCACGTGACGCAGAATCAGCTGGATTAACTGCTCATTCAATTTCATCAGCACTGGTTTGAACAGTTACGTTCGCTTGTTTAGCGAATTTCATTTCTAAGACGATTGCATTTTGCCCCAGTGTCTAGCAATCGTTTGCCCGAACCCCGTTTATCACAACGGTAGCATTTACGTTTTCATCATCTGAGGCTTCATACGACGTTGTAACATTTTGTTGCTTTTGTTTACATACCGCTAAGTGCTGACCACAGGACAGCCTTTTGCGTCTCGATCGACAAACTTTAGCAAAATGACCTTTCTTACCGCATACGAAGCAAGTCCTCGCCTGGCAATCTTCCTGCGCATGTCGTTTCCTTCCACAGAAAGAGCATTGCAGTTCCTTCACAGTTAAACATTTAGCTTCACTTTGTATTCCTGTTTCAGAGGAAGTCTCACATAACACCTGAGTTCCCGGTGTTATAGCCGATCGCGAAGAGTAAATTTATACAATTTATTGAGCATCATCGACTGATCGAGCTTTATCGCAGAGAGCTTGGTGCTCCAAGGCTGTATCTTCCAGAAGCCGTTGATGGACGTATCCAGAACTAAGGCCAGCAATGAAGACGTCTCCAATAGCAGCTTCCTGAATTTGAGCAGCAGTAACGGCTCCAAAATTACAGTCGGCTCTCAACGTTTTCAACCTTTGCAAGAATTCTTCCAGCGATTCACCCACTCTCTGCTGGCAAATATTCAGTCTATGCCTGGCGAATACTTAATTCACTGGTTTTAAAAATGCATTATCGAGGCAACTTATCACGTCGCCGTAAGTTTGACAGTCTCGAATGTACGTACAAACTGAAGCATGAAGTAAGTCAATTAATACATCAAGCTTGTCTGCGACAGTGACGCCCTCGATTCTTTGAATGTAACTTTGGGAACATCGTTTCCGATGCCGCCAGTTCCGAGGTCAGTCGAGAGAGTTGGCATCAGCATCCAATAACGGAGGTCTCATATGCTATTCCATAATTCCAGAAGCATGGAAAAAATCTTTGCTGAATAACACGTAGTAAATCTTTGCTGAATAAAATGTAGTAAAATACAAATGTTGTCCCCCGAAATATGTGATTCCCCCCAAACCTTAAAACCTGGCCACGGACCTGATCAAGATATCAAGCATCATTGATAAAAGAAACAAACTGACTTTGATGAATTTGACAATGTTTAGCAAATTTTCGTTAGCGAAAGGCAAATAATGCACCAATTGTCGTTTTGCAGTTTAAAACAATTTTTTGTTCAGCAGCGTATGGTTGAGTTGAATTTATCGGCACAAATTAGTATTAAGATCTTCATTGCCACAGATTGATGACATCCAAGGAAACCGAAATATCGTGAATTATTCAGACGAACGCCACTCGGTAGTTTATTGACTTCGCCGAGGCTTGAACTGAATCGCCGCTTCTGAATCGGTTTCGGACCATGTGGACGGTGTTGTACACAGCTATGTTGCCATGAACATGTATGGGAATTTCGCGGATGATTTACATAGTTGCGCGGGCAATTCCTGGGTCGCAACCTGTTTTTATCGCTAGCATGGCACTGGATCTGTAACAAAATAGGCGTGTAAAGCAAGTGAAAATGAAACTTCGTGTTCGTTGCAGAAAAGTTTCTGAGTTTCAAGAACAGAAAGTGCAAAGCAAGTGAAAATGAAACTTGTTCTGCGTTGCCTAAACTCTTTTTCTTCCATGCAAACCGTATGTGTTTGAAGCAGTTTTTTAGCAGAGGCAGTTTTATACCGGAGTTACTATTTTGACACCTACTTCAAAATGTTACTCCGGCTCCTGCTCCGGGGATTATGAAAAAAGTTACCCTCCGACTCCTTTTTACACACCAAAAACTTGAAACCAATAAATAGAATTATTTGTTATTCTCACAGAAAAGACGATGTATAGCCCATATGTCGACTTTTTGGAGCGATAACTTGAGAACCACTGAAGCAACGACGACACGTAAGATATTGAAAGAAAGGTTTTTGACAACGCATCTGTTGAGGTCTTGATGGCATATTTCTGACGTCATTTGCGTTGTCAGGCCTAAAAAAAACTGATTTTGGCCTAGCCAAAAGAGCTGTTGTTTTGTTAGAACAACCGCTTCACTTCGTAATACTATTTCTATTGTGGAATCGTCTGGTAATGTTAATGTTCCCGTAAACAATTCGCCCGAAACAGTTGTTGCTAACCTGTTTGAAAATGATGCTATTGCGCGTCCTGAATCAAGGCCAACGACGGTCAATTCCTTACCACTGCAACGACACCAACAGCAGATCGGCGGTTTACATGAGAGCTCGATTCATACGGACAAGAGCTCGATTCATGCGGACAAGAGCTCGATTCATGCGGACGCCTTAAAAAGACTTCTTCCTCCAGTCATCAGCAACGCGGCCTTTCGCCTTGGGCGGTGAAGCACGATAGAGGCCAGGATCGTGAGCGTTTTAACAGATTTCAGCTTCAGGATCCGTTGCTTAACAATCCTTATTTTCGACCTTCATTGTCTACGCCAGGACCTTCGACTCAAAATGCAAAAGATTCTCGAGCTGAGCCACGCCAGCGAGGTATGGATTCATTTACACGCACACAACCACTACGAAACGATCAGGCGTCTGATGTTGTTACGCTGGTGATTCATTTTAATCGTCCTAAGCATGAGGTCTTGTACTTCGACGGCGATCCGATGGATTTTTGGAGTTTTGTTCGAAACTTCGAATCACATGTAGATGAAAGAGTGGATGGTGATGCGCAAAAACTTTCTTACTTATTGCAGCATTGCACAGATAACGCACGCAAACTCATTGAAGGCTATACTAGAATGCGTCCGCGAAAAGGCTACGGTGAAGCCCGCCGACTGCTGTTCGAGAAATATATTTAGTCCTTTGTCGCCGACAGGAGCGTGAAAAGGGTTGTTGATGGTCGCTTCTACTTTAAGCTTTTAGATCGTTGGAGACGTCGCGTTGCACAGATTACCAAGGAACGCTCCAGCTCGCCACGTTTCAAAGATCTGCTCGATTTCGTGGAAGA
>JGI24159J19872_10007507_pt1 | contig 14287 bp, 10 predicted proteins | sample Ectturendosymbi4_FD_19872 | JGI IMG/M metagenome (IMG submission 19872) | reverse complement strand
CTGACTCTTGTGCAGTGTGAGTTTCATACCGGTAAATAAACTGCCATTGCAAGAATCAAATCAATCGGAATTAAGATGCCGACTTCAGGTTTTTCCAGAAATATTTGGTTCTAAATCCCAATTTCCAGGGGGGGGGGCAAATGCCCGTTTTACCCCCTGCGGACGCTCATGCGATCACTGAATATTTTATATCAGGCTCCACAAACATGGCCAGCTCATCTAATGAAACGAAGAAACGTTTTTGAAACGAAGAAAGTTAATTTTTAGCATCGTTAGTGATTAAGTAATGTGCAGTACAAAAATAATTTGGCGATGATTTTCAATGAAATCAAGTGCCACGTCAACACCTCTAGGTCTGGTGGGGGGATGCATCCCCTGCATCTCCCCCCCATGAAAACAAGAGCGCCGGAGCTGTGTCATTTTTTACGACGGCTCTGCAGCCCTGGTTATAAGCTCAAAATAATGTCCCACTATTAGCAGCATAACTCTACTCTTACAGACACAAACTAGCGCTTGAACCAGCAGTCGGGTCGGTAAGAGAAAATAATCTTACACCGTTCAAAGAGCGCTTTATTGCGTTTGGAGAATTAAAAGGTGAAAACGCAGGAAGTGCTTGCATGGGCGCACAACAACGATCACCTCTCACCTTACTGGGAAGGTACATATATGAGGCGAAAGGGTTTGAGCATAAGGGCGTGGCAAAGCTAATAATGCACACGTTTCTTTCTCCTACGCAGCATATATAAATACAATACACACAGGCTGAAAACACCGCCATGATCCGCATTTACACCATCACAAAAATCAAGTAGTGAGCGCCAACGGATTTGAGATATCAGCGCTATGCACTAAATCACATTTGCAGAGTTCTTGTCACCAGCAGACGTGTACCAGTTATGCACGTCTCTTTCCGAGATCAGCAAGGCATTGCTAACATCATTAACCTGTCGGATTGTACGGAGACATATCCCCCGATATGCTGACACACATTTTTTTATTGCAAGGCAAGCTAACTGACCTCGTTCGTGCGGTAAGCAGCAGAAACAAATGGCAACTACAGAGACGGAAGATTGAGCGGCCTGGTTACGAGGTTTTAAAATGCTGAATGTGTCGCTTCAGCATGTGTGTAGGTAATTTCAAAATGAGATTTCAGTATTTCCGACAGCAGCATGCAACGTTAGTACGATTCCTTTCCACGGGTTGTTAAAATTCACTAAGGTGGAACAACGTTCAAACATAGCCTACTTTTGAGATTGGGAAATTTTTTGAACTTAACAGTCTAGCATTGAATTTCAGAAATTTTGGCACTAGGCTAAAAGTATCTCAAACGAAGTGTTCTGCACAATCGAAGCCTTTCTTGTCGATGCCAATCCTCGGAGCCAGGGTTGCGGGGTCGGAGATGGAATGCTGACTCCAAGCTTCTGAAATTTTCCGACACCAACTCTATCACATAACGTGAATGATAGAGTTTATTGGCGCAAACATTACGCAATTTCATGCAAATTAAAGTTAACGCGCTGGGACACCGAAAAAAAAACTGTTAAACAGGTTGTCTCATCAAGAACTCCTCGACAGTTTCATAAAATTTTAGTATTGTGTAGTTGGCCGAATGCTTGCGATTTAATAAGGTTGTATTTTTTGATGAGGTTGCAGTCTGCTGGATGATCAACACAGTTGCGCAGCAGTGCTGGGTCGCAACCGGTATCAATGAAGTTTGGCTGTCAACAACTTTCTAGCAACTAATTACCAATGGTAATCGTGGTGCACAGCAAGAATTCCCTGTTTCAATAAATGTTTCAAAAGCAATTGTACCATCTCAACAGGCAGGAATTAGGATTCCTATTTTAGGAGTGCGATGAAAAAAACAATTCAATTGGACTTCCGGAGTCGGAAAAAAATCCGACTCCTAGTGTTCTTAGGACTCCGACTCCACCCAAAAACTCCGACTCCGCAACCCTACTGGGAGCGATTTGAAGGAATTTGCAATGAAATGTTGTCTATACTTAATATGAAAAGTAATTTATAATATGAAACCTGTTTGTTTCCATCGGAGTGGTTGCGTGGTATATTTCACTGTTGCGAAAACCACTATGGCATTTTCTACGTCAAGCCACTGTGTGGTTGAAATGAAAGTCACCTCATATCGATTGAAAAAACGACGCTTGCGGTTCTCCGCATTTTTTAAAATCAGAAATACTTTAACGTTGCAAAAGCAAATATCGATGGACATGGTTCATCGCGTGAAGACACGGCCTTCTTTATCGTTTCAAAAGCTGCTTGAAACAAATGTCGTCTAAGAACATATTTTGTTTTCTTTGAGTAAAATTAAGTTCAGCTACCTGTATAATACAAAAAAGAGGCGTATCACCAAAGATTAAGAGTACTTACATTCCGACCACAATCAAAAAATGTTTACAATCCATAACAATTGCGAGCGTTCGGGTAAAGACAATGCGCGATGGAGCGACTGTTTCTATCAACTAATCTTGCCTCGGCGTGCCTGTCCTGATTTTCTGTTAGAGTTCGAAAGTTTGCAAGATCCAGAATTGTGATCGTTCGAAAACAGACACTTTTTATTTTCAATTTTGCAAGGCAATGTCGGCGTTTTTTGACGGCGACCTCCCATTACACGGTTTTACTATTTGTTGTTATTTTTCTGAAAATCTTTGTTACCCTGTGTCAGGCCTGGAACAAAAGCGTATTTGCGGTTGAGATTAAGTGGTGCGCAAGTTTATTGACCTCATCGTTTCTTCAAAAGTTAAAAAAACGGAGTAAAGGCAAGAACATCGCTTATTATTTTCGCCAGTAAAACACCTACCAATGAGGTCTAAGCGTTTTTCATGTAGAGCTTGCACTAAATTGACTTGCTTGGTCTACCAAACACCAGGAAATGCAATATTAGCGGCAACACTTTTTAAGAAAAATATTTCTAATGCGGCGAAACGAACTCCCTGCCTCTTGTATAGACCAGGGCGTCGTGCTTGCAAAATGTTTTGCGGCCCACGTATATTTTTGGAGTGAAGATAAAAAATGGCCATCGACTTTTGTCCACAGTTTCCAAACAATCACCCGCCACAGACTCCCCATTCCCTCCATCCCGGATTGTGATGATCAAAATACGTCAAATTTTTTACGTTACTTATTTGGGGCCTGGGCACTAGACACGATATCAGTGCATACNGCGAAGTTTACCGTTGCAGATCAACATGCAATTGCCTTTACCGCGTAGTTTTTACTGACTCCGCAATTAAGTAGAACGCTACCTTCCATGAAAACAAACAATATGGTTCGAATAATAGCAGCTTCAGTTGCAGAGAAACAATGATGCTGATATCTAGAGCAACAACAACGGTTGCCAAAATTCGTAGGTTTGCTCTTCGAAAGCAGTTTGCCGTTTGATCTGATAAACACATGAACAGCGCAACATTTGCCTTACGAAGTAACAAACTCGAAAATATTCACAAGCGGCTATAAAAAATTGAAGTATTTTCTGCCTTTAAGAAAAAGAACCACGGAATGCTACAGAAGGGAGAAAACAGGATTGAAACCAGTAAACATCGGCTTTGAATCATTCACAGCCAGGTGTAGCTGCAGGACGTTCAGAACCGTCGCAAGAAAATCTTCAACAGGGGTCTTGACATTGAAAATTTGATGAAAACTCCACTGATTTATAGATTTCATATTTCGATTGGGGGGGCTTGGTGCTTTGTGTGGGCTAAGCCCACCAAAGTCCCCGTGGCGACGGGACTGAGGACGTTGCATATGCGCTCTTACCAGAGAAGTAGGCGTGCAACAATCTTGCTGCTATCAGGTATCAGGTAAGGCTGTTATTGAAAGTGTGGAAGTATTTGGAATGAAACTTGTGGATCAGGGTGCGTGAGCTGCTTTTGGCACAAATGTTTTCTTAGACCTGCATAGGTCTACATGGACCAATAACTACAATATCGCTGATCGCCACAAATGACATGGACCTGTTCATCATATTCTAGGTGAGATGATCGACATTCCTGTGGATACTTGATGAAACAACATGATCAATGCCAAGAACTTACTACGGCCAACATTACAGAAAACCATGGGACACAAACACTCGTTTCAATTCAGACTTTTCTTCGTCACTCAGAGGAAGGAGCGGAGGTCTTGGGTCACCACCATATAAACCAAACCATTCCATAGACGCCTTCAAACCAGGAACTCCGAAGCCAGCTGTCACCTTAAATAAAAAAAAACAACTTTCAGGTTTGAACGGGAATATTTGATGCAGTGTTAAGTGTCTAACGTAGCCTATTTACCACAGTGTTTGGAGCGATCAAGCGATGCTGCAAGGTTTTCGCTTCTTGCCACTTTTGCTCACGGCACAGCCTGTGAAGATCACACACTTCTTTCCCCAGAACGTTCGCCAAAGCACACACGCCACCCACTGCTCCAACAGCACAACTAGCGAGCAAAAATCCTGCGGAACCAGCAAGGACGTTGAAATCGCTGTTCTTCGTTTGGTTGATGATAGTTCCTATGCGAGTTACCTGAGAAATGGAAACGTAGGAGGAAGTTTTGGTACTGCTATTCGTACAGGTTTCAGAACGCGTGTAACACCGCGTCAGCTTACATCTCCACCACTTTCCTTCAAACCGATGATGTTGGAGTGCTGAGATAGCTCAACTACGGTTTTTACTGGAATGTTTACACCAGTTGTTGCGGGAACATTGTAAAGAATAATTGGGACGGTTGACTTGTCAGCTACCTGTAAGAATCTACAGCAAATTAACGTGGGTTTTAGTCAAGCACGACTTCAACAGCTTACATGAAACCAACCTGCGAAAAATGTTGAAATAAAGTTGTGTGATTGACCATTTGAGCTTTGTAGTATGATGGAGGCACAACTAACAACATGTCTGCTCCGCTGTCGGCCATTTTGTTGGACAATTCAATAGTCGCTGAGGTAGCTGCAGACAATTTACGAGTATGCTTGGAAATAGCATAAAAAAGCAGTCAGATTGCCACTGCACGCAAACACGCTGCGAAGTTGGCACGATACGTCGTAACACACAATGAGGTTCATCAAAGCACGAAAGTAGCTTGGTAGACAAAAAACCTACGTTAACAAGTAAAGCAAACGATATAAAAGACATTTCGTAAACGTTTTAAACCTTTTAGTAAAAACGCAGTCACATCATTGTACCACACAAACGCTCCACGGTTTACTTTACACCATAAAAACAATCGACTCGTACAACTTCTCTCTGCATGCAAGTTTTACTGCAGCATGCAAATCACTATTTCGGTCGTGGCTGAAAAATGCTGAAACAAAAAAAATGTTTAATAAGACGAGCCTCGGATTTTCGTGAAGTTGTTCAGACATGCAACACCGTTGGAGAGTGTACTTGCGCGAATACCTGGGGCAATCTCTTAGCACAGTGGTTTTCAACCTTTTTTGGCCGCGGGACACTTTGCAACTATGTTTTTTCCACACGGCGCATCAAAGCTGATGATTCATACGTAACTAAGAGAAACAACTTCTTTGCATGGAAGAGTCGTATGCAATAGGTTCAACAGTCGTTCTCTGTTTTGAAAATTCGCGAAAAACCGGTTGAGAAGAACTGCTCTAAAAGACACCTTGTTTGAACCGAGAGAACTAGGGTGGAAACACATCTTGTTCTTCCGACTGTGTTGGCACAATGCTGGTGCCTCGAGACACGTTTTAGCGAGTCTCTGTCTCTAGAGTATTGTCCCTAGACCTTAAATGCTCCATCGATATGCGAGAAATTCGACAAAATTATAGTTCAGAAATTTGGGTGACATTTTTTCTAAAATTCACGATAAACTTCGGCGAAACTGACAAATTTTCGAGTTTCAGTCTCGAACATAAGTCTTGGTTTTGAAATAACAACTAAATCTTAATCTCCGATGATAGTTTCGACAACATTCCTGGTTGGCACAACAACACGCATCGTAGATCTGCTTTGAAATAAGAATGTTTTGAGTCTCATAGTCTAGCCTACAGAGCTGCCACATGTACCCGTTGAAGTCTCTCTCTCTCTCTCTCTCTCTAAAACCCGACCTGTCGTTGATATGAGCTCGGTGCTTCACCATTATTTCTACGTAGTTTTTAACTGAGGATGAGTATCCGTCACTCAGGGAGGCACGCCATCTGTCGCGGTCGGCAGCAAGTGCTTCCTAGGATCACTGACTCCGACAGTTCAAGCACTAAAATTTAAAACGGACTAGAGTGACATTTAGTTGTGCATTCACGATGCAATTGTGATGTTCCATTTCCAGACAGCTCGTGGTTACTCCGGAGCTCTTGCTTCAAGCAAGGTTTAATGACGTGCAGCATGCATTACGAATATGATGGAAACATCCGAATGCTCCAGACAGACTTAGAATTTCTCATGTGGACTAGATGTTTACTTCTACACCTTTATATATTCAGTGCCTATTTTGCTGTATCATTCTATTCTATCCTTTCCGGTATGTCACGTTTGATGACGTCCTTGCAGTGCAGCTGCAGTCTACCAGTTCTTTGAGGCGAGTCACAGAATTTGCCGTAAAGGATATCATTGGGCAAGCGGCCATCACCCATACGACGGACGTGGCCCAGCCAGCGCATACATCGCTGCCTCACGTTGGTGATGAGGTCATATGAGCCAGTGACATGTAGGATGGTGGAGTTGGAGACTTGGTACCCCCACGAGACAACAAAGATGAATCAGAGGCATCTGAAGTTAAAAGCGTGAGACGGTTTTCTTGGCGGCGGTATGTGCACCACGTCTCGCCATTGGATAGCAGAACATTCAGGACGCACTGAAGTAGACCTGAGTTTGATACTGGTGGTGATTGCTCCAAACTCCAGAACTGAGTCGCCCTAAGTTGGTCGGAGCCTTTCCAATTCCTTGGTTGATTTCGTCGTCTTGACTATCGGAAGAGTTCACAACAGATTCCAGTTGATTAGAATGCGTGGTAGATTGGGTGTTCCTAGAGACATTACGACAGTTTTCTTCAAGTTGGTGGTTATGCGGAAGTCATTGCAGGCCTTAGCGAAGCGTTGGCACATGAATTGCAAATGCATCTCGGAGTGAGCAACTAGAGCAGCGTCATAGGCATACAGCAGTTCACGTATCAGAACGCGCGCGTTTTTGGTTTTTACGTGCAGCCGGGAAGGTTGAACAAACCACCGGGGCTACAAGCAGGCCTGTAACCAGCTTGGGGCACAAGGCGGGGCGAAGAGTTTTCTGAGAGGGACCAAATTTTTTAAACTGCGTCCAATAGTTTTAAACTATTTCCAACACATTTTTCCAGGGGGNAAAACCCCCTTGGCTACAGCCCTGGCTACAAGTGTGGAGCATTAATCGGTCCTCTTCTGGGAAAGCATGGGTGAAAAGAAGTGGAAANACAGCGTTGGGGCCAGGACACAGCTCTGTTTGACCCCTCTGCAAATCAGAAAATTGAGAATTACTTTCGACATTTTTTGCAAAGTTTTAATGAAAGTTTTAGTCCAACATCTTCAACTGTTTTGTCCATTACTGGTCGTGTTATATCAGTAGCATCAATGCAGCCTAGACTGTAATCTCCAACACCTTGTTAAGACTTCATGGCCAAGACCAGGTGAAATAAACCTGAGGCCTGAATGTTCAATACAAATAACTGAAAATTTATTAGCTGGGTAATTGAAACACAACGCATTATTGCTGCAACAAAACATCTGGCTTTCGCTATATCTTGATGAACTTTCATAGAATTCGTGCAAACGACTAAGAAGAAAAAGGGGTCTTTGGTCTTGGAAGCTTTGAATCCAACCATTTTTGCTGTTTCTTTCCCTGAGGATAGGTCCAACAGCAAACACGAGCTGCTGAGCTATACAAGGCCATGCTGATAAAGCATTCCAAATCCCCAAAGGGCTCAAGCCCAAGGCTCACAAATATTAGTCTTAAAACTGCGTCTTGAGACTCTATTGCACTGACCAGATGCACATGTTTTCAGCTCTAAAAACTGACTTGAGATCACCAGTAGTTCTCCATGTACATTAATAAACAAACATACAGGATTATGTCAGTTTCAACATGCTTGTTTAAACAAAGAAAATCAACAGGCGTATAAAAGATTACTTACATTCACATCCAGAGCCGGCAATTAGCAGTTTAGTATTTGGAATGGCTTGTCTGACTTGTTTCACCAGCTCTAATCTTTCATCAACATACAAAAAGGGGTATTCACCATTTGATCCCTGAACAACGTAACCTGAAAGCATTCCCAAGTTTGAGATGCATAATGTGCAAAGTGAACATTTAATTTAAAATACCAATTTTGTTCAGTTAGCATTTTTATTGGTGCATGCACTAGATCAATTGGCGTCAACCTTTTTTTTAATCGCCCCCTTACAGGAACTATATTTAAAAATCGCCCCCCCCACGCTTATGATTTTAGCGTGGGCTAATGGGTCATTCCATACCAAATTTAAGGAAAAAATGAAAATTTGTAACCCTACGTTTCAGAATTTCCTTGTTTTCATATATTTTATTGGTTTATGAAAATGATGACCAAAGAAAAAAGAATTTTCCCGAAATCTCACACGGTTCCCAAGTTATGGCCTGTTGAAATTTTCACCACTAGGTAGATTTTTACCATGCAAGCACTCTTTTTCAACTAATAGGCCAATGCAAATTTGCTGACATTATTTTGATTTGAAAATATTTCAATGCCAGTAAAATAAACAGGCAATCCAATTAGCACAAAAAATGAACAAACGAAACGAATGTAATTGCAATTGTAGAAAAAATGTTATTCATTTCCAAAAACAATTGGTTCCAACTACTGCAAACCTTGCCTGTCTTTTTATCTGTAAGTTTTTTAAAGCAGGTTACAAATTGGTCAGCTTAAGTCGTATGGCAGTGGCTCCCAACTTTTCAGTGCCATGGACCCTTTTGACAATTTATCAGAAAGCTGTGGATAGCAGAAAGCTGTGGATACCACAAATCATCTCCCAGCAGTCATTTTCTATGTATTTTTTCAACACAAGACACTTGATTCCACTGTTTTACTCATGTTACAAACCAAAGCTTATAAAACACACGATCACGGACTATGACATGTTTTGTCTATGAAACAATGTTTTGGCAATGCTCTGTTGAAGACTACATGAAGTTTTGTTTCAAGGCCATTTTGCCAATAATAACACATACAGTTGGAGGGATTTGTGACAGTTCACGGCGAAAAATAATTAGGCTAAACCAGTGATTCTCAACATGGTCCAAGTGGAGCATGAGTTGTCCACCTGGAGTTCCACAAACTCTTGATAAAACTTTTCTGGAAATCATAACCTTTATTGTACAATAAATTGCATAAGAATAGCGAAGTGGTCCATCATATATTTTATAAAGATGGTCCATATGTCAATAAAGACTCGTGCAACGTCTGGGTCATCAAACTACCAAACTGCATATTGCAACAGTTTCTCCACTTTGTCATGTTGTTTTGAACATAAGGCTTAACAATATACCTGAAAATTTGTCAGAACTGCAGTGCTTGGCTCCCAACCAGTAACACTCTCTGTGGCCTTGGATACTACATATTCAGTGCAGTGAAGTATTACACAGGACAATGTTAGTGTGATTGTTACATCACCAGTCCTATATCTTGTGTTTTATAACCTTTATGACCAACCACGAGTTGAAAGTGCATCAAATTCAAGTAATTTGGGTCCAAAGTGGCAAATACAGTTTTTATTTTTGGAATCAATTCAATTTTAGTATATTCTAAACTGCAGAAATCGCCCCCCAAAGCTAGTCCATTAAAAAATTGCCCCTAAAACACATTAAATCGCCCCCATTGAATACCACTGCACTAGATCCCTATTATTTAATTTGGTTCCACAGCACAACTTCAGCCCCTGTCTTTGTCACAAGGTTATAACTGAAACATGATAGGGAAGCCACTTCAGGATATTTGCAGTAAATATAAGATAAGCTGCAACATGCAATTTTGTATAACTTAAGCGTTGTTCAAGAACAGGCTTACTCGCCAGGTAATTAAGCAATGAAACAAGCCAGTGCTACTGTACATCTATAACAAAATTGCCTTATGTCACTTGACAAAGTTAAACAAAGAATATTGCACTATTATGGAAAATATGCATATGATAAGGTAAAACACACATTCAGGGTTTCAGAGTGGATGATTTTGCAAATTTACCTGGATTTGGAATCTAGGTTTTTTATTCATGGAGTCAGAGTTTCAAAAGTGTTCACTGACTTGGATAGTTCAAGCACTAAAATTTAAAACTGACTGTGGAGTGACACTTAGTTGTGCTGTCACAACATAATTGTGATGCTTCACTTCCAGACAAATCGTGGCTCTGGAGCTCTTGTTTCAAGCAAATATCAATTGTGTGACAATGCATTATGAATATGATGGAAACATCTGAATGTTCCAGACAGACTTAGGTTTCCCTTGTGGACTAGATGTTTATTCCTACACCTTTATATATTCAGCGCCTACTCTTTGTACCATGCTATTCTATCCTTTGCAGTATGTATTTGTTGAATGTGTACAAGTTGTTGCTGTGAAACTGCACTCATGGGTATTTTTACTCATCTTGTCCAATGACATTGCTCCTAGATACAAACGTTCTCTCAAAGACAAAATTGCATTTCAAACTGTGCTTTAATTTCTTGTGCGCATGCATAAATGACAAAAGTCCATTAACTTTAAACATTTTACTCTTACTGACAATGGTAAGTATTACGTTTGCTGCTGCAGCACTGGTGAAGGAGATGAAAAAAGACTTGTGACTCAATGCTAGCTGTAGATCAAAGTATGGATGAACTAGTAATTTTAAATGAAAAATGAAGGGAAAGCACATGGATATTCATAATGAAATTGAAGCATCAGTCAAGAAAAGAGAAGATCCACCCTTGCAACTTGAACAAGGTAAGCCTTGATCAAGCAGTTATGGCATTAAAAATTGTTTTGCAATTGAAAGACTCAATTAACATGAGTGCAATTAAATTCAAAGGAACAATTGATTCATTGTCCACAACTCCGCTAAAAGTGTTTTTACCACACCTGCATTTCAAAGTCTGATTGGCATGACAGTTTGATTTCTTTGGATAAGGACAACAGGATAAATATAATATGGTGACAGAAGAGGCAAAGATCCAGATATCAGTACTAAAAAAAGCTTGCTGGAAAAGTTGTGCACAAGGATTCAAGTAATTTATTTCGACATGAACATCTGTAGTACGTTATTTTAGCAAAGGCAGTATGGTCAAAACTGAAACACTGTCAGTTACCATATGGGTTTTTTTTCACTGAAACATTTCGGTCATATTTGTTCAGACATTTTGTTCACTGCAACATTTCAGTTGTTTGTCTCACAGTTGTATTAAAACTCGTCATAACAGTGTTTTTTAGCCTATACTCTACTTTCAACATCCTGACCAAAATGACTTAATATTTTTCGGTCATTTCAAAAACGTTTCGGTCTATGACCGAAAAAAAAAACAGGTTACCATATATGAGAGACAAACATACATGCAAGTGACTTCTTACAAAAGCTTGTGTCGGATGTTCTAAAAGATTTGAAAATTGAAAAGAAGCAGGTTGTATGCATCATTACCAACAATGCATCGAACATAATCACAATAAGCTGAATGAAGAAAATGAGGATTATGAAAAATAATTGCAAAGTTTTGGTTCTGACACAGACAAAAGCGAGCATGAAGGTTTAGGTGATGTATAAGACCTAGAGTGTGGTGAAAAGCATGAAAAAGTCTATTAGAGTGGATAGAAACAAACCTGCTTGAGAGTAACATTTTACTGCTGTTTATTGCAGCCCCTGATCCCCAATATAGCATGATGCTCACAGACAATCAGCAGGTCAATACAAAGGAAGTCCTCTGCAATAATCTAGCTTTCCAGGACCATAGGAATGTTAAGACCAGGAAAACCACGAATTTGCTACAGTGTCCTCATCGTGCATCAATTCCAGTGATGATCAATTAAGTAACTTTGAAAAATATCCTGACAAGTCAGAAACGTCAATGCGATGTCACTTGGAATCAGTGGAGCATTGCAATATTCTTTGTGCAACTACCAGATTTACAAATTTGTTTTTTCCACACTGCCAGATTTACAAATACTTTTTTCTATTCTCGGCATGAAGTGGAAAGAATTGGCTGTTTGTCAAAACTCTTTGTTTACCAGGCTATACACTGCAATTCTCCAATCATTCGAGAAACTGTAGAGATTGTTACACTGCTCATCCAGCAATGCAATTCAACATTTTGTGGCTTTTTTATGCTTTATGCATCAAAAAGTCAGGTTTGGGAACAGTGTTGATAGATTTGATGGAAGCATTTTTAGGGCAATTCCACAATACAGGTAATCCAGGCTTGAAAAAAATTAAATCAAAAAATTGAAACAAACAAAAGTGTTAACACTTTCGCAACCGGGTTAATTCAAGCGGTTAGCGCAAAAACAGCTGGATTGCACGTGGCTTTGCGTGGGAATTTCTCCGATCTGTTAAGCGCTACAGACCTGGTAAAAGTCTCAAAAGACTCGGCAAGTCTTGTAGTTTGCACTCGAAAAAAATTTTTTGGTTGGGGGGTGAGGATTTTCTGTGAGTGACGTTATAAGTGGAGGACTTTTAGGCCACCTTGGCCCACTTTACCTGGCCCTGGGCCCAAACCGTTAGATGGTAGTATCTCGCTGAAGTTTTTATTAGAAACTACTAGGCTACAACCCGAGTCTTTTGATAATTTGGATGACCTGCTAGGGTTTTGGGTTCAAAAGTTATGATCTAAAGTAATAAAAAAATTAACTAATTAGTTAATTAGATGATTAATTAATTTGTATATTTTAGATCATAACTTTTGAACCAGAAACGCTAGAAAGTCGATCAAAGGCTCAAAACACTCGGACTCGAGCCTAGTTTCCAATGTAAACTTCAGCGAAATACTTTCATCTAGTGGTTGGGCCCTAGGCTAGGTAACATGAGCCAAAGTGACCAAAAAACTACTTCACTTATGACATCACTCACAAAAAAATCTGCAACCCCCAATCAAAACAATTTTTTTTCATTGTCTAGAACATTTGCCAAATATATATTTTGAGGGTTTGAACAGCTCTCTAGTGCAATCGGCAGAGGAGCTATGGCATTGGTAAGGCAACCGAAAACTGCTGGTTTTAGGCTGATTTCCAAGTACGAATAAATCATACACTGGCTCTCAAGGTGTTAAGAAACTTTGGTTCAAGCACTTAAACCACAATGCTTCATATTAACACCTTTCCTGCTGGTTTGGTTTTACCTTTAACCCTTTAATGACCACGCGTTTTTAGCCATAAATCGCCAGCCGCTGGAGCTAGAGAGCTGTTTAAACCCTCTGCGGATTCAGCAAAGTCTTCTAGTTGACATCGAAAACATTTTTTTTTCCTTTTAGGTTTGGCGTTCGCTGGGGTGAACGTCATAAGTGGGGGTGTTTTTGCATTTTTTTGGCCACCTTTACGTGCCCCTTGGCCCCAACCCATTGACCCATTCTTTTGGCTCAAGTTTTTTTTTGGAAACTAGGCCAAAATCCACGTCTTTAGAGCCCTTGAATGGCTTTCTAGCAGATCTGTAGCCAAAATTATAGATAAAAAAACACAAATTGGTAAAAATTTCTGCACCCACAAACCCCAATTTGGGTTGGAACACACCCCTTTTCTATATCGCCAACACTCGCCAGCGGATCGAGCTAGAGAGCTGTTCAAATCCGCTTTAAATCGGGAAATACTTGTAGTTTAGACTGAAAAAAACAATTTTCACCATGCGATTTCGGCCTTTCTGGCCATGTTTACATAACCACAGGATGTTTTGACAGGTCTGTCAAAACAATCAATGACGTCAACGCCCCGTGGGAGTTCAAAAATCAAGCCAAATCACTGGCTCAAAGCCGCGCAAGATTTAAATGCATTCTAGACTATAGTACGAGCTTTTAGAGGGTTTGATGGACATTCTAGCGTTTATAGTTGATAAGTTATGGCATAAATGGCAGAATATTAATTAGGGAAATCCCTGCTAATTCCCTGGGAGTTTCCTGTCATATTTGGAATATTTTTGGCATAACTTTTGAATCAGAAATGCTAGAAACTCAATCAAGGGCTCTGAAAACGCGTATTCTCGCTTAGAATCCAAAAATATTGCAAGCCAAAATATTGGCGCGTTGGATCGGATGATGACATCATAAAATTAACCAAAAAACATATCCCTGTCATGATCCCAGTGGCCCAAAACCCCCCACCCAAATTTAAAAAA
>JGI24159J19872_10007506_pt1 | contig 14289 bp, 10 predicted proteins | sample Ectturendosymbi4_FD_19872 | JGI IMG/M metagenome (IMG submission 19872) | reverse complement strand
GTGCAAGCTTGTCGGAACGTTAGTTCCAAGCCACTGTTCTCAAAAGCTGAACTTAGTGCTTGTCGAATGCGTTCATTTGATATTTCTGATGCAAAAATCCAAATTATGTCATCGATAAATATACGGAAAAGTTCTGCCTCATTTAGCACATCCGCAATTGGCTGTAGGATGTAATGCACAGCAATGTTGACCAATGAGACTGAGTGGTTATCACCGGTTATGATTCCGTTTTTTTGTATGTACAATTGGTCTCCATATTTAGTGACCACATTGTTCAGGCAAATTTTGTTCAGTTCGACGATGATTTTACGGGCCTCGGCGCTGAAGTCGGAATGCTATAAAGATACAGTAAAATAAAGATAACTTTACATTACAGTGTTTACATGCGTACATCAGGTGAGAAAGCACGCATATTGGACGAAGCAGAACCTGTTCAATCGGTTTCATATTCTCATATAAGCATTGTCAGGGTTGTATACAGTGGTGTGTTCAAGGGAAGGCAAACGAGGCCTTTGCCTCGGGCCCCTCTTTGCAACTGTAATGTGTAAAGTCCCTTGTTTTCAAAGGGGCCCAACAGCGTACGCTACTTTACTTTCAAAGAGGTCCCCAACAGCAGCTGCAATGTGCAAATACCTTGCTTTCAGTGGGGCCCAAAGTAACTGTAATGCATAAGCACTTTTCTTTCAAAGAGCCCCCTAACTTCACTGATCTCTAGTGTTTCATATTTAAGTTTGGGGATCGAAGCTTTCTCTGGGGCGCTATGTGGTAACGGGACTGAATTTTGGGCCCCCTGTGACAGCGTGCCCCACTTCCCAATTGGAGGAATGGAGTGCGGCTGATACGGCTCTGGTTGCCACATATAACGTTGAATTTTTAGCAGCAAGAGTGGAGTGAACCTAGTCGATTGGAGAAACTCCATTGCTCTTATGTTATGCTGAGGGTCGTAGGTTCGACTCTCTCTTTACGTGGCTGAGGGCGATTCAGCAACAAGTGACAGCACGCTAGTTATGAAAATGAAGTTTGGAATTCTCTGCCAAATGATTTTAAGTCAATGAAACCACTTGGTATTGCTTTACTTGCTTTGTCTGGATCATCTCACGCGTGTGAACAGCTGTTTTGAAGCTGTGAATTATATCATATTTGACACCAGAAACGACTATGGTCAGAGTGCTGCATGTGTTTCTATCAAACTTACAAAATACTGTATGAGTCAAGGTTAGCCTAGTTGACAGGAAAAATCACAATAATTGTTCAAAAGCTTGCCAAATGGAAACTCTTACCTTTCAGTAAAAAAACTGTTTGTATCTTGAAAGCTCTGTTAGTGTGTATTTCTTTTAAGACAAAAGATGTTAATGCATGAGTTTTTTTTTCTTACCTAAAACATAGTTGGCCCATTCAGGTTAAATTGCCGTGTTGGCACTTTAGAATACATACAATAAGTGAGTTAAGGGTTGCTGTTTAGGGCCTAAACTTTAGGGACTCGGTTTATAAAAGGTTCGCCATCACTGGTTTAGATCATTATTCGCTTCACTTTAACTCATCACGTTGTGTTTTTCTGCTGTTTCAAAACGAACCTAGAAATTTTGCATAAGCGGAAAGTAATTTTAGAAGATATCTGCCTCACTTTAGTTTTCAAGGCAAATGTTGAGCTGAATTCACTGCACCGAAACATCCACAGTCATAGAACAAAAGGGGAGAGCGCCTTTCTTATGCAACTACCAAGTTACTTTTTTATAAACAAGTAATAAGTGCTGTATCAGTCAATGTGCAAACGGTAAAAAAATTCTTGAGATCCCTTTCGCAACCGTTTAATTTACTGAACAGGTTCTTAACAGTAACGCTAAATTTCACGCAATACTCGTTTCGACTTACTACAATTAAATCGGCTAAACACAGCGTTAAAATGCAATCATCTCCATCAAGTTTAGTCGTGATGAATCCAAGCTTGTGCATTTACTTAAAAGCAGTATTTTGCCTTCGATTCCTAAACATTTGAGAAATTTATATGTTCAAACAACGCCAATATTTAATTTTAACTGTTGGAACGAGAAACGTCTGCGCTGTTTATCACATCTTCATTTTCAAAATTCAGACTTAATGTGTGAAATTACTGACAATGTTTCCCAGTTTTTAGCCCTTGTTACGCGTAAGCTCAAGGACATAATTCACATGAACCCATTTACCCTGATTGTTTCTGTCTGTAATTTAAAAGGAATTTACAGTATTACTGCCGTGCGTTTTGTCCGAAATCTGATAATTCATCGTGGAAAATGTGACAACCGTTGCACGCGTTGACGTTTGGCAATCGATTCGTAAATGGTTCAGTCAAATCCGATGTTGAATGAGTATTACTGCAATTACGTTTACTGTGTCAAGCATGGGAAGACAACTGTTTGCTGCAGTTGCAACCACTTCTACTTTTGTAGTGGTTCTGTTGCAACCACTTTTATATTTCCACGAAAATTGGTTGGATATTCGGCATTGTTTTGTTGAATCAAACCCATTTATGTAGAAAACCACTTTTGAAATGTTTTCCAGGCGTGTATAACTGACATAAGATACAAAATTACTGTTTTAGGATGCCAACCTACTCCCCGAAAACTAAAACCGATTGCTTTCAAAATCCAAATGCTATGCACGACACTCTATCAAATCCTACACGTTATAGTCAGCAGCCCCACGTTATAGTCAATTGTTTTCGTAGGCATTGGTTGCGTCAATCATTTTTTGGAATGGACTTGGTTTCTTAACCGTGCGTGCACAAGTATTTACGATAGGAGGCAAGACTATGGGGTCGCTAATGTAAAACGCAACAACTTTTACACCTCTGCTCTTCCGGGAGACACATAAAAGTTGAAGATTTGGCCGACCAAACACATCATAACCTGCTTTGTTTGATTGGTTTTACTGTAAGTTAACCTTTACTTACTTGCATAAATTTTAAGCGTTCACACGCATCAGCAGCCAGTTGAGTAGACTTAATGTACTGCTCCGCTACAGACAACCGAATCATCAGGGCACAGTCAAGGGATTGGTGGGAACCGTCCAGGCGTCTCCATTTAACAAGCGATTGCATTTGCGTTATGTCTGGGCTCCGGGGCAACAAAAAAGATAGCCTGGGGCCGGGAAACAGTTCTCTTCGTCTTGTACTGCTACAGTATTTTCAACATCACTAATTTTCCGTAGCCAGTTTTCATCACTTTGAATATGATCATAATCATTCAGGGGACCTTGAGCAAACTTTTTTGTACTTTTTTCTTTGTATTTGGCAGTGAACACAATCTGTGTTGATTGATTCTTCTTTAGGGAAAAGCATTTTTGAAAGTTTACAGAATGATCGTTTACAAAACGCTACAATTCTGAAATACTAGGCATCACTAGCTACGCTGCACGATGAAGTTACCTGTAACAAGGCGTGAAACAACATACTATAATCTATCCCATAGAATTTTACACTACAACGTTTCTGCTGGCCGGCTGGGGTGCATGAGTTGAACATGCGCCGCTGAAGCTGATTGGATGGATTCGATGTCCGATCAGCCTTTGCAAGCCAATGGGAAACTGTATCGTTACTGAGTCGCACCGATAATTAAAAACTTGAAAAATCGTGCTTACGTCGGGGTAAGTCTCTTAGAACTGTTCAGAATCGGAACTCTACATTTTTGATTTAAAAGTTAAGAAGACGCTTAACTTTAGTTCAAGCCTTAAGGAGTTGCACTAGTCGCGCATCCCCTTGTTATTTTAAAGTTACGGACGTTAACTTACATTTGGTCGAGCTACTCAGAAATCTACAAATTCCTTTGAGTACTGATCTGTTTTTTATTTGTTCCCCAAAAATAAATTAGCTAATAGTAGTGCATTGCTTGCAAACGGGAAAAGATTGGCTCTGTATCTAGAATTTCTTGCAAGTGTGTCCAAAGAGCAGAGCATAACGTGTCAAAGTACAAATTTTTAAGTAAGTAGTTTGGATCCCATGAAAATTAACAGACAATATTGGTGAAAGTCATTGTATGGCTTATTATCAGGGGTGTGTTTCAGGGGAAGCGAGCGCCCTCTCGAGGTGTTTCGCGCGTAATTTTCCTCCGTTTTTCTGAAAACTTATTATCCACTCAAAATATACTCCGAAGCTGATCATGACTAAGTACTCTGCTTTCAAAAGATGCACCAACAATAACTGCAATGTGTAAGTTCTCTACTTTCAAAGAGGCCCCCAACAGCCACTGCAATGCGTAAGTACTCTGCTTTGAAGGGCCCCTAACAATAACTGCAATGTGTAGGTCCTCTGCTTTCAAAGGGCCCCCAATTAGCAACTGTAATGTTTTTAAGTAAGCTTCAAACCAACTTCGATACCTCAATAAACTATGGGTTAAAATTTCTTCCAAAAAGTTCTGAAAAGACCCTATCAAGTGAGAGCAAATGCTTATACCAAATGCTATTTGTTTAGCTGTCAGAGAATGAAGCTTGTCATAATATATTATAGCAATGTTTGCAAAAACGTATATGATAAATTATTTGCTACTTTTGCACATTTTTCAAACAACTAGTGCCAATGCAAGAAGAGGGCAGCTTTGAATCATCCAGCCTCAAAGCTTTTCTAGACAAGTCTCAGGTTGGATACTTTTGTATGTATGCCATGTTCTTGAATGTAGTTAAAAGGATGAACAAATTTAGTGTTTTGAATCTTCTTGATTGTTGGCTGTGGTTTCATGTTGTCTCTTAAAGGTCGTGGTTGTGAACAAATTCAGGAAAGCAAGTACTTATCAGGGGGAAAGTGTGTTATAAACTTTCTGGTTTATTGGTGGTGATCTCAGAAAATGGGAAGCAAAACTAAAGAAGTGGGGGAAGATGCCAAGCCAACTTTCTATAACTTTTATGTGTTGTTAGCTTTGCCTTTCCAATTTTAAGAATGAATACCCTCGTGTATTTTCTGTTGTGTCAGTCGTGCCGTAGTCTCAGGAACGTATATTTGGGTGGCCCGCATATACCTTTCTTAGGCTTGATAAAAAGGTTTTATCACGTTTGACTGAGTATGATGACGTCATTAGAGGGGTCTCTTTCAGCGGTGCCTCGGGCCCCCCAGTCCTAAGTCAACCACTGGTTATAATACCATACTTCTTAAGTATAACCTTACCGAGTTTTTTGTGATCTTCTCGTTACAGCAAACAGTAATGAGCTCTAAAGTCTCTCTAGGGAATTGCTGATTTTCTGTTCAATCGCTGTTACTAACATAAGAAAAGTTATTTTATGAAAATTCCATCAATCGTTAGTTTGAGAGTTTCCTTCTGTTAAGTTTGATAAGCGAAAGTCTGTTGTGAAAACCTGAACATGGGGTCATTTTACACTAAATTGAAATAGATTGGCGTAAGGGCCGCAACCAGGAACGGGTAAACCGGGCAACTGCCCCCTCACCGAAATTTTTGCAAACATGATGGCATTCACGTACTTCACATAAAAAGTTATTTCTCGAGACTGCGTTATCTCTACGTGAACTTCTTCTCAAGACAACTTTTCCGCATACGTGCTGCGTCATATTGGATAAAACTATTAAACAATCAATGTACCATGTTTCCGAAAACTCCCAGCACAGAACCGGAGACAAGCTTTGAGGCGATAGTTTTGAAGTGAAACCAGTCCCGTCGCCACGGGGAATTTGGTAGGCTTATCCCCCCAAATAACGCTCCAAGCTGCCCTAAATTGAAATATGAAGCAATGTAAGTCAATGCCACTTTTGTCAACTATGAATGTCAAGCCCCCTCTCCGCAAACGTAAAGCCCCCCCCACCCGCACAAACGCAAAGCCCCCATTTGACGACTTTCTGGCGACGGTTCTGAGTGAAACCATCCGTTTCATGAAAGTGATCTTGTGTTTGTAAATATGACCTCACAGAACAGGAATCCATATATTACCAATCAGGGATGCAGTGCTAACAAAAAAAGTGTGGGAAGTTGGGAACGCTCCCAAAAATCTAGCCATTTTAAAGCAGCTTCAAACTCATTTTAAAATAAAACATGAAAAAGGTGTGGGAAGGCTGTTCCCACGCGTTCCTGCCCCACTGCACCCCTGCTACCAATCGAGGCTACTGCTACACAGAGTGGCAATTTTAGCTGATTTGTTGCTAAATCCAGCATGATTTTCTCACTGTTAGTTGTATAATTTTCAATCTAGCAGTTAGCTGATTTTCTAGTAGGCACATCCAGCAGCTACCTTCAATGCTATCTTGAATCATATGAAATTTTTTGGTCTGGATGGATGATTTTCACTGTGTTATTTGTATAACGTGTCATCTACTCTTCTGTTTTTTTATACCTGATGTCTGTCATCTACTCTTCTGTTTTTTATATTAACTGATGTCTATGTCCGTCGATAATGAAGGAGCTTGCGCTTTTCTGAATTTGTTATCATTTCCTCCCTTTTAATTGGTAAGCAGGTGTGGTGGCCGCAGCGGACTAGGTCCGCTCTTTTACATTTCGAAATTTGCCTAAATATGTTTAGAAACGCAATCAGTGTTCGGTCAGTGTTAAAGTAAATTATTTAATGAAAAAAATCTCCCAAGTTTTTTGACGTGCACTTGTGCCTCCCAGTGGGAGTCCACAGACATTTTGTCCGGGGGCAAAAACGACATTTTGCTTGCCACTTTCAGATTGCTGACGATGCAACGCAAATTGACGTACGCAAAATGCTTTACCCTTTCTGCGCCATAAAGAAAATACCCATGTTACGGCAACAGTTGCAGACAGGTTTCCCTCTCAGAAAATTTGCACAGAGCAAATCTTTGTTTTAGTGAGCATGAATATCCTAATTCTTAAGACTGAATTTCAGAGTTCTGAATGAATTACAAGAACTTGTAAATTATTAGAATGNNTATAAAATTTTACCAAAATACGAACAAGGTNCACACANAGTTCAAATAGGTTCTCTTTGTTTTCAGGTTTTCACAATGTTTTGGAATAGTGCAAGCGCGCAAGAATGAGATTTCACTGCCCAAATGGTATGGTGGCACTCAGTCCCGTCGCCACAGGGGGATGCTTCGGTGGGTAGCTCTCCCCAAACAAACATCCAAGTTCCCCAATTTGAAGTAACCCTTTAACGACCGCAAAAGCCAATAAATGGGCGCGTACGTTTTTGGTTATAACTCGCCAATTTCTGCAGCTAGAGAGGTGTTCAAACGCTCTACGGATTCAACAAGTCTAGTAGTTTCGAGTCAAACAAAAGTTTTCAGTTTTGGGTTTGGGGTTCTCTTGGGGGGCGCCACAAAAGGGGGTGTTTTTGCGTTTTTATGGCCTATTTTACCCGGCCCTGGACGCCCATCGAATGGGCCCACAATTTGGCCCAAGTATTTTCACGAAACTGGGTTATCTTACGAGTTTTTAGAGCCCTTGATTGGCATTCTAGCACATCTGGATCAAAAGTTATGCCACAAAAAACAAAAAGTAGTCAAAAATCCTGCCCCTAAAAAAGGTAACCAGGGTGGAATAACGCCCCTTTTGGATATGGCCATAACTCGCCGTTAGAATAGGCTAGAGAGCTGTGCAAACACTCTAAAGATTCGTGAAGACTAGTAGTTTAGACTGGAAAAAAATTTTCAGCTTGAGATCTCGGCTTTTCTGTTGATGTCTACATATTGAGAGGATGTTTATGCGTATTTGTTTACATTTGGATAATGATGTCACTTCCGGGGAGTCTAACCATCCATCAGATTTGATGACTCGAAGTTTTGTTGGATTCTAGGCTTCAATTTAGAGGGTTTGTTGGACTTTCTAGCATTTCAGGTTCAAACGTTTTGGCCAAACTTCCGGATTTTAATTAGGGAGATCCCCTAAAACTACTCAGCCATCTCCTCAACGATTTGGGGTCTTTTGGCCCTAACTTGGGCACCAGAAACGCTAGGAGTCGATCTAGGCCTCTAAAGCTTCATATTCCAGCCTAGAATACAACCAAATTTTGAGCGAAAATTTTGGTGCTTTGTGGGGGTGATGACGTCATAATGAAAAAAACAAAAAAAGCCAAATCTACCCTTTTTCTAACCCCACCCACCGAAAACCCCGTCCCCAAATCCAAAATGTTTTTTTTCAATGCAAACTAAAAGACTTCAAGGGTCTTTCGAAGACTCGTATAGCTCGCTAGCATATTCTAGCTGGGAGTTTTCGGGGTTGATCGCGAGCTACACTAGCCGCCAGTGGGAGACTCATGCATTTTCTGATTTTGGAGGTAAAATGGGGTTATTGGGCCATAACTTTGGTTCTAGACATGCTAGAAGGTCAAGCAAGAGCTCTATCGACGCAAGAGATCATCTAGTTTCTAAACAAAGTTTGAGCCAAAATTTTGGGCAATTGGATTGGCGTCCAGGGCCCGTCAAAGTTGGCCAAAAAAAAACAAAAACACCCCCACTTTGCGAGCCTCTCCCAGGCGAACCCCTCACCCAAATCAAAAAAATTTTTTTTGATCGAACCAAGAAGACTTGCCGCATCCGTAGAGGGTTTGAACAACTCTCTGGCTATAGCGGCTGGCAAGTTATAATAAAAAAAGTACGCGCCCATTTATTGGCTTTCTACGCTGGTAGAAAATTAGTACGGCCCGCCAGACGTTGCAGAGTTATATACAGCATTTTTAGCATGCCAGTGTTTTCAGCGAATAATTTTTGCAATTGTCTTGAAATGAAATTTGCATCACCATCGGCTGGGATACCTCAAGCTGGTGCGCCAGAAACTGCTGCGAAAAGCGTTACTCCTTGTTTTACTTTCGGCTACTGATTGCAAGCGCGTATATACAAGCTTGTATTTCATTTTCACCACTTCCACATGGAGCTTAAGCCTCATGTTAAGGTCAGCCATGGCATGAATTCTCCAGCATTTACACTATACACAATGCTTGATTAATCATGGGGAATTGATAAACCATACTGCTTTGATCAGTTTCGACCAAAAGTTGAAGTAGAATAGTTTTTTTAAGCAGTTTCGTTGATTTGTACTGACGCATTTCTTTGGCTTACACATCAAAAGCTTGATTATTCTGAAAATTGCTAGAGCTACTTTCGGAATTGGGGGGACAATTTCCCCCCCGTTGGCTACGCGCCTGGTACCTACCGGGCCTTAGTACGATGTACCTCTTGTACTTCCCTCTCAAAGGCCCTGGTTAGGACTGTAAAAATGTTTGAGGTGTAATCATGAATATCATTTGCGAGTCTGTCACACGAATGCGTACGCACCTTAACGTTACAGTCTTCTTCCGGTAAAAAAACTACTTAGAGAATCTGCTTTTACTCTACATCATACTATTGCGTCATTGCAATTTTGGGAAAATGATGCTTTAAATTTTGACTTATTCCATCATCATTTCGGCCTTACTTTGCAGATAAATGAAGTGATAATCGTTTTCGTGAGGGCAAATGGACGTGTTTTTCATACATCAACACGGTAACTCCTTTTCAATCACAGTCGTATGAATCAATAACATCAGATACGTCCACGACAAACTACTGTATTGCAGAAACTCAAGCACGGTATACAGTACACATACAATCACGACGAAAAAGAATTCACAACCTACATATTGTCAAACTTGCTTTGAGGATTGCTGTTCCTCTTTAGGCGTGCTTTTTGTGATCTGCATGTAAGTGGTCCTGGGCTAAATTAGACCGGCATACAGCAGAGTGAAAACTTTATTTTCACATACGTTTTGTGAACGTTTGTTTGATCGCAGTGAAACTAAAAATTACCTAAGTACAATATTATCTTACCTTGTTCCACAGCTGCAAGCTTTGTAATAAACTACGGTATGAACGCAATCGAAAGTTCGTGTTTAGAGGAATAAACGATCAATACATAGAACATGTCTGTGTTGTCTTCAGAGCAATAAGCTTTTTGCTAAAGAAGATGGTTATCTCACTGACAAAAATGCATCTCCTGGTCCAGTAGCGCAGCCTAGAATTTTGTTCGGGAGCGGAGGCCGGGGCAGTCAGTGACGTCGTAAGTCACTGATGTCTTTTTTACAGTTGAAAATTGATACAAAGCACCTGTAAAATTCTTAGTAAGTTTGTTTCGGGGGGCATTGCCTCTTCGGCCTCATTCTGGCTGCGCTACTACCTGCAATCAACGATAAAACAGTTGTTAACATGTGTTCATGAAATATCAATTAGCTTCCAGCGTGTTACAATTATTTTCCAAGCATATCGTCGTTTTCCAATCAAACGCGTATGCAAAGTTGCTCATCTGGGGCAGGACTCTCGATATTTACTTCAAATGCTTGATTCTAGTTCGATGCATAACTCGCTGGCTGGTTGGCACGTGTCAGGAGCTGAAACACGACAAATCTTTTTGTGTTAAAGTAGTTGTTTTCAGATGAACCTATACAGGTAAAGTTGCCAGAATTTTAGAATAGAAGTTTAAAAATTTTTTGCTGGTATGATGTTGTTCTGAACTTAGATTTATGATAAATAGGTTCTTTGGCTTGCAAAAATGTTCCACAAATTCTTTGAAGACGCCATTATCGGCTTTCAGATAATAAAGAACATGCGTGGTAGCAATTTACCAAGAATCACAAACGATTCATTGGAAACAAAACTTAAAGCATTGAGGATGCACAGAGGCAATTTTGCAGCTTTATACGTAATGCTTGTCGATGTACCTGATTCTTTTTCTGGCGAAGATCTTTTTTGGTTTGTTGATTTCTCCTGCACGAATCCAGTTTTCTTTGTATGAACTCAGCAAGCTGCGATGAGAAAAGATTTTTGATAGTAACAGCCGTTGCGGAGTCGAAGGTTTTTGGGTGGAGTCGGAGTGGATTTCCTAAGAAAACTAGGAGTCGGAATTAGACATTTTTTCATTGGAAACAAAACTTAAAGCATTGAGGATGCACAGAGGCAATTTTGCAGCTTTATACGTAATGCTTGTCGATGTACCTGATTCTTTTTCTGGCGAAGATCTTTTTTGGTTTGTTGATTTCTCCTGCACGAATCCAGTTTTCTTTGTATGAACTCAGCAAGCTGCGATGAGAAAAGATTTTTGATAGTAACAGCCGTTGCGGAGTCGAAGGTTTTTGGGTGGAGTCGGAGTGGATTTCCTAAGAAAACTAGGAGTCGGAATTAGACATTTTTTCCGATTCCGATTCTGGAAGTCCAACTTAATTATTTTTTACATCGCACTCCTAAGTTAGGATTCCTAACTCGTGCCTGTTGAAATGGTACAATTTCTTCTGAAACTTTTATTGAAACAGATAATTCTTGCCTGTGTACCGCTATTTCCTTGCCTATGGTCGTCAGCATGGGGGAAAACTGTCATTTGTCCCCCTTGAAAATTGGTTTTGAGAATACGGTTGCCAGATCAATTGAATTTTTTTCAGGGACATTTTGTCGTATTTTGATTATTTAAATTTTTCGTCATGCCAATTTTGAATACTTATTAAATATAGTGGTATAGAAATTTTTTTCAAACAAACATTTCTGAGAAACAATGGTTTCTTTTTACTACACATCTGTTTAAGATGGAAAAATTTATGCGTTATTTTGTTCAATTACATTGTTTAATGTTGATTCTAGAATGTTCAATGTAATCAGTAGTTCAATAATGAACAGTTTTACAACTGTTCAAGAACTTTCAGGGACGCCGGAAGATATTCAAGGACAACAAAATGATTTTTAAGGATCAAGGACAAAAAACATTTTCTATAGCAGATTCAAGGAATGTCCTTGGGGCTCAAGGATATCTGGCAACCTCAACTTAAGAACCCAGATGTTTATAGAAAAACTGAAGCTAGCAGCTTAATTCCGATTATCTTGCTTAATTTTTGCAATATCATTTTATTTGCCGGTATGGCACTCATACTGCTTAGGAGCCAGGTTCACTGTTCTGGTATCATGTAGTGACGAGCTTTCAATTCACTCATGTCCGCTCCTTCAACTGCAGAGGCAGGTTGCGAACTTGGAGCGGATTGTTCTACTCTTGACCTTTGTTGCGTAACAATAACCTGGCAACGAATCTTCAAAGCTTCGTTTCAAGTTACGATAGTTTGACCTCAGACATTTTTTGCAGGTAATATAGCGAGATAGTGACTGCTAATAGCTTATGACACACAGTTTTATACAGTGTGAAACAAAGCATGAGTGAATCTTATACCAATGCCTTCACAAGTTTGAAAAATCCCTTATTAGTGTGAGACTGTGGTTGTGACCAGTGTGCCTGAGTTAATAGCGTAATCAATCTACGCTTATGCAGTAGAGTAAACCCAAAAATTAAGGGGGGCAAATCTTTATTTTGTTATAGACACGGCCTCTCAAAAAGCACAAAATAACAAGAAATACTAGAATTGTGGGGAGTATGATCCACTTGCTCCCTGGTTACGCCTATGCGCTTATGCAAGCTTCTATTTCCTCTGTGAAAGGCTTGTGGGAACACGGCTTACTTGTAGGCTTAGTTCTGACTTCTGAGCGATCACTAAGTGCAAAGCTATATTTGCGGGGCCGAGTTTTTATAATTCATCTGCTCATTTTTTTCAAGCCTGCGTGGTGTTCTAATTTAGTAAGATCATAAGATGTTCGATAATCGTGTCAAGATACAGGTCTGTTTCTCATTGTTTGAATCAGTTTTGCGAGAGGGTCCAACTTCTTTGCTTTTTCACCGCTAATGTTGATCCGGTCGTTGATTGTTCCTTAAACTACGACTTACAGTATTTGTAAAAAACGCTCACCAAAATGGATATCACGCAGTTTATGAAAAGAAAAAGCATTTTTGATTGCCGATGTTTAAAAATCAATTCAGAAAAAAGATTTCAGACATGAGTTCTGCTCAACCCGCACAGACTAATGAGAGAAGCGCAAACGTATTTGTTGATATAGTTCAAGTCCAATTCAGACTCAGTTGCATGAAATTCACAATGGTAATGGTCATAAGCGTACAGCATGGGGATGCGGTCGCATCTCCAATGCTGAAAAATTGGCCATTATTTGGGCAAAAATTTTCAAAATTTGGGCAAAGTACACAGCTACATTCACATGTAAGTGAGGTAGTGTCTACTTTCCAAACTAAGAAAAAATAATAACCAAATCAATGGCAAAATAATAGTCAAAACGGCAAAATAGCCTGAGACTTTTCTGCCATTCTTTTTTGCCCCTGATGGCAAAATAGACACTGCCCTTGAGTGACCTGGAATCATGTGGTAATTCCAACAGCCTTCATCGAATTTGGGCCAAATGAATAGTTTTAAGAACGTTTTGGGTAAAATTAGAAGCACTTGAGTAAAATAGGAACATTTGGGTAAGGTACAACAACTTGAATTAAATTTGGGCAAATGAGAAAAGCTTTAATCAAACTTGGATGAAAACAAAAACATTTAGATAAACTGGAAACAGTTGGGTGAAGTCCATCAGTCAGATCAAATTTTGCCAATTTGCAACAGCTTCATTCAATTGTGGGCCACTTCAAACAGTCTTGTTCAAAGATGAGCTATAAAGAAAAGCTCCATTAAAATTTTAGTACGTTTAGAAATGTCTGGGTTAATTTATAAGAGTTTTATTCAAATTTGGATAAAATTAAAATCATTTGGGTAAATTTTAACAATCGTAATGAAATTTGAGCAAATTGGGACAACTTATTCAAATTTGGGTGAAGTTAAAAATGTTTCCATAAATTGGAAAAATTTGGGTAAAGTCCAACAGACTAAATCAACTCTGGCCAAACAACAATAGCTCCATTCAACTTCGGGCCAAGTGCAATATCTTCATTCAATTTTGGGTAACTTCAAACAGCTTCATTCTAATTTGAATACTATACAACCACTTCATTTAAAATTTCATACATTTAGAAACATTTGGGCAAATTCCAACAGCCTTGATCATATTTGGGTAATTGAAAGAGCTTCATTCAAACTTGGGTCCAATTATAACCATCTGGGCAAACTGGAAGAGTGTCATTCAGATTTGCATATAGTATAAATATTTGAGCAAAGTAGGCTACAACAGCCCAAATCAAAATTGGACCAACTGAAACATCTTCATTCAAATTTGGGTAGAGTTAGAAACATTTTAAAATTAGGAACATGCAGTGGTAACCCACCAATCCAACCAACCCTAATTTTTGTAAACCTCCGATTGTTGATGCTGTAAAGCAGGGGTCGGCAACCTTTTGCTAGTCACGGGCCAAATGTCGAGTGTACAACTCTTTGGCGGGCCGGAATTTTCATTAATACTATAATTCAGACTCACTTCAGTATATTACGCTACATTGCTACAATCTCAATCATACCAATCACAAAAAGAGCAAAATATATGTATTCACACTTCAACAACACAGCANTAAT
>JGI24159J19872_10007505_pt1 | contig 14291 bp, 10 predicted proteins | sample Ectturendosymbi4_FD_19872 | JGI IMG/M metagenome (IMG submission 19872) | reverse complement strand
AAACACTTGCCTTATTTTAGTGCATGTAAACACTTGACTTATTTTAGTGCATGTAAACACTTGCCTTATTTTAGTGCATGTAAACACTTGCCTTATTGTAGTGCATGTAAACACTTGACTTATTTTAGTGCATGTAAACACTTGCCTTATTTTAGTGCATGTAAACACTTGACTTTGTTTAGTGCATGTAAACACTTGCCTTATTTTAGTGCATGTAAACACTTGCCTTATTTTAGTGCATGTAAACACTTGACTTATTTTAGTGCATGTAAACACTTGCCTTATTTTAGTGCATGTAAACACTTGACTTATTTTAGTGCATGTAAACACTTGACTTATTTTAGTGCATGTAAACACTTGACTTATTTTAGTGCATGTAAACACTTGGCTTATTTTAGTGCATGTAAACACTTGACTTATTTAGTGCATGTAAACACTTGGCTTATACGAATGTGGCGGAAGCGAGGAGTACCCCAGGAATGTGTGTCAGGTTTACTGTGATAAAATTTGATGCTTTCGTTACCACAAATAAAAAATACTTTTAACTCAGTTTTGCTTAATAATCTTGCATGTGCCATGATGACATGTTCTTGTTCATATTTTGAAAGCTGTTCAAGACAAAACAAAACGTGTGGTTCGGAGTTCGCGCCAATAACACTCTAACGGTGGATCTGACTTCAAAGTTTTTTTGTAGCCAAAACCTTGCGAAAGCACTCCGGGAAACCTTGCATTACCATCAACAACACGCTGTAACAGCAGGCGTTCCACAAAACAGCACAAATATGAATAGGACCAGGTCCAGAGGGCACTAAGGACTCTAGATCTAGAAGACTGTTTTCCCTTGAAAACATTTAACTGCCTTGCGTTGGCAAAATATTTTCCAAGTAGCTTTCTCCAGCACTGTTTTGCTTATGCAAGCAGAAAATGTGTTGCAGAAAATGTGTTACAGAAAGTGCTCACTCTCTCCCTGGGGCTTATAGTCGTGCATGCTAAAGCCTTTCATGGTTGCTAACATGTCCATCGAAAAACACAAGCCTTGACGTCGAGCAGTGGAGGCTGCTGACTGGAGACCGATTGCGCGTTGTTCGCTGCAGTGAGAAACTTTGGGTGATGTTGAGTATTCAACTTGGTGGGGGTGAAATGAATCACTGATTACAGCATAAACCACTTTGACGTCATAGTAGCAATGCAACGCCACAATTAAACCATATCTTTTTTATTTACTAGTGTCAGAGCATAGGTTTTAATCGAAATCAGCACAAAAGCAGAAACGAGCGAATCACGTAAAGTAAATCACCAACGCTATAATTGATTGCTTGAAACGACATCTGCGTAATCACAGTCATTACGATAACGACAAGCTGCATAAAATCAACAACAGCCAGATCAGGCCCACACCTTCACCTTGGTAACTTCAGCACTTTCAATTTTACTTTTTTGGAAAATCTCGGCAAATTAATCAAAGCAGCATTTTTCATAAATTCATCAGCTAAAATTACGGCAGTGCTTTCTCGACACCGCGAAATTTTGCATTTCTGCTATAGACAGAAACTTACTGACAAGTGCATTTCGACACACAACCCCAGATACATTGGTTAGGGTAGTGGAAGTTTTTTTAATGAAGCTGTACAGCGGTAAACTGGAAGTGAACTACGAACTATATGTGTAGCGCATTGTTTCATAAAGTCAATGGACAAATCGACTTTGTTCCTAAGCAGCAATTTGATTAACTTCATAACGCACTCGCGCAAGTTATGAAAGCAGAGCGCAGTCGGTTGGCTTGCTCGCCCCAATTTAACAAACGCCTTGACGCTTGCAAAACCGCTTGAACGTGCCTGAAGTCGTGCGGCTGTTGTTGAAGGCATTCTCTTGCGTTCATCTATTTCAGGATTTGGTTTAAAACAGCATTTGATAAACACAGGGTAGCACGAGAAACGATCAAAAATACTCGCAATGAAAAAAACGACTGCCTGACTGTACCCAACTTATTGCTCAAGCAGATTTCGTCACTGATTTAGTGATGATTTCCGATTGATAGCATTTGCTTTTGTAAAAAAATTGAGGCCATCCTGTTTGAAGAAACGGAAAGGGCCTTGTCTCAAGAAATCTGTAAGCAGCGTCATTTTCTACGAAATAACATCCATTTCCTGATTTTACAATTCCGGATCCACAACTTTCAAGATTACGTGTCTCGGAAAAACCTCAGCACATCCTCGTGTGTGAAGTGTTGTTTGTCTCCAGATGACCTATTTTCTGTGAAACATGCAGTCAACACTGGCGCCCCCATGCGGATGTTTTTGCTGAAAATTTCACGAAACCGATTGCTGGGAGGAAAGAGCCTTTATGAGATCACAGCAGCATTCTTTCAATTTTGGTCTATACGGTTTTGATGTACGGAGGGCAAAAGCAAATTAATTTTTGTGGTGTTTTGCTTTCGCGCAGTTTTATGGTCGCTTGGATTCAATTACAGTCCACAGTTGTTGCCACTTTCATGTACAGCTCCATCGCATATATCTTTGCTTATGTTGAACTCCTTCTTGTTGCATGTATAGAATTTCGTCTGCTATCAACATTGGCAGGTTTTTATCGCCGTTGTTGGATGCTTTGGCGCAGGTGTAGAGTGACTTGCTGTATAGTTTCCTGCACGAGCAAAAATTTCTGCGGTTCAAGTCAAAGGTGCTGTGGTCATGGTTGATCGAATATGAGGTCACGAAAGAATGGCCACGGTCGACCGAACATAGACGTCATCGAAAGACTTGGATCATCAGGAACGTATAGTTGCATGAACCAACATCAAGAAAGAAATAGTCCAAAGCTACTAAGAATGAACACCAGAACAGCTGGTGGAGCGTTTCTTGATGTGAGTTGCAAAGTTGGAAGATTCTCTCACTACAGCAGCAGAGGTTGACGGTTCGATTCCCAGCTTCGATCAACATCTTCAAGAAGGCAACAACTTGACTGCTACACCATCCTGGTGTATAAAGATCACATCACAAAAGTCAATTTCGGCAATGCTTGTGTCTATTGTGATTTTCAACCCTTTGTTTTTGAACAACTTAATGATGTTATTCTCAATCTGCCTATTTCCAGACCTACATACACAGATCGTCTGCATAAAACGCGTGTTGTTGAAAAGAAGACAGTAAAGCTTTTCTCGCAAGCTTTTAACGTGTTGGGAATTGTTGATCAATTGCTTTGCAAATGCAACGCCGCATTCTAGTAAGTTTGTGGTAATTAATGAGTGAAACTGAACAATGTCCAATTTCACAAAATGTTTGTATCTTTAAAGGAAACGAATCAACACTAATTCAAGCTATGCTGTAGTGTCTAACCCGTTATCAATTGGCTTCCTTAGACAAACCAAGAAATAGGATACTTGTCCGAATGGCTGTATTGACCCAGAAGATAAGAAAATAGAACAAACTGACTGGACCACAGTAACTGGATTATATATTTCATTTACAACGTGCTTCACGACCAGGAATAAGTTTTAAACTGTGCTTTGATCACAAAACAACATTTGCATGCATTGAAATTATCCTTGACATCTTAAACACGTTTTTTGTTAAGGCAAAATTTTTTTGTACTAGCTGGAAGATGCCGAACACCACGTCACACGAGCGATAAGCCAACCACGTCAAATAACGGCTTCACCAACCAACTTCAAAATCTAAACGAGAGGAGATTTTAGCTGCAGATGAATGAAACGTCAAATTTACTGTTTATCGAACATCAATGGATTACGCAAAAAGTATAGGGATGGTGCATTACGTACCTCCAGTGCCAGCAACGCTGCTTCCATGATAAAAGTGGAGTTGTTTTCTTAGATCGTCACTGTGTGCGGAAAGGTTTCCCAAAGCAAAGCAGAGGCGAAGAACAACCTCAGCAGCAGCCGCGTGTCTTTTCAACGCGGTAATGAAAGTACCCGGCCAGTCTGGATTCGCCAAAAGTCCAGGGTAACATGCAGGGTACATTGTTAATTTGCTGTGGAGTAAAAAGTATGAAGAACATTAGATTAGCGAAAACCTTTACAGAAATGCAACAAACCACAGCGGTATTTTTTGTTACAACCTGTGCAATAGATCTTGCTTTAAGGCGACATTCTTAATTCGGGCCTACCTGGCTGCTGTTTTAACTTCTTTGTCAGGGAGCATTTTTAGCACACATTCCATTTCAGGTTCAATATTTTATAGTTAAAGATTACACCCTGTAAGCCAGTTCAGGGAATATTTGATGTGCATTCAAGGCAGGGGAATACAAGAGNTGCATTGTACCAGGTTCCGGGAGGATGAAAGTACGCACGATACGTTTTTCTGTGATCAAGCACAAAATTACTAGTGTAAGCCAGTTGCCAGTACAGCAATTAATCTGTTTGTAAATCTTAGCATGGTAGTTTTTTCGTCTATACCGGCTATGTCCAACCCACGGCCCGTATGCTGCCCAGTCGAAGGTTTTGTACGACCCAGTTTAGCCTTTTTCTGTTTTGTAAGTAGCCTACACACTGACAACCTGTCCTTATTTCGATAATCTTAAATTTGACAGTTTTGGTGTAGGTGTTCCTCAGTGCCACTTTATCACGTCTGTACTGCGTGCTGTGAGATTTCCGTGTGTCCACTCACCTCTTGGTGCAAAACTATTGCTAGCCTTCTGATTTCTACGTTTTTTCCATAGGCACTAAACCTGCCTATGTAATCACACTTACGGAGTGGTTAAAGTTGCCATACAGTCTTTACCATTGTAGTTGGGAATCGAACGCTTTCAGTACATTAGTTGAAACTAAATTTAGTTTGCTAAGATCAAAGAAAGTCATTAAATGTGCGGCCCTGATTAAGATAGTGACATAATTTTTGGCTCAGTAAGCAATTTCGGTTGGACATAGCTGGTCTATACTCGAGTTGCTATACCAACAAGCTGTGCAAGTTTCGATGATGGGCCCAGAAGCTAGAAGGCCTTCGTACCCCCCGGGTAAAATTTCCCTCAGAGGCTCCCGCATGGGTATATTCGAACAAAATTGCTTCCGCGCGAACAAAACAGGTAGTGAGATGAACAACATATTTGCCAAGACATACGGTTTGAAAAGGAACTTCCAGCTGAGCCACAGCCTCGAAAACAAAAAGTCAACACAGTTTCAGTTTCTGACAGATCTCAGGCTACGTCCCAGCAAGTGGATTAGCGCCACAAGTGTCGACAGCAAGGTTCCCACATTTTCAAAAAACATTTTTCATGCTTTTTCATTACCTATGAAAAAACTTCATTACCATCACTGATCTTCATTTTCCCAATAATTTATTCATGGAACACAATGCAAAATACATTTGCAAAACTGTCATCAGCGATAAACAACAAAATTTGAATACACAAATGGCTGAATTTGGAATTTTCATGCTGTACGTACATTTTGGCAAAGTTCAATACTTTTTCAAAGCCTTAAAAACCGATTTCACAAGTCAATACTTTTTCAATACTTTAAATACCGCGTGGGAGCCCTGCGACAGGAACTGAAGGCTTTTAGCGAAAGAGCCATTGCTCATTGAATTTACTCATTGAAACAAAAGTGCGAGCACGCTTTCAGAGCAAAACCCACGTCCTGTTAACTGAGAAAACCTTACACATGTTTTATGCGGCATGTTGTGCTTCTTAAATGTGTAATCCTCAAAACTACTGATTATACTTGCGTTATATTCCACTTTTATCATGCACTGTTAATACGCATGACCAACTTGGGTGTACTAATTTAATCAACCGCATAACCCATGTTACGACTCGGCAATCCCAACGGCTAACACACCACCCGCCGCAATTCGCACAGTGTTGTTGTTCACCACTGCCTAGCGCTGTTCCTGGCGATGCTGCGCAAGAAGCGGTTTGCGCATGACGAATGCAGAACAAAAGGTTCAAGTTCTTTTGCGGACAATCACATTCTCGAAAGTAACAGGAACGTTGCTGTGTTGAAAGAGAACGTTTGAAACAGTGATTGATGAGCGTCCGCTTGTTTGTTTGATTCGTCTCAGATTTGATTGCACTTGTTTCACAATTTGATTAAGAGACCGTTGTCACCGGTGGGACAGTTTGACTTCGGCAAATGAATCATTAAGAATTACGCTGGACTAAAATAGAAATTTAAAGAAGGATATATCTTATGTAATCGAATTTAAACAGAAAATATAAACTGTTTCTTTTCAGATAGGTCTGGACACCCGCCCCGCACCAGAGGTTGCCGGAGTCACATTTTCAAATTCCGACTCCGCTCCTGTTCTAAATTTTCGCATCCGGATCCAACGTTTTTTCAAATTTGAAAATCCGACTCTTGCTTAAACTCCGGCAACCATCGATGCAAACAAAACCACACCTTGCCTGAACCTTTTTTCCTTGTTATTTCGACCATACAGACTCCTACTATTGCCGAAAAGAAAGTGACTCTGGGCACGGCTCTGGTTTATCAATAAAAAGTTACTCTGGGCACGGCTCCGGTTTATCCGAAAACAATTTTGGCTCCGGATCCGGATCCGGTAAAAACGCAGAATCAACAATTTTGGCTCCAGATCCGACAAACGCAGAATCAAACAATTTTGGATCCGGATCCGGCAAAAAACGCTTGTGGTAGACAGTTTAAGGTAACTGTGAGCAGGGCTTGAAAAAAATGTAAATTTCCCGGGAAGCTTGTCGAGATTTCCCATGGGTCGTAAATTGAAGAAAATCTTCCCTTTATGACATCACAAACGGGGTTTGGTCAATAGTTTAACAATCACTGCGTTCACATGGATCAACTTGAATCGATTAAGCCAACTAGCATCGATTCACATTCAATGTGAAAGCAGTTGCATCGCCGCAGTGTACCACGCTTCCGCTCGGGTACGTAAAAACGAGATACTGGAAGGAGTGCAAGAGCGGCAAATCTTCGCCGCGAAATTGCAAATTCTCGTACCGAGTTCTTGACCCTTGAACGCCAACCCTAGTTCTCGTCACATGAATCACAAGCCGTGGACTAGGTTTCTTTTTTCGCTGAGACATTTTGGTCATTTATCCCGCAATAATATTAAAACTCACCATAAAAGCATTCACTAGGCTATATTTTCGGACATTGTAACCGAATTGACTTACATTTTTTCGGTCATTTCAAAAAATTTTGGTCTATGACCGGAAAATGACCGAAAAAATATAACCAGCTCAGGGATAATGTCACTAGTCATTAAAAAATAAAAAAAAATTAAAAAAACTTTCATTCAATTAGTTTGATTNCGCAAACTACACTGGAAACGTAACTNATATTCCGTGGTTTGTGTACTGATANAGTTACTTTGTTCTTTAACTTGACGCTGTTATTGATTAAAAGGAAAGCCACTCCTGACCGTGTGGAACTCACCCGGCGTTAGTTTCCAAAGAGAAGATACAAAAATCTAATATGAAAAAGCCCATGAAAAAATATATTGGCTTGAGCAACCTCTCCTGCTCCATGCTGGTAAGTAAGCACGCCTGAGTGAAGCACGTCCTGAGTGAATTACAGCCCTCGATTACAACACTTACAGCCCTATATCGCACGGGAGAAAAAAATCACAATAGCCATAACGCAGGGTGATGTTCACCCGAAACAACTATATTTTCTTCTTAGTGGAAAAGTGCAGACAGCGAGCACGAGATTACGTGCACCAGTCGAGAAGTCAGACAAATATCCGCAGCTACTGAAGCGTGGAGGGCGCTCCCGCGCTTGCTTAGATATGAACCATATGACCATGACCACCTCATGTGACGAGATGAATACACCCTGGGTTAGCGCTCTAGGGGTCCCGCGTCTAAAAATTTTTTTGTGGACACTCTTTCATTTAAAAGTATCTTTTTACTACATTAGAGTTGTACAAAATTATTTAAGTAATACATGGATTGATTACATGAAGCTTCGCAACAATTGCCGGCATTTTGAAAAGCTTAGCACGGTTTCTAACGACCAATCAAATCGTAGTTAGTGGACCATTTAGACCAGGAGTGGACATCGAACCGCATGCGGCTCTTTGCCCGGTTTCATGCGGCTGTTTCGTCATTACCAGAAGTCTTACTAAACAACATGCATAACAATAAATGGCTTGTAAGGTTCTGTCATTGTCATGTTGGTGTGTGGTTTTTACAATAAATCTAGCTGAGCAAAAGTATGTGTTTGAGTGAGGAAGAGATGGGGTGATGTTCATATATGCCCATGTGTATGATGTGGCTCTTTGCTGTAACACGGTAAGAAATGTGGCTCATGCTTTCTGATTGGTTGGCCATCCCTGATTTAGAGGCTTCTAGACGCCAAGCTAAAGATTTCCTTTGGATAATAAACTTTAATAATATCTTAACGCAATGTTTGCAGCATTGTCTTTAGCAAATACTGATAGCCCCAATTTAGAATGTTGAGCTGCCTACACCGAATAATACCGTCCAGTCTGCCTTCTAACGCAATGAAGTTCTCTCGCATACACGCACGTGATTGTGGATTGGAACGTGTTGGCCTTACTGCCCTCTGACTACATGGGTCATAGCAGCAATATTCAACCTCACAGCTTCACTCAGTAACCGGCACATCACTGTATGTAGCCATTACGACACGCGATCAGTGACTGCATGAGGTCAATATTGTTACGTACGCGTAACTGTTGCGCCACAAGGCCAGGCATTGGGACACCGCGACTCAGCGAGGAAACTCGTACAGTCTCTCGTTGTGATTTGCTTGTAATTATTTGCGCAGCGGTGTAGGAGACGCGGGTGTGCAAGCGCACCCCAAACAAAATTTTTATGTGGTGAAAATCCGGGCAAAATCCCATAAAATCCGGGTAAAGTCTGTGGAAGTTTGGGCAAAATGTGTGAAAACCTTCGCAAAATCGCTTGATGTGCTTACAGTTTTCACAAATTGCCCCCAAAATCAAAGTGCAGACGTTTTTTTTTTNTGTTTTTTNCGGGCAAGTTCGGGAAAATTTGTGCAAGTTTGGGGGAAATTTTGGTGAAAATGGCGCTTAATGTGCTTTGATTTGAAAAAAGTCGCCCAAAATGAAATTAAATGTAGTAATTTTTTGTTTGGAGGTCATTTTTTTGGAGTTTTTTTCGGACAAGTTCGGGCAAAAATCCTTCGTACCCTCAAGGATTTGCCTGCTCCCACACCTATGTATTTGCGTAATAATTGATTTTACTTTGCTTGTAGTTGAGTAATTTCCCGCGAGCATGTACGATTTCCCGGGAATGTCCTTCCCGATTTCCACACTTTCCAGCCCTGACTGTGAGACTGGCCTCTTATTAAGCTGGTTGGAGCTTTTACCTGCAATCTGCACGAAAAGTGGTTGGTATGAAATTTTCGGTAAAACCATGTTTAAAATTTAAAGAGGTTAACAACGCTGTAACCATCGCTACAAGGTGCTGGGCCTGGTTCTGATATGGATCCATCGAAGTATGTTGGGCCTACATGGTGCCGGGGTTGGAAGAGCCTGGTGAGGGCAGGATTGCTGATGAAAGATGGGTCCCACTGAAGCAAGATTGTGCTCAACATAAAACAGCAAGTATTCTGTTTCGGTCAACCAAACAAAACGTATGAGCGCGCACAAGATCTAAACAGCGGCAAAAAAAACTTGTGAAACTCATTATCTTTTGTGTCTTCTTCACAAAGAGCATAATTACCGCTCCATTTTTGTAATGAATCTTCCAGGAAACCCTCGACCATGTAACATGAAAATGCTTTTTCGGCCAAACGTGTGCCTTTAATATCATCAGATAGAAAGAACACTAGGTTGTGATAAATATTGATGCCAAAATCTAGAACTAGTTAAGAATTACGTTTGTTATCTGGGTACGAAGATGACGTAGTAATGAGGGACATTCCGTGAGATCAGCAAAAGCTAACTTTGCGGCAAACCGTAGTGAACCTACAACGAATGCTTCTTGAAACATTCCATAAAATGTTTCTTCAAAGCCTGAATGGCTAAACGTTCAAAAACACATACCTCAATATTCTTGAAAAAATCCACGTAATATTTTCGTCTTCTACAAAGTAGTTCCAAATTGAAAACAGATCCAAAACAATCTGTGACATTTGATAGGCTTTTTTATCAACTTCCAACACATTTCTTAGGGACGTCGCCACCTGCAACGAAAGTTGCAGCCAGGACTGTTTCCGAATATTTCATGAACTTGATGCCATTGAGAAATCAAAGGCAAGCATGTGGGGGGCAACACACCCCTGGCATGTGGGGGGCAGCGCATCCCGGGCATGTGGGGGAGCGCATCTCAGGCATGTGGGGGGAGCGCATCCCAGGCATTTGGGGGAAGCGCATAACGTGCATGTGGGGGCCAGCGCATCTCGAGCGCGTGGGGGAGCGCATCCTGAGCATGTGGGGGAGCTGCTGCGCAAATGGCGCGAAAATTGTCCAATGGTATAATTCGGTTTGTTGCTACCGCACAAAATTAATCAAAACTATCGCGAATCTTCAGGTATAGGGGCCCGATCGGCATATCTGCGACAGTTGTCGCATCAGCTTTCCACAAGTGGAGGCCCCAAGTTGTCCCTGCAGTGCTTACGGGTAGGTGAATGGGTACAACGCAGAATCCTACTCTGGGAAACTTTCAGGCACACGTGAAAGTTTTGAAAAATTGAACATCATTGAAAACTGGAAACATGATTGAAAACTGGAACATCACTTCGCTCACCGGGAAAGAACACGAACTGGTCGAGAAAGCCAAATGGTATTCCCGGATGTTGCTGGCATTTCTTTGACTAAGCGTCGTGGCTCTAACACTATTGAGCTGGACGATGGGTGGAAACTCTTCTACTCCGGCGTTGAGCCAGCACAGTTTGCCCAAGCTGGAGTGTGGATGCTTGTAAGCCCTCAGCTGGCAAGCTGTGCTGATGAATGGATCCCACTCAGAGGAAAGGTGAGCATGTTTAAGTTGTTAGACCGCTCCCTGTGTTCGATGCAGGCATACGACCCAAACCCAGGTGCACTGTACCTGGGATTCGTGGGAGGAACTATAGATACCCTGTTAAGGTTTGAAGCTAACGACTCCACGATCTTTTTAGTAGACTTCAATCTGCACAGTTTCAGCTGACTTGTTCCGTTCAGTGTTAGACGTTCGTCCTTGATTCGATAACTCCCGGAATACACTGTGGACGCGGACCGCGGAGGTGGAGTGAGAGCTGTTCAAAGCAGCTGCAGCTTTATCTGCTACTCGGGTATGTGGACGGAAACGACTCGGTGTGGCGAATAATGGCAAAAAAGTAACCCCTTGATGGAACTAAGAGGTGAAAGATGCTATGCGAGCAAAAAGAGAGTAGCCTACAAGGCATGGCTTCACAACAAAGCTGACTCTTCCTTGCATTCGCGGTACGCTGAGGAGGGAAAGTCCGAAGCCCTCATGATGAAAAAGTCCAAAATGCAATATTGGGAGAATTTTGGACATAAACTGAAGGCGTTCTGGCAAACCATCCAATGTCTTCGCGACAAAGCCTCTAATATTGCTAGATCCATCAAAGACCAAAATGGTGTTTTACTCCGCAACGTGAAAAGCATCCTTGGAAGTTGTAGAGATCATTTCAAAGATATTTTAAACCCAATCACTATTACACACACGAGGTACATTTGGGGAGGAAACTACCAACATTGCAGCCGAAGTATCCCTTGCTGTCAAAACACGGTAGGTTGCGATGAAATCCGACCTGAAATACTTAAAGCGTTGGAACAAGCAGTTCCTTGGCCTACTCGCGTGTTCCATGTGGCCTGGTGTTCTGGGGGGGGGCCGAAAGATTGGCGGCAAACTGTGGTGATTATCCCCATACACAAAAAGGAGTTAGGAGGGAATACACAACTACATGGGCGTCTCTCTCTCTCCTTAGCCTCCCTAAAAAAGTGCAGAAAAAAGATGCCGCGAAATAATTGAACTAAATTTGGGTGATACCCAGTGCGGTTTTCATCCTGGCGGAAGTACTACAGACCAAATTTTCACTCTCCAGCAAATTTTACTGGCCGTCAAGTCATTGTATTCCTGCTCAGAAGTTTGTGTCCGTGTCGCCGGAGTTAAATCACAACCGTTCACAGGTGGTGTTGGACTCTGACAAGGGTGTGTGTTGTCAGCAATCCCTTTCATAGTCTATTTGAATTGGACAGACAGTCACAGCCGAGTCGACGAGGGGGTCACTGTTGGAAGCTGCATGATACGTGTTTGCTTCTTGCGGACAATTTGGTGCTGCTTGGATCCTCTGAACAGGTTCTCCAGTATGCACTTGATCGGTTTGCAGCTGCGTGCGGCTATGCGGGAATAAAAAGTGGCACTGAAAGGTCGAGGTATTATGTCTCTCCAGACGCCCAAGCCAGTGTATGTTGCAAGTAAGCAGCAATACACTGCAGCAGGTGGAGAAGTTCAAGTACATTGTGGTGGCATTCACGAGTGACGGAAGGCAGAGCAAGGAGATTGATACACGGATTGGTAAGGCTAACGCAGTTCTGTTTGAATTTTATCCCTCTGTTATCACAAAACGGGAGATTTCAAACACCGCAGAGTCAGCTTTTAAACGGTCTTTGTATTTATCTTCATTTATGGTCAGGAATCTTGAGTAATTACTTAAAGTCTCAGGTGCATGCGGCAGAGATGAGATTTTGCAAGGGGTTCACGCGTGGCACTTCGCGACAAAGTGCGCAGCTGTGAAATTCATAGAATCATGAATGTCGAGCCACTTTTCTTAATCGAGAGATCTCAGCTACAGTGGCTCGGTTGTGTGAGCAGAATGTCCCAATAACGTGGGCGAGGGTGTGTCTTTTGGCTACACTCACTGGAAAGCGGCCCAGAAGCCAACCAAGGGCCAGGTGTTGTGGTTAAATCTCCGACCTGATATTTATATCTTCTACTAGAACTTTCTTCAGGAAACCCAGTAACATTTAGCTAACTGACAATCGATATGAAGTGTTTGTACGTATACTTAGTGTTTTTAATCTTGTTGTTGAGCTTCCTCACTATTATCAAAGCAAGAAACTACTTTAGAAGCATTTTTGTGATTTTCTTACTGCTTCGAGTGTCGGGCGCCTGATAAAGATTAATCCCCGAAAAACGTCTAAAGTTATTCTGCGCCTCGTTGAAAGGGAACGTAAACATAAACGACTATCGATAGCGGAGTGAAACAGTGAATGTAAACAGCTTGAAAGATAACGGACAAACACGAAGTCCATAAATATCGTTATCCAGGTTGTTTTTAAGGAAAATGTTAGATACCCGGTATGGGCCTGTAAGCACCCGATTTCTCTGACTCTAGGGACCCGATTTTCTTTGATTCTAGGGACCCGATGATAATTTTCTGATTCTAGGGACCCGGATCGGGTCTCTAAAACATCTTTAAAAAACCCTGGTTGTCTCAAAAAACAAAACTTCACAAAATTTACTATATCCCAGGTGACCTCACAGCTAAATCAGAAACATTTGGAAGGGTTGCTTCGATTACGATTCTTTGCACAAGAACATTTTACCTGAGCAACAAGATCTTTTGCATATTTATACACTCGTTTTCCGTCTTCACTGCTTTCGTGCTGTTTTGAGACATTAATAACTGCATATGCGAAAGATACAAAAGCGTTGACGGCGCCCTGTGAGTACATGACAGACGCAGTATTCTGCAGACAATAACGTAAGAGTTAGAGAAAAACCTTGTTTGTATTGGGACATGCACAATACCAAGCCATGCAGTAGAGAACGTGCAAACCAGCTAAACTTTTCGCGATAAAACTCACGAGCATTTAAACCACAAAAGGTTCTGGCACAACTAAAAAAATAACCTTAAGGAAAACGTTGCGGCAAAAGACACTTCAGCCACCCGAGGCTAAAATGTACGAACAATATATTTCTTTCTAGTATCGATCAAACATAAAAATGCTTTGAAGAAAAAAAGTGCAAACAATATAATCTGCCATTGGTTTAGTATGCACACGAAGACAAAAATATTTTTATTCACGTTGACAAGAAACTAAAACTGTGCAAATGTGAAAATCAGTGTAAAGCAAATAAAAGAAATTCCCGGATAATTTTTCATCAGATTTAAAAAACAAAGAGGTAAGCAAAATAGAACTTACTCACGAGAGGAGCAAGTAGTGATAAGTTACGAGAGGAGCAAGTAGTGATAAGTTACGAAACGAGAGAAGCAAGTAGTGATAAGTTATAAGAGGAGCAAGTAGTGGTAAGTTACAAGGGGAGCAAGTAGTAATAAGTTACGAGAGGAGCAAGCAGTGGGAAGTTACGAGAGGAGCAAATAGTGGTAAGTTACGAGAGGAGCAAATAGTGGTAAGTTACGAGAG
>JGI24159J19872_10007504_pt1 | contig 14292 bp, 13 predicted proteins | sample Ectturendosymbi4_FD_19872 | JGI IMG/M metagenome (IMG submission 19872) | reverse complement strand
TGGCCCGCCACAACGTTTTCGGTGGTCCGCAGAAGCAGAACAGGAAAATCTTCAAATCTGAAATTTCCTCCAACTTCTCATAGTAAATATAGTGCTGACGGCTGAGACTCTAAGTCGAGACTTGCTTCTACTCGCATGAGAAGGTACGGCCCTGCGCTAAAAGCGGCCTTCTCAAAGTGGCCCGCAAGCAAAAATAATTGCCCACCTCTGCTTTAATGTGTTGTGGTACTGACACATTTACATTTAGATGTGTTGTGCTACTGGCACATTTATATTTTTAATGTGTTGTGCTACTCAGACATTTATACTTTGGTGTGTTGTGTCACTGAAACAATTACATTTTATTGTGTTGTGTCACAAACGCATTTACACTTTATTGTGTTGTGTCAGACACATTTTCACTTCGGTGTGTTATGCCATATATGTGTTTACACTTTGGCGTGTTGTGCCACATACGTAGTTCGAAATTTGGTGCGTTGTGACACAGCAAGATCACTTCAGTCGGCTGAGAATTCATTTGCATAGCCGTGAAAAAATGACTGTTTGACGCCACGCTTTTTCTTTTAAGCAGCAAGTTGAATTTTGGTCGTTTAGCGGAAAAAGCTTGTTCGGACAAACTGTTCCTTCTATCATTTCTCAGAGTTTTGATGGCTTGTTAGAAAACATGGCGGTTAACCGGAGAACAACGCTTGTGATTGTCGCTAAATCCCACGTGTGGTTGGCGATTATCCCCAATGTGAAGATGATTGTTGATAGTTTTGGTATGACTGAAGTATAGTGTAAGAAGTAGTAGGTTGGGGGGGTAATCGGCTGGTGACGTGCGGGGTACATGGGTAACGGGAAACGGACGTGGATAGCAACGTTTAGGTTGCAACACGTTGTTGCAAACGAGCAAGTCCATGTTATCTGACACTTGTTTTACTTTTTTTTGTTTTATTTCTGCAGATTTTCTAACGAGTCCTTTTAAATGGACGTGTTTTTGCTTAGCTAATGTGTGACAGAAGCGTGCTGCTGCTTAGTTCTACCCTGTGTGCGCGCGAGATATTCTCGAGCATGGCGCAAGCGCCCAACAACGAGATGCCTCTGATCATTGACGTGGTATCGGAGAGACCTGATGGTGCGAACAGGGGCTCGGTAGGGGCGAAGGCCGGCCTCGGGAAAACGCGGCTCAGCAATGTGTCGACGTCAGGTACGATCAAACTTACGCTTTCAAAAGTCATACCGCCGGTCCGTTGCTCATCATTGTATTCTGTTGGGTGCCATGGGAACATTATTTTTCAGTTTCTTTTATAACCAATTTATATTATAACCGGCTAAATGGTACAGTTGGCTAAGCACGAGCGACAAAAGCTGGTTGGCGGGATTCGATTCCCGAGTCATACCGAAGACTTGAAAACGGTACTTGCGGTCTGTCCAGCCTCGTGCTCAGCCTTGATGAGTGAGTGCAAGGGAACGATTCACGCGCAGTGCTGCCACTGACTCGCCATCACTCATTGCAAAAGTAGCCGCTTGGCCCGAGAAAGCTAAAATTGCAGCCAGACCACTCGTGACACTCCGAATGGAGAACAAAAGCGAGTACATACGAAACTGATTTTCTTTAAACTGTGCGTTGCTGCAGACGTTGCACCGTAATAAGCAATTGTGTGTTAGACTTGTGGCGGCGCTCTTATTGTTAGTACGAATTGGAAGAACTGGCATGTTCGCTCTGGATCAGGGCGGATCCAGCCAATAAGGATGGGGGGGGATTTCAGTAATGTTTTGGTAGTCAAGTCTCATAACGGCTTCGCTATCTGTATGAGAGACGAAGTATGCTTCACAAAACGAAAGACGACGTAACGGCCTTAAATCGCGAATGTTTTTTCAGAATTGTACAAAAATATGGTGAATAAGGTTACTTTCGTAGGTTTTAGTGGGGGGGATCGCTCCCCCCAGGATCCGCCCCTGCTCTGGATACGAATTCATAGTGAAACCTTGGCTTCACTTCAAGCAGTTGTATTCGCGCTTTAAGGAAAAAAAGAAACAAAACACTCCTTTTTTGTCGTTTGCCGCCGAAGCAGTTTCTTGGAACACTTCAGCGTCAACAGGTTTTTCTGCGTAAGGCAGTGGTTGTGAAGGTAAGTGTTAAATTATCGCTGCAGGGTATGCGCGTTACAAGCTGTGCGTTGAGGACGCTGCAAACCTTGAGTTTCTGCTGCAATGTCGCTTGCACACGATTTGTGCTTCGAATAACTGAGTGCGATTTTTTTTCTGAAAAACAAATAAATTTCAAAAAGTTTGGTGGCAAAACCCGCAAGTAAACTGTGCTTTGACGAATGAAGGTTACTTAATGTTTAATTAATTGGTTTCATCGTTTTGTTTGTATGTTCTAGTGTTTGTTGCTAGCTGAAAATTCTTTAACTGTGTGTTTGCTCATTTCTCCACGAGTAAGCAACAGCGAGGTTTCTCAAATCAAAGAAAGTATTGCACTACGTGTTTCCCCACAAAGCAAATATTTTTAATGCTAGATTTTTCAGTCATAAACGGAACTTTTTTCAGATGACCGAAAAAAATTGTCAATTCCGTCATGATGTCCGAAAATATAGGCTGGTGACATGGTCGTCGGAGCAGGGGTGGCCTTGGCCGCCCTGGATTTTGAAATTTTCAGCAAAAACGTTGTTTTATTAGTTTTAAGTGGGAAAACACAAATTTCACAACTTTTGCCCCCCCTGGAAAAATTTGGAAACAAACCCAGTGCCCCCCCTGGAAAAATCCGTCCGACGCGCATGGCTGGCGAATGTTGTCACAGCAAGCTTTAATAATATTATGGCACAAATGACCGACATGTCTCACCGAAAAAAAATTAAATGCTTTAATCTTCTTTCCTTACTGAACGCAGGTCCTCCCGTGAAGAAGTTCTGCACCGAAGGGCATTGGAAGAAAACGATGAATATGCTTCGAAGGTAGGTTGGAATTCATGGCGCTCTAATTCTGAGGCATCCATCATTGCTGACGTATAAGCTGTTCCTCATGAAAAGTGTAAGCTAATCTGTCAAACAGTGAACGGATAGAAATACATGTTTATTATTTGCTACGTAGCGTCTCATCTGTAGTAATTGCAGTCAGTGTTCCCTCTAAGAAAATTTTACACTGAGCAAATGTTTATTTTAGCGAACACGCAATTGCGAAACCATGCACACACATAACTAGTGAAGCGCTGCAAGGGCCATGCGATATATGTGCACGATAGTACATTTGGAATGTTGCAAGTGCGCGAGAATATGATTTCACTGCGCAAATGGTCTGGCTGTNCTGCGCAGTTGCGCTNCTCAGAGGGAACAGTGCTTGCAGTGCACTTTTTTCTGCTTTTGTCACCAGTTGAACACGAAACTGCTCGTAGGTCTAACACAGTGGTTCCCAAATTTCTATCGATGATGTCTTATTACCTTCAATAAAATTTTTTTTACATTTCAGGTCGAAAATTTCTTTTGCAGTGATCACTCGTATAATACAGACGAACATTGTGATTTTGGTTTTGCGTTACCCCCCGAAGAATCGCATATTACCCCCGATGGGGTAATTTACCCCCAGTTGAGGAACCATTTCCCGCATTGCATTTACTTTATTTCCGGCTGTGCTGCTTTCAGCAGCTGATCGCTCCAAGTCTGGTCTCAGCTTTACACTGAATTTTTTCAAATGACAGGGATGACAAATACGTTGATGGAACGATTGAAGCCGGCGGCGAGCAATTCCGCATCCACAAGAACCTGTTCGCGATGAACTCGGATTTCTTCGATAAAGCTTTCACCATTGAGGTGAGAATCGTGTGTAAAAATGAACAAAAACCTAAAAACCAACGATTTTAACGAAACAGTCGTTTAGAAAATAACTGTTTTCATCGCCAGCAAGATTCAACGAATGAAGAGGGGTCAGCGTTGGACCACCACCATGACGCAAAAGCGGCGTGGCATGTTTAAAAAGGGTATGCGGTTATTATAAGCTTATCCAAGAACTGCAGGACTACCGCAGCGCACTGAGCTGCAGGCTTGGTCCAGTCGACAGTGCTTGTCGCCTTAACGCCTGGTGCATTCTTTCAAATGAACGACAGTCAGTGGGCAAGGGCTTCCGATTTGGGGAGCGGGCCCTTGCCTTCTTTTTTTTCAAAGTATATTACATGTTGGTGTGAAGTTCGTACCTGCTAAGTTAGCAGTGCAGAGACAACTGCATCCTGACATAATTTTGTCCTAACTGCGAGGCCCACTCACGAATGCTTTGATTACAAAGCAATCTGTACGCATTTGCACAGCAATGAACGTCTTCATTTGACAGTTTCATCGGTTCACCTAAAATTTCTTAACGCTTTCCACAACTCTTCATTTTCTCCAATTGCGTAATAACTTCTCTGTTGTCAACGATTGCAGCATTTACCGATGCCTTGTTACAAGGTTTGTTTTGCACGTACCTACTAAGAATTTTTGTGTTCTTATGCTAATTCCTGTGACATGTGCCAGGACCGGAATCAGCTGATATTTTTGGGGGCGTGGTCAAAATGATTGTAACTGGCTCTTGCACCTAACAACCAACCTGTTTTTGAGAATTTTAGGGGGTAAATTCCCTGGTTGCCCATCCCCTGGTTGCGGGCCTGACATGGACCATGGGTCTGTGAAAAATAGGTATAAGTGAAATAAAGTAAAACATTTTTGGCAATTGGATTAGTTCCGGAAGTGACTGAATGCGTAAAATCGACTTAAACGATTTTATCATCACGAGATTATGGTGACACTCCTTCTCATAGCACCTGGTGGCCAACCGGCATCATGGCGATAAACGGTCAAACGTTTCAGCGCATTTCACTGGGCACATGGTGCATTTTATTGCGAACGCAATGGGCCCATGCTTGGAGGAAACACGGTTGTTCAATCGTGGACACACTCAACGCTTATATTTTGTGCGTTAGATTCCACCCTGTTGCGAGTTTTTCGACTTTGCTTGAGTCCTTAGTAAAAAATTCAGGTTGAAAACGCAGCAGTTTTGCAGTTTGTGCGCGATACGCACGGAAACAAATCATACCATGCTTTTGTGCGAAGATGAAGGAGCGAAATGAGAATATTGTCAAAGTCGAAGGGGTCAGCGCCAACGTGATGAGGCATATTGTCAACTATCTCTACTCTGGCGAAATCGCGTTTACGCCGGAAGAAGCTGTTGACATCTTTTCCGCTGCAGATTACTTGTTGATTGCAGGTAGATTTTGCTTGTTGATTGGGGTAAGTTTGCTTGTTGATTGGGGTAAGTTTGCTTGTTGGTTGGGGTAAGTTTGCTTGTTGGTTGGGGTAAGTTTGCTTGTTGGTTAGGGGTAAGNTTGCTTGTTTGATTGGGGGTAAGCTTGCTTGATTGGGGGTAAGCTTGCTTGCTTGATTGTGGGTAAGCTTGCTTGTCGATTGGGGGTAAGTTTGCTTGTTGATTTGGGGTAAGTTTGTTGTTTGGGGGTAAGCTCGTATGTTGATTGAAGGTAAGTTTGCTTGCATGATTGGAAAAAAGTTTGCTTATTGATTGGGGTAAGTTTTCCTGGGAACGTTCTGGCGTAGCTCGTTTTGTCAACAGTTTTGCAATTCCTGGTAATTTTTCCCTGGATTTTGTGAATCTGTAAATCGTTTCGTGATCTAGTTACTTTCCGGAAGATTCTAGTTGGATTTGATGATCCCGAAATCTAATGATATAATTAAAGTGATTTCCCTGCTTTGTTATGCGATGAAAGCTGCTGAATGAAAATTTCGAATGCAAGGCACCGAGGCCTTGGTTAGTTTAGTCTGAAAAAAAGATGTTAAATCCGAAGAAATCTGATGAAATGTTCAGTTCTAGAGAAAGACAGCAATTTGAAAGGTTCATGTAGGCTTTCTATTTACTTTTTTGACTCTGGACACTAACAGTCTGAGCTAGACTGTTGTTGAAGGCTCAGGCAAATTTTCGCTAGCAATTTTGTAAAACTCCCCTAGTTTAAAATGAAAGGAAATATGGCAGGCCGACATCTGAATCAGCTAATTTTCCGTTGGTTAAATGCTTGAATATAATAAAAATCGACCTGAAGATGTCGATATCCTACCGCGATAGCAATCTAGCAGTGTCTTTTTCTTGATCTATTCGTTTTTTTTGTGCTCGATCTCTAGTGTGTTTTTTCAGTGCGGACATTGTGTTTGTTCAGTGCTGAGACAAGTGTTCTAAGCTATCATTCTTTCAACGCTCCGCACTTTCCAAGAGCAGCGCGCGCTGTCATTGTTTCGTCACGCAGGCATAAAGCAGCACTGCGTGCAAGTGATCGCCGACAGCGTCAATCGGCGCAACTGCATCACGCGCTGGAAATTCGCGACGAGCTACGCGCTGCCCGAACTCGAGACGCGCTGCCTGACTTACATCCACAAGAACTTTGGCCTGTTCGTAGCTGGGGGGGAGCTGAACGCACTCACCGCCAATCAGCTGAAAGTCGTCGTGCAATTCACTTGTCACCGGGTAAGTTCGCCCCAAATGATTTCGCTTATCTCTTGTTGCTGTAGTGTTTTTTCTTTTATTTTATGCTTTTTTCGCGTTGTTTTTCATTATCGTGTCCTGCTAGTCGCTTTTTTACTTGAAATTATTTCCGCTGGTCGTAACTCAGCCCAAAAGTTAACATGTTTGTCCAAAGACAGGGGACAAATAAAAATGTTTTGGAGCAGTGGTTCTTAACCTTTTCTCCACCACTCCCCCTTAGGTAGTTTTCCTTTGTTTCACGCCCCGTGAGTTGAAATAAGTTGTAAAAACAAGTGTATTTCTTGGTAATTTTATTTCATTTTTTTATTTCAAGGTTTTGTTACAGACACACAGTCCATAGAGTACAAGCACACACAGTCTGCAAAATGCAGATTGACAAAAACAGACACAACAGAACGATTAATATGGAGGTTGGACGCAGAACAACAAGGTTACAAACACTTTCCTAACACCATTGTCGCTAACCCCAACACTTGGTACAGCACCACTGCAGAGTACAGGACGCTTCCTAATTTGGTCAAGGCCGGATAAAGCAAGCATGCACTGCACACGCCCTCAAACATACATTGTAACGTCCGAGCACTCAGTCACAAAGTAAAATGCGGTTGTAGTGTTTAAAGAATACGGACGTATATAAACAATCTGACTTCATCAAAGCGCCCAGCCATACGTTGTTAGATTTCTGCATCGTTCAAGAAAGAGGTACATATTTCTTCACAATAAGGCCTCAGATGTAGGAATGTTACATTGGACGTGATGGCTACTAACATTCGCTCGCCAGGACAGATTGTTGCACAGGGCTCTGCATCCAAAATTATAGGCCACTGATTACTTGACAATTTTTGGCCAATATTTGGTGCAACAATTTTGTGCAGTATTCGATGAAAACGCTTTCTTTTCAGCGTCTTTTCGCAAGATTTACCGGTGCTCACAGATATGCATGTTCCCACTCTAGCACGCGTGCTTAAAGTGTTGCAGTTGCTTGTTTTGGACTTGTGCGAACTTTTGCAAATTCTTACCTGCATTGCCTTGCAACCGTGCACTACTTCTCAGAGTGAATGCAGATAACTCCGACTAATTGTATATCGGTTAAACGCCATAACCGCGCTTTCGCATAAAATTCCAGAATCTCAAACCAAAACCATTCATACGTGATAAGCAGAGCACGATTAATCGCTTAAACAGGATATTCAAATAGAAATGTAATTTTTGTTTGTAGACTTATACACTTACTCTGCGCCGCTTGGTGTGAATGAAAGACACGGTTCCGAGATTGATTAAGCAGTGAGTGTCGTCACAGGGATGGCCAGAAAGCAAAGTTACTCTTTCTTTGGCCGAGAAGTCGACATCGAATGGAGGCCTGTAGTTGCCAAGCTGCATAAACCTAGTCTCACATTCAACAAGAGTGTGGCTGAAGTGCAGTTGAATCGTCATAAATACACATTGTCGCATCACAGAAGAACATGGCGGGAGTATTGCAGAAAACTAGTACCATGCGGGTATACGGCCACCTTGCAGAAAGTTCGTCGAATTACAGAAAGCTATAGCGTTATCCCACGCTGCGTGGTGCTGTGCAAGGTGTATGCGCTCATGTTTATCTGGAGTTAGACGAGCCTCTCTGCGATACAGCCGGCTACCTTGAATTGCATGTCCACCATGCTGTTCTCAAATGCGAGAAAGGTGCAGATGGCATGTCGACTAAACAGTCCTCCTATAGTTGCGCCTCACAACATTATGTTTGATGCAGACTCGAGTTCGGAAAAATTTCAAAAACTTGACTCCGACTTCCATCTCTACCGGAACGAAACCAAATGTGGTAGCGATGTAAAATTAGCACCGATATAACGTTTGGAAGGGACACGTTTCCGTTCAAAAGCTTTCCATGTTCTCGAGCATGAAAGGGCTCGCGACCCCCGGGAAATTTCTCGACGCCCCCCCTGGACAGCGCTTCCCCCGGTTAAGAACCACTGTTTCAGAGAATTTCGCGCAAAGACGTTCAAAGTTCAAGAATATGCTCCAGGTGAAGGTAAAAAGCTCCCGACGGCAATTTCATAAAACTCCGTGTCACGTGGTCTTCAATCGAAATTCAGTCTTTCCAGTTTTCGTGCATTTCAACTCAAACTGAACAGCTTAGCTGCGTTTTGACGTCATTCGTATAGAAACGTCACCGGCGCTCGGGCGTTTCGTTTCGCTGAGACGTTTCAGTCGTTTGATCGAAGTATCTTAAACTTCCAGTGGCCTCTCGTTTTCGGACATGTCTTGACGGAAATGTCTCACTTTTTTTATCATTAAAAAGAACGTTCGGTCATTGACGGAAAAAACAGGCCTACCCCCGTTGGATTATGTGCATACGATACCAACATATAAGGAAGTGAAAGTGCATGCAATCTTATATTGCCTTTGTGGTTTAGTTAAAAGTTGCTTGGGTGAAGGCAGAACACTTCACTGCACGTCTTTGGTGGATGCATCCTGTTGGGTTTCAATATGCATTCGTGACGCTCACAGTGTGCATTGGTGACGTTGAAAATATGCATTGGTGACGTTGAAAATATGCATTGGTGACGTTGAAAATATGCATTGGTGACGTTGAAAATATGCATTGGTGNCGTTGAAAATATGCATTGGTGGCGTTGAAAATATGCATTGGTGGCGTTGAAAATATGCATTGGTGGCGTTGAAAATATGCATTGGTGACGTTGAAAATATGCATTGGTGGCGTTCACAATAGACGTTCATGACGCTGGCAATGTGCATTGATGACGCTGGCAATGTGTATTGATGACGCTTACAATGTACATTCATGACGTTGATAGCGTTCATTGGTGGCGCTGACAATGTGCATTGTTGACGCTCACAATATGCACTGGTGCCACCGTCACACTTCTTGTATCGCTCAGAGCCAGAGTCACAACGCAATCTGCAAAGTTGTGCTATCGTGGGTCAAGTGCGACGAAAAGGAAAGGAGCGGCGACTTTGTCATGTTGTTTAAAAAAATCGACCCCTGTCGCTTGTCAGTAGATCTCATCAAGAAACTGGCGAAGCAAGAGGTCAGTCGATTGTCTTTGATGTGTGGGAAGCTTTGCTTCCGATGCTGCCTGTGGTTTGTACGAAAGTGTTAACTGATGGTCGGTTTCACCCAGGTCCGTAGCCAGGTTTAAAGATTTGGTGGGGCACAATACATTTTTAGGGGGGCACGATTTTTGCTTTTGCTATATGTTTAGAACAAAATTTTCTGGGCGCAACAAAATTTGGGGAGCACTGCCCCCGAATGCCCCCCGTAGCTACGGGCCTGGTTTCACCCACTGAAGGAGGAATTCAAATGAACCTTGCCATTTTATGAAAAAAGATCGTATTTTCGCTAACCTAAGCTTGTAAGCCATGAACAGTTGTGTCATAAACGAAAACGCCACAACCAGTGATTTAAACGAACTTCATCCGATATTTGCTGACGGCAAAAACCGTCAGCAAATATCGGATGAAGTTCGTTGCTTTTTGAAATATCTTTTTTTTTTAATTTGCTTTTTTTTTAAATGTGATCGTGTTATTGATTGCTGTGCATTTTTTAAAAACCGTGAATGCTGTATCGCAGGGGTGGGGGTCATATGGCGCGCATGAATTGTGCATTGTCGCTGGCGGGCCGCAAAATTAAGTATAATTAATTGATCCTGAAATGCTACCTTTATTTAACTATGAAGAGTGACTTCTCTCGACTTAATATCTGAGTACCCGCTTATGGTGGAGCTTCGTTCTGACGCGATGCTGTACTCTATCTTGGGTAACGAAAATTCTGATGCGGGCCCATATCAATTGTCCACGCGGGCCGCATTTGGCCCGTGGGCCGAAGATACCCGCCCCTGCTATATCGCGTCATGATTCGCATTTATGGTCATTGTCAACACTTTTCGTTTTTCTCTCCCCCACCCCAGTCAGACTACCAATGCTGCTTCAGCGTGTGTGCTACACTATTCAAATTCAAGGCCTCAGTCACTTCTAAAGGAAAATATTAACATCCTTACTTGTTCTATCCAATATTTAAACCAGTAATCGTGCTTGGCAGCAGCAATGACAAATCTGAAACTTTGGGTAAAAATTCGCACCAAGACCCAACATCACAACTTTACTGCCGCCCATCGTCTGCTCCAGAGTTTGCGTCAGTGGTCTCCAAACTACGGCCCGCGGGCCAATTCCGGCCCGCGAAGAAATTTTGCCAATAATGAAAAAATAATATGTTACTACGAAATATTTGTTGATTTGGCAGAATATCCCGAAACAATCACATTACCTAAGATGTCCGGCCCTCGAACTGTTCTTTAACAGCTGAAGTGGCCCTCGGACAAAAAAGGTTGGAGACCCCCTGGTCTACACAAACCAACATAGTGAAATCTCCCTGATTTAGCAGTTTTTTTTATGCTGACGTGTCCGATATAAGTGTTTTTCCAACCGGGCCTCAAAGATCAACATGATTCAAATTGGTAGCAGTTCGCGGGCAGCAGTCTCTTAGCGTACTTGTAAACAGACCAGTTCGTCGTGTATTGTTGGCAGTTACTTTCCAATGAAAACCTGCCCTTGTGTTCGTTCGCTTTAAACATAAAATCTTCGTTTTTCATTTTTTCCCTTCATGGCGCGCAGGGGCAGCTTCGTCGATCCCAGGTCGAAAGCAAACTATTTTGTGTTGAGTACCGGCATGGCGGATAACGACGACAATTTTTTTTTTACACAAGCGTTCACTGGAGCCAGGTTACTTTCTTTATTACGAAGGTTTCCAGAAGGTTGCGGAGCTGGAGTCGGAGTTTTTTTTGTGTGGAATCTGATTCCTAACAACACCAGGAGTCGGATTCAGATTTTTTTGTCTGACACCAACACCATGTCCAATTGGATCACTTTTTATGTCACACTCCTAAGTTGAGAATTCCTGTTGAAATGGTACCATTTTTTTGAAACTTTTGTTGAAACAGATAATTTTTGCTGTGTGCCACGATTTCCACTGATTGCTAGTTGCTACAAAATTGTTTACAGCCAAACTTCATCCTCTTTATGTTAAGAAGTCGGATATTTTACCTCCGACTCCGCAACCCTGGTTTCCAGACTTAAAATGAAGCTATTTTTCTGTACTCTTGTAATGATCTCCGTTTCTCTTTTCGACTTGTGTGACTAGCAAAAGAAATAAAGCATTTTCTTTTTGCGTCAATCTTTTTCTCTGCCGAGCTGTTTACTTTCAAACGTTTTTGTTTCGGCACTTCGCAGCCATTGGTCCAGCGTTTCCAGCAAGCACGTGACGCCGTCGTCGCGGAACTGATCAGCCGCGTCGAGACGCTGAGTAAAGATTTGAAAAGCTCCGAACTGCTCTGCGACAACATGTCCGCGCAGCTGAGCGCTCTCGAGGACAAGTACAATATGCAGAACGACCGCATACGGCGGCACTTGCAGAAGCGCAGAGACATGCTGGTGCTGACACCGAGGGAAGCGAGGCTGCTGGTGTGGTTGGACGCAGCGCAGCTGCAAAGAACTGCGGCGGCCAATCACTTTATCAATTGACAAACACGTGACTTTCGCATCCAATCAGAATTCTGTTCCGGATACACGTGACTTCGAAAGATCCAATCGAAATGTTAATTCGTGTCAAAACACGTTTCGAAACGTCTTACAATGCGGATTGCTAATTTCAATTTTTTCTGGAGCTGCGTTTTTCAACCGTGTTGCATCGGTTGCCATGGTGATACGATTGTTTCCCGTCGCCGCGTGAAAACGGCGTTTGTCAACTGCATTCGAGGAAAGTCAATATTTCGGCTGGTGAAGACGTCCATTCTCCTGGGACCGAAAGCAGTTCTGTCGCAAAACGATCTTCATTTCGTTTGTTTCGCACCGTTGCAACCGTTTGAACAATGCCACCGATCCGCTTTTATGTTTTTCTGTGCGCGACGTCTGCGCATGCAAGAGTTTCGACAACAACATTTCCATTTTGCTGAACATCGCAAGAAGCCATCTTGTCCAGCTAGCTCTCCCCATCAGCAACGTTCTGTTCTGAGTTCCCACTCGTGCTGCTGTTCGCTTTGTCCTTGTGTTCGAATACGCTTTCCGTACTCCCAACACGTTCTCGAATATTCTTTGCGGTATGGGAGAATTTAAACCGATATCAATTCGCGTGATCCTTCATTGACCACAATAAGAATAACGTAAGTTGTTTGTTTTTGTTTGTCGCGCGCAGACAATCGCGTTCCAACGCACGGAATGAAACATCGTCGATGACGTTCGAATATGACACGCGTCACATGTTTCTCGCGCGGTTTCTGTCTTAAAATTTTCAAAGGTGAAACACTTCTAAGAATTCATGGCTCTAATAACGAGCTGCTCACGTTGAATATTGCTTTTGTTAAACAGACTGCAAAGAAATGCTTTATGTGTTCCTGAATCAAGTCACACTTGCAGAATGCAGAACAGCGCGACCTGTCTGTACATAATCTCTATCAGCGGTTGTCGTTTTGAGAAAGTTTGCTTTGTTTTTAGTGCCATTCCGCCTTATACCGTTGCATTTTTCGCTCTATACATACTCAGGTGTGTAGTGGGGCGGGAACGGCGTTCCCACACCTTTTTTACGTTTTGCTTTAAAAAATGGCTTTAAACCTGTTTTCAAAAGGCTATTTTTCGGATGCGTTCCCACACTTTTTTGCTACACTACATCCCTCAACATATTTGGTACTTTTCTTGCGATTTCGTGAAAGATACGAACACTTTGACCGCATTTATCACCACGTGAGCAAACTTGAATAGTTTAAAAAAAGTACTAAACAACAAACGTATTTATTGAGTAATAACTGAAACTAAGAACAAAACTTACAGGTTTCCTGCCAGGAAAATTTTTATCTTTCGAAAATTTCTGTAAAATGTTCTTTTTTGGCTTTTGCCATTCATATTATTAAGGAAAAATTGCTGCTCCAAACCTTTGTCACGAAACACAATTTGCGTTTGTGAGCGGCAGCCATTGGTACTGTAAATATATTTTAATCATATACTTCGTACGTTAACATATGATGCATTACATACAGTGCTATGGGAATGTGAGATTTTCTTTAAAAAAAACACCAGTGAGTCTTGGCCAAACATTTCCAACTCAACCGACGCAATGTTTTTTTTTTCTTTGTATTTGATCGGATCGAGTGCAAAACCAAGAACAAGCACACTCTGTTTGACTATTGTTGCAAGAAATGTTTATACGGAAGTTTGCAAGCTGAGACCTTGCCAAAAGTTTTCGCTGCTCATTTCGCCGACCTTCATTGACCAAACAATGGACTTTTTTACCTGGTCTAGAACGATTGATTTGTACTCAGCTTTGCTGATTAACTTGTGATACTCAATATCCGCCGTTAATACGAAAAATCAACCGTAACACATTTACCCACTTGGTACATCGTAACGTTGTGCAGCCCAACTGGTTTACTTTCTCTGATATGCCGCTGTGTACTCGCCAAAAGAAAAGTTCAGGAAAGCACGCCATGTTACCTCGTCCAAGAATTGTCCGGACCATAGGCGTGGCCAGGGGCTGCCTAAATTTCTAGCATATCATGTTGTTTTGTGCTTTGTGAGACGGTGACCCAAACAAAATACTGTCGCTTGAAGTCTACAGATTTGACCCCCGAGAAACTCTGGGCTGGCTACGCTACTGGTCCGGATTGACTTCCATGTCTATATTGAATTAATTTCCTCGTTCTCGGTGTTTCGCAAAATTAACTCACTTCAATTTTAAAAGAGATAACATCAACAAGACGAAGGTGCTCGCTGAAAAAGCGAATATTTTTG
>JGI24159J19872_10007503_pt1 | contig 14293 bp, 3 predicted proteins | sample Ectturendosymbi4_FD_19872 | JGI IMG/M metagenome (IMG submission 19872) | reverse complement strand
GTCATCAAACCTTGAAGCAAAATTGTATGGGTTCGCCACTGGGTGCCGCAAAATATAATTCTCTTCTGCAGGGTGCCGCAAGCCTAGACAGGTTGGGAACCTGTCTGTTTTTACCAGTTAACTTCTCTAAGTGCTACTAGCTACAGTATGTACAGTACAAAACATTTCCATGTTAATCTTCAAGCGATTGAGGAGACTTTTGATGCCTTGAGGAGACTCACAGTGCTTTGAGAGGCGCTTTGGGGTCAAATGCCTCGAAATGTATCCTTGTTTGATTCTGACTGCAAGGAGTCTCGGAATTAAGCCTTCCATTACACACCACCTAAAAACACTCGGACAGCGTAAAAGTTCCTAACGACGAGTTTATTTTTATCTGTGCTGTCTGCCGTGGCTCTACTACGTTATAAGCTTTTCGTACTCGGTTTTAACTCAGCTTCTCAATTGCGTATAAGAACTAGTATTACGTGCGAATTTTCTTTCTCCCTGAAAGTTTCTGTAAAGTATTTTATGATATACGTCATTTGCTTGAAAGATGCTGTTTTTGCATCAATTTCTTACAGGCTGCAACCTATTCGAACTTCACTCACTTATTTCAAAAATGCCATGTTTAGAAATTTTCCGATAGCGCAGTTTCAAAATAGCAATTGCTGTGCGACAATCAGTTGTGTGACGCAACAGGCAACTAAATGTGCGATAACAAAAGTTTGACAACGGTCCGTCTGATGAGGTTTATTTATCACATTTTGGATCAAATGAAATCATAATAGTAACAGTTTATTCACAGAAAACAATAGAAAATGAAATGCTTAGCATCAACTAAATGGATGGATCGATAAAGCGTTTTTTGTATTGTTAAACTGGCGATTTTAATGCAAAGATTACCATAGTAACAGTTTAAGGAAAATTGGATTTAATATGCAGCTGATTTACATACTATCTGTAAACTTATCAAGCGAATTCTACTGTGTAAACCAAATTACAGCCGCCTCACAACAGCCACATATCACGATTTAAGCTGGCAGCAGAGAACCGGAGGAGTTTATTTGTTTTGGGAACCAGTTTCTTCCGTCGGTGACTAAAGGGCTCTGAGATAAAAAAAAATAAAATGGCTCGAGCAATTTTGGGAAAAATCTTTATTTTCCAATGACTGTTCGGTGCCATAGGTTTGGCTTGCAAAGATTAAACCTACATTGTTAAATCGGGGTTTACACAGCTACAGCATACAAGAAAGTTCAAATTTCTCCAATAAATTGCTTCTACCAACTTTTAACATTTTTTGCGGTGTTTATTGATAGAAGTTTGCACAATCCTTTAGTTTCATTTGATAAATTTTTAAAGATTTTGACGAAATAATTTTTGCTTGAATGGCGATAAAAATTCTTTCACGATACTAACGAAAAGTGCTTTTTGTGAATGAAATTCTAACAACAGTACAAAAAAATTTCTCCAAGTAGAAAACTAAACTCTAAAAAGAAAACTTTTTAACAAACGTTTGTCAACGTTACCGCGTTGCCAATTTCTCGTTGTTGAAAGTAAGTCGACAAAAATAGCCAGTTAGACTGGTAAGCGCCGGAAAACATTAATGATAGAAAATGGTTAAAGTTAGAATATTTCAAACTTAGAAGCTGGACCCGGTTTATTCTGGCAGTAAATCTATACGACAACATTTCTCAAGAGCTGAAACCAAAAATGTTTCAAAGTCGTGTTTGATTTAAAAAAAACATTCTATTACACAGAAGATCAGCACAACCAAAGTGATATAGGCCGTTTCCGTGGGTCTCCAAACAGATTATGCTTCCTTAAAAATACCCGAACAGTTCTTTAACTGCATGCTTTCATAAAAGTCCGCTGGAACATTCCATCACAACCAAGTCAAAATGCTAAACGTCAAAACGTTTTTTTTTCTAGACAAAAATACCCGAAAGTTTTGAATGGTCATCATGTGGTTTGTGGACTTTAAGAGACCATGTCGCTGTAATGAGAGTTTTTTTATGCACGATATCTATACTCTACCCATACGAGTATGACGCTCATGAAGTTTTCTGAAGAGTGTAAGTTGATGCAAAGTAGCTTTGAACTTGGATAACTTTCATTAACCATAGCTTCTCCTCAACACATCAGGTATGGCTTTCATGTTCTTATGAATACAAAGGGACAGTATATAGTTGTCACATAGGTTATGACAACTTTTCAAGAAGCCATTTCAAGAAGTCATAGCGCATTTCCGTGTCATTTGTTTTAAGTTAAAATGCAATAAAACAGGTATTTATTTTGCGCACTAAACGTACATGGGGCAATTTCCAATTCTAATTCAAAAAATTAATATTGCTCTTAATGCATGTGTTGTTCGCCGAATGCAATGCTTCATTGCGCTTTGACCTAACATGACGTCAGAGCCGTGCAAACATTTGTTCGAAAAAACTTTTTAAACGAACGGCTTCAATCTACGCCGAAAGCGCTGGACATGGGGAAAGAAGTGGCTAGCCATCCGCGTTTCATCAGGTTAAGCAATGTTTGCGCAAAAAATATTATTTTTTAATCTGCATAATTAGAGACAAGCAGTTTGCAGGTGCAATCAGCTTCACGCATACTGTAGCCTCTTAGGTAAGGGGCTGAATGAAGTTGTTTGGCAGTCAAGCGTGACTTTGCGTCATGAAAAGCTGCTTACTGTCAAGTTTAAATATACCTTTACGGAAAACTAAAAAGCGAGGTGGTCTGTCTGATGTCGCTCGTTAGAAACAAGTTATAGAATAATAATCGAGAAAAGTTATCTGGTCTATCATCTGGATCAAGTTCATCCTGTACAAGCATTGGTCGAGCTCCTCGTTATTTGATGGTCTTTTTCCAGGTCTTTTAAATCCGCGAAGAAAACAGTGAAAAGCAGAATTGGTCTGAGAAACATTGGTTCGATCCCAAATTTGTGTACAACTAAGTGTTATTCCGTTTTTTATCTTTACATTTTCCTATAAACATGCTTCAGAATCCATAACACTAGATCTCAAAATGTTGTACAAAATACCCACAGTAAGTTTATTTTGTTTGTTAAAACTTCCTGTGGCATTTTTCTATTCACATCTTTTTCGCATAAAAAAAGCAAGGCCAGAGAAACATCAAATGATACATACCATGCTGTAAAATGCTTCACAAACACTACAGCAACTCAACTATTGTCATGGCACTGTAAACAAAGTTTTCAAACAAACGGTGACGCAGTTAATCGCAGACTCGCGGAGATTAGGTTTCTTTGTATGCAGATCATAGAGTTATTTTATGTGGTAAAGGTAAAGCTTTGTCTTTAGCATGGACTCGCAACAAGCTGCTTTGGTGGTAATGGCTGCAGCATCTTTGGTGTTGTCAGCAGTATTGTCGTTCCTAAACATCTCTGGATCAGGTGTGTGTTTACGTAGAACAGTGGTTCCCAAACTGCGGGTAAATTACCCCCTGGGTGTAATATGCAATTCTTCGGGGGGTAACGTGTAACCAAAACCACAATGTTGTTCTGTGTTATGAGCGATCATGGCAAAATATTGAGGGTAGTTGGACACAGTCGCTACCTTGATTTGGGTAACGGCTCAAACAAGTTTGAGAACCACTGACGTAGAACAATGCGATTGGGTGACATCTTTTGACCGTTTGGACAGTTCATGCACAAACAAATGCTGGATTATTTGCGTTTTTTCGACCAGAGGCCGCTACGCATAAGATTTTGTTATGCATTTTCCCGGTTGCTCGAGCGATTGGTTTCAGACAACAGCCAAGTGCAGCAGTGTAACTGTGCATAATAGTAGAAACTTTTCCTGACTTTCACGTTGGCAATCCTTGCCAGTGCGTATGGTAACACAGGAATATGAGGGAATGTGCTTTGCTTGCTTTAGCCCAGATGTTCCCCACCTGGGGTACATGTACCTCTAGGGCTACATTTGCCTATCCGAAGGGGTACATTTAAGGTGAACAATAGAAGAAAAATATATATTTACATGTCTTTTATTTCCAAAAATGTATACATATATCAGTAAATATGATTTTAAAAACCGTAATGGGCTTATTTTTAAATATATCTGTGATCAATCATAACAAAATATTTTGTCATAAGAAATTTTAGGGGTACATGTTCATCTGTCGAAATGCTGAAGGGGTGCATGCTTATCTTTCGAAATGCTGAAAGGGTACATGGTCAGAGAAAGGTTGGGAACCCCTGCTGTAGCCGCTATGCTCACGTGGAAGCAATTCCAAGTGTAAAATCCAACTGATAGTTCCCCCAACTGAGTTTCGGTAAGTCGCTTTGCGCTTTTCAAGGCCAGTGATTTTCCAGTCAAACGCCGACAGTGAATCATTTGTTCACAGTGCTATACCTTCCTGGGCTTGAGCAAATACAGTATTGTGTTTGCGATGGCTTGTGAAAATGTTGGTGCGACTTGCATGTACGGCACAGTCGACAACTGTTGATTCACCCTTGTGCGCGTCGTGCCCAGACGTCTGGCACTTTGTCCTGTGGACACGTGATGTGCTGACTGCTCTTTTGACCTAATATTGTAATTCTGTAAACACGCCAGGGAGTTGTAATGCTTTTGTACATGAGTATGCAAAACCTTATTTATGACTTGCTCGCAGCATTTTCAGCCTAAATGGTTTGTTTTGTTCCGCGTGTTGCTTCAAAAGCTCACCTTTGTAATTTCAACTTCATCAGACTATTGACTTAAGTGACTTATCCAAGAAAAAAGATGATATTAAGCCTCTATCATTTAAACTTCGCATTAATCACTTTTGGGATTCTCCCAGACAAATTTCCTTCTAAGAAAATTTTGCACTGAGAAATGTTTGCTTTAGTGAGAATGATTATTTTAAGGCTGAGTTAGCAAATTTCTGAATGAATTACAGACTTTGCGAATTACTAGAATAAGCATAATAAACGTTTCTTCGTCCTCTAACACTTTCAATTTCATTTAACCTTTACCACTTTTGCGTGTGGAGAAGGCCGTATCGATGCCATTACATCTTTATAAACATTCTTAAGTCAGTGCAAACTTTAATTTTTATGAGCCTTTTCAAGTTTTTAACAGCTCAATTCTCTCATGCCCATTATTGTATTGTATTCATTCTGCGCACTCATCAAAACCGTTTACTTCGGTGTATTTTGAAATGTGTGCATTGTTTTCCCTTAGTTTTTAATTTGTGAATTGCATGGCAGCAACCCCAATGTTGCAACTCGCGTGGCCCACTAAATTTTTTTGCATCGCACCTTATTATCAAAGCGTTATGAGTAGGAACCAAAATACGTTACTTTTGTTAAGGAAAATAACCCAATGAACTTCGTAATGCATTCAACACTAGATCAAGTAGTCTCGCGAAATTTTGCCGCTGTTCAGATCTCCATGGTGTTACCAATTCATGGTTTGAAATAAAACTGATCGCAAAATTATACAAACCACGTTAAAAGGCAAGTGAACCGAAGATGAGAAGATTATCAAAAATGACCTAGTCTATATTACAAGTGTTACTTCATTTCCATAAGTACCTGCGGATGACGCCGTTTCGCGGCCAACGTTAGAGGACATGGGTCAAGCGCAATTTCTTACCTCACACGTCTGTAGTATTCACTCATATTAACAACACCTTTCAGAACAACATCGCGAAGGGCACGGATTTTGTTTGCTGACTGCCATTAATCAGGCAATAAAAGTTTTGACAAACTTGAAATTATTATCACGATGCAAACGTCGCAACAGTTGTTCTTGACCATTACATTTGTTTTTCTTTTCAAGGCCTTCCTCCCTGTGTGGGTTAATGCCCAGACCGTGAGCTTTTATTCCACAGAGGAAAAATTTTATTCGTCGTCCTTGATTGCAACTTGAATGTTTTGGTAAACATGCACGTTGTCGTTGAAATTCTTTCCAACCACTACTTGGAAAATAATCTTTACGTTTATTTCACTACAATAATCGTTGCTTCGCCCTCGTTAGCAGCACTTCTTTCAAACCTTGTTTTCTTGTAGTATTTTACCGATGTTGATTTTGCACTGTCCTTCAGGATTGTTCAATAACACCATCGCCAATCTGTCGGAAAAATACTACGATCAAGTAACTCCTGAGCCGATCGCATTCGGCATTGCGTGGGGATTTATTTACACCTGGAATTTCGTGGGAAGTGTTTATCTGCTAGTGTCCCTGACGCTGCCAGAGGAAGACAGCCCTGTGAACATTAAACCAACCCTTGCACCCAAGGTAAGACCTGATAGAATGCTTCTGCAGACCATAGCAGCTTAGGTCTGAACATTAGAGGAAAAAGCTGAATAGTTGGTTGACTTAGTTTATTCAGTTGAACTGTCATAGTCATACCATACACTGTGGATCTGAAAATTCGTGTGTATTTAATTTGAAAACTCTTGTTATTTTTTTATCGTTGTAGACTTGCTCACAAACAAGATTCTTTGCAATGCACTGATCAGGCAAAGTCAAGTGGTGTTACGAAATTTTTCCTCATACCAGAACTTTCATCGTAGTTGTATATCCACAGAATAAAATCAAAAATATTACTAGAATCAGCACGAACCACGATTTGAAACAGGAAATGCTAAAAGAAAAGATTTGAAAAAAGACGTAATCTACAATACAGGTGCTTTCCCATTCTTTTGCGTGCCTGAGGAGCACGTAGTTTAATGGATTACAGACATTAGTGAAGAGCAGTATCTGCTTTCACACAGCATCCGAACTGGTTGCTGTGGCCACCGCTGCTGCTTCAGTTGCAGGCGGGGATTATATTTTATTTTTTAAATTTCCCATCTGAGCTTAATGTATTGCTAGAGGCTAACTGAAAATTGCAGTATCCCGAAAAAAGTACTCCACAAAACAAAACGAATTGAGGAAATTGAAAGTTCCTTTCAATCTGAGAGTATTCATACCAGTGAAGTGAGCAAAGTTCTTTTTTTGTTTTGTAAATTTGCTGGTTTAATCAGAGTTTTGACGACACCACTTTTTGTTACGGCAGGAATTCTTATTCGGGACCTTTGTTGCGTGGCTTGGCACTATCGGATGGTTTTTCGCTTACGATGAGGAGAACCTTGAACTGTCGTTGACCTTGCTTCTTCTGTCAGCTCTCAGTCTTTATTTTTCTCTAGGCATCTCCTACAAGGTGGTCTACGACAACGAGGCAAATTTGAAAAAGCGAAACAAAGGTTGTATGATTTTTGCTGAATAAAATGCGTTCTTAATCGTGCGAATTTTCCGTAAACTTTATTACTTTTCTTTCCACACGAATGATAAAAGTCGTGGAGTCTGAAGCTACGTTGGCAATGTGTATTATTAATGGGATAAAGCAAGAAAGATTTTCAGGTTAGAGGACACGTTAGAAATCTGGGCATCATCCGCAAATCGCTGTTGAAAGCAATGGATATCGGTCGAGCATTAATAGATTTAGATTCAGGTTAACCGCTTTCATCTATCTGTTTTTTAATCGATTAGCTTTCATCTCAGAGGCATTGCAAATTTTTGTCATACTCCGGAAAAAATAAGAAAGTAATAAGAATGTCAGAATAAAACAACATTAAGTTTTCTTGTGACTAATATGAAAAATACGATGAGTTTACAAGCTACAAATGTCAACAAGGAACATTGAAAGATCCTAAATTAACAGAAATATGATGAAAAAGAAACTACATTACTAACTAGAAAAAGTTAGCATAAAACAGTTTTGGGGGGACATTTTCCACAAAGTTTTAACAACAAGTAAACTAAACTATAATTATTCTAAAATAAAAACTACTACTGGCTACTTTCCAAGCAGTGGTTAAAATCGAACATCTCATTTTGCAAAAGCGGAATGTGTTCCTTTTGAAAACAAGCTTTACTGAAGAAACGCAATAAAATACTTGTATTTCACTTTTTGTTTAAGTTTGAAGGAAGTTATAAAAAAAACGCTCTATTTTTTAAAACCTCTATTTGTTCAGTAAACGCGAAATTTTATTATCTACCTACGAATGTTAAGAATGCCTGGTGCAAAAGATTTAAATGTTTGGGAAGCCCCTCAAGCAACCCTGACTGTTAAACACGCGAGAAGAAGAGTAACGTAAAGAGAGAGACAAATGTGTTCATAACAATCAGAGCAGAGATCCCAAATGTGTCCTATTTTAACGAGATGGATTTTCCATTTAAAACTGTACTCACGTTACTTTTTTGACTTATGCCTTGGGGAAGCTGTTTTAATATTTGAATAAAGGAATGACATCTAAGGCCACTTCTGAGTAGCAGTTGATGCTTATGACTTGTCCTTCAACAATAAGTGCGTGGAGATCTAGAAAAGCCTTAATTCCTTTAGAATATTTGTGGTTGGAAGGAAGCTGCTGTCCCTCTACAACTGAAGGCGACCCATAGTACAATTATAAATTATCTAAAATGTCAAGTGTTGGCAGATTTTTCAATTCCGGCACATTGTGCTTCATAAACTATGTCACTTTAATGAACGTTTAAGAAGTACAAGTTTCAAAATTTCAAAAACCGTGAAGTCTTTCTCTTCTTCCTAGTGCCCCCATCCCCTGCAACCCTCCCCAGAGCGGGTATGAAAATGAATAAAAGAGGGTACATGAATGAAGTTACAAAATTAACCAAGCGTTAGAAAAATCTGCAGGGTCAAGAGAAACGGCTGCAGACTTGTTAAGATGATTATTAGAAAGATTTCAGATGCCTTGTGACACAACTGTATCAATTTATTTTCGCCAAAACATAATCGAAAATCTGTATGTTTTAATTGAGTTCACTGAAAAAAAATTACCGAAAAAATTAAAAAACCTGCATTTTAATTTAAGGCAGTGGTTTTCAACCTTTTCCATGCGGCGACCTATTTTGCAACCCAATTTAACCTAACAACCCCCTTCTGAAAATTTCCAGTCAGGCATACATGATGCGGTTGTGTTTGCACAACAGAATATCACAATGACTAAAAAGTAAAGTACGATATCACTATGTTGAACAAAGACTCATTTATTAAATTCATGCACATGGCAGCATCAACGAGAGAGACCCGTGCCGTACACAAATCACTCCACAGCACAACTCATCGAAAACGAGAATAACTGCCAAGTTAGCTATCGCATTCACATATCTAATTTACAACCACAGCACTTTCTTACGTCACAAAGTTATTCGTGCATTGCCAAACGCAACAGTACTGCAATGTTCATAATCACACTCAAAAATTGTAATGGTCATAATCATACTTAGAACAATTTGTAATGAAGCAGTAGGCTATCATTTTTGCCAGGTGTCACTGTTAGGTGATCCTATTATTTTGGCTACGACAAAAAGTGTTTCCATACACGAAATATATAAATCTAGAAGTAATTATGAATATTTTTATCAGAAGCTCTTGCGACCCCAGAAAAAAGGCAAACGACCCCCACGGGGTTCGCGACCCCCAGGTTGAAAACCAGTGATTTAAGGTGATGTAAGGTGTTACCAATAGAAACATGGGTCAAATGACTCAGCCTGCTTGTTCCTTTTGAGTTTCAAAGACATCCATTCACTGTACCATTCAAATTTTGTGGTGGAAAAATCGCACTTGATGAAACCTTTTCATTTTATGTGCAGTTATGCTCTGGTTAGTGCGAATCCTTATTCAAAACGGCTTGGCACTTTTCGCCACATGGCTGACTGTGGCAAGTACTATCACTTTGGCTGACGTGATTATCTACAAAGACAGTCCCGGACTGAACAAAGCTATGTTTAGAGGTGAGTTCATCACAAACCCGTACCATTGTTTTTGTGCCTACCTTGAGAGGACGGATTGATGATGCAAAATTTCAATGCTTTAAGGTTTGCGGTCTACGACATTATTGTACAAATCGACAACTTCACATCACGCCTATTTTCCTTATAACTAACAACGTGTTTTAAGGCGATAATGGCAACGCACGTTAGCAGCCAACAAGTTGTTGCTGAATCATTTTTTGTTGCAATACAGCATGCTTTGTGATGAACACAAGCTTCATCGCATTGTGCAAACATTGCAAGGAGCGAGTTGTCACGCTGGTCAGATCGTACGATGGGTGCATGTGCCTTTTGGATCCGAATCTTCCATTACTGATTTAGCAAGAAAGTAGTTTGCTATTGCAAAGAAAGGCCTTTTGCCTGCAAATTATCATATTTAGCCAAAAAGTGATGTGTTAAATGAAAAAAACAAAGTCAGTAAAGGAAAAATCTATGAATTGAAATATTTTCAAAATGGCGTTGCATTAGCACTAAGCACTTTATAGGCAACGTTAGGTGATGTTGGAGAAGGCAGCACTTGTATCAACATTACGACGGACTTGTTTTTTGTAAAATGTGTCTTTGAGTTCACAAAAAATGAAAGAGTATCATCTCTTTCTGTACGTCTTCAATAACGTTTGACATTCGCAGGAGTTTTGTCGATGGTCGAGGGCTCAACCATTTCTTTGGCCATTTTAATATCAGCCACTGTGCTGTGGTTCATCCTGGAGAACTTCGCTGTGGAGAAGTATTGTCGATACACGTACACTGTATACCCGGTGCTAATCCTAGCTCTGAGCGCGCTTGTCGCCAGACTTCAGCATCTCCCCGACGCACAGCAAAATTTCATTCTTGCATGCATTGGATTGAGTGTGGCTGCAGCTGCTTTCCTCGCCCGCATCGGCCTTTCCATATACAAATGCGTGGACCCCCTCGATCCATACGAAGAAAAGCTTATTCCCCCCTCTTAAAAGCATTTACGCCAAGTGCATATCTCCGCACTGATGTACAGTATTACTATATTTGCTCTTATTCTTGTAATCATTAAATCAAGGATGTGAGTGAATGTGTAAAACAAATTTTCCGGTTAATTTGATTGATTATAGTTTTTCCAGCTTTGCTTGCATAGCTGAGCCTATGCGCAATCATTTTGTTAACTTTTCACAAAAATCTTTGCCCATCATAGAATAGGAAGTTCTGTTCATTTCATTTTGTGATGTGTGCAGTCTAGCGCGGAAATTGTTTACGGTTTCTTCTTTACTTAATGAAATGAAATAAACCTGTGGATTTCAGTCGGTACCTTTTGATACTCGGAAGCATTTGTAGAGATCTGGTGAAATTGCACTCGAAATGGTAGAAAAACTTTAGAAAATTATGCAGGGTTACAAAGCACGGCTGCAGACTTGATTAGATGATTAGTAGAAAGATTTAAAAGGCATTTCAACGCAATTGTTTCATGATAGTTGAAACCAGTGGTGGAGTCTCAAGACTGGCCTAACTACCTGCTTTGGTGACTGTCGATACAACTCATAAAGGATGCAGGCATCGGTCTTAAAACCCCTTTAATCGAGATTTGAAATGCTATTTTATGTATACCATTTGGTGGATCGTCATTTTGGTGATTTTTGGTAGAAAGCGCCATTTTGATGGAAACACAGCACGGTTATAATATTTTCTTAAAAAGTAATTATTTAAATGTAAACATCGATTAGTGCAATTAACTCACTGATACACTGATCCTCGGGTAAGAAAAAAACTTCGATGAAAATTCAACCAAGTCGAGATCGATGACCGTTTCATAAATTATGCACGAAAAGTTCGAAAGATGCCAGTTTTAATCTGGCCACCTGTCTACATGCACAAAAACAAATTTTCCATGCTGAATCTTGTTTGCATGAACTCACAAAAATCGTTCATGCAAGTTTTGAAGCTATAGAAGTGAAGGCAGGCATCAGTTTCTAACCAAAAAAATATCCGGTCTTGGATTCTTTGACAACATCTCGGTCTAGACCAGGTGTTCCCAACCTGGGGCACATGTACCCCTGGGGGTACATTTGCCAATCTGAAGGGGTACATTTAAGGGAAAAATTAATTTGTTTCCAAATATTCTAACATTTAAAAGTTCTATTAATACTTAAGTGGATTTTGATATTTTGCTCAGCTTGTTTGTCATAAGAAATTTTAGGGGTACATGCTCGTCTGTCGAAATGCTGAAGGGGTACATGGTAAGAAAAAGGTTGGGAACCTCTGGTCTAGACTCTAGATCAGTGGTCTTCAACCTTTTTTGTTCAATCGTCCTCCTACAGGAACTTTGCTTCAAATTCGCCCGAAACTTATTATTGTAGTGTTGGCAAAAATATTATTTAAATTTGAAAATATTTCAACGCTAACGAAATATAGGGCCAGTTTAGTTAGCACAAAAAACAAACAAACAAAACGAATGCAATTGCATTTGTAGAAACAATATTATTCATTTCCAAAAACAGTTGGTTCCAACCAAGGCCGTGGAGCAGAATTGTGGAGTCGGAGCCTGATATTTGAGTTCCCATTCAACAGACAGATTTTGTATTGCAAACCAAATGTACAAATAATGCAATAAGTTTCAGTTTTTATTGGACCAAATCGTTCTGGAGCCAGAGCAAATATCTTTGGATGCCTGGAGCTGGAAACGGAGCCCAACATGGGCGCAATTAGGTGTGAGACACGGGGGACACGTCCCCTCACTATTTCAGACAGTGAGGACATAATATTCCACGTCCCCCAGATCTTTCTCTTCAGGTTTCGTAATATATTGGTTTCACACCAAGCTATCCCCCTCACATTTTACAACAAAATTGCGCTCATGGAGAACGAAATTTGAGTTTCGGCTCCACAGTCCTGGATCCAACTACTGCGAACCTTGCCCCTGGCTTTTATCTGTAAGTTTTTATAGGAGGTTGCAAATTGGTCAGCTTCAGTCGTATGGCGTTTCCACCAGTCTTGTTCATGTCAAGACGATTGTGTTTTTTTTCCATGCGCAGTACTTGGTTGAAACTTGCTCAGCAACATATGTCGTGGGAAACCTTTGCTTAACTTTTCCCAAAACTTCCGGAAAACGCTCACTGCACTTGATCGAAACGCTTGACCATACGTGATAATAAAATATGGCACAGGCTTCATCATCGCTTTGGTAGTCGATGAAAAGTTCGTGGATTTGGAATCGCATTCGCTTATGTTAGTTAGCTGGCAAAACACTCTACCCACTCGCTTTCTACACAATCCAACTTTTGGCGTTATTTCCACAACAGAAAGACTTTTTAGCAAACCTCAAACTACAGGTGGCGGAAACGATTTTTTTGGTACTTTTAGTTTAGCCAAAATGAGGGTGTTTGGACTTACTTGCTAGTATAAGCAGGGATGTAGTGCTAACAAAAAGCTGTGGGAACCCATCCAAAAAATAACCATTTTGAAACAGATTCAAACTCATTTTCAAGCAAAACGTGAAAAGGGCGTTGGAACGTCGTTCCCACGCGTTCCCACGCGTTCCCGCCCCACTACACCCCTGAGTATAAGTTATCCTTTTCCTGGCCTACTGTACTGACATACTGTGTAATTAGTCAGATGAACACAGTAGCTTGCAGCAATGTCAACAAAGACACTAAAACACTCAAACTGCCTGAAAAAACATGATTAGCACGTTTTACAATTACGGCTATTTGTAATTATTTTTGATAGCCATTAAGTGCTACACATATCGTCTTATAAGTCATTTTTCACGTATTTTTAATAGAAAACACTTTGTTCCACTATTTTTTTCAAGTTACGAACCAAAGTTTATACAACACATTACAACGGACTATGACTGTTTTGCCTACGAAACCTTTTGGCAATGCTCTACCGCAAACTATGTAAAGTCTTGTTTCAAAGCAGTTTTGTAATAACACATACTGTTAGGGGGATTTGTGTCAGTTCACGGGGAGAAATAAGTAGACTAAGCTTAATCACAACATTTTATTAGTATTCTTAATCGCAGCGAATGTCGATGTGATGATTCAGTGGTAGCAATGTTATGATTGTTGGACCATTTTTGGTTTCTTGAAAGAAGTTGATGTTTTTTGTCTAAAAGAAATGGAGTTCGGTCGATTGGTATTTTTCGATTGCTANATCAGTGTTGGTTGCTTTCAATCAACATAAATATTATAAAACGAATCAATGCATACTACTGTATGTATATGAATTTAACCAATATAAGTATCATAAACCAAACTAATCCATACTACTGTATACGAGAAAAGACCAAACTTCCGCGCGTGTCCACATGCCCAGAGACTTGCAATTGTTATTGCTTGATGTCGCGTTTTGACGCTGCACATGCAACGACTAGGTCAGCTACATCCAACCCGCGGTCCGCATGCGGCCCAGTCGAAGGTTTTGTGCGGACCATCAGGTTTTCGACATAGTAAAGGTATCCTCCATACTACAATCTGTCCTTATTTTGATAATCTTGAATTTCACGATTTTGATGCAAGTGGTCCTCAGAGCCACTTTATCGTGTCTGTTACCATTACAGTTAGGAT
>JGI24159J19872_10007500_pt1 | contig 14294 bp, 13 predicted proteins | sample Ectturendosymbi4_FD_19872 | JGI IMG/M metagenome (IMG submission 19872) | reverse complement strand
ATCAAAAGACTCAGATTGTAGCCTAGTTTCCAGTAAAAACTTCAGAGAAATACTACCACCTAACAGTTGGCGCCCAGGGCCAGGCAAAGCGGGCCAAGGTGGCCTAAAAGTCCTCCACTTATGACGTCACTCACAAAAAAACCACACCCCCCAACCACACCTCCAAAAATTTTTTTTCGAATGCAATCTACTAGACTGGTCGATCCATTTGAGCCGTTGAACAGCTCTCTAGCGCAATTGGCGGAGGAGCTAGGGCGTTGGTAAGGCAAATGAAAACTGCTGTTTTTTTTTGCGAAAATCGCTGAATCCTAGCGGAAGCCAAGGAGTTAAAGACACTGCCTTAGACACACTGATTATCCTAAACTCAGATTTATGAACGTCTTTGGTGGATGTGCTAGCAGAACTTTGTCTAGAACGTTAGGGCAGTTGCTATGCCATATCATCAAATGGAACACTCCTTTGGCCAGTAGAGGCCTAAGTTGAGAAACTTACCCGATAGCTTCCTGATCAGTTTCAACAGATTTTGTACAATCTTTCACATAAAAATTAGGTTTCACTGTTTCTACTGCCACCTCATCAAATTCATCAGTGTTATCTTCAGCTACCTGAATCAGTCAAAAGCTTGCACAATTAGGCAAGGATGTAGCGTTGAATACATCACCTACATACAAAAATCTATCAGGCTTTGTGACATGTTCATGAGGCTTTGTGACATGTTCAAGCTGTTCATGAATTTGGGTCTTTGCAACAATTCATTCTTTGAAGATTTGCTGTGAAATCATGCTGCACAATCAAATACTACTCACAACTTATTGGGCTTCTGTGAGTGAAACACAGGATGGTAGCACAAATACCATTTGGCGTTTGTTTGGTTCTTACCTCGTCCACCTTGCATGCATAACCTTTTGACAAATACTCCATAATACCCCCAGAATACTTGTCTTTCAAAACTGGATCCTTTTCCAGTCTTCGCTTCAATAGGATAAACACATTACTGCTTGTTGGTGATTGTCTAGGAATTGTGGACCACCAGGTTTCCAAAGCAGTCCAAGCTGGTAATGTCCATCCACAAACCTCTTAGAAGTTTTCATCAGATGCAAAGTCTAGCGGTCTTCTCTTGACATAATATTGATAGAATTGGTAGCACATTGCACTTTATCTAATTTCCACAAACACTCAACTTGCCTTTCAAGAAGTAGGTCCGTAGCATGAACATGATGAGTGGAAAGGTTCAAACCGGTGTGTTCCCAAGCAATGACCAACCAAGAATTGTCCTAAAAGCATATGGCTTTCCTTGCTGAGATGTTCTTTATTTGTCCAAAATGCTTCAGGAATGTCAGTGCCGGTCAATAACAGCACATCGCCCCCTAGCACTGGACAGCAACAACCAGTGTTCCCTCCAAGATTTTTGTAAGTCGGCTGGTGTCCGAAAAGTCTGGTCAAGATCAAAAGAAACTTGGGCACCCTTTGTAAATTTTCCTGAAATGCATCCATATTTACTGAAAAACTTTTCATCAACCATTTCGATGAATGACCCAAAAAAATAAAAATGGTCTTTTTTTTCCAACATGTACACACGCAACATTTTCTGATAAGCAAACGAAAAGAACGGTCATCACAAAGGCAATAAATGAAATCAGCTGCGTGCAAATTTCTTAGCTAAATGTCAACCTTTCTCTCAGACAGTGGTTGCCCTCATACAGCCCTGAATGACTGTTCTTGTCTTTGTTGTGCGTTGCTTACTATCGCACTGAACCAGTTGTTTTCAACTTTTTTTACCATGATGCATTACAGCAACCCACTCTAACACAACAACCCCCATCTAAAACTTGAATAAAGCAAATGTAATACAGCTCTGTACATAAAATATCTACTGATGGCCTTCTGAAAATGGTTCACGAACCCCAGGTTGAAAATTACTGCACTAAACCAACAATACAATTGAATCAGGCTAATGATACTGCACAATTTCTTTACTTAAATTTGGCCAAAACGTAGCAACTCTGAAATCGAAACCAGAAATTTTGGTCTGGCCAATTCAGTCTGAGCCATTTCGATCCCAGGACTTTTCGGTCTTGGTCGTTTTGGTCTCGAGACATATTGGTCAGACTATGAAATCTTGCAGAAATCTTACATGCTAGCGTTTTATTGCAAATGTACTTGAATCAACGAAAAGTTTTATGTAAAAAAATGCAAATGTGATCCAAGATCCAACAGTTAATCAGCATCAACACGTGATTTTCATGTTAAATTTACTGCAAACATACTTAAATCACTATGGTATAACACCGACTAACGTTAAATTTCACTTGTCAGACTGTTTTGTCACTTTGCTGCAACATCAAAGGGAGTTTGTATAACACCAGCTAGCGTGACATTTCGCCTGCCTATATACGCTTTTATTTTGAATAAACAAATATTATTATTGTTTTATATACATAAATGTCATGACCGAAATGTTTCCAGACTGAAAAGTAACGTACCCTTCTGAAATATTGACAAATTATATGCCAAATTTGGAACCCTGTCAGGTGCCTGTACCATTCTGGGTCAGAATGGATCTGACAATAATGATGGTTATGGGGTCATTCCACTTTTACCTAAGCAAATCCACCAACTGCACCATGGGCCCATAATCGGCTGCAATGCCCGTCACTGAAATGATTAAAGTAAGTTAATTTCAAACAAAAAAGATTTGGCACAAATCACTATGGCAATAGGGTGGTCCTTATTTGGAAAGTTTGGAAAACTGTACTGGGACTGGGTTGAATTTTTCGTTTTCGGTGCAGTGATGTTTGTGATGAGCAGTGATGTTTCATGGGTCATTCCATACCAACTCAACCAGTGCAATGTGCACCATCTCAGATTTTGCTCAAAATTGCACCAAATGTGCCCCTGTGGGAGCCCCTGTGGGAGCAATGAAAAATCCCAAGTTTCAGATCAAAATTCAAAGCGGTGTAGATTTTATGGCCTTTTAAACTGCAAGGGTCACAACCCATTTTGCCCTCATGGATCACCGAGTTCATTTTGAAAGGTTTTTGGATGTCCATAACTTTATTTTTGTACAAGACATAGGTCTGCAAATTGGTACTCTAGATAGTTCTGGCTCGCTCATTCTGAATCTGCTGTCAGAATTGAGCTAGGAAGTGTGGATCAAAAGTTATAGGCATCTCAAAACTGAATTTTTGTCAGGCAGTGTATATATTTGTTACATTTTGACCACCTGGTGTCAGGCCCCCTCTTGGTCAAGATCTAAAAATTCACTTGATTTACGACATTTAGGAAATATTCATTGAGAACAAGTAAAAGATCTTGATACAAATAACAAATAATGGTTTTAGAAGGTATTTAAAATGATAACAGCTCAAAAAATAACCCTTAGACCCCTTGTTCAAGGGGTAAATAACTGCGTAGATGGGACAATCGCACTGAATAATTTCTCTGGTCAGCTCTGGTACCTCTCTGAGGGATTAGTGGCATTGGCTTTTTTTGACCAAGAAGTGCAGATGACATGAAGCGACGAATGGTTGCAGGACTTGACAAAGATCTTGGTGAAGATCTTCCCAAATGTGCCCTAAAGAAAGACCTTTTAAACTTGGCTGATCTTATAACAAAAAACACCCGTCGCTTCTTCCTAAAAATGAAAATGGATCAAAAGTTTCTAACAGAGGAACCTGGCTCATGGAATGATCAACCAGGCTGTGTGGTGGCCGAAAGTTGGTACAAGGAATCCAAGCCACAAATGACGCTGCAGAGCGTGGGGTAGCACTTATACATGAATACAACTGGCTTGTAACGGATGATGAAGATAAGCTGAAGTTCCTCATGTAGATTGTTGCAGAGCATAGGTGTGCCTTTCGTGCCAGTAAAAAGAGTACGTTACTCACTGGGCAACATGGAGTGGGGTGACACCCATGATACCCCTGCCTCTGAGCAGCTAATACTCTGCAAAGAGGGGAACCAGATATCAACAAAAGTGCCTATTTATAAGAATCTTTGTTGCTCATGAACACAACCACCTCAGTTTCCATGGTATTTTTTACTGTTAAATTTTTGCTATGCATTTAACCCTTTAACGACCACACAAGCCAATAAACTGGGTCGCAATGTTTTGGCCATGAATCGTCAGCCGCTAGAGCTAGAGAGCTGTTCAAACCCTCTACGGATTCAGCAAGTTTTCTAGTTGAAATCAAAAAAAAAAATTTTTTCAGTTTGGTGTTCTCTGGGAGAGCTGCCACAAGTGGGAGTGTTTTTGATTTTTTGTGGCCACCTTTTGGCCGGCCCTGGTTGTTTTATCCATAATTTTGGCTACAGATATGCTAGAAAGCCATTCAAGGGCTCTAAAAACGCGGATTTTGGCCTAGTTTCTGAAAAAAACTTGGGCCAAAAGAATGGGTCAATGGGTTGGGGCCCAGGGCCAGGTAAAGTGGCCAAAAAAATGCAAAAACACCCCCACTCTTGACGTTTCCCTAGCAAACGCCGAACTGAAAATTTGTTTAGATGTCAACTGAAAGTCTTGCTGCATCCGTAGAGGGTTTGAACAGCTCTCTAGCTCTAACGGCTAGCGATTTATGGCCAAAAAGGTACTGGCCAGTGTATTCGCTGGCGCGGCTGATAAAGGGTTAACAGTGTGTTGGTTAGCTATGAAATAGCCTAAGAAACAAACATTCTTAACCCACTAGCTATGCCACAAGACTGAAAACAGCTATTACGTAATTAATGGCCAATGCCCAGTCGCCCACACGTATACTTAAAATAATACTTAACATCTGCATGCAAAGTTGTAAAACATTCCAAAAATAAATTGAAAGTGTTTGTAAGATTTAGACAGTGATCCCAACTGCCAACAAGCTTTCGTTGTTTCGTTACTTAACGCAAAAATTTTCAGTTGACTTAAGAGTTTCAGTGCTCATGCGTGGCATAGAATCTAAAAAGTTAGAAAAAAAGCTTTGTTACAAATCATTTAATTCCAGGTTACTTCAAAATGCTATGACATTGTATGAAAAAAACTCGCCTCTACACGTGATATCTCTTGATAAACTTTGATAAATGTTGTGAAGTCAACGTGTTTTTGAACATTGCGCCACGTTCAGCCAGCCACGTTGCTGTTCCTGTATAATTTTAATTGATGCAACAGAGGTAATGGTCAAACATTAAATATTCAGTAACTTTTTTGTGGTAGCGTTGATCAATGCTAAAGAATATCGACATTCAAACAGACCTTCCCTAAAGACTTCTAACATAGTTGATTGGCTGTATGCATAACCTAGATCAGGGGTGTCAAACTCGTTTCAGTTCAGGGGCCACTTCAGGCAAGTTTAATCTCAAGCGGGCCGGACCAATGTAATCACTGTATAACCACCTGGTTATAAGCATTGACAACTTCCTACTAACTTTAATGCAAAAAGTTCAAGCTTATCTGAAGATGATTATTAGCACATAAAGTTTTCAATTTCCTCACACAAATTAAAAAATGCTTTATTACTAAGAAGACTGTCAAACTGACAGTGATTAAGACCTCTGGTTCAGATGAAATTAACTGTCCAGACAACCACTTTCATTACATGATCCATTTTTGACGACTTGCAACACAATGCCTCTTGGTGCAAAGTACAGTGAAATGTCCAAAATTCACGTCCTCTTACAACCTGTACTTTTTCTCTAAATTTTTTTGCAACACCTGCTTTTTCCCCGATCATTTATGGTGTGCCACCTGCAGTAATACTGATAGCACGGGACCAGTCTACTCCGACCCTGTTCAGTACTCCAACGAGAGCATTGAAAATACCATTGGCTGTTGTGGTATCTGTCGTAGGCACCAACCCCAGGAATTCCACAGAGACAGACAAAGTCTCATCAACGCCACGAATAAATATGGCTAGTTGTGCAACGTCTGAAATGTCCGTGCTTTCATCAAGCGCAACTGAAAACGTAACAAACGACTTGACTTTGTTCTTCAGTTTGCTGTCTAAATTCGCAAAAATATCCGAAATTCTCTCTGCTACAGCGTTTCTCGTCAGGCTAATATTAGCAAAAACTTGTAGCTTCTCAGAACACACGATTTCTGCAGCCTTTAGGATGCACGTCTTCAAGAACTCACCCTCAGAGCATTGCTTTGATGCTAACGCTATATCATCAGCAGTAAGGTAGCTAGTCTTCACAGCTGCTGCACTCATATCTCGGCTACTGGTAAAAACGGATTGCTGTTTTTTCAAACCTATCAATTCCTTTACCTTCTCTCTCCTCGGTTGCCCTTGCAAGCCACGGTGTCTTTCGGCATGATGCTCAAAGATCGGCGTAATATGTTCAAAACATTTTGAAAAAACAGAACAATCAAGAAATTAGGCATTTTCATAAAACGTCTATAAAAGTAATGACAACAGTCAACAGGTTTTGTCATTTTGTGATCAATAAAAACAACAAAATGTGTCCAAAACGTCTTTTTCAACTTCGACAAGGTTAACTTCAGGTGTCAACTGTCAGGCAAGCTACAGTTTGTTTTTCTTGTGGTGTAGGGGCACAACCAATTAATGAACATGATCTTGTTTACACTCTCTCCAACAAGACAACCGTCACCTACATCAAGCCACAATGCACTTGCAAATCATCCACATTGGATGAGTTATTATGTCCAGTCCACTGCTTGAAGGGTTTATTTGAAAAGGCAACAGCACCGCCACAGATGGAAAACAATACCCACATAAAGAAAAGCCCTCTGCACAACTGTTTTAGACGTATTTTCCCACTGAAAAATTCTAGGCATATTTATCTTAACTGCACACATTGGTTCTACCCGATACGTTAAAATCGATTGACAAAAATCTCTTCTCCCAGCCTTTCGACTATTTACACTGACTTGATCGACAAATAGTCTTATTAGCCTAATTTTGCAAACAATCACTAGCTTCGTTAGGAATTTAACTGCATGTGCAAGTTAACCGTTATTCAAAATAAGTGCGTTGTAGTTAAATCTTGCCAGGCTGAGATAGTAAATATAATTATCAATGATCATTGCTTCTTACCGCCTCTTGCAAGCTTGTTTATTACTTTCATAATTGATACATCACAAAAGATCGTGATATTTTACCGTCAAACTTTGTGGCCTCAGTCATTCACCAGCCTCGTGATGAGATATGAGCTGAACCTGGAGCTTGATAAGAGTCGTGATAAGCCGGACAAAAAACAAGTTATACTGTCTGTCAAAGGTGCATTACACTCAAAATACAAGTAGAAGTTAGGAAAAAGGCCTCTATGAATGACTTAGCTTAATTTTGCCACACAATTTACCTTAGGTCAAATTTCACAAAATCTGTTCATTCTTTCAAAGTTCAGATATTGCAAAACATGTCTGAGGTGCCATTCAGCTTTTGGACACAAATACAGCTTCGTTTTTGGACGCAAATTGCTTCACGAAGGGTCACACCCGCATGTCACAATTTTTGGGTGCAGTCGTAGTCCAGATGTGTTCAGAATCAAAATAGTGTTCCTATAAAATGTGAAAGTCAAGAATGTCAAGTCAAGAATGTATGTTTGTTAGACACACAAATCGTGAAAATGGACCCAGAACTTGTTCCTGTAAACGTTGCAGGTGGAAAACTTCCAAAGTGCATCTGAACTTCGCAGCAAACGGCTTCGGTTATGGACGCATGAATTGTGATAATGTGCCCATAACTTTTTCTGTAAACCTTACAGGCAGAGAACTTCCAAAATGTGTGTGAAATTCAAAGCAAACAGCTTTGTTTTGGGGCACATAAATTGTGAAAATTTGTACAGAACTTTCTCCGTAAACCTTGGAGGTGGACAACTTACAAAATACGTATGAATTTCACAGCAAACAGCTTTGTGGACGCAAAAAACGTGAAAATGCACCCAGAAATCTTTTACAAAACTTGCACGGAGAAAACTTCCAAAATGCGTCTCAACTTCACCGCAAACAGCTTCGTTTTGAGACGCATAGACTGTGAAATTTTACCCATAACCTTTTCTACAAAACTTGCAAGTGGAGAAGTTCCAAAATGTGTCTGAACTTCATGGCAAACAGTTACGTTTTTGGACGCATTATTTGTGAAATTGTGCCAAGAACTTTTTCATAAAGCTTGCATGGAGAAAACTTCCAAAGTCCTTTCCCAAATCTATGGAGATAACTTCCAATAAAGAAATCCCAAAATGCATCTGAACTCCAAGGCAAACAACTTTGTATTTGGATGCAAAAGTCCTGATAATGTGCCCAAATCTTTTTTTATGAACCTCGCAAAGTGAAAACTTCCTAAATGCGTCTGAACTTCGCAGGAAACAGCTTCATTTTTGGACACATAAATCATGAAAATGTGCCCATAACTTTTTTCTGGAAACCTTGTAGGCAGAGAACTTCTTAAACACACCTGAACTTCACAGCAAATAGCTTCGTTTTTGGATGCAAAAATCGTGAAAATGAGTCCAGAAATTTTTTCATAAATCTTGAATGCGGAGAACTTCCAAAATACGTTTGAACTCAACAGGAAACAGCTTATTATTGGACGCAAAAATCGGGAAAATGTGCCCATAACTTTTTTCATGAAGCTTGCGTGGAGAAAACTTCCAAATTACGCCTGACCTTCGCAGCAAACAGCTTCCTTTTGGGACGCATAAATCGTGAAAATGCGCCCAGAACTTTTTTTATAAACCTCGCAAGGCAAAAACTTCCGAAATGCGTCTGAACTTCGCAGGAAACAGTTTCATTTTTGGACACATAATCGTGAAAATGCGCCCAGAACTTTCTTCATTAACCTTGCAATGCAAAAACTTCCAAAATGCATCTCACCTTAACAGTAAACAGCTTCATTTTTGGAGGCATAAATGGTGAAATTGCGCTATCAACCTTTTCTGTAAACCTTGCAGGCAGAGAACTTCCAAAATCCGTCTGAACTTCACAGAAAACAGCTTCGTTTATGGACGCATAAATCTTGAAAATGCACCCAGAACTTTTTTCATAAACCTCATAAGGTGAAAACTTCCAAAATGTGTCTGAACTCAACAACATACAGGTTCATTTTTGGACACAAAAATCAAGATGATGTGTCATGAACTTTTCTATAAAGCTTGTACGGAGAAAACTTCCAAAATCTGTCTGAACTTCATGGCAAACAGCTTTGTTTGTGTACGCAAAAATCGTGATAATGCGCCCAGAAATTCTGTTATTTACCTCGCAAGGTGGAAACCTCCGAAATGCGTCTGAACTTTGCAGGAAACAGCTTCATTTTTGGATGCAAAAATCGTGAAAATGTGCCCAAAACTTTCTTCGTAAACCTCATCAGGTGAAAATGTCTAAAATGTGTCTGAACTTAACAGCAAACAGCTTCATTTATGGACACATAAATCGTAAAATTATGCCTAGAACTTTTTTATAAACTTGCAAGCAGATAATTTCTAAACTGCGTCTAAACTTTTTTCAGCGCTCACTGCTGTACATCCATGTTGTGACCTGAGAACGGCTTAAATCGTGAAAATATGTAGCGCACATTTTTCAAAAAATAACAAAATTTTGTTTTGTGAAATTTTCTACTGTGGAAGAAATTGCGTCCAAATTTGCAAGTGCCAATTTTCAAAATTTTTGTCGGCTGGCATCCAAAAAAAGTGCCGAAAGTGCCGTTTTTTTCAACTTAGAGGGAACACTGGCAACAACTCACATGACGAAGAAGCATCTGGCAGCTGGAGGTAAATGCAGATGCTGTAAGTGTGGCCTGCATTGCAAATCTTTCAAGCTTACAGGTGCTTTATGTGAGACTGGTAGATTTCAACGTAAAGAACATATAGCACTTCCAACATTTCATCTGCATTGAATGATGTAACACACATTCTAACTTTAAAACCATGTTGCTTTCCCCCACTTATACAGTACTGTGTTTAATGAAAATGAAACTTACCTTGGAGCTGCAGGTGTTGAAGCAAGTGACTGTCGCAAAGCGAAGTTGAGGATACCTGATCCATAAATGCATTTGTCAGGACTTCCTTGTCGCCAGCTGTTTTCCGAACAAGAACTATATTTGAGAACACCACAGGCATGTCTGTATTTACTGAATAGGACAGTACACAGTTCTTACAGACATGCCTACCATGGCTGTACCATGAGTGTTGCTCACTCCCTGCGTCTTGTCTTGTGCAGTTGATTGTTCAAAGCTGCTGAGATTTGAATTGTGCAACTGTTCGTGATCTTTGAAATTGCACCCACCAAGAGAACAGGTGCTTCTCAGAAAACACTGTTTTGCTATTTGACCCCCTATTAAACAGTTGTCACATACACGATACTAGTAAGTCAGTAATTTTCTTTTGGCCACAGTTTTGCCTTTCAATATATAACATTCCGGCAGTTTGTGATTAGCAGAATACAAACATTTTGCTTCCAGATGGGACTGTGGGCATTGTTTGCTGCAACCAGCTTTATCGATCACCTTTGAATTTACAGAAAAGCTCAGGAACTTTTATTCTTTGAATGATCTAGTAATTTTGCATATGCCATTTTCATTGCCTCTGCTTCTTGCTTCACAAAACTCATGAGATTCTGCAAAACTGGCTTCTTGTCCTACTTTCTCAAACTTCTGTGACCACTGGCGCTTGAGCTCAAATGGAAGTCTCTGAACGATTTTGAAGATTGTTTTGAAGTTGTTTAAGGCAGAAAATAGTTCAAATGACCCAAGGGTATGTTGCACTCTTTGACATCATGAGAGTTTCACTAGGCCAATCACGTCATCAGCCTTTATCAAGAGCCCTGTAGGTAGTTTGTCGATGTAGGCATGTGTAATAACATTCAGACGACTGAAGTTGTCACACAGCACTTCCTTGGCTCCTTTGTAGCTCAAATCTAGCTACAGCATTGCAGTATTCAATAGGCTTTCATGCTTCCCCTTCACTATGCTGGATTAGCAGCAATAGCTTCAAAGCTGTGCTCAAAAGCCTTACTTTCATTGCTAGCTTTGAAGTTCATCACAAATCAATTGAGATTACTCAAACTTGAGGAGTTCAGGCTTGGGAGTGTCTAAACCTTCTTTTGGAACAGAAGCAATATCATCGCTGCCTTCCTTCACAAAAGTATTCTTTGACACCTGATGCCTTTCTAACAGTATAGAACTTACAGCATTCTGGGTCTTTGAATTGTTAAGCTTATTTTCCATTGACTTAGCTATGGCAGCTGCTTTCATGAGCTTCTGCATATTCATGCTGTTGCTTTCACTCACCTTCTTTTTGTTCATGCTATTGCTTCACCTCTGCCTTTTCTCATTCACACTGTTGCTCGAGTTCAGCAGCCTCCTGTTCGCAGTGCAGTTTTGACTTGATTTTTTGTTGCTCCAGCTCCTGCTTTTCTTTTAGATAAGCGAGTTTTAACCGTGCCACCTCTTCTTTAATGACAGCTAATGCTCTTCACGCATTGGATGTATAGCTTCATACTGATTGATGACTTCATGAATGTGAAATATGAGAGCATAAAGTCTTAGGTATAGACAAAGCAAGCTTCTTATCTCTTTCTTGTTAACTTCTCTTTCTCCCAACCATTTGGATACGCTTTCTTTGAAAACCACTTCGTGAGATATTTGGCTTCCAATCAAGGCCAGAAAGAAGGCTCTTTTGCCTGTGTCGGCAATACCTATTGCTTTAACAGAGATGCTGCATTGAAAAGTGGACATCATTCAGCTCATTCAGAGTTTTCTGCAGCAATGAGGCAAGGTGCCTGGCCATTACCATTCCTGGCCATTACCCAGTTGGAACAATGCTGAAAGGCTAATATTGATTTTGTCATACTCCTGCAGCAAAGCGGCACCCATCATCTTCTTACAAGGGCAAGTGGATGAATGATTAGCCTATAGCACAGTCCTTTGCCAGTATAAACAAATATTTAATCATGTTAAAACTTAATTCTGCAGCAGAAATTCATTTCTGCCCTCCACTGCACATTGATAATTCTAAACGTGCAGTAACAATTGGACAGCTTATTCAATCTTCAACAGTCTGCAACCCTGCGTTCACCATACGCAATTGCATTTTAAGGCAGTTTGATTAAGGTCTGTTCATGCTAATGCGTTTTTTCCCCCCTACACAGTCACTCAGCAAAAGAAAAATGAAGTGCTAGCCAAGGTTCTGCTACACTCTGGTATGCGCCTCCAGGCGGTTACGCAACAATCAAAGAAAGCAATAATTTTGATCAGCGTCTCCCAGGGTTGTTACTTTTACTGTGGATCTAATTTGAAAGAAAGTTTTTTCCTAACACACCAGTAACTGCTGCATTCAGTTGATGTCACAGAGAAGAATCTTGTGTGTCAGTATCATCTTTCAGTGGATGCATTAAGGAATAGGTCAAGGTATTTGACTTGGTTGGCAGATTTATCACTATTCAGTGTATAAACACATAAATCATCTTAGCAACAGTGGTGAGAGCAAGTGGTGAAATGGAGGATAAAAAATGCCTAGTTTGCAGAATGCTGATACAGGAAACCTTGGTTAAACTGGACCTTTGCCAAAATCAGATAAAACTGGTGGTATGATTTCTAACGTTTTTCTTCAGAAAAATCTTTGGTTTGTCTTTAAAATCTGCTATTTTCACATCTCATAATCCGGAATTTTCTGCACTTCCACACTGTTGTGTGCACTGACTGGTCTCTAGAAAAATGTGTTCACGATCACCAATGAACATTAGAATTATGATAACAACAACCGCAACTGTGTGCACCTTGCGATTAATTGCAGAGATGATTATTATGTTACACACGAGCATAGCATACCACATTACACATATGCTCAAGGCAAACCGCAGCACCATGGTTTCAATGTGTTGATCAGTATTGAGTGTGCGTGTGTAGAGCATTATCCCTGAGTGTATTGTACTCTGCAAGATGTCTGAACGGAATTACATTCCAAATAGAGTGACTGCTTATAGACCAGTTGCAGAAATCTCTGTGTTAGTCCAAAGTCCCAGGTTTTGTAAAGAACTAAAGATTGTTCATAACTGCCTGGATATGGAGGTTACTAGTTTGACGTACCACTGTAAATACATCCATAACTTCATTTTGTTTCTGTGAAATTCTTCTGTTGGGTCATAATATGTTCAATTTAGGTGATTTTCACTGATATCTCAGTACTTAGATGACATCAGGCTAGAAACAACCATATTCGGTTAATCCAGATCTTTGCCTAAACCAGATAAAATCATTGGTCAAATCGAATCTGGATTAACCAAGGTTTACTGAAGTTGTTGTGGGTGACACACGTTTGTATTTACCAGTATTAGCTATATCACGATTCATATTTTTTCATTTTGTTGTTGAATGTTTTAGTCATTTGGTATTTTGGTCTCCTCAATTTTTTTAATCTGATGACTATCATTCAGTTTAAATGTAATTGCATTGTGTTTTCATAATGACCCACATAGGATGAACATATAAATTTGGGAGACTTAGCTATATATATTTTATGGAGCACTTTTCCTTTCAATCTGCTTTCATTATTCTTTATTTCTGAACTATTGCTTTTTATACCTGTACCAAAATTTTGCAAACATTAAAAATGTAAATAAGGAAAGGAGCAAGTTTCTAGAAATTCACTGTGTGTACCTGTGAGTTACCATAAGTGGTTTGAAGCACCCAATCCAAGTTGGTTGTTTCAAATAGTAGTTTTATTTTGATTCTGTAAAAAATGCATCAGTTTTATCTGCTAATTCACAACTTTCAATTATTATTTGTCAGCTGCAGACCAGTAAATTTTTGTTCAACTTTACAGATCTGGTTTTGTGTTTGATGTTTTAAGATTTAGGTTTGGAGCAACCTGGTACAAAACGAAAAAGCTCTACCAGTGGCTTTGTACCAATCCTGAAAATGGAAAATGTCAAGGTGATATTTCTGTATGAATGTTGGAAAGACAGATAGTTAATGAGTTTGTCAGAAAACACTTATGTCATCATTTTACCTTGAAAATTCAAATTTACACTAATTGCATATACTATAATAAACATTTCATAGCATGCTGCGTGTTGTGTTTCTCATCATGCAATTCCATTTGTACAAAACTAGATCACATTGTTAACACTGTGAGAGCCAGTCTAAGAATATATTGTACCTAGATTTCAGCCTAAAACCAGCAGTTTTCGGTTGCCTTACCAACGCCATAGCTCCTCCGCCGATTGTGCTAGAGAGCTGTTCAAGGCTCAAAAGACGCGGCCAGTCTTCTAGTCTGCACTCAAAAAATTTTTTTGCTTGGGGGGTGCGGGTTTTTTGTGAGTGACGTCATAAGTGGAGGACTTTTAGGCCACCTTGGCCCACTTTGCCTGGCCC
>JGI24159J19872_10007499_pt1 | contig 14295 bp, 10 predicted proteins | sample Ectturendosymbi4_FD_19872 | JGI IMG/M metagenome (IMG submission 19872) | reverse complement strand
GCAAAATACATATTATATTTTCGCCACTTCAGCAAATTGAAATAGTTTTCAGCTTTACTGCAGGTTAAATAACTTTCCCTTTTGCGCGAAGTATTATAAGGGTATTTTGTTTAGTTTGTGGTTTTTCAGATTCACTAACAATTTCGCGGTTTTTAAAACTATTTATTCGCAGAAAGTGATCTTATACTACTGCTTTGGGAATTTTTCAGATTTTAAATCTTTGGTGACAACTAGCAGTATGACGCACGCATTTGCAAAATAACGTTTAAGTTTTTATTTCCGTTGACAATAAGCTGATGAGCAATGCATGGCATGTCTAAGTGTGGAAAGGTTTTCAGTACATGATTCTTAATGATACTCCTCATTTACAGCTATCGAACATATTTGCTAGGTTCTTCGGAATGCATTAAATGCAAATTGTTTAACAACGAACATGTTGAAGCGCGCTAATGAAACTACGAAAGTCGTAAGCTGCGAGATTTCGTTTCGAGGTGTAAACCTCTAAGCCGGGTAGAAACCAGTACATCAATTAGCTCTGAACAACTTACTTGCTGTTCAAAATCGATCGCAGAACAAAATACCTCGTTGGTTAAATATTAGCTGCTGTTGCAAGTCTGGTATAGTAACTTGCTATAGGTGCGGGATTGTCTTGGTATAAGCGTAGAGATCTGTGAACTGTGGTTTAAAGAGTAGCATACTTCACGACAGGTTGATGATCGATGTACACTTGAACACAATTGTTGTGCGTGACGGGCTAAGGCCGTCATGTATTGTTGAAAGATCCGAAGGGTTTACTTACGGCTGGTGAGAGCAGCAACGTGAAACGAAGCACCTGCAGAGCAGAAACCAACAATTANCAAGGTTCATCTTTGACTGGTGCAGTTTTAGGTCAAGGCTTCTGCCTCAAGGGCAACAATTTGTCNTTGCAGTGGTAACAAAAATACGGCCCGAAAGTCATATCAACGTCAGATGATTACATTGTGTTCTTAAAGCAAGTTTGAGTGGAACGAACATATCAAATGCATTGAATGAATCTGCCGATAAGCAAGTTTGCTGAAACTGGATATTCAATCAAGTCCGTTCATTTTGCGGTGATAGTTGTTTTCGTGTACATTTTCTAACATTGGTGTTGGCTAAATAGCTTTACGAGGTTTCAGAAACACAAATTTTAAGTAGCTTTTTTCATTTTGATTATCGTATTTTTTTTATCTGTAACGGTAAGAAAGTTTAAAGTTGAGGTTTTGTGAAATCATTTGGACGCATTAATAGCCACACTTTTTCGTGCAGTTACCGAATTAAAACTAGATGAACCCAAAGTTATCAATTAATAGTGGTTCCAAATCAAATAAGAAGAAATTTTTTTGTGAGAAACTGCATTCTCAAGTTCACCAAAATGGAATTTGTTTAAAGCAATGTGTTCCGTTTAGAATAGATGCGATCAACTAAAACGACGTTCGTAGAGCGCGGTTACTTAATACTGCATCTATCGAAAGGAATCCTTTCACGCAGCAAAGAGCCACACGCTATACGACATTTACAGAATATATTTTTCGCATGCTGAATCCTGATCTTCAGTTCTTTTGCAAATAAAATATCATTTTTAGAGTGGTCCGGTTTAACACCAGAGCAACTTGAAAACATGTTTATGACCAATAAAATTATGATCGCTTTATTTGTCATTGGTCATCTGCAAGCATTCGCATGAGCCTCTTGGTTGGATGCAGTAATCCTTCGAGGCCTGCTCCTGTTAAACTTGTTGCCAGTTGTCAGCTCTGATGCTCGAACTATTAATTTAATAAACGTCAATAAACACGCTTTGAAAGCATTCATTTCAGATTTCTTTCAGTTGAAAGTGTTGATAAACAGTTACTCTGAAGTGGTGTTTAATTAGCAGTTATTTTGAAAAGTTCTCTAAAAAAGTGCGCTTAAGCAAGTAGTCGCTTAAAACGCGTGGGCCTGGAATAAACAAGTTTATGACTCTGCACATGGGCGTCGGAAGAATTTCTTTCCACGGGGTCACTAGGGTTTTTTCCAAAATTTTCCTAGGGTCCAAGTCCCTCCTGCGCCCCCTTCCAACGCCTATGACCCTGCAATAAATAGTCTAAAATGAACAAGTTTCAGAACGGAACGTATGAATTGAACTAGCTTGAAATATCAGCAAGGTTGCTTTTATCAACATTTTAATGTAAAGAAAATGTTTTTCAAAGGACCGTAAAGGTTCTTATTAGCTTGCAATTTTCAACGTACTCTAAACAAACAGAATTTCTAATAATTAGAAACTTATTGTTTGTTTAAAGCTGTCAACACCATCGTTAAATCTCCTTTTTTTCCAAACTTAGCACATGTAAATTTATCTTGCGATTAATTTTTGTTTCACACCTTCCGTGAAACTTACAAAGATCTTGTTTTATCCACTGTGTGGCCTGTGGTGCCCTGATAAAAAAGAAGTGGGAAATTGCGTCGTTGGTAAACAAAAACAAAGCCTCAACCGCCAGCGTTTTCTGTCCAAAAAGTCAGGAGACCCTGTTGGGGCTGTCTACAAATTATGCTTCATTATTTTCCTCAAATTTATCTTCTCCCCATTTGTCATGAAATTTCATAGTTTTGTGAAATCCCTATGAATATAAGGTCACAAGTCGTTCTCCCTACCCCTGAAAACTTTGAAACGCTCTGTCTGATTTCATATGTCTTAAGCTCATTTTGCGTTTGAGAGATTAACTTATGATTCCAACCCAAACTACATAGTTTGATCTGGAGGTGAGTGCTTGAATTTAGTATGCAGTTATTTGCCTCTTTTTCCAAGTATTCTGGCTGCCTTCAAAACACTCAATTTTGGCATTTTAAGTTTCTCGTCTGCAGTAGGTTAAGTTGTGCGTTGCAATGCAAAAGCTAAAAACAAACAATCAATACCCAATCGATACAAAAGGTGGAGTAAACCTACAAACATCATTTATCAGGAAAGCTGCAGGATTTGGACAAGTCATGAAAGGACAGTTGCTGGCTTTNTCCTTGTTTGTTTTCGATCTGCCGCGAATTACGATTAAGATACGTGACACAGTCAAACATAAAANACATACNGAAAAGATTCTGAACATCGGCGCATCCCAAACAGTACTTATATAAGGTGACGCAAGCAGCACCACACTTGGCAACAGAGTGGTTTGAACACACCGACGTCTCATAAACTGCTGTGTCTGTGCCAGTGTCGTACTTGGTGGTAAGTGCCACTCCTCGGTTATTAGAGTCCTCAACAACTTTAAGCTTTTCAGGCTCTGGCGCAGCCACAGTGACTTACCTTGGCATGGTGTTGTTTACGATCGAACTCTTTTGTAAGAACTGTATAGGGGTTGCAAGGCACCTGTAAAGTTACAAGCAATTTTAGAAGTAGCCTACAGTAGAGTGCACGCTACACATTTGTGAGGAACACTTGGGCAGAATTTGACCAACTTTGACTTGGTTATTTCATTATATGACGTTTAAACGTTAAGAAACGTATGAAAACTTCTGCACAGATTGCTCTGAAATTTTCTGCAGCGAATGCAGGATGGTAGGGTTGGCAGTTTCTGGCAATGTTTTCAGCCGGATGCTGTGACTGTAATCGTTGGCATGTAATACTTTGATACCTAATCGCTTATGTCACAAACCTGAAAAATATTTCTCTTCATACACATATCAGAAGTAAGAGCGACGATGTCCACAGATGATAGAAAACCCGAATGGAAAGACGATGTTTTTGAACAAGTAAGTAACAGCTGGAAATAAATTATTTTTGGAACAGTTCTCAAAATTTGTGATTGTTCATGTCATGCAATTTGGCTATTTTAGACCGAGATACTTATTATAAACTCTATTGTCGAACAGATGTTTCTTGAAACTGTATAGATACTAACCTTATTTTCCATCACATTACGAAGCAAGACTTCAGTATTTAGCAAAGTTACGTCTAAAATGCATTTGAGCAGGGGTGGATATTAGAATTTAGGGGCCCGAAGCAAACTCTCAGAAAGGAGGCCCAAAACCTCGCCAATGCGAAAGGTAGATGTGGGACTAAGTGGATAAAAGAAAAGTTCACATTGTAAATTGTTTGAAATCATTTGATTTTAAATTGCTGTTTGTCGACATATTAAAGTAGCTGAGGGGCCTCTTTGAAACATTTGTGCATAATCTTTCTTTATTTTGAAAAATATATGACTTGCTTCAGAGCTTTTTAAATGTGATTCTAGAGTGGTTCATAAACGTTTCAACAAAATAATGCAAAAACTAAGTGGGAAACTCTGTAAGGGGACTCCCACGGCATCTCTGAAAAAGGCAAGGCGCGAGGCGACCGCCTCGTTCGTCGTCCCTAATATCCACATCTGCATTTGAGTATGCGATGATTCATTGTTGCTTTCCAGTCAAGTAAAATCTTAAACATCCTTCAGAAAATTTTCATGATTTATATCAAGAGAGCTTTCGCATTGCTAGTATACTACAAGCATTTAAAATCTTTCAGTAGAACTTTTACGTTTTCTGTTACGATGCAAAAGTTTCAACATTCTGTCAGAAAAACAGCAGGGGTTCTCTAAATTTTGTTAGGCATGTTAGGAAACTAAGATTTTTTAAAAACTTTTCATTCAGGCGTTTTTCATTCTCAACCTTGAAAATATTTGCTGGTCAAATTAAATATTTACCATTTATTTAATTGTCTTCTACAGGAAGTGAGTGATCAAACATTGACGAACCATCAGTCACAAGCGGATAGTAACGACAAGAACAAAACTTCCAAACCTGCTCTTTCTCCAGTTAGGGCTCCTATGCATTTCCATCATCCAAGTAAAGTTTTATCCTATTTTTCTTAAAACCTTTCATTCTTTTTTTCAGCCTGTGGTTTTGTTACACTACTCACGATTGTTGCAACAAAGCAAAACTGATTTAAGCTTTCGGTAGTTTTTTTTGGCTTAAGCATAATGATTTTAGCCGATTGGTTCTTCGAAAAAAATTAACAAATTGAGCGGCATCTTTTAGTACCGATGTAATGGAAATCAAAAGCAACATAAATCTTAAGTTGCTTTCACCGAATCTACTGTATTTCATAATGATTTCACTGAACTAAGTCGGATTCCTATAAAGCTTCATCATATTTTAGAGCATAAAACTGCTGGGCAGATTTGTATCAACTTCATAAAAACTACGAAAGCCTTAAAAACACAATTTATGGTTCATTTGGAAACGTTTCTGATTGTTCATAATCAATTTAAATCAGAAATTAGCAACGTTGAGGCAATGCAAGCCATTCAAACCAATAGACTTAGTTAAGTGAGATTAACTTCCAACGTCAGAATTCTCGATGAATCCATGTTTAAAGTTCTTTTTTGTGGCTCTCCCTGGTAGGAAACTGTAGTTGCAAGTTGCAACTAACAAAAAGAAACTTTACAGCATCGATTGTCATTACAAAGTATCTGCGGCTAATTGAGTGAGCATCAGAAGATTAAATAAAAAAATTTAACCACATAAATTTCTTATACCAAATTTTACGTAAAATTTATAACTTGGTACTTTTTAAGAGGATGCCGACTTCTTGGTTGCATCAAAATGAGAGTTTTATAAAGTAATTTTGCCACGAATGACAGCAGTAACCGTCAAACTGACGCGTTGCTGAGCATCTATGAATCAATAATAAGTATTTTCAAAAGGCGTTTCATTCCAGCATGCGTAACAACCAGTCTCAGTATTTAAAACACGCTCACTAATTGAACGCAGCCAGAGATTCCTCAAGTTACTCGCCACAAAAATGCACATAATAAATATTCTTTTACTTGCAGGATACATAACCGAAGTTAACGACAACTCTTCCACAACGGCAGCTCGCAGAGTTTCTCTCAACACACACCCAGGATCAGGGGTGGATAGATCGTCTTTGCTACAGTTTGATTCAAACAAACCTTATCCTGCACATAGACGTAGGTGCAATTAGGCGATTGCTTACCTTCACACTTCACTGGCGAAAGTCGCGGTTACATGCCGATCATCTCGAATAACACTCGCATTGCAATGTCGGTGTGCGATGTGTGCATTTCTTTATAGAATAAAACATTGGATTCTCTCGGCCTGTTGCCTTGTTGCGTCACATTCTGATGACTTGCAGACATCACCGTTAGACCGATGTCAAAGTTCTATTTCACTCAAACTCAAATTCCTGCAAGGTTCTCAAAGATTTTTAAAGATATTACAAATGTCTTACGCATGGTTCTATCTTCGCATTAAATCATTGCGCTAAATTCATCGTCAACGCGTGACAATCGTAGCAATGACAGATTCAGAACATAATCTCGTCCCTCCCACGGTTGTGGGTGTGTTATCAGTTATTCTGGATTGTGCCACTAAAGGATTTATGTTAATCGTGGTATTTCAACCTTCTAAAATCTAAAAGAAGCGGTGAGCCATGCGTTGTGTCACCAGTCATTTGCTTGCATGGCACTGATATCGAGAGCGGTTTATTGCAATTTGGTTTGCCCTTATTCCTCAAACACGGTGGTAATATATAGTGGCGGACCTAGCGGGGCTTTGGGGGTTCAAGCATCACCAACATGACTCGTGAGGAATTCCCAATGATGCAGTATTTCAAAATCAAAAGAACTTGCAAGCTACCTCTCATGGCTTGGTCAATTCTTTTTGAACAAACATTTCTAAAATTGACGTTAACCTACTCAGCGACGCGAGAAGAGCATACATTTGAGGCAAATGGTTCCCTGCACCTGACGCGGAAGGAAACGCTCTCTCCGGCTCTAGAATCCCGTAAGTTGTTTGTACGAACCGATCACTTGTGGCAAAAATGAGCTCTGCGCATGTAAGGAAAGCAGGATGAGACAATTTTGCCCTTACTTGGTCGGCCGTTTGCCCGACATTACACCGGATTGTCTGGTATTTCTGAACGTTTGTCCACCGATCTTCCGTACATTAATTCGTTCTACTTTTTCATACATCGCCACATATTATTGGTAGGATGAAGTTCATCCGCTGTTTTCGTATTCAGCAAGAAACAAGTAAACTTTAGAATGCAATGTTGCTTAGGGCTATGGCAGTGGTCCTCAACTTTGTTTTGTCCGCAGCACACTTAGCAGCCCAGTTTTTTCACGCGGCACACCAAGCCTAATGACTGAAACGTAATAAGACAAGCGTCCTCTTCAGAAGAGCCGCATGTGGTAGGTTAAACAATTTCGCGACAGACCTGGTACTGTCCCGCGACACACCGGTTGGGAACCACTGAACCCAGGGGAACCATCGACACTATCAAAGTGTTTCTGTGTAACAATGCTGATTCATTTGCAGTGGTTCACCTGCTTGTTTTCNGGCAATCGGAAGCGCCTGTCACGCTGTGTTGCACGAGATTCACAAAGAAACGGCCGCTCTGGCTNCATCCTTTCACGGCATTGAAGTGTGTAGCTTTGCTGATCAGAATCAGAAGACTGTGGTGTGAAGTGAACCTCAGACATGATTCTAGTCCACGGCTGCTGTTTCATTATTGCTTTGTCAGGGTGGCACAGAGAATACTGAATGAAGAGCGAAATGCCATTTCAATCATTCGTAATCGTAGAATATCTAGTGTAGAAAGCAACCAGCATGTAAAATGAACAGGTAACTCAAATAGTATTGGAAGACACAGCGGTACGATTTGATCAAGATCTATAAAAACTTTTGAGTTCACGGTGAATGCAAATGATTGCCTTAATTTTGAAAGATAGAGTGAGAGAATGCAGATTAGATTGGTTGGTGCGGATTTTCCAGATAAAATTTTTATTCAGCTTCTGGATTCTCTTTGAATAAGAGCTGATGGTACCTACCTAGGAGGCGAAATATATATTCTGTAAGATTATGCCTTATTCTTTGCTGGGAAAAGATTCCTTTCGATAGACAGTGCTTATGTGTAACTTGATACTTTCGTGTTTCAAAAAAAATTTGTTTATTCGTTTGTTTTTCTATGTTGGTAACATTTAATGATGCCTTCATTACGCTATCGCTTTCGTATCACCAAGGTCGGCACCATAAAATATTTCAGGGACAATGTTCGAGAAGTGAGGGCCTGTTGCGATCGGAAAGCCCGAGCGGCAAGTGAGAAAAGCTTCACACTGCGGCAGCAAGCACCACTAGAGATCACGCGCCGCGATCGCTCTGTTATTGCTTGTTCGCGCCACGTATATATGGGTGTTGTTCTTCGCGCACATTCCGTTCGTGGTGAACCCACGCATTCAACGAAACACCAAACGAGAGGTTGCAACAGGCCCATGCCCCTTTATCCTCCGATGACTCCGGGTCTCACACTACACATTTAAATTATGCCACGTGACAAAGCGGAGAACTGACAATCTTAGACACTCCCTAAAAGAAAATCCTGGATCCGCCCCGGGCGGGAATGCGTCGATTTGTATCTTTTTCGCCCTTGTTCTTGTACTTCAGCGAAGGGCATCAATTTTGTCCATCAGATCTTTGCCTTCTCAGTTCTAACTGCTTTTTATTAGCTTGCAAGTAACCTGGAGCCTGAGTAAGCACAAGTTTTCGGTTAACTAGCACAAAAGCGAGTAAGTCAGCCGAGCGTCATTCCTGGAGGCTGTCTTTTTGAGTACGAACTCGGTTGATACACACGATTGTTATTAGTTATTTGTGTTGTTAAGTTAATCGAAGGAACAGCTTCATAAACGTATATATTTTTGAAAATTTCGTAATACATGGTTTACCATTGCGCTATGTAATCCTAGGTATATTTGTATTTAAACGTATTTAGATCCGTGATAAATTTTAATGAAATAAGATGCTTGCCGATGCACAAATTACTAAACAGTAAACGCTTTCATCATATATTAAGTGTGTCTAATTTTATTTTCATGAGAAATTGTTCAATCAGAAATTTTTTCTTAAGATTTCCCATCTGCATAGGTTCATGTCATTCTCAGTTGGATGGTACTGAAGAAAATGTCGATGAAGAGCAATCCGCAAAAATTCGTGAGAAGACGTTAAAGAACGTTGAAGTGGTAAACCTAACTGTGGTTAGGAGGTTTATTTTAAATCCTTGCTGATACTCTAGCTAGGCCGTCTATGCTACCACCACATGATGCAGACCATTGCACACAAAATTTTCTTGAAATTACATGTTGTCGTATAATGAATGTCCTCATCACGTTGATGATATCTGTTGTTACCTCTAATTAATCTTTTGATGGTGTAGACTCCATAAAATCGTTTTGCTTGCTCTAGACGCTTCTGAAAGATGACAAATATAACTTTCTTTACTATAAACCAATCTACTTATTGGCAACCCAAAAATAATAAAACAGCAGGATAGCGCAAGCAATTTGCAACACTAGGCAGATATCCATACCGCAAAAGAAATTACAGTCATTTGCTACAGATCAAAAATCCCAGCTTCACTGGTCTGATGTTAAATATAGTTGCAAGTTTGTTCATTACCACGTAAATCGCGTTTGATCCACCCAGTGCTGGATTAATTTTTTTTTTTAATTGCAATCTTTAATTTGTTAACATGTTAAAGAAGGATCACTGTGTTCCAGCCAGATGTTTTAAGCAATAATATCCGGTTTCGCTGACAATTCTAACACCGATTCCGTTTGTTAAAGGTTTCCCCAGAAACGTTACAGGCCGAAAACTTTATCTCTAAGTCACTGAAATGTCTAAGGAGCTTAAGAAGAAAATATTTGTTGAAGTTGTTCTTTGGTACAACACGATTAGTTTTCGAAACTGTGAGTGAAAGGGAAAATGACATTTATGAGAAGAAACGCTGTTGCCTCACGAGAATCCAAACTGGTTTGAATTGATTTTTAACAACTTAATGTACGATACGAATTGCGTTTCGTCTGTGTTTTTAAAGATGTTGCTGCGTTTTTTATAGTCGATTTTGTTCCTTCAAAGGTAAAAAATCTCCCGTGCGGTTTGGCAAAAATGGTCTTGAAAGAGCAAGACAGGCTGGAAGCACGGCTCGCCAAAGAAGAGCTAGACCCGAGGCTTTCTTCCAGATCACCCGGAGCTAACTCTTCTTTGATATCAAGACCAAGATACTTGAGTTCACTTAATTCATGTAAGCACGTTCTGTTTGAAATGCGCGGTTCCAACGTAGTAGGTCCCTGTAAAACTGTCAAACAGAACACGCTATGATTAAAAAAATTAATCTAAGCCGCCTGATGTTCGCCAATGTGGCGTTATAGTCCGGTTGCCAAACTCCAGATTTTTGGAGAACCTTGCAATACCGTTCGTACAAAGTTTTGTTGCTGTTTCCATACCTCCGAGGTGTGCTCTTTAAGAATCTGAATGATACCCTTCTGTCATCCTTGGGCAATACCCCCAAAATGCAAATTAAGGCCGCCATTACGGAAAATTCTTCTTTCGTCAATATCTCAGTCGCTATAGTCACTATGCATGTTATCAAGATCATTTTGGTGTCTATCCCCATGTTTTGAGGGGTAAAGAATAAGATTAAGCCATTTCAGTAAAGATTACGCCTTTGTTTTTTGCTNAATACGCATTTGAGATTTGGCAGAAATACGCATATTGAGATTTTGGCTGAATACGCATATTTAATTGGCAACCCTGGTAATGATNCTTACACACCGCTACAACTGCCTTCTGTTAAACATAATTCCTCCTGTGACGGATGTGCACGTGATGCTGAAGAGAATAGAATGCGAAAAAAGAGTTGGTCGAAAAAACGTACCCAAGAAAAGAAGAAATAAAATGTAAGTCACTCTCGATGAAATGATAAAAAAATAACTTTATCGAATAAATACGGTAACTGCAAATTGTATCATAATACCCTTGGCACCTACGCATGCTTTATGAGTAAAGAATCAGATTGAACCATTTCAGCAAGTATGTTCCATTCAAAGAGCATTCCCTGTTATGCTGATGCATGATGATATCACTGATTTGACTTAGTCCGCGAAAAAGTTATTTTTAATGACATTGTCCCTGTCATCAACCTGTCGGATCCGCCAATTCTGGCAGTGTGCTTCCCCGTAACATCTACAAAACATTCATAAAAGGTAAGCGAGATGTATAGCATCAACATATTGCTGTTGAGCAGGTATATCCGTAGAACAGCCACACTACAATTTCCAGCAGCTCCGGTGGAGAAACACTAACATTTGGTTGCATGGGATCAAGAATCTACATCGTTCGTCTCGTTTTTATCCGAACTCGACGGGATCCAGTGCTGGATGTTCTGAGTTGAGAGTTGATTTCCAAATGGCAGTCGGAATTTGCGTTCTTTTCGAATGCCTCTTTAGAAGGTGACAGCGACTAACCTCTGGAGTCTTTGTCACTTTTTTCTATCGATCCTTCTCGACCAGACTTCAACACGGTCCATGGACATGTTCAATGTCACCAAGCTTTTGACAAGCTAGTGATGCTCAACTTTGCACTAGCTGGATCAGTCCTGAGCAGGAATCATGACCTTGCCACATTTGTCCACGACCGGTTGGAATGGCCACTGGTCGAATAGTCTCCAGAGAAATCAGAGACTGAGTGGTCGTGCGTAGACATCGCAGGATTCAAAATCATTAACGTCTACAATGCTCCACCGTCGTTACTCACACCAACGGCCATCCCGACATTCCCAGTCTGCACGTTGGTGACTTCAACTGCCAACATGTCAACTGGGGCTACAGCACAACACCTCCTGACGGTGAGAGTCCGGCCTCCTGGGCAACAGCCAACAACCTTGCGCTGCTGCAAGACCCAAAGGGAGTAGCCCGTTTCTCCTCTCAACGATGGAACATCGACACCAACCCGGACCTGGCCTTCGCGTGTGTCGGCTAGGACAACCGACTGCCTGACAGACGTGTTCTAGGAAAGTTCCCGCGGTCATGGCACCGACCCTCCCTCATAATGCCACCGAGACTCAATGTTCCTACGTACAGGGATCTGGTGAAGCGTTGTAACTTTCACAAGGCTGATTGGAAGCGTTTTTGCTTTCTTACAGTAAAATCCGTTGAGAGATTACCACCTCCGGACACAACAAAGATCGAGAAGGCATACCAGGAACTATACGAGAGCCCGCTATCTACAGCTAAACAATGTATTACCCTTGGCCGTGGCAAGAACTATGTGCCATGTTGGGACAAAGAGTGCAAGGCACTTTATCGCTCCTTCCTCCGAGCCCCAATGGAGACTGGCTCTGACAGAGCCGCCTCGTCCATACTTCACGCCTCGACGATAAGAAGCAGGAGCGATGGGAAGAAGCTGTCAATTCCATCGACTTCTCGCACTCCAGACGCAAGGCGTGGAGCACCATCAACAAATTTTATAAAACGACCTCCATCCGCTGCCTTTCTCTTCACTGCCATGGTCAATAACAACTTGGATAAAAGAATAAATCCATCAGGCCAGCTNTTTTCAAATGACACAAGTTGTCCACTCCCAATATTCACTGCGTCGTGTTCGTTCACCATTTCAGGTGAAATCACACCAGTAANAACATTGACAAAATCAGAGGGATGACTATATGGATCCAGGGGAACGATGCAAGTCAGACGTTTTCGTATCTTATCCCTATCTTTTGGGTCCGAAGTGATGCATGATGGCTTCTCTTATTCACGACTCGTCACCTCCTCTCTCCACTGTGATCGAACATGTTCGCGATATCTTGAACGATCCTGCTGCAGGAGTCCGTACTGTATACCCATCGTTTCATAGTTTCGGGCTTCAGAGTAATGCCTATAATTCCGTTTAGACATGTTCGTAACGCATGAAGGTTTCTTTATCCAGATGACAGATTCCAAGTAAAAACAAGCAATGAACATAACAACTGAGACCCACCACTAACATCCTTTCGGCTGTTATGCACATGAGGGTGGGATTTTTTCAATATATTTTTATATTACTGTATATAGCAGGCCTACAATTTTCTCTCCGCTGAAAATTATTTGCAGTAGTATAAATGTCTTGCCAGCTTACAAGCTATAAAAGGAGGTGGATCGGGAGGGGACTAAAATTGACTCCTTCCCTGATAAATGTTTATTATGCTCTAAGAATGAGAATTATCTCTATTATCGGCTAGAAACCCATTCAATCGTTCGATCAGGCTTATATGTATACAGAAGCCTCTGCGTCTTGCTAACAGTTACTTCTAAATCACGTTCGATCAACTCATTCTCACTTTCAATGATAAGAACGCTTTTATTTGCTGAGAACAGGTTTACTGCTTCAACATTTTTCTCAAAACTTCATCTACAGCTTTGGGGAGTCCCCTTTGCGATGTCATTTGAAGAGTTATTTTTGCCAGGCCGCCATTGCTGATCCAAACGGCGGTCCTTACTTCGATATTTTGCAGACAGTATTGCTGTTATCAATATTTCAATGGTTTAATCTGATTATTTACTCATTAAACACCTATAGACTCACCAATTGTTATGATACAATGTGCAGTAATTGAGATAGGACGAAAACGTGATTTTCAGTAATGACTGTCTCATTATGCGTATTCAGCAAAAAATAAAGGCGTAATTTTTGCTGAAATGGCTTAATCTTATGCTTTACCCCTCAAAACATGGTGATAGACACCAAAATTATTCTGATATCATGCACAGTGACTGAGATATCGACGAAAGAAAGATTTTCCGTAATGGCGGCCTTAATTTGCATACTGGGGGGTTGCCCACGGATGACAGAGTGGCATCATTCAGATTCTTAAAGAACACACCTCGGAGGTATGGAAACAGCAAAAAAGCTTTGCACGGACGGTATTGCACGCTTATCGGTCCCTGCCACCGGACTATTACGTCGTTTTGAGATTGCAAGAGCGATGCAAGCTTTCGGGAATTTAAGACCATTTGCTACTTCGTACTTGTGCGAAACTGGCTTTTCCGCTATTGCGATAATAAAACAAAGTATCGCTCGAAGATAGACATCGAAAGAGAAGCGAGGTCAGCCGTTTCACAATTAGCACGGCGTTTTGTGTCACTACAAGCAAGCTAATGCTAGTCGTATTAAAATAACAAATTGTGAACATATGCAGTGCGTCGTTTGATTTTATGCGTAGGATTAGTGCATCGGAAGTTCATGCAGGCTGTAGAAATTTTGAGCTAAGCTAATTCTTGGATGATTTAGTTTCAGTTTCAGTGTTGGTATTACCAAATTTGGTTCAGTTATTCATACAAAAAAAGACTAATATGGTTTTATGGACAGCGCCACTTTTGTTCCGTTATCGATAGCACTCTAAAGCAGTGGTTCCCAACCGGGGTGCCGCGGCACCCTAGGGTGCCATTTACAATACCCAGGGGTGCCGCGAGCTAATGCGTTTTTTAATATACT
>JGI24159J19872_10007498_pt1 | contig 14295 bp, 9 predicted proteins | sample Ectturendosymbi4_FD_19872 | JGI IMG/M metagenome (IMG submission 19872) | reverse complement strand
TTCCGTGCTTACACCCATCGTGGAAAGTACATACTTGAATAGAGATACGTGCAAGTTTGAATCATCGCAAAAAGACGAAAGCAGATGGCAGTCGACTGATTTCTCGAAAGCATACAGAAACACTAGTGCTTTCAAGTGTGCTTATTTACAGTGTAACACAATCAAAATTGCAGCGCAACGATGGAGCACTGGTATGTGAGCCACTAAAATTAATGCATGATTTCGCGTGTGACTAAACAGGGTCTTAAACAGATGTCCCGCTTACAGAAGCGGCGGTAGTGAGCGCGAGTTCAAATGCTTTCAATGCGAGGCAGGAGCCGGTTTAAACTTGCACGTACCGGTTGCGTGTAGACTTTGGTGACTGGAACAGGAGACGTTGTGATTGACGATATCGACGCCAGACGTGTGGAAGCAGCGGAGTAGGTGAAAGACGAGACTGCCGATACAGCGGTCGACGTTGCGCAGGTTGCTATGGAAACAGGGCGAGCTGCACAATAAAAGCACATGCCGCGCTATGAATAAGATAGGAAAAAAAGACAAAAGACCATCACATGGTATTGATTCTGGCAGAAGTTCGGCGGAGACATGCTCGTTCCAGAGCCAATTCCACGAAAACTGGGAAATAGAAATGAATCGAAACGCGGATTTTGCGGACGCATTAGCATCGTTCATGGAAAAGCTCCCAGTGGTTCTCAGAAAATTGTTTTCTATATTTTTATACCCCGACGTATTTTTTCACATTGAGGAAGAAGCATTTCCATGTTATTCCTGCACTTTGCAAAACCCATCCTGGAATCATCAGCGAAATTACAAAAGAAACAAAAAACGTTTCACTTAGTGTTGCGCGCTTGCCTTTCTAAGAAAATTATACGTAAAAAAATATCAATATCGGCGGTAAAATTACTCGATCACGACACGAATGGAAGCTTTTGTGAAAAGATAACTACGATCGATTTCGTTTCCACGCAGCGACTCGAACGTGTATCGCATCGCCACAGCCGGAAATGATCTTGCGATCCAATCAGTCTTTGTAGATCAGAGGTTCTTGAACTCTTTCAGTCGCGCCCTCTTTTGCATCAGTCATTGATGCTCGCGCCTCACGTCATTTCACAATCAACTTTAAAAAGCAGGACAACATTTCATTTGCCATTAAATTGCTTTTCAACGATATGCCGCTGCCATATTCGCATCCCCCAGTTTAAGCGCCAAGGTTATAGATGCCCCGCAATGACTTGAATGAGACTGTGGCAACCAGATCAGCATGCACAAGTTTGAGAGCAAAATTCGTCCACACAAAGCAATCGGAAATGCTGATGTAACACCTTGCACATCGACGCCGTTCTGACAGTCTAACACCTCCAAAGTGCGAGTATGGGTTGCAGTGTGATCCGGATTATGCAACTACTCATAAAAAGGCACACAAGCTCATGACTTAATAAAAAACGGATTAAAGATTCGTGCGTGAAATGATCGCTCGCTGCAAATTGCAGCCCCACACGCAAGTGCAGCAACAGTTGCGGAAGAATGAAGTAGATTCGATGTGTGAGTTACACTACGGGTCATGCAGCTTAGACGTTTCTCCAAACAAGTCTTGTTGACAGAACCCTGTTGACGCAATCGATTTCGGTTGAGGCACGCCAAGCACCCGAGCGAAGTTGACAAACTTCATTCACCCGGAAGGTAGCACAGCTTTTTAGTCCGCTAAAATAAGATGCAACTTTCACGAAGCTGGAAGATCTTATCAAAGCCGCGGCACCACCTCCCACAAAGGTGCTTCTCAGCTCAACCATATGGTGGAGTGTCGTGGGCGCAGATCATCACCAGCTAACAGCAAAATGTTATTTAACATGACCGGGCCAAGTAATAGCAGTTGCTCTGTGGCAGGAGCGGCCAAACTTTTTGACCCGAGGGCCGAATTCGGGACCGCCTGGCCACAGGAGGGCCGGATACATTGAGATATTTACGTGGCAGGCAGCAGCCAATGCTGTTCGGAATCGAAAACGTGGTGCTTGAAAAAATGTGCAAGGTGGGCCGCGGTTTGGCCACCCTGCTCTATGGCCATCGTCACCAGCAACATGAGGTAAGAAAAAACAGCATAGTCAAGTAGAGCAGGCTACACGCGTTTGGTTTCTGGTAATCCACGCACAGTTTGATTTCTGGTAACCCACGCACAACGCTTATGCGAAAACCCACACCGCGCGCGAGCGACGGTACTGGTGACGGTTTGCAACACAACGCTGTTTTCAATCATGCCCGAATAGTTCGGTCGTGATGGAGCGTTTTAGGAACATTCCGCCGCGAGGATTCTGTCATTTGCCGGACCCGCGATCGGGGTCACAAAAAATGCCAATCACTGCCAAAAAAAGCTCCCAGAGACTTAAAATACAGCATCATCAGAAACGCTTTAAACCAGGGGTGGGGATCCTATTTACAATCACGGTCCGCATGAATTTTGCATTATCGTTGGCGAACGGCAATTCATTTTATCCTAGTTATACCATTATCTAACAATGAGGAAGAGTGACTCCTCTCGACTTACTATCTAAGTACCTGCTTATAGTGGAGCTTCGTTTTGGCGCGATGTTGTGCTCTAACTTGGGTAACGAAAATTCTGATGCGGGCCATATCAAATGTCCACGCGGGCCGCAGGTCCCCTCCCCTGCTTTGAAACCTGCCAAACGTTTCGCGGCTGCGCAGCAAACATCACCGAGGCAAACCAAGACTGGCGTAGCACCGGGCTAGCGAAGGAGAAAAAGCACAGTGGCCCACAGAGTGGCACGTCGTTAGCGTTTTCACTTCAAAAGTGGAGGTTTCAGACCGCGCAATCTGTCAAGACTTGAAACCGTGCGATCATCAGGAGTTGGGTTCGGTTTGCGTAAGACGTCGCCTGCAGTCGCTAAGGTGGATGAAAAAAGAACAAAATTGCAGCAGGCAGATTTTTCTTCATTCCGCGAATGGCGCAGCGGCCAGACGCAATGTGCGCGTCGCAACGATAACAAAGCCGCGCAACAACAACGTTACGACGAGCCAGCAGACTTCGCTTACTTGTCGCATTGTTCGGGACGGGGGCGCCTGGCCTTTGCGCGACCACTTTTTTCGACACTTTGGCAGTGGACACGGCCAGGGAGGAAACGGAGGTGGGTTGAGCGATGCCGACTTGATAGACCGATTTCACGCCTGCAAATGCAACGAAGCTGTGAAGACATCCACCGCCACAAAGTGCCTGCACACGACACCGACAATCAGTTGAGAAGTGAACGGGATTTTGTTCGAGTCAGGCATTGAAGGTAGCAAATAGCACCCTCAAAACAAATGCACGCATGCCAATGCTGGCGAAACGCCAACATATCAATAGCATACAAGCGTAAGGTAGTATTAGCGGGGAGTTGACGAAGTGGACAAAGCGAGTGCGGCTGTAAACCAGGACGCACAAGAAAACATGCAGGACTTTTGGTTGGGGGGAATTAATCACAACATCTTTTTTTAGAATGAGGTAGGCAAAGAAAATTGTAAAATCACGTACATGACCATGCAACAACTTTAGACATTGATTTGTAAAAAACAACTATCGGAATAAAGAATTATGGTCCCGCACATATTCCCACACCCGCAAATTTTTTTTCAAATGTTCTTTTTCAAATATTCAAATTAAATTTTTCAAACTTCATCTAAAGTTGCTTCATGCTCATATGCATTATTTCAAAGTTTGGTTTACGTTTTCAGAAGATAGCATAAAAATGCTCGAATGGAAAATCAAGAAATACACCTGATTTTGGAAGAAAAGTATACAAACTGTTTTGTGGGCAACATGCAGTGTATCATTAGGCGAATCCTGAAATAATATCTTAGTCTGGCGCTAACGGGAATTTTTGCAAACATAAAACCAAACGCTAAATCTCCCGTCGACTATTCCAACCTTGCGCAGGGACAGTGATACGAGACACACTGCTGGGGGGCAGTCCGGTGTCGTGATGGCTGCTGGGTCTGGCAGGGACGCTTATGCTTAAGGTGGTCGTTGGCTGGTACACGACGCTGCTGGGTCTGAAAAAAGCAAAAAAAAAACTGCTAAAGCAACAGGCGGGCAAGCAAATAAGCAGGATTAACAACGTGCACCGACCTCCGCGGACCATCCAGACTGGTGGCAATTGTTACTGGTCGTGTGGGGTGCTGCGGGTAGATTGATCGAACCTGATAGTTTAAAAATAATGTTAATGTAAGTTTGGAAGTAGAACTTTTGCTTTACTTGTAGCAACAGCAACATATCTTGGCTTTCTTGCGATTCCGCCGGCGTGTTTACAGTTGTCTTGCTGAAGGGCAGAAAAGCGTGTGCTAGCGGAGCAGAGCTAGCAAATCATTCAGTGCATTAATCGACAAGTAGCACTGTGTCAGTTATTCGTAGCTTAACAGCAGCACTAGGCATTGATTTTTATTGTCCGTAACCGCATGCATGTGAATGTGCTGTTCCACACGATTCGACAGTTTTTACACTTCAATACAACCATTTTTGAGAGGACCTGAAACGTCGTTTTTGAAGCAAAATCTTTAACTAATCGTAGAGGTCTTTTTACGAGAAAAATGTTTAAAAAATTCAAAACTATACAAAAACGTTGCTCAATTAAAAACCAAAATCGTCAGAAGCAGTTGAATACCTTGAAAAAACTAAATTGTTTTTTTTTGTTGAACAACAAACACAGCCATAGCACAAAGTTGTTTTAGAACCAACTACAGAGCTTGAGTTTTGTTTGCCACACCCGGAAATTTAAAAATCAAAGTGATTTAAATCCCATGAGAGAAACAAACATAAGCCTTCTGTAAATCTCTGATAAGGCTGAAGACGATAATAATAATCAATTCATTATTGTTTTGCTTTAAGAAAGGCAGTACAAAAAGGTGAAGCTACACAACCATGCACAGAAGTTCGTAAGGTTTATGAAAGCATGATATTGTCTGCAACAAGAAGTCGTAAGTCTTCCTTTCAGCAATAGTTTAACGCAAACAAGAGAAGGAAACTTACAAGTAATGGTTGCTGGATTCGTGGAGTCGTCACAGATACTATAGGTTTTCCAGCAAGAGATGTAGTCGACTGCTGATTTGGTATGTGATAAGCCACTGAGCTGAACGACTGCATAACAACAAAAAATAGCAGAAGTCTAACTTGCAGCATTAATCCGTCATACTGACACGTTTTATACAGACAGTTACGCCACAATCAAAACTTATCTACATCGGTTGCAACCAGCTCACGCGCACCTGACTGGCAGATGATGGAAAGTGAGGCTGCAGTTTTAACGTAGGTGGCGCCGGACTCCGCAGGCCAGGAGCCATGAAAACATGCTGAGGAGCAACCTAAAGCATAGTGTTTAAGGTAAATTAGATTCCGTTGGAAATATTTGAAAATTTTTCAAGGTACAATTGTTTACCTTTGTCTTAGCCGAGGCCGAGATAATCGACGACGGCAATGCAACAGCCTTCGATGCGAAGCTGCCGCCGCCAGGATCAATAAGTGCAGGTGCTGTAGCATTTGATGAAGATCGAGGAAGGACATGAGAAATTCCTGAACCTGGTAGAGGACGTACAGGTAGCTGGTGTTTGCCAAGTGGTTTGCTCCCATGAGACGTTGTTGGTTTAGCTGGTTGAGCAATGGAAACAATGGTTGGTGTAGAAATGATTGATTTAGTAGTGCTCACAGCTGCCACCATTGAAGCCACCGTAGTTGCTGCATTAGGTTGATCTTGCGACGGATCCTGAAAATACAGAGGGTTGCTCATCATAAAATGCAATTTTTAATCTTAACACATGCTTGGAAAGCAAGATCATCAAAAAAGTAAAGCAGAAAACATCTCAGTGCAATTCCTTTAAACTATGCAATATCACACTAATCAGGCAATACATAAAATTAAGTCAACTTCAGTCTTATGATTCATATGCAAACTGAAGTTGGCACGAGATGACTTACAATGACGGAAAAATAAAAGGTGCTATGTACAAATAGTGAGACTATTCATACTAAAAACACTAATGCCTCATTCAACTTAACAACTGTCAGCTGATTGCTCCCACTCTGACAAGCCAGAAATCAATCAATTTGCTAAACAAATTGTTTTTCAAGTGGCAATGACTTCTTTAGAACAATGTGCTCTTAATGTATTCATTTCAACATTCAAAATCTCTAACAACAAAATCATTCTGGATGAAAAAATTTTTCAGTAACAGAGATCAAGACACATTTATATTGGCAAACTCAACAACAGCAACAAATCAAAACAAACTGAGATTAAGACTGACAATGATATGGATTCGCATTACAAACCCATACTTTTACATTACCAACTACATTCTGCGTCACTGCCTGGTACAAATGAAGTTTTGCTAAAAATGAATTATTAGTGTTCTCATTGATTTGATCAAAAACTCACTGCACATAAAAGTGAAATCAGCCCTTAGCAACAAAAATGTCAATGTGTGCCCAATTAAAAAATGCACTCTCTCTATTTAACTAAGCCAGTGGTTTTTAACCTTGTTTACATTTTATCAAACAAGATTATCAGATTTACCCCCAATACACTCAATGGTGCTCATTTATTGAAAATGTGAAATTAACGAACTGTTACAGTTTAGAAAGATCGATAAAAATGTATATACATTGGCTGCAATTTATAGTTCAATATTAAATTTACCCCCAGGGATAAATTTACCCAGGTTAAGAACCACTGAACTAAGCACATGCCAGTTGTTTTTATACCCTTCAAATGTTTTATTACTGCAAACTAGCACAGTATGCTGCTTACAATAAAATCAAAATTGCATTTTACTGGCCATTTGTTAGAAATATTAGGCATAGTACAACTTTCGATAAAGATCTTTGTGAAACGCAACCATTCCCAACATGAACTCTGTTACAAAATCATGACTGTTGCTCAGTGAATGTATAAAAATACATCTGGTCAGGTACAAGAAAAGCTACAATAATTTTAAGTTGACTCCAAATATCATGTGGATACATCATTTTCAGTCAAATTGAGCACGACATTTGGACGACTGGTTAAAAAGCTGAGACAGTGATTGCTGATTACAGCAGTGCTCCCCAGCCACTGGACTGTGTAGTTCTTTCAGTAGGGACGCGAAGCCTGGTATTTAATTAAAACACTTCTTGCAACAGCTGACTTTCTCTGATTAGATTGGGAAATGAGAACCAGAAATTGTCAGTGAAAGTGGGTCGCAAGCTGAGAAAATTTGGGAAGCACTGAACACAATATTAATTACCAGTTTGGATCCCTTTATCAAAAAAGCAGCTTTGCAGTTTACGGAAAGTCCTCACAGTTTTACCAAATAAGGGATCATTTTGATATGCCAAAAATGTGCTTAAGAAGTGATTTTTAGAGTGGAAGATTTCACTCGTATTTGGCTAGTACCCATGAGTTTCCAACACCACGAGATTAACAATTTGGTTGGATGAAACTTAAGATTAATTTTTCTAAAATGAGATGAAATTACAAAAATTCAGAAACGCTGAGGAATGACATAAACATATCTAAACAACTACACAATTAATTAGAGACATTTTCAACAATGAGGAACAGCTAGTAGGACTTATTCATTCTTATGAAAATGCCTTTCATCAACTCTTGCACAGATAAGGACAACAATAAACACAACCACAAAGAAGTGTATGACCTACCTGCACAAACAGAGCTGAATTCTGTGTGACTGCACCAGATGCAACACTCAGTTTGCTGGCCTGGTACACAACTGGTGTTTGTTCAGATGATTTTGTTGCATTCACTCGTTTCACACCAACACTGCTGACTGTAAAAGCTGTGCCAATTGGTACTGAGACAGCAACAGGTAGAGGTGGTGATGTATTGTTAAGAGACATACTTAGGTTTGTGGTCACAAATAGAACAAAGCCCAGCTGTTAACACAAAATAGCTAAGTAACATTACTGTAAAAAATCACTATCCCTTCACAAAGTTCAAACAAAAAGCGTTATTCATCACTGCAAATCAGCCAAAACCTCTTTGTGAGTCATAATTATGTACATCACACATTACCTATTCGATCATACAAATATGGTAGTTATGCAAAACTGGTGCTAAATACTGTGCAAAACTGACTGGTGTGAATTTTTGTTGTGTAAATACTGTAAAAGTTAAATATACTGTGACGAACTATTGTCTCTTCATTTGTCATTACATTAAAAGTTAGCAGCCAGAAGCAAAAATTCATTGTAACTTATCAGCCTATAGAGATTTTCATTTGACAATGAAGAACGCTGCACAAATGAAAGTTAATTAAAAGTGGACATCCACGTTCTGTTACGGACTTAACAACATTGGTAAGTATTTTTGTTACTTAGATTTCAAAGGTGCTCATGATTGAATACGTCCAATATATAACACCACCACCACTACAGTAGCATGCACAAATCTATTGGTAGCTATACTGATGCTGCAAAATAAGGCAGAATCAACTAAAGCTTTACTTGCATCATACAGTTCTCCACGTAAAGTTAACATTGTCCTTAATTTTTTAGCTAGAATCTGAAAACAATTTTATCTTTTGACACGTTTTCATTTTAATTACCATCATGTTTTTTACTTGGTTGTTTAGAGGTCCAGCCATGCAATGGTACTTCATAGCACAACAATTGGNAGGGCAGCTGCTGTTTATCATAACACATACAAAAAAGAAACATTTAATTATTTTGTACCTCCAATAAAACTGCAAGCAGCTCATTGTCAACAGATCATTGCCAAATTAGCCCCTTGACACCAACAAGCAACTACTTTGCCATGTATGCAAAATAACAACACAAAAACATTAAACAATGCTGGTTGTGAAAACAAGTCTTGATATGATATCATATTGGTTTTGCTGCTCTGTTTCATGGTCAACATTTTCTGATTTTACCTGATTTACATTCTTAATTAATCTGCTCAAAGCTGGATTCTAGAATAAAGATAGACAATGCTTGTTACAAAGATGAGCATCTATGCTACACAATCAACAAAATAAACAAATATTGAATGTTCATTTGTTTTCCAAAAAAATTTACAGTCAATTTGGAGAGTAACTATGACATGAACATAAGATTAGCAAGAAGTTTAACAACTTTCATAACATAAAACACTGTGTGATATCTAATATGTCTATTAACTAAAATGTAATTCATGTTTTGCAACAGGTACTGTATTCCACTGGATAAGTAGTCTTTGGTTACTTTTAAATACATATACTTGCAAATTGCCTGTAAACCTATTAGCAAAAACTAATACTTATGTTAATTTACAATTTGTTCCAACTAGTTCAAAGTTTGTTATTTGATAATACATAACACTCGTGTGTAAGGTCATTTATCTGTTATAATACAAACCTTGTTTGCACACCAATGAGGCTTTGTGATGGTCTTACTTGATAGTGCTACTTACACTCAATTTTAGTGACCAGAATGCTATCTGCAGCTGCAATCTATTTTGCCACAATGCAAGAAAGCAGTGGAAACATGTCTTGGCAATGCATATAACCCAAATCAAATTAAAGGCCTGACCATCTCAAATAACTAAGCTAGGTATACCAGTGGTTTGATTCAATTTTTTTAAAAGCAGGATCTCCTGCTCCAGGACTGACTAACAACAGGTTCTCTCATTGTCAGTCTCCTGAGACAAGCTATGCTGGTTGGCTCGATATAAATGCAAAGGTTGATCTTTGTGTTGCCAAATGGTACAGTCTAGGAGTGGCATTTGTTTATTTTAAATATTTTCCAAAATTTTGTCTTGTTTTTCACTATTAAAAGTTAGTAACAGGTCTATGGGAGGTTTGCGAAACAAAGGTATGAGTGAAAGGTGTTCATGGGGAAAAATTGAGAAACCTCTGACTTCAGCCAACAATCGGTTTTTAGGATTGAAGAAATACAAAAATGGTCGAACCTCATCACTACATACCACATTCCAAAGCCAGAAAGTTGAAATGTAGCTGTTGGCAAACATAGGTCAAAAACAAACTCTATATACTACAAATGAATTTGGCTTAATTTATATATAACCCAAATTCTTTTAACGTTTTTTGCAAATCTTGCAAGAGAAAAGCTTTACACACAGTGATGTCAGTGACTTGCAACCACTGCAATAAAAGCAAAGACGGGTGCCTTCACACTACTTACAGCATCCTAGCAAAAGGTACAAACCAAGTTAATAAAGCTTGGTTTCCTAAATAAGTAATTTTACACTATCTTTTTATGAAAACATTCAAATCTATGGAATCTAACCTTGTTTAGACTAGTAGACTTAAATCCAGCTTTCCTGATTAAGTTTTACCAATCTTAAACTCATTTTTTAATCACATGAAGTTTTTTTCATAACTGCAAACATCAAAACTAAGTCTCAGCAAAATCTCAGCATGTATTATGTGAAATTGATTTCCTATTAAAAAAATTTGCTCATTGATTCAAACCTTCACCCTTGTGGAGACCAGTTACTTTAAATTAAAGTTTGCATGCCTTGAAAACAGCAATATTTGTCCAATACTATGGAGCTTAAACACACATATATATTTCAGAAAATGTTTATTCCTGCATAAAAAGGAACAAACTAGTTTTAATCTTGAAAAACTAACAGACGAACCATTTCAAGTATATGATCTCATTTACAGCAATACATGATTTGCCATGTTTGTGATGTTTCAAGATTCTGATACAGGCAACTTAGTTCATATCATCAACAAGAAACATCCTGGATGTCAGTCCAGACATGTAGCAAATTTATCAGCATATACTACAAACAAAAAGGCAATGTACTTATAGGTGCAAGCAACTAGCCAATCAAAGCCTACGTTTATTACTTTCAGGTAAACTTACTTGCTTTTGAGGGTATGCATTATCCAATGGCAAAACCAGGCTTCAGCATTAGTAATTTACTTGTTGCACTTACCGTCTTTGTCCAAAAGGAATAAATTTCCTACTCAAGCAATATGACATTTTAATTAAATTCTCTTTCAGTATGTTTTCATATAAATTATATTGCTTCCAATAATCAAACTTTTTTGCATTTTTGCTAAAATCATATTAGCATAGATTGTTAATCGTTTAGTGAACTATAGGCAGTGGCTACAAGCCCACCAGTGGACCTTCATATTTGAAAACTACTAATTTGTTGCCTGTAACTTGACAGTAATGCACAAGGAGTGTGCAGTAGAGTGTACTAGGCTTCGTGGAAATGTAGTAAACCCAAACCTAAACCCTTAATCTAACCCTTGAACCTAAACCTTAAACCTAACCGGTAACTGTAAATCTGAACAGAAAAGTTTGGAAACTTTAAGAGTAAAGAAAAAGTGGTCCCACGAAAAGTGCAACCATTACTACCAAACTGAAAGGTGCCAAGGTGAGAGCCGAACCAAACACCATTTGTACAGCTGACACAAGATGCGTCCGCCACACTATCATGACAATGCCATTGAAGTGACAAACTTAGTGATTTATTCGAACCGCATCACTGCTGACAGACGTGTAGCCACCACCAGAACTAACAGTAAGTTCAGAGTTAAACAATGATGGAACTTGAAAGTGCAACTTTTCAGTAACTTTATATAAAGACTTATCAAACACATGTCAAAATAATTAACCACAACACCCTTTGCCAATGACTGGATGTCTTAGGAGTTAGAACACATAAGTATAGATGCCTATCACTCTATAATTAAAATTACTCCTAGCCTATTATTTGTTGCATAAAAAATTATTTTTAACTGAAGAGTATGTAGAAAAGAACCTATACACAAAATACAAAAAATGATAAGACCATATTCTAAGGTTTTAGCTGACAATGCACTAATCTCATAAGGGTTTTAGGTAATCCAAGCAAAAAAATGGCCTGCAGTGTCCAAGACAGTGGTCTTTCTATGACAAAAATATCTTATGTGATACAAAGCAAAGGTTCTAAGAGCAACAATGCCTTGCTAAAATGTTATGCAACATGAAAATGACATGTTACGAATAACTAGCCTACCACTGATTCATGCATCTGTTTTTTTTTTGGTCATGCACTGAAATGTTTTTGACATGAAAGTCATTTTGGTCAGAATGTCTGAAAATATAAACTAATGAAAAGTGGTGAGTTTTAATACAATTGTCAGACAAATGACTGAAATGTCTCAGCAAAAAATGACCAGAAGTGTCTCAGGGAAAAAAACAGGTAAGCATTGTATATACAGTTATGGGGAGCACCAAAGGGCAAGTGGTCTTATCTTTGCTGTTAGCTACAGCATTGTATCAAAAACATGACAATCATTGTCCAAGTGCATTTCTTAAATGCTGTTGCTATTATCAATATGTAATGAGCTTGCTTTCTGAATAACTATTGAAAGAATTTCAAACACAGGATATCAAACCATAACGTGACAATTATAAGCTCTAAGTTTGCTGCAAGGTTTCAGGGAATCAACTGATTCAGCTTGCTCTAATGCCTTTATGTTGATTAGCAGCTGCACATTCATAACCTTCATTCCCACTCACTTTTCTTATCTAGTATGTGCATGACTCACTTCTAAATCTGTAAATTTCTTAATTCTTCACACATTTGCTTGCCCTCCACCTATTGCATGCTTGTTGCTCTGATTTTTTATGGGTTTGTTCTGCACTTTTATTTCATGTGTTGTGTCAGCTGATATGTGTTCTCATGTCTCAAGTTCGTTGCTGTCTCTGAACACACACCTAAATTTGTATATCACTGTTTTCTATTGCATTTGATTTAACTTTTTTATATTTCTTGTCCAATTGTATTTGATGTTTCATTAACTTTCTTGTCTGATTGATTCTAAATTCCCTTTTGCAGTTCAAATTTTTAAACCTTTCAATTATTCTGTGGTGATTATTCATGTTTATCTTTCCAAACATCCTATTGTACCAAGAGAAATAAAAAACCCACGAACATGGTTTATAATAAAAAAAAAATATATATATATAAACTAGCATAGGTAAAAGAAATATGTATATACTACAACTAAGCTATCCACAATTTCAAATATATTTTAAATAAAGTGAGAGCATGGTCTTTTTGAAAAATGAAAAATTTGCTTAGTTTTTAAAATTTCTCAATATGCTGCCATTCCTGCATTAAATTATAAAGACATTAAACACATAATTAAATGTTTCAAAGTCTACATCTTCACATTTCATATATTTGCTCAACCAGACAAAATAGGCATGGTGAAAAGCACTGGAGTGACTGACTGACATATAAATCTATACTGTATTAAATTTTTGCTCTCTCTTTATAAGTTATGAAAACAATGAAAGAACTAGTTTGAAAAAGTTGTGTAAAGATTGCATAATTAAATTTATTTTAGGAGTCTAATTTGCTATATAGAATAAAATATCTGATGTTCAAATTTATCTTAATTCCTTGCAAAGTTTCTGTTAATGAATTGAAAATCATATGCTATTTTCTTAAGTATGCTAATTTAAAGAAAAAAAGTCACAAAAGGTTTGACTTCAACTAACCAAGTATAAAAGTACACTGTGTAACCTGTTGATAAAGCATTCTACATTAATAAAGAACTATTAACTTTGAAACTGGTCTGCACACAACACAGATCTTAAATGATTAATCATTATGTAAAGCTGTTCTTGGCTGCTTGGACATACCAGCCAGAAGATGCAATCTATTTTCTATGTCATTATGAATATTAGTATTAGCTTCATATTAGAACAAGCAAGACATACTTCATCAGAAATTAAGCTATTAATTTTAGAAGTATGACATGCAATTTTATCCATTCACAATTCCTATGAAGTTGCTCGGATTTACACAGCAAGTTGAAAATAATATACAGTGAATTAAGGTCAAAGTGACAATATGATCAGGTCTGTTATGTCAAGGAATATGATTAAAAGTGGACAAACTAGGCAACTTGAACTTATGTTACACATGCAGCATAACAAAACAACAGCTTCATGTGTGAATAAACTTATACACCTTTAACTTAATGTAAAGTAAATCTTATTAATATTTTGAGATTGATTCCTTGCTTCTTTTATCTGTGGAATTTACAGTAATAACCTACCAACCTAAAAGCAAAGTTGTAATTATATCTCAATAAACACAAGTCTATGTTCATAATGGATAAACCAGTGATATTTTCATAATCATAAATATTTAGGTTTTATCCCTTATGAACTTTACACAACCTTTAAAAACGCATTTCTATTATTACGCTAGTAGCATTGACAATATCAATTGTCAGCATCCAAGTTGTAGTGTGGATGCTACAGTACGAGTATCAGCTGCAGTGCAAATACAGTAT
>JGI24159J19872_10007494_pt1 | contig 14306 bp, 8 predicted proteins | sample Ectturendosymbi4_FD_19872 | JGI IMG/M metagenome (IMG submission 19872) | reverse complement strand
GCGAAGAGGAAATGACGTCATAAAGATTAACGCGAAGAGCTTGGACGCGTGAAACTGACGGCTGCGGTTGACATACAGTTCAAGAATAACGCGTTCATCTTATCGATTGCGATTTAACAATTACACTTTGGGGGATCCCCGGAATGCTACCTGGTCCAAGATGGGTTCTTGGCCAGATCACATGGGCCATTGTCACGCTTGGGTAGATCACACGGGCCATTGTCACGCTTGGGTAGATCACACGGGCTATTGTCACGCTTGGGTAGATCACACGGGCTATTGTCACGCTTGGGCAGATCACACGGGCCATTGTCACGCTTGGGTAGTCAGCAACAGTGAGACAATACTTGTTGCACAGTTCTGTGACTAGCGCCTGCCGACCAATCAAAGCTCGCTGGAACTTGACCGACATGCGTTGCCTAGCAACAGACAGCCATATTGCCTTTGCGGGCGAGTGTTACTCGTCGCACGAGTTTGGTTCAGTCGAGTTCATCGATGACCTGATGTCTATGAGCGGGTCTGGAACTCAGGATACGGACGCATCGCTAACTTGTTTGGACAACTCTGTCCGAGCCTGTCATTGGAACAAGGGGGTAGGGGTTTAACTGTTTTGATGGAACTGTGAGGGGGGCACTGATTGGCATTCAATATACAGTCAAAACCTCGTTTGTCCGATCTCCGATTAACCGGAATCTCCGCTACCCGACACAAAACTGCTAGGAACGGATTTCTCCCAATGCATTTCAACCCTTTGACCCGGAAACCTCGCTGTCCGACTCCGACACGGCAATTTAGGAACGGATATTTCAAATCAATAGAAAAAAAACGCTAAACCGGATTACGCCAACTGTTACTTTGTTGTTTATGAAATCACAATGGAAGTGTGAAAGTCAATCTTCTACGCACAATGCATGTAACAGTGGCAGAACTTGCAGGATGCAGTTAGGTCTCTTGTAAAAAATCTGTTTCGCCTTTTTCTCATTCTGAATGCATACCATCTTATGTCTATCGATCAGATCAGCTGATAAACAAAAACAAAACAAAAAATGAGTGTTTCATTTACTCATGTTCCACATGCAGTCTATATATTTGCTTAAGTTGGCAGTTCGTCTGAGTCTATACTTTTCTCTGCTCCCCTTTGAACGCCCGTTCAGGCGAGTTCACTGTACTGCACATCGTCACCTTTATTTACATTGTCAACATTTGCTCTGAAAAGAATTTCGCTCTTTGTTCTTTCGATTCCGATTATCCGGATACCTCGCTAAACCGACGTTATGACGAAACAAAGTAGTCCGGATTAACGAGATCTGACTGTAAATGACAAGGTCAGGACCAAACGGCATCACTCGGATATGACCTCAAGTAACCCACCACAGGGTTCCGAAATGAGGTCACACAATGCTGTACTGTACGTACAAACTGCGTAACAATGCGGCGGAAAAGCTCCAGAACAAAGCACAGTCACTTGGCGGTCGAGGTCAACTCACCGCTCAAAGCTTTTTCCAATGCTTCCTCGAGGGTTCCTGGTTGGCTGGCAGTGCTCCCCAATTCTAAACGAAACGGCAATTTGGAGAGTGCAGCACTGCCGTCCTGGGCAACGTTCTGCTGCGCGCCGTAGCTTCCTGTCCGGCAAAGGGAGAAGGGGACCACGCCGTAGACGTACAGGAGCATCACCGGCACACCCACACCTGCGTCACAAGGTACGTTTGTTTTAAGCGGTTACGTGAATAGTGGCGAGTTATGTCCCGAAGCTGCGCAAACATGAACGCAAGCGTACGTAGGGTGTTTAGAATGTGAAGTGCACACGTTTGAAGAGTCTGGAAAAGCAGAGTTAGAACAGTTCTCACGGGTACTGGTTAGTTCACAGCTGTTCTCATATAGCACCAGCAGGAAAGTGTGCCATACACTGCAAGTTAACTATTGCGCTGCTGGTTGCAGTACTTTGTGTTTGAATGATGCATTCTCGCGTCAGGAATAAGTTGTAACTTTTCTTTCTTTACGAATGTGCCATGATGTGCAACAGGCTGAAAAGATTCATAGCTTCGTTAGATTCCAGAAATACCGGTGGTGCTTGAAAGCGAAAAAAAATTTCCCAAATCAAATGATGCATGAAGGGTTTTGTGGCGTCGTGAAGAGTACGTAAGGATCTGTCGTCACAAAGGACAAGAACAAACTTCTCGCGTTGTCTCCGTTTCAATAAATCGACCGCCTTCTATTTGTGGCAGGGATTGGTTGATAAATAAAATGTAACGCAAGGGGTCTTTACCCCCCACCCTTTCCATGATTTCGAATTCTAATCAACAGCTGCAGGGTCACTGTCAGCTCTAAGCTGGTGTATGTTTATTGAGTAAAAATATTTAGCAGACAACATGTTTGAATTTATCACACACCTACTATGGAGTCAACAAGGCGTGCCATTGTTGTTAGGAGAAAATGCTATTGTTGTTATGAGAAACTGTGTAACAATTATGAGAAATTGCGTAACAATCGTGACTTTTTTGCTGAGCATCATTATCGATCTGGGCATGAAAGTGAACCATGGAGTAATTTTCGCTGCGTTTCTGTGGCAACGACACGCACATTTTTGATGACGACACAATAGATGCCATTTGAAATTTTGTTTCGAAAAAAAAAACGATTTCGAGCGAAACAAACAAAAGCGGCGTATTTTGGGGGAGTGGGGGGCAAGGATTACACTCGTGGAGAGCAGCGATTGTTCTCGCGAGATGCATCCACCGCCAAGGAATTGCTCTCCGGGGAGCGTTGAAAAGACACCTTTTTCCATTTGGCATTTTTGTGAATGGCATTGAATGTTTATGAAAGGTTTCCCTAAGCGGGGAATCCCCTGCACGCCATTGCGATGGATGCAACGAATGACGTCATCCTCATCGGGCGTCGCTCGCTCGCTTTACGCCGCCAGCGCGATGGCGATTGTTCACCGTTTGTGACGTATCATAGCTTAACGACGGGGGGCAATGGGAGAATCGCGTCCAGGAAGCAATGGGAGAAATAGACGACGAGTGTTTACGTAAGGTGGGGGGTGAGTCGCGGAACGAGTCAGATGAGGTTTCATGCAACGAGCACTCTACGTCACGAGCTCCACGGTGGCGAGCGCAGCGTCTTCTAAGCTAAGCTGGGGGAGGAGTTGAAATCAACGGGAAACTGACGTCACATCCATGAAGTGAATTTTGAAAGCGTGGGGCGGATGATGGTGGGAGGACGGGCACAGAGATTTAACGGGAGAGTTCTTAACCTGCCCTCATCAGCTGCTACAAATTCTGCCATTCACAAAAATGTCTTTTCAAAAACCAAGTTCAAAGTTCGCTCGGCGGTTGCTAAGAAACGACATGGCGCGAATCGGCGATGAACGTTTTCAGAAACCAAAACAAACATCAGCCAATCCCTGTCCTGCTTTCACAGTTACGTGGCAACAAGCCCCGCCCACACCTGACGTCAGATGGGGCAGTTCACAACAGATAGACACTCACCCACGGCCAGGCCGGCCAGGGCAGGGGAGAGGACCACCGACCCGGCCACACAGGCCGCCACCACCAGGTTGCGCTTGTACTTGGCGACGTCACGGTTCTCGAACTGGGCGATTATCTGCAAAGATAGCGTTGCCGTTAGCAACCGCTGTCACGTGACGTGCGATTGGGTGAAAAGCAGAACAATCGACTGACAAACGAGCTCTCGCTGCTTTCAACAATCCACAACATCAATGCGCGGAGGTCATTTGAAAGTTGATGAAACAGTCATTAAGTGTGTTTTGAAGTTCGGGTCCAATGCATGGGATCCCGCAAAGGTCAATTAGGTCAAAAAAAGTCAAAATTTATCGTTAGGTCAAAATTTCTTGCAGCGGAGTTTTTTTCTCTTCATCGATACTTCATTGAAACTGCAACAACAGACATTGATATGCTTTTTGCAAGTTTAGTTGCAATTCTGCAATGATACTGGGTTTGTTGCGATTTCTAAGGTAGTAATGTTGTTTTGTCCACTACTGGACGATTGCATATTATGTAGGCTAGGCGTGGTAAGACAAGAAACTTAGTGTTACAGTACCTTCTTTGTTTGGTTAATGTTCAATCCATTATGCAAATAATGTTTCAACTTTATGATGTTCTCAGGTTTGACTCTACTGTAGTTATTAATGTACTCAATACATCATCCCCAAAGTTAAAAAAACAATTTTTTTAATTTCGAAGCACAGAGTGGATGAATATGCTTCTGGGTTAACCTCAACACCTAAGGCTGAATTATTTTGCAATTGCAAAACGCAGAAAATTTATAGGACAAAATAAAATTTTCAAGTTTTGGGTAAAAGATCGCTTGCCCTAGAAATTACGCATTTGCGATTCACAATATTCAACACAACATAGATTATATCTGCATCACCATCACATGCTGTTAGCATTAGTTGAAGAAGCCAATGGCACCCGGACATACTTTCCTGGCCACCCACACGGGCAGGCCCACAATGATGGCCGGGACCGCGATACCGGCGACCAGGCCGATTCCCAGGGGGGCACCGATGAGGAGGCCCAACTGCCACAGGATCTTCTTCTTGCGGCTCCAAGGCTTCTTGCCCCAGAAAGTACATCCGGACGGACTGCGCGGACAAAACAATAACGTTTGTTGACGCATTGTGACAAAAGAAAGAGCCCTTCAGACGTAATCAGCCCCTTCTGTCATTGATAGCAGCGTAGGCTTCGATGACGTCACGCCGAAGGAACTCCCAAATAAGCGAATCGCTTGTCGCGCACACCACAGTGGCGCCCGGCCTCCCCGACACGGTTCATTGACCGCGAGACGCAGCTGGCCGACACGGTTCATGACCGCCAGATGCACGTGACGTGGACCGCTTTCAATTTTGTCCTCAGTGAAAATGAACACATGTGGAGGGTTCGCGTCATCACCAACTAACGACTGAACTACTTTCTAATCCTTTCGCTGAAACTTTTCAAGAAGCATTCACTTTTGAATATTCAACATCAACTCCCATGCGAGCTGTCAATCAAAACAACACAAAAAACATGGTTTGAATTTAAGTACAACCCTCCACAAATCAAACTGTATATTTAGTGCCATCCAGCATGAGGATAAACGAATGAACAAATGAATGTTATTCAAACCACAGCAGAGGTCAGCCTCAGAGATTTTCAATGTTATGCTGTTCACGATGAAACTCAATCAAGCATGACCGAAGTAAGCAACGCTGGTTTCAGAGCGACAAACACTCATGGGTTTTGCAAAAAATGCAATTCAGAAATACTCCCCCCAATCGTACGGTGCCGTCACAATAAAAGAAACGCGTGGAAAATGTGAAGCAGAGTTAAGTACCTGAGATAATGCAGGTCTGTGATCTCCTGCAAGCAGAGCCAACAGAACTCAGCATCACAGACTGTGCACGTCATGTGGTTGCATGATCCGTCATTCATCTTTACTATGAGCGCCCCGCACTTCGGGCAAGGCTTTATTTCATCTGCAATGGTTGAAACATAAACGGTACTGTTCTTATTTCTACCACGGCCTCGAACAAAATCATTTTATTTGTTCACCGAAGCGGAACCAGTGTCCCGAACCCGGATGACCTGCCACGTGGTTTCCATAAAAGGAAACACGTCACAGACGGCTCCACAAAAACCCGTCTCTGCGGAGATCCACAGCGCGCTGCGCAAAAGCGATGAGTAATTGCAAATCTTGTCTCGCGCTTAAAGCACGTTCACGTTTAATCAGTCAAGTGGCTTGAGCAATCAGTGCTTTCGAAAGTCCCGGCTTCCGGTTCGCAATCTTTATTACGACACAATGCACGCGCGTGATGTAAGGTCAACTAGGCCAATGACAACCAGTCACAACAATCCATTCTGAACATCGAATGCTCAAAATCCTGCAAAAGCGATAACATCAAAGCGCGTGAAACGTGTGTTACGTCATAATTACGTCGCGCTGGTTACGCAGAGGTTACTCAAGGTCGAAGTGGTTCAGTGACTAGATTTTCAATCAGGAATAAATTGCGTCCCGCTGTTTCGGGAATTCATCCGCCACTTCGCTCTCTCCGCATGCAATTAGTTTTATGTGTGTACCTACCTGTGCTTATGTGTGTACCTACCTGTGCTTTACAAAAACAAAATGTTTGATGGTTGAGACGTTTACAGCAAACTCACTGAAATCATCTCTTCTGCGCTCAACATCAAAGCAAAGATTTACAGCCTGTTTGTTTCCAGGCCTGAACTTCCAACGGCATCGCGCTATCACACAGCAATGTCGTAGAAATTATCAATCTGCTTATTTCTAAGAAAGATGCTTATGTTTTTGCTTCTCATGTCATAGTAACGCTTCACTGCGTTTTCATTCACAAAAATCTTTAGTTGCAAAAGTAAACCGACAACTTGAAATTCTGAGATGCAAAAAGCTTTCCTCGGAGCGGATGCTTTGACTTCTGCGTTCAATCCCTCGTTATTGAAATTTATCTGAGTAAGTGCTGAAGATACCTGTTCAGTCAATGAAGTATATGTTAACATTGACTGTCTGATTCTTTATTGTTAAAGATTTTTTTCGATAGACTCTGTTGTATCGACTTGAGTATAGACCGTGGCTTCACTGTGACATCACAAAACTTCATTCAAGTGCCATCTTTGGATTATGTTAACTGCCAGTTGCACTGTAAGTTGTGCTTGAAGCTTCAATTTGATGCTTTAAACTTATTTTTCCCGTTTGATTCGAAGAATGTGAAACTGCCCAAGGCTTTTTCACAAAAAGTGCAATGACTTTTGTTGCCACACTTCAGTGCTTGAGAGTTGTCAGGAAGAAGCAGTTGATGTCCATGCAACAACCAGACCGCCGCCTGATAATAATCAGGGCGTTGGAAGTCCAGGCCTGAAAACGAACGCTCTCCTCTGCTTTGGTGCAATGCTAAGCGTGGAAGAGATAATCGCAGGGAGTTTGCTGGGAATGTCACAACCTGCAAGCACTTTAAAAAAAACACATCAAACTAATTATATTGAAAAAATTATCCTTTTGGTCGCGTCCTGGAATTGCCTCTACCGACCTCCGGTGGCCAGAAATCCTTCCGACGTCCGTGTGTAGAGATTTAAACGAATAAAAGAGCGGAACATGATTTATTGGTGACTGGGAAGCAGCGCTGAAGCAAGGAACGCAAATGAGGCGACACATCAGACCCAATCTCTCGCGTTCGAACATATCACTGATTTTATGAAGATTCCATTTCTTGCTGATGAGCAGGTAAGTGTTGATGTTCAGGAGGTTCAGTCGTATTACCATGGTAACAACAAACAACTTAACGCCAGACATTAACAAGACGGATCTCCCGCCACTTGCACAGGAGTTGCCTCCAGGAATATTGGAATATTGATCGAAAAGAGAAAAGACCAGCAACGCGTTTCACGCACATGGCAGCGCGCAATCAAAGCATTTGTTGCATCGAACCTGACGCCATGACACATCTTTACTTGTAAGTAGCAAGCGCTAATGAATTACTATGATCCAATGCAACAACAGGCTCGAACTCCTAAATCATTTTTGACAAAAACCTGAAAATCATAAACTCCTCCCCAGCGACATTCTTCGCCCCAAACATCAAAACCGGTCTCGAAATAAACAATTTTAGAAGAATTAATTTTTTGCAACTTTTTTTCACAACTTCCTCCTCGCCCTAAGAGAACTTGTCCATACGTTTTTTAATTAGTTATCGATATTGCAAAGGGTTAACACACTTCGTTTTCTTACTTAGTTCAAGTTTTTTTCGATTGGCGGCCCCAGGGCAGCGTCTGGGTTTCGTTGCGATGACCCCCTTGCCCCCCCTCTCTGGTCGCAATTGTGGGTCTGGTCGTAATTGCGACAATGCAACGAAAATACGAACAGGGTGACGTCATCAACTCAGTCAGCCCCCTCCACGTTCAGATAAACACACGTACCCCAGCAATGACGTGGTTGGGAGGACCCAGTGGCCCTACTCCGCTTGACGTCATTGCAAGCGCCCAACAGGAATGGGGGGGTATCAGGGTCAGGCCGAATAATTGAATCTCCATGAAACGAGAGAATGCAGAGTCTGATGCGCCACACAACGTACCATGTGCGTTGGAGCCTTGACTGTGCGTCGCAGAGTTTGACCGGATTCTCAACTGTTTTGTGCGTTGCAAATGGGCTGAGTCACAGGTTTGGTTCGGGTGCCATTCCTGGAAATATAAACTTAGCTTTTTCAATGACATCATCTCCATCGAACTCAGCCAGTCAATCACTCCACGTGCTCGGATGTGCGACGCAATCATCATTTAAATACATCAAAGTCCTTGCTTATGAAAAGGGTGGGTTGTAAGCCAGGCTGGTGACGTAACCAGCGTGGTGTTTTGGTGGACACTACATTGCGTCATCATCATGATGAGTGAGTCATACTGAATGTCGAAATGTTAAACTACATCTCACCTAGAAATAGACTTGATGATGAATCGCACCTAAACTTATGAAAATTAATTTCAAAACGTAGTGTTTGAGTCAGTGTTCCCTCTGATGTGCGCATGCGCATTACCACCAAGACAATTTGCGCAGTTCTATCTCATTCTCGCGCACTTACAACATTGCAAATTTAATACGGCGTATATATATATATATCGCATAGCCCTTCTAACGTTGGTAACACATCACTGTTTGTGTGTATGTATAGTGTCCATATACGCATGGTTGCGCAACTGCATGAGCTTAGTGCGCAACAAAACAAACATTTACTCAGTGTACAATTTTCTTGGAGGGAACACTGAATTTTCTTAGAGGGAACACTGTAGCAAAGGCGGTGACCAACCTGTCGGCAATGATAACAGAACTCCGTGTTGCAGCCCTCCCTTTGACAGGGGATCCGGGGGCAACTGGCGCAGCCGTATGCGATGACAGCGTACCTTTCAACAACAGGGAAGTCAAGTTAACAGATGGAGTTCGTTACATAACATGATCGGATGAGTAACTGAGCACGACGAAGCTTCAGCATCGATTGTAATTAAAGTAAAATCGCGCAGACGCAATTTTCAAACCTATTTAATTCAAAACTTACCCGCAGTCCGGTGCTGGGCACCATCTGCAGTCGGGGTCAACCGACAGCGCCCTCCGGAGGCTGAACTCCTCCCATTTCAACATCATCTGTGGTTCGTTTTCCAGGATCGACTTCATGTCGTTTGGATGGAGCCGTTCTTGACATTCGGGGCACATCAAGTTCACCCTGTCATCATGATCAACAAACATTAAGTTCGCTTTGTCACCGAAACCAAACGACCATAAGTTAAGCTTCCAATCAAAACTAATGAACCACAAGGAACACTTTGCTATTGAAATCTAAAACGCGTAAGTTCATCTTGCCACCAAACAACCATTAACTTTCTCCCACCATCAAAAACAAGCACCAATTAACTTAACCTTCCCATCAAAACCATACGAGCAAAAGTTCAAGCTACCATGAAACATAAGCAACTGTCACTTGAAAGTCCAAGTCGTACTTTGTGACAACATCAACAAGGAGATAAAAGGTGGTTCACAGCAGATTACTCTTTCGTAATGCTGTCACCAGAACAATCACGAAATGAACTGATCGCATTGTGAAACAGAAAATTACAATCCTTGCAAGTGACGGCGATCAACTAAAGAACTCATATTACCACAAACATAAAACATTTATCTTCTGTTAAATAAACGAAGTCTGACTCAGATCAGCATAAGTAGATTCGCGACTTTGGAAAAGATGCAAATTTCAACAGAAACTCAACAAGCACCAAAACGTCTGCCTGTTGGAATAAAACTAAGGTTGTGTTTGAAAGCAAATAAAAATATTCCTTTCAAAAACGGGAAAAGTCAAAGGGACGAGCGGCTACAAACAGTTTAAAGACAATGTTGGTGAATGTAGGCTAAGCTGCAGCCAAAGCACTGATTAGCATGAACAACACGCTGTTTCCTTCAGGTACTTCACCTGCTTTCAGATATTTCAATCGTCAGATATTGACGCAAGCAGTCAATGCATGAGCGGTGGTGGCAGGTGCTCAGGCGAGGGAAGTTGTCAACAGGCTGTAACACAAAATCAACATTGTTGACGATGAACTGAAGTGTATCTGGATTCCAAAAGCGGTTGTCAGGGTTTTAATGAGCAATTGACGCAAACACATGTCAAACTGATGCACATGTGAGTACACACTTTTTCAGAACTAGCATGAAAGTAACCTCTTGCCACAGTTAAATAAAATTCAATCATATCGTAAATTGCAACAATACACAACAGGTATGCGCAAATAAAATTACGGAACGAATTTATTGAAATCCTATCCTTTTTCATATGTGTCCACTTATTCACATTCAGCTATACACAGATTGTGGGTTATGAACCAATTGGCTGAGTAGTGTAGATCGAAGCAGCAATGATTTTAACAGTTTCATTGAACAACAAACCAAATTAAGTGCAGCTGTAACACTCCATCGAAAGACAAGCAGTAATAACAGTGCTTGAACCAGACACTGAACCAACCACAACATTAAGTTAGTAACAAAAATTACGGCATGTTCATCAAACACATCGCATGATACTTCCTTAATAGCAATCAAAATGGTGATAAAATTAAGGAAAGAAAATGTGTCAACAATGAAAAGCTATCTATCATTAAGGCAACTGAAACAAATGACATAACTGAGTAACATGCTGAAAAAGTAACATTTAGGTTTACTATTTACACAAGGAAAAATTCCATAGTTTAATGTGTGAGTTTCCCTTTATTGCTATCAAACAATTAGGAGTTTCCAAAATGATTAAGCTGTGTGCAAAAGCCAATCTGCAATTCATCGGTTGACATTTCTTTCATTGCCATATTTACTAGTTTTCCAGAGTAGAGCAGCTTTTATAAGTACTGTAGTGACAAAACTTTTTAATGAGAAGTTCAAAGACAAGCAATCAGCAAAAACTGGAATTTGTTATTTGACACTGTTGTGACGTTTTGCAATCTCTGTCACACAATTTTTGGAAATACAAATGAGTTGAAACTCATCACAAAACATACTTGTGAAACCAACCTGACAAAACTGGAAGTTGAAAAAATATTTGCATTTGGGAAACTTGCAATATAAACACGACTTAGAAGATTTTGAATGTTTCGCAGGATCACATTTATGCAAACATGTTAAGTTTTGCTTGGTGCTAACAACATCTATTTGATCTGTATTTAAAGTAAACCCATGAATGGTTCATGCTTTACTAACTTTAAATAACAATATGTAGTGATGTCACATCATGCAGTATCAAAATTATAAAGTGCCCTCAAAGAAAGAACTTGACTTTCATAGCCCAATACCATTATTTTTCATTGCCAATAGTGATATTTTTGGGTAACGGAAACCACAGTTAAAAATATTACAACACATATTAACCCAACTCTAAAGAAAACAATTACTTATAACTGAAAAAAAAAACCTGAAAAAATACACAAAAATGTTTGCATATTTGCATTTGCAAAATACTGATTTGATGATTAAAATTTCAGTTTCAAAATACAGTACTCAGTTTCTGCACTTCTGTTGTAATGTCACGAGAGTATTCTGTGGTGCCCATCTTCACTTGCTTGCGTGTGGGCCAAGCGGGCACAGTGCATACTGCACTGGTGGCGAGTCAATGGCAGCACCGCGCGTGAACTATTCACTTGCACCGGCCCCATAAATGCCAGAAATGAGGCTAGGTGGGATGCAAGTACTGTTTCACAAGTCTTCGGCGTGACTTGGCTGGGAATCGAATCCAACCTGTCAACTTTGGCAGCAATGTTCAACCAACTAGGTTATTTAGCCAATGATAATTAAAACTTAACAATTTAAAAACAGCATTAGAATTGAACATAATTTTTTGGAATATAATTTTAAATTGATAATTAAAATTTAACAATTTAAAATTATAGTTAAGGGAGCAGTTTTTACGCAATGCCTCTTAGCAGTGAACATCGTCTGTCATTATGAAAAAAAGTGTATTAGCTGCCATGAGCAATTATTGGCAATAGATACAGGCAGAAATTTGCAGATAAGATACATCGACCTTACTGTCGTACTGGGTGATTTATATCAGCATGCTAACATATAAGTTGAGCGCTACCTGGGAGCATACTATAAATTTTGGTGCAAAAACTAGGATTATGAAATATTTTTTAACTACCATCTAAATCTAAATGAACAAAATCAGCTTTGCCCAGATTGATTGTCGACTATAACATATAGCAATAGCAGGCAATTCCAATACAGCGTGAACTATTGAAGGCAGATATTGACACAGTAGGTGGGAAAACAAATTCATGAAACACAACAGATTTACCAAGGAAATCATACAACAGTATTTATCTATATGATTGCAGCTAACAAGCTGTACATGTTTATGTCNGTGATTTTTTATGAATAATATTCAGTGCAGAAGAGCACATCACAATAATGAGCTTTTATTCTACCTTAATATTTGCCATTAACTTACCACAATTATGGCCTTATTTAAATTAACCTTAAGTAAAATCACATTTTTAATCACATGCAATGCTGGTTCTAGATCAATTACAATAATACAGCTGTTGAAACCACTTCACACTGTATTATAGACTTACGTTTTTTGTTTTGTTGTCATAACAATTGTATGATTCTGAATCTGATACATAACCTCTAGTAAATACAATGGCAAAATGCTTTAAAATTACAGCTTTTGATCAGCAGCAGATATTTAGCTTCAAAACCAAGAATGTTACTAAGCTACCAATGCAATTTCATCATTAATCATGAACCAGCAGCTTTGAATTAGAAAAAGCTTTCACTGTAGAAAAAATTTTTAAGCGTTCTAAAAAACAAAAATTAGCAAATGTTGACCTGTGACACAAGACACAAAGGACATTCCATGGTGTTAGATGTTTTTGAGGTTTCACCTGTTTCCTCATTCTTAACTTTACCATCAGGAAATGGTCCACCTGTAAAATAATAATTCACATATGTATAAAGTGATAGCTACTCAGGAGTCAGGATTGCAATACAGTATATGACCAAGAATAGCAATTATAGCAGCTTATAGGTAAAAAATAGCAACACACATTAAAAGCGTGTAACTCATTTAAATGCACATCATTAGTTCCCTTCTCCAGTCCTATAAAATGGCCCATGCTGAAGATAATGAAAAAGCTTCTTTTAAGGTAAAGTTTTGGTGAAACATCTATTTTCCTGGGTTCACTGTCATCATAAAAATTGGATTCACAAACATTAAATTTGAATTAAAAGCATTGCAACTTTGGCGATTTCTTTTTCGACACATAAAACATTTCAATGAACTAGTAAAATAGTATTTGTAACAGCCAAGAAACAGCTTATTTCTACACACCTGATAAGAGATCAGTTGCAGGCACAGGATTTGCCTCAAAGTTTGAATGAGCACCTGATGTTTCTGCATCAATGCTGGAGCCTGACAATTCTTCTTTCTTATCACTCTTTGTGCTGTATCTCCTATCATTACACAAATTTGAATTTACATTGCAGATAGTTTCTTATGGAATAAATCTTCAACACCACACCCTACACCAATCTGATTGTGTGCATGGTACTAGCAAGTTAAGCTTAGCAAATAGCATGTCAAATTGCTATGAAAAATCCAGTAATGTTGATTTTACCAATGTGAGAAATATTACATAAGCAGTTAACTTATGTAGAAAAACTTGAAGTGGGAAGCACAATGGCTGATCTGGCTGAAACCAATAAGTATGAGTCAGTGCCCTCCAGAGGAAATATTTCTCAAGTCACTGGGCTTAAATGGACTTTTCTTCTGAATGAGCCAACTGGACTGTAACCTATCTAAAGCACTATGAATAACACATGACACAACAGCATAAAAATCAAGTTTTCAAAACTCATCAGCAACACACAGCAAATGAGATAAATTAACATTACCAGTCCAAAGCAGTGAGAGCCAGAAGCTCTGAGCACAGGTTTACTCTAGACAAGGGTGGGCAATTTAGCAGCCCAGAGGCCATAGTCCACCACATGACCCACAGAAGCATTCAGGAAAAATCTTTAAAGTCCATCCAACTTATCACAGTAAATGTTAGTGTTGAAGTCAACTTGAACTGAAACTTGCTTCTATTCCCATTAGGAGGTATGGCCCTCTGCTAAACATAGCTTTCCCAAAGTTGTCTCTGAGCCAACTCAATAAATTTAACACTTTGACAGCCGGGGTACGATATATTCGTACTTTGATTTCGGCCTAAAACCAGCAGTTGTCAGTTGCCTTACCAATGCCCTAGCTCCTCCGCCGATTGCGCTAG
>JGI24159J19872_10007493_pt1 | contig 14306 bp, 8 predicted proteins | sample Ectturendosymbi4_FD_19872 | JGI IMG/M metagenome (IMG submission 19872) | reverse complement strand
AGCTGGGTCAATCCTGCGCAGGAATCATGGCCTTGCCACGTTTGCTCACAAGCGGTTGGAATGGTCACTGGTCAATCAGTCTCCAGAACAATCAGAGACCGAGTGGTTGTGCGTAGACGTCGCAGGATACAAGATCATCAACGTCTACAAACCCCAACGACCATCCCGACGTTTCCACACCCCAGTCTGCATATTGGTGATTTCAACTACCAGCATGTCAACTGGGGTTACAACATCCCCGGACGGTGAGAGCCTGGACTCCTGGGCAACATCCAACAACTTTGTACTGTTGCATAACCAGAAGGAAACAGNCAGTTTCTTCTTTCGTCGTTGGAAAGTCGACACCAAACCAGACCTAGCCTTCGCAAGATTTGGCCAGGACCCGACTGCCTGACAGATGTGTTCTAAGAAAGTTTCCAGTCACAACATCGGCCCTCCCTCATAACGCCACCAAGATTCAAGGTTCCTGCCCACAGCAATCCAGTGAAGCGTTGGAACTTTCGCAAAGCCGATTGGAATCGCTTTTGCCTTCTCACAGGTGAATCCATCAAGAGATTGCCACCTCTGGACACACCAAATATTGAGAGGGCATACCAGGATTTTTGCAAGAGCCTGTTATCTGCAGCTAAACAATGTATCCCACGTGGCAGTCGGAAGAGCTGTGCCATGCTGGGACAAAGTGTGAGTCCCTCTATCACTCCTTCAATCGAGCCCCAGTGGTCACTGACTCTGACAGAGCCACTTTGTCCCTACTATCTGGACTACAACATAAGCAGCATGAGCAATGGGAGGAAGCTGTCAACTCCATCGACTTCTCACACTCTAGACACAAGGCGTGGTGAACAATCAACAAACTTACTGGCAGGTCTGGACGCTCCTCTCACCTGTGCCACATCTAAGCAAATTCTATTTGCCTCGCAACTCGTGAAGAACGGGGCACACAGGACTGGCGGCCACGAGTACACCAGGCTCGTCAAGAAGCAGCTGTCCAACCTATGGAAGAATCCACCACCTAAGGGTCACAGTTTCTCCAAACCCTTTAGGCCGGAAGAGTTTGCTGCTGCCCTCAGACGCCTGAAGCCAGGAAAGTCTCCACCTTCCCAGAGTTTATACTCCATGTTGGGTCAGCTCTCAAATCTTGGTTTTGCGACTTTCTCACTTCCTCCATGCTAGCATGCACCAACTCAAAATTCCAAGATCTGGAGAAGAGCACTAGTAGTTGCGATCCCTCAGCCAGAGAAGCCATTGGGGGACCCAAAGAGCTATCGACCTATATCTCTGCTTCTTCCTATATATCTCTGCATTCGACCTATATATCTCTGCATCGCAGTGGTTCCCAAACTTGTTCGATCCGTTATCCAAATCATACTAGTGATTGTGTTTTCTTGCCCTCAATATTTTGCGTCATAAAAAGAATATTACAGAACATAGTGGTTATGGTTCCGCGTTACCCCTTGAAGAATTGCATATTACTCCCAAGGGGTAATTTACCCCCAGTTTGGGAACCACTGTTCTATCATATACNCACAGCTGACAGATGGTACGACTATGCGGTTAAGTCTAAAAGGAAGAATTGCGAAGATATTCAATCAGGTCTTTGTTGGTGGTGTTGGTGAGACTACATGGAGGGGCCATAACAGTACAGTCATAGTGGATGTGACTGGCAGATTGGATGTCGCCGCACACGCAGCTTTTATTATCAGCCAACCCCTTTATGGAGGTTTACATTAAATCGGCCATGTCCTGTGCGCAAGTGGTTAAGATGGACCCATGCTTTGCGTGGCATGTGGTACCCTGGTGGAGAATTAGTGAAACTAGAGATATATGGCTTCAACGAATCTGGTACTGTAGAGAGTAGTCTTGGTTAGTGAGGTTCTCCATGAACGGTCTTAAGGGGCATCTCGTGCGAAGTCTGTTGGGAGTGTGCCATACATGCAGGGTTTCATGTAGCACATGATCAGTATTTTATGATTTACAATTTAGCTCTAGACATGGCACGTTTCTTCGGGTAGTGGGGGGCAGAATACCATTAAGGAAAGGGAGGAAATCTGTAGGGGTAGATCTTATACAACCCGAAATCGTACACGTGGCTTTATTCAACTGAGTGTCTAATTTACGCGTGTGTGCACTTTGGCACCAAGCTTGGGAGCAGTATTCTGCTGGAGCATATACCACACTTGTTGAGCTTCTGAGAACGTTAAATGAGCATCCCCAAGTCAGACCCGCGAGGCGCTTTATCAAGGCAACTCGAGACGAGATTTGTTCTTTGAAAGTGAGACTTCTGTGAAGAGTGATACCCAAGTATGTCAGATTATTCTGGAATGGCAGGGAGCTTTCTCTGCTGTGCATCCCCTTTAAAATCCTCGAGAGACTCATCTACGCTCGTGTCAAAACAATCATCAACCCACTGCTCCCACGGAAGCAGGCGAGCTTTCGACATGGGGGTCGGCCGTACACATGGTCCACATGATCATGGAGATGGTTCACAATCGCAGCTTTACCCTTACCACCGGAAACGGCAAAAGGAGCAGGTTACGACGCCTCAAGAACGATGTCCCACAGGGATCTGTCCTGGCGCCCCTTCTCTTCAACATCTACATCTCTGACCTGCCAACCACCGTTTCCAGAAAGTATGCATATGTTGACGATCTAGCAATCATGCATGCTGATGGAGATTGGCAGGCAGTGGATGGGGCGCTAACCAAGGGCATGGCAATGCTAGGTGAATGCCTCCAGACTTGGAAGCTAAAGCTCAGCACTACAAAAACGGTGTTGGCGGCCTTCCAACAAGGAACAAGAAGAAAGCTAAGGGCGAGCTGAAAGTCAACTTCAACAATGAAACCCTGTCCTTCTGCTCTGAGCCCAAATACCTCGGAGTAATGTTGGACAGGTCACTCACGTATCGCTGAAACCTTGAGTCACTTTGCAAAAAGCTAACATTCCACGTCGCACTCCTGAGGCGTGCTGGAGCAACAATGTTGTGAATAGCCACCCTACCCCTGGTGCATTCAGCTGCAGAGTACTGCGCTCCTGTTTGGTGCTGCAGTGCTCATACCCGCCTCATTGACCCCACCATCAACGACGACCTGTGAATTGTGACTGGATGCCTGCATCCTACACCAGCGGACAACCTTGCAATCCTCGCAGGCATCCAACCTGCTGAGCTTTGTTGCAGTGGAGCCACACTATCTCTAGGATGCCGTTCCATGGAGCGTGGACACCTGCTACACTCAGTGCTTACCCATCCATCGAGTACAGATGCATGGGGCTTCAAATCAAGACACCCATTTGTACCCGCCATACAGCAACTCATGAGTTTTTCTGACAACAAAATACATACGTTGCAGTGGGCAGATCATCAATGGAATGTTGTGGAATGGGCGGACAACTCCACAAGACTCCATTTTAATTCCAGACACCAGTACCCACCTCCCGCAATGACCTCCCAAGAAGAGCCTGGGTCCAGCTCAACTGCCTCCACACCAGTGTCCGACGTTTCTGCTCCTGTTTCTACAAATGGGGTATGGCCTCCTCTGCAGCCGGTGAGTGTGGCACAGAAGAACAAACCATCAACCTCCCCCTGGACTGCACGTCCCGACGGTCCTGGATGATGAGACAACTGAATGGCTGCTCAACACCTGCCCTAAAATCTAGCACGGCCAAGCAGTGGATAAAAGAACTCACTCAAAAAAAGAAAAAGCAGTGGTGTAACTAACAGGGTGCAAGAGTGCAAACCGCAATAAATATCAAGAGTTATTACACAATAAAGGTCAAGAGTAGAACAATCTGCTCGCAAGCTTTGCAATCTGCCTCTGCCAGCAAAGGAGCAGACATGAGTGAACTGCAAGCTTATCACTGCATGACACCAGAACAGTTAACCTGACATGTGTGCGGTGTGAGTGTCATAGTGGCAAATAAACTGCCATTGCAAGAATTAAATCAATCCGAATTAAGCTGCTGACTTCAGGTCTTCTAGAAATTTTTTGCTTCTTAGACCCAATTTCCAGGAAGGCAAAATGCCCGTTTCAGCCCCCACCCCGCATGCACCAACTCAAATTCTCCAGGATCTGGAGAATAATAGCACTAACATTTGCGATCCCTAAGCTGGATACGCCAATAGGGGACTCAAAGAGCTATCATCGTACATCACTACTGTGTGCCCCTTAAAGATCAATGAGAGACTCATCTACGCTTGTGTCGAACCAACCATCGACATATTACTCCACAGAAACAAGTGGGCTTTCGACATGGGAGGTCGATTGCAGATCAGGTCACCTTGCTGACACAAGACACCGAGGTTAGCTTTTTCACCTAGCAAGGTTGGAAGGGTGTTTGTCGATCTCACAACAGCCTACAACACTATATGGCATTGCGGTTTCACCTGCAAGCTACTGTGATTGCTACCTGAAAGGCACACGGTATGCATGATAATGGAGACGGTTAACAATCGCAGCTTCACCCTTCCCACTGGCAACAACAAACAGAGCAGGTTAAGATCAGCGTCCCAAAGGGATCCGTCCTGGTACCCCTTCTCTTCAACATCTACACCTCAGAGCTACCAACCACTGTCTCCTGAAAGTATGCATATGCTGACGACCTAGCAATCATCCATACTGATGGAGACAAGCAAGCAATGGAAGGGGTGTAACGCAAAGACATGGTAACTGTAGGTGAATACCTCCAGACCTGGAAGATAAAGCTCAGCACTACAAAAATGGTGTCGGCAGCCTTCCACATCAACAAGGAAGCTAAGCGTGAGTGGAATGTTACCTTCAGTGACGAAACCCTGCCCTTCAGCCAAGCCCAAATACCTTGGCGTAACGTTGGACATGTCGCTCACGATACCTCGAGCCACTTCGCAAAAAAATTGACATCATGCACGAGTGGTTGTGGGGGCAGCTTGCTGGCTCGGGATGGGGAAACAATGTTGCGAAGAGCCACCTAAGCCCTGGTCCATTCAACAGCAGAGAACTGCAGTCCTGCCTGGCGCCACCTCATTCATCCTGTCATCAACGACGCCTTGCCAACTGTGACTAGATGCCGGCGTCCTACACCATCAGACAATCTTCCTATCCTTGCAAACATCCCACCTGCTGAGCTTCATCACAAAGGAGCCACATTGTCTCTAGCACTCCGTGCCATGAACCTGGACATCTGCTTCAATCAGCTCTCACCTGTCCACTAGGTGGGAATGCATGGCATCTCAAATAGAGACACCTATTGCCTATACCCGCCACACAACTCCTCAGTTCATCTGATGACAGCAACAGAAATGCAGTGCTCTGGGTGGATCACCCGATGGAATGCAGAGTGATTGGAGAACACTAAGAGACTCCACACTTTCATCTCTGAGACCGGCACACACCCCCATGGTATGGCCCTGCTAATAATAGCGTGGGTCCTGCTTAACTGCCTTTGCACCAGTGTTCGACGTTTCTGCTCCTGCTTGCACAAATGGTGTTTGGCCCATTCTACAGCTTGTGAATGTGGCACACAGGAACAGACCGTTGACCATGTTATCCTTTGCTATCCAATTCATCGAGCTCCCTATGGCGTACATTGCCTGATGGTTCTGGATGACAAGGCAATCAAATTACTGCTAACACCTGCCCCAAGACCTAGTGCAGTCTAGCAATAGATTGAAAGTATATGCTCAAACAATGAAAAACAGAAGCACTTTTGAAGGAGATTGTTCACCCATTCAATACAGGCACTAGACATCATAAATGGTACTTCCTTTGTTACTTGCAAAAGCACAAGATTGACGCAGTCATAGTTATTTTTTTAAGCTTATCAGTGGAACTTGAGTACTCTTAAACGAAATTGATAAAATGTGCAAAGTAAAAGATTAATTCTTGTGCAGTGCAGCCTCTGACTTCATTTGATGATGTATTTGCATGAAATCACAAGGTCGAAAAGATTCGCCCCTGAAGTGGATATCCCATATACAAGTAACATTAAACTAAATGAGGATTAAATCACAAACAATACTTACTGAAAGGTGCAGAAGATGTAAGTTTACGATATACAAGACATTGCAGGTTTCGACTGTGGTCGACCTTTCCCATCACTTCAACCAAATCATCCAGGAGTTCATTTAACTACATACAAAATGCACATTGCAATATGATATGTTACACCCATGAGCAAACGCCTGAAAAAATGTAATTACGTGGTTCACGAACTGTGAAAGAACAAGCAGTGTGTAAGCCATTACGCAACTTCTCGAAAAAAGATCATGGAGAAAAATGCTGTTTCGTTGTGTATTTTGTGAAATTTTTAATCAAATAGCATGTATTTGGCTTTAAAATATTCATTTTCCATAGCAAGGGTCTCCAAATTCTTTTGTTCATGGGGCATATGAGCTATTGACTTTATACAACAGTTCAAAGGCCGGACATCTTTATGCAACATCCTTATACAACAGGTGAAAGGTCGGACATCTTAACGTGATGTAATTGTTTCGGGATATGTTGCACTCCTCAAAATCAACAAATTTGTTTTTAATGTAGTAGAATTGCCATATAACGTCACTCCAAGGGGCCAGAGAAAAGCGTCATTATAGGTGAACTGACCTTATAGCCGAACTACAATAAATCGTTCCTAAAATGGTGATTTATTTTAGGCCAGAGCCTGGCAAAGGTTAACAGTGTTCTTTGATGAGGATTGCTGCTTACTATATCGTGTTTTTGCAAATACTCTGATAAGAAAATAGGAAGAAAAACACAAACAAGAATTTGAAAATATTTGCAGTTATATGTACATACAATACAGAGCACACAGTGGTACAATACTGCATTACATTCTTGAATAAAAGTCGCTAAGTTTCATTTGTTGTTCTTCAGACAGCTTTAACTAGCACATGTTGTTGAATTTTGTTAGATAATTTTTCCATAATGGGATACTGCATCTTTTATTTTACATTTTACTCACTGTTTCAACAAGTCTTGATCAATTGACTCCAGTCGCAACAATCCCTAATACAGTACATTACTGTAAAACATGTAACGATTTCTTTAACTCCCTGATGTCACTGTCACGTCACATCACAACCACAGCTCAACACTTCCCAGCTTAACTGAGTTACTTTTCGGTGGTAAAAGGTTTGTGTGGCAGCTTCACAGTCAAGCTCACACTTCAAACTGTAACGAAAATAAAACTTGCAACTGTTGTTATAAAACAGGAGTTCCCTACCTTTCTCTGACCATGTACTTCTTCAGCATTTTGACAGACAAGCATGTGGCCGCAAAACTCTCATGACAAAATATTTTATAATTTAAATATTTAACAACATGATTTTCGAAAATAAGATTCACTTAAATATGCATAAATGTTTGGAAATAAATCTAATATATTTTTCCCTTCTATTGCCAACATTAAACGTAACCCTTCAGATAGGCAAATGTACCCCAGGGGTACATGTACCTCAGGTTGGGAACCTCTGTTATAAACACACAAAATATTCTGCAGGGTCTGACAAAAAATGACGCTCTAGGCCAGTGGTTCTCAAACGGGAGCCACTTGGCTCACCAAGGGAGGAATTTTGAATCCCAAGGAAATCTGCTCCAGGAAGGAATTGGGGGGAAAGTTGTGGAAAAAAATCTTAAGTTTTTCTTCCTAATAGTTTATCCAACACATAAAAAACTGCACAGTGAGGCTAGTTTAGATGAGAATGTCTACAAATGTAAGCATAAGCTGCTCATCATCATCATTTGAGCCAGTTCTTTCAGTCAACTTCTTGGCCACACTAGATCTCAGGGCAGGTGTTGAGCAGCAAGTTGATCGTCTCGTCGTCCAGATCATGCCAAGCAATCCATGGGGAGGTCGATGGATTGGATATTGGAAGACAACAGGGTCAACAGTTTGATCTTCTACGCCACACTCACAAACCACAGAAGCGACCATACCCCATTTATGCAAACAAGAGTAGGAACGCCCAACACCAGTGCGGAGGCGGTTGAGCTGACCCATGCTGTCAGTGGCACAGCCAAGAATTTTGTTCAGGGGCCTGATGTATGTCCGATTGTTCCTTCCACTAATTTCCGAACAATTGAAAATTGGCATAAAGCACCAGTGAAAATCTTAGCAAAATTTGTTTCGGAAGGGGTCATGGCCTCTTTGGCCTCATTCTGACCGTGCTACTGCACGCTGTTCTTGGCAGTGCCATTCCAAGAGGATAAGTCGGGGATGAAAGTACAGAGTACTGCATACCACCTCACTTCTATTTTTGTCAGATGAACTGATGAGTTGTTGAGCAGCGGGTATAAAATAGGTGTCTCAATTTGAGATGCCGTGCATTCCCACTCGATGGACAGGTGATCGCTGAGTGGAGCAGATGTCAAGGTTCCATGGGACTGCGTTCTACAGGAGATTGTCCACTGGTGTAGGTAGGAAATTTGTCCACAGGATAGGAAGATTGTCCACTGGTGTAGGACGCAGGTATCCAGCCTACAGTGTGCAAGGCGTTGTTGATGGCAGGGTCCTTGAGGCGGGTGTGAGCACTGCATCACGAGACAGGAGTACAGTAGGCTACACTGCTGCNGAATGGACNAGGACTAAGATGGCTCTTTGCAACGTTGTTGCTCCAGCACCNCATCCAGCTGCCTCAGGAATGCGACACATGATGTCAACTTTTTGAAAAGTGATTTGAGGTGTCAGCAGTATGTGACTCTACTGTCCAACATTCTTCTGAGGTATGTGGGCTCGGAACTAAATGGCAGGGTTTCGTTGTTGTGGTTGACTTTCAGCTGATGTTTAGCTTTTGGTTGCTGAGGTTGAAGACTGCCAACACTGTTTTTGTAGTACTGAGCTTTCATTTCCAGGTCTGGAGGTATTCACCTATGGTTGCGATGTCTTTGCTTTGCACCCCTTCCACTGCCTGTCAGTCTTCATCAGCATGTATGATTGCTAGGTCATTGGCATATGCATACTTTATGGAGACAGTGGCTGGCAGATCAGAGATGTAGAAAAGAAGGGGTGCCAGGACAGATCCCTGTGGGACACTGTTCTTGAGGCGTTGTAATCTACTCCGTTTGCCATTGCCAGTGGCAAGGGTAAAGCTACGATCACAAGCCAGCACCATGATCAAGTGGACCATGCACCTGTCAGGTAGCAGTCACAGTAAGTTGCAAGTGCAAGCTGCTTGAACTGCAGTGACTGATATTATGAGGGTCTGTTTGGTTCATAGTCGTTAGTCGTCTAATGTTTCTTCACAGTAGGTAGTGTGAAATGTTTGCAATTTTCATTTGTGATCTTTGCTAGGGAGGAATTAACAGAGTTTGGGTTCCTAGGGGAGAAATGTCATAAAAACTGAGGACCACTGCTCCAGGCGAAGTAACGATGCAGCCGAACTCGAATCCATGTAGAAGATAGGAATTCTGCCAGGACCGAAGAAAAAGCATTGTTATAGGCCAGTTAAGTCCAACCCAAATGGCTTACTGAGGCAAAAATTATGTTACTATCTTGACTACGGCCACACATTGAATGACATATTATTAAGGGGCGCACTCTGAATGGCTTACTTCGCTCTTAGCAAAAAGTTTAAGCTAATGTACTGAAAGTGTAGTGGCACTAAGCACCAACTACATCAAAAATGTCATCTAAAGTCTCAAGACTTGGATTTTAGCCTAGTTCCCAATAAAAACTTGAGCGAAATACTACCATCTAGTGGTTTGGGCCCATGGCCAGATGAAGTGGGCCAAAAAGGTCTAAAACTGCTCCATTTATGACATCACTCACAAAACTTGCTGAGTCTTTTAAGGGTTTGAACAGCTCTCTAGTACAGTCGCCTGGTGAGTTACGCCATTGATAAGACAACCAGAAACAGCTTGATTCAGGCCAGCACTTCTCAACCAGTGGGCCACAAAGCTCCTTCTGGTGGGCCATGAAATTTTCCGAGATAACACAATAATTACACCTAGTCATGAGTTCTGAAACAAATTTTTCATGAAGTGGGCCCAAAATCAAAGTCTCGGTGAAAAGTGAGCCGCAACATCAAAAAGGTTGAGAAGCACTGATTTAGGCCAAATCATACCGGCTACAAAGGTGTTAATAACTTTGCGAATATTCGTCTGATTTGAAAAATTCGAAGTGAAATAGAATTATGAGATCTCTCTGCTCATCAAATTTGATGTAGTTTGCTCACAGTCAGATGTATAGCTCTGGATCACTTGTCATGGAATGACCCTGAAACCAACCTGGAGCCGAAGGTGATGAACTGATGGACATGTTGTAATGTTGAGATTTGAGGGATGCAATATTCGAAATAATATTTTTTTTGTAATCACTGGAAATGTTTGCACTATCTGGTGTGTTGTAAGCACTAAGCTCAACGTTTGCAGACAGATCTGTGCGTCCACGATAAAAATGCAACAATGATGTTGGCGAAATGGAACAGCTCTTATTATTCTGGTTGTAAGTACAGTAGTGTATGGGAGATGACTTTTTTGTATGAGTGCAGTAAGCTGTCAACATGAGTCAGTATGTAAACTCTGGGACCACTGTACCCAAAGTTTGCAATCGCACAAACCATGAAAAGTCAATGAAGTATTAGTAATGAGCTCCAGTACAAGGCCAAGGAAGACTAAATTTCAAAGAAAATTTGATATTCTTGTAACTTAAATGTTTCAGTGTGACAAAGGAATAGCAATACCACAAAGTTTGGCTTTTTTCTGACCTTTAAACAATTGTTTTTGCCTTTTTGTAGCCTCTTTTTAGCACTATTTAGTATTTCATTGAAATTGCCATCTGGCAACCCTGGCTATAACATGAGTCTTTAGAGCACCGCTCTTCAACCATTGTGCACGGTGCACCCTGGAGTGCACCACAACAAAACGGTTCACAATCACAAGGATGCATCACATACTTGTCACACTAAACAGATGCTTTTACAAATACTTTCTGTAAGCAAAAATGAACCATTAACCAACCAATCACTTTCAGGATTTAACCTCGACTTTGCATATTCTAAATGGTAATGGTTTACTGTTTCATATGACTCAGCCAACAAGCAGAAGCACTACAAAAAGCCATCGCACTAAGCAAACCAACCATTAGTGAACATTAGAGCAAATGAAAATACAATGACATAATAGCTGATCACTGTAAACAGAGAGGGGTGCTGTGTCATACAGGATTAGTGAAGACCATGGCGATCATCTAGTCAACCAATCCTGTTTATCACTTTATTAAGTGTTGAAAAACAACAGTAGGAGATCAAATAAACACAATAAGGAAAACGACGTGTGGTGTGCAAGCATCGTAAAGTGTTGTGCACACGCATCAGACCATGTCAAGTTAATTGTTGTAATTAGTTGACTATATTTGATTCATAGGCAATAGACCAGGGATTCTCAACTGGGAGTAAATTTTACCTATCCTGGGGGTAATTCAATGATGATGTTGTACATTTTTCTACAGTGGTAATGAGTAAACAGAAGAAAAAAGGTTGAGAACCCCTACAATAGACAATGAGCCATTATCAATTGAATTATGTAGCTGAGTTGCTGAATTAGGGTAGCCTACTTGCTTATTTAGGCCAAGGTACTTACAGACATGGGCACAATTAGATGGGTGACATGGGGGACGTGTCAGTAAATAGGGTGCATGAGTTTGTCAAAACATTTTTTAGAGTGCACCATAACAAAAATGTTGAAGAGCAGTGTTTCAGAGTCTTTAATTGACAGTCTAGCGTTTCTGGTTCAAAAGTTATGGTTCAAAGTTACATTTTTACCAATTGCAAAAAATGGCTGTTGACGATGGCACCCAGGGTGACCTCAGCCAAAAATGCATAAATCTACTCTCATTGTAACATCGTCCACAAAAAAACAAAATCCAAATTTCCAATTTTTTTTCAATCTAAACTAGAACAGCTCTTTAGCTCAAATGGCTGGTAAGTTATGGTGGTGCAAAATGATACAAAAAAGAGGTTCACACAGGATTTAAAGGAAATCTACTGGCTCCGAAGGTGATATGAAGAACTTTTGACTAAATTTTCATAGCAAAAGACTCCGAACAAAGAAGTTATCACATATTACACAACTGCTTGCACCTTACTGTTTTGGAAAATGTGTTGTAGCCTACATTGAGCAGAGGATGTCCAATGAAAAATCACATTAACTCAAAGAGTTTTTGCTCAATTTACCTCAAATTTGAAGGCTAAAGCATGTCGGTGTGAAGAACAATAATGCAAATTTTCCTTACAAAAGAACATTCCAAAAAAGTTTGTGTTTTATGCAACAACTGATTACAGTTTGCAGGGCAGCTGGCAGTTGTAGACGTCACACAAGTATGACAACTAAGCATACTTTATGATCCTACTTTCATTGAATTTCAAAAGTCATGCAGATAGCAAAACTTACGGGAGCACTGAGCACAACAGAAACAAAAATATCTTCATCAGTTCTCAGCTTGAATGAATTGCCATCCGATGAGATCTGTATAAAAAAATCAACTGTAGACAAAACAAAAACATTTGATACCATCTCTAATACCACAAACTTGTAATATAACTGGTTGCTGTACCTGTGATGGGTCAACAGTTCCTAGGATTGTTACATTTTTTCCCACAAACTTTGATATCATTGCACCAGTAATACGTGGACGAGAATTATTGTATATTTCTTCCATTTTCAGATTTTACACTTCAACCAACCACTACAAAACAAAAAATGACCACAATAAGCTACTTGCCACAACTACAGATGCAGTCATCACACAAACAAAACCCCAAAAGTGCCAAAATAGACTGATAATATACATCAGTGGTGCTTACACATTAACAATATACTGTTTAGGCTACATTGCGCTATAATGAAAACGTTAACCAATAGCGCTGTATGTACAATAGTGTGAACGATATAGTATGGAAACGACATGCACATTAACACTTTGGCTGCTGGTCTACAAATATATCGTACTTGGAAATCATGGATATTTCAATTGGCTTACCAACCGCATAGCTCCTCAGCCGATTGCTTTAGAAGGGGCGCATCTATCCTGGAAAAAAGGGGTCTGTTGCGGAAAGGCAGCTTTTGATATAACTCTTCAGCATAAAACCACATTTTCTCTTAAGACTAGAAATCAACCGTTGAATTTTGCCAAATTTCAGAAACCTATGTTGCTACTTCGTCTTTGATTAATTACCGCAAATTCTTTGTACTCTTCCGTAGGATGCGCAGCCCTCCAACTGCATCAAGTAGCGCGCAATACTCATACCATTCCACAATTGTCCCCATAAACCAGTCTATGACATAACATTCACTCACACGTTTTTGCATGCGTGGTAAGCAGATGATTGCCTGCGAACAAATCTGGGCAACTACCGTATTTCTCAGACTATAAGGTGCACTTAAAATCCTTTTCTCAAAAATTGAAAGTGCACCTTATAATGCTGTATGTCTAATGTATGAATCTGGTTGTGCTTTCTCACCTAGAGCCAGTTATGTGGAAAACGGTACCATTTGTTTACTTGCTAGATACAATTTTTTTGTAAACAGATTTAAGAAACCCACAACAATTGTAATGAGCAGCGCACGAGAGTAGCAAGCACATACCACAGATAGCATAATTCGGCGAGGCTCCTGACTACATTGGCGCACGCCGAACGCACATACAACTTTTATTTTATTCTATTCGTTTCTAGCAGATCAGTCATGTGTGGCAGATTAAACTCCCTCATATGTAATGACAGATTAAACTCCCAGTGGTGACTCAGGCACCCAGGTGACTCCAGCACTCAGGAGTTATTGGGAAAAAGTTGAATAAAGTTTGACTTATCTAAGTTTTGCTTCATTTAATGCGCCTTATAATCTGGTGAGCTTTATGTATGAAAAAAGAACAGCTAGCATTCAATTTTTGACACTGCGCCTATAATCCGGTACTCCTTATGGTCCTGAAAATAGGTAACTACAGTCAGACCTCATTTATCCAAACTACTTTGTTTCGTGAAATAATGTCGGTTTAACAAGGTATCCGTAAAATTGGAATCAGACTTGCAGCCACGTGGAGCATTCGGGGGCAATCTTCCCTAAATTTTTTTGTGCTCCCCCAAATTTTGTTTTGCCAAGAAAAATTTTAAAAAATATAATAAAAACAAAAGTCCTGACTCCCTAAAAATGTTTTGTGCCCCACCCCAAAACCTTTAGACCTAGGCTACGTGTCTGGCTTAAGCGAACATTCAAAGGGGAAACAGAAACAAACTGTAGTCTCAGACGAACTGTCAACTTAAGCAAATATGTAGACTGCATGTGAAACATGACGAAATGCAACTCTCATAGTTGTTTTTGTTTATTAGCAGATCCCCATAC
>JGI24159J19872_10007490_pt1 | contig 14309 bp, 8 predicted proteins | sample Ectturendosymbi4_FD_19872 | JGI IMG/M metagenome (IMG submission 19872) | reverse complement strand
TGAAGTTTACAAAAATTGGTAAATGATCAGAAATATCAAAAATAGTAATTCCAGAATTTATTATTCTTCTTTCATCACAAATATTTGTGTATATGCGATCTAATAAAGATGGTTTTGAATTTTTGCTGAAACTGGTTGGTTTATTGATAATTGGGGTATTCCACTTACAACAAAAACGAATCTTTTTATTGACATCTTAAAATTAATTTCGAGGAACAGATCACGCTTTTTATCGCGTTTCATCAACTGTTAAGCTTTTAGGCTGTCATATTAAGGTGTCAGTTTAATTTCATACAAAAAAAACTTATAGGTTGAGTGTGGTTCACATAGGGTAAAACTGTATGTTTTACAAACTCTTGATGCTGTCGAAATTTACCAATGCAATGTCAAGTGATATTAAACTTATGTTGCATAATGACACCATAACGCTCTCCTGCTTCATGACCCATGAGTAGGAAGCCAGCTCCGAAGAACTTTCAGGTATACCACTACTAAGAAAAACTTGTTACCACTACTAAGAAAAAAAAAGGTAGGTATTGCTGTGATACTGGAACTATTGCCTACACATCCCAGGCGCAAATGCCGGATGAGTGGGAATCGTGTGTTGTAGTACCGATCTTCATAGGAAAAGGAGGCGTGATGAACTGTGGGTCATAAAGGCAGTGTTTTTAAGCCGTTTTGGGGTGTCAAAATGACACCCTAAATTCTGAAAGCCAAGCAGACATGGTTTTGCCTTGTATTGAAGCAAAACGATTTGACGAAAGCATGTTTTCCTGCACATGGTTATTGTAACAGCGGCTGCAATGACAGGCTGACACAATTCACTGGCGCAGAAGTGGGAAGCGGAAATTGTAAGAATGGTATCTGTGCATTGTCATGCTCACCGGCTCGGCCTGTTGCTATACTGCCGAATATTTGTACAGTGTACGAAATGCGAAAGCACTCTAATGCAGTTATGTAAGTGTTTTACTGTTTCACCGTTGCGATCGGCTTGCCTGGTGATGTATCAGACTACAAAGTTGCAGCGGGCATTCAAAACAAGGTAGTTGTCGAGTGAGGCAACTGTGAGAGCTAGGAGTGAGATTTTGGCTATTTGGGCCGCACTGAAGCAGCTGTGAGAAACTAAATGTGCAAAGGGCATTGTTTTACTGCGACTTGTGAACACAAATTATTTCATTATGGTGCTTTCCGTTTGCCAAGATTGCTACCTCACCCAACAGAACTGAGCAAACTTTTTCGGGCGGGATGTTTCAACTTATAGCACAGATGAAAGCTTCCGTGGAACTGTGCATCAATAAGCCCTTTGATGCCGCTGCCAAATTCGAGCTGAAAGCTGATTGGGAAATGTTTGAAAGAGTAAATTAGTGGAACTTAGAACGCTGGATGGTTTGGCTGACTCGCGTGCGTGACAAGTGGCATTGCGTTTTCCAAGGGCACCGAAAGGTGGTAAACTGATCATTCCGATACACAGAAAGGGGGACAGGAGTGAATGCACCAACTACTGGGGCATCTCTCTCCTTAGCCTCCCTGGAAAAGTGTACGCCAAGTGCCTTGTAAAAAGATGCCGCGAAATAATTGAACCCAAGCTGGATGATACCCAGTGCAGTTTTCGTCGCGGCCGTAGCACAACAGAACAAAATTCCACTCTCCAACTAATTTTCGAGAAATTTTAAGAACATGCCAAAGAGGTATAGGCTACACATGTTTTGTCGACCTCGGGAAAGTATATGACCGGGTTCCTCGTGAAACACTTTGGGGAGTGTTGCGGGAGCATGGTGTTGACGGCCGCCTATTGTTGGCCGTCAAGTCATTGTATTCCTGCTCAGAAATTTGGATCCGTGTCGACGGAGTTAATCACAACCGTTCATCGTGGGTGCTGGAGTCCCAAGTGTGTGTTGTTGTCACCATTCCTCTTCATGGTCTATATCAGGGGTCTCCAAACTATGGCCCTCGAGCCAAATCCGGCCCGCTAAGCGATTTCATCCGTCCCGCAAAGACATTTTGTCAGTAATGGAAAATTAATATTTACGAACATTTGTTGTTTTGGTAGAATATAAAATGTCCCGAGACAATCACATTACGTGAGGTGTCCGCTCCCCGAACTGTTGTTCAATAGCTTATGCGGCCCTCTCCCAAAGTTTTGGAAACCTATGATTTGGATAGACAGTCACAGCCGAGTCGACGAGGGTGTCATCGTTGGGAACAGCAGAACCTGCCCTTTGCTTTTTGCGAACGATTCGGTGCTGCTACAAACTTCTAAACAGGGCCTTAAAAATGCATTTGATCGGTTTTCAGCTGCGTGCATCCAAGCAGGAACGAATGCCTCTCAAGACGCTCAAAAGCAGTGTATTCTGCAAGTGAGCGGCAATACACTGCAGCAGGTGAGGTTTAAGCACCCCAGTGCCGTGTGGTGCCATTCACGAGTTCGGGAATTTGGAACAAAGATTGATACACGGATTCCGAGAGCAAACGCATTTCTGCGTGAGCTTTGTTGCTCCGTGATGAAAATGGGATCTTTCAAAGATCGCAAAGCTTTCAGTTTTTAAATCCGTCATTGTTTCGATCCTCATCTGTGGTTATGAACCGTGAGTAACGACTGAAATAATACTTTCCCAAGAACAAGCGGCAGAGATGGGATTTTTGCGAAGAGTTCAAGGTGTGACACTTCGTGACAAAGTGCATAGGTTTGAAATCAGTAGAGCCCAAAATGTCAAGTCACTTCTCCGAATCAGAACCGTCGCCAGAAAGTTTTAAATAGGGGTGCTTTACGTTTTTTCAGAGGGCACTTACATTCTGAAATTTGATAAAAACTCCACCGATTTGTAGTGCTTTATAATTGCATTTAAGGGGGTTTGGAACTTTGTTTGGGCGTTAAGCCCCCAAAATCCCCCCAAGGCGACTGGAATGCTCTGAATTGAAAGATCCCAGCTACGCTGGTTCGGCCATATGTCCAGAATCTCCCAAGAAAGATTAGCGAGGCAAATCTTGCTGGCTACAACCACAGGAAAGCAGCTCAGAGGTCGTCGAAGGACCAGGTGGCGTGACTATATCTCCGACCTTGCTTGGTCCCGTCTTGGTGTGGACCGAGGGGAACTTTCTGAGATTAATGTTGATCGTGAGTATTTCGGGTCCACTTAGGGCTGCTGCCCCCGCGACCTTCCCCAAAGGAAAAACGGGCACAAAAATGAATGAGTGTGGACACTGAAACTTTCTATTTATAAAATTGTCTTTAGTTTTTTGCCAAAAGTAAATGTGTTCAAATAATTAGGCATATTTTAACGGAAACTTGCATTTTTATGAAAATCATTTAAAAAGATCAGACATAGAAGAGAAAGTCGTGTTGACACCCTAAAGCTCCACCACGGGTAAGCCTTAAAAAACACTGATAAAGGGGAGTGAAGCTTTTGAAGTACGGTATGAAGCTTGTGGAAAGGGTGCTTGAGAGAAGAATGCGGGCGTTGGTGAATTTAGATAACATGCAGTTTGGCTTCATGCCACGATGAGGGACAATGAATGCATTGCTTATTTTGAGAAGGATGCAGGAGGAATACCTAAAATAAAATTTTACATGTGCTTTGTCGACTTGGAAAAAGTTTTCGATTGAATCCCAAGAAGGGCGATGGAATGGGTACGAGAAAGAAAGGTATACTAGAAAAAATGGTAAGGGCGGTGATGCGCCTGTGTCAAGGAGCGAAAGTCAGAGTGGGAACAAAGTCATCGGAAGAATTTCCGGTGAAAGTTGGTGTACACCAGGGGTCAGTGTTATTACCATTGTTTGGAATTGTGGTGGATGTGGTTACAGAGAGTGCAAGAGGTCTGATGAGTAAAATTACATATGCCGATGAATTGGTTGTGATGGCCGAGAATATGGATGGCCTGAGAGAAAGGTTAAAAATGGAAGGTTGCGTTTGAGAGCAAGGGAATGAAGGTTAACCTTGGGAAGACGAAGGTGATCGTTATTGGGTCAGCAGGAGTGGAGAAATACTCAAGAGTAAGATAGAGCCTTGTGGCATGTGTGGAAGGAGAGTTATGACAAACTCGTTGTTGTGCACAAGGTGGATTTACGGGAAATGTGCAAAGATGAAGAGGGTGAAACCCGGCATGGCAAAGCATTTCATTTGTGATAGTTTTAAGAAAGGATCAGATGGTGAAGCCAGTAGAAGAGTAAGGTGATGGGGTTGAAACTGTGAAAGGGTTCAGCTATTTGGGGGATAAGGTGAATGCCAGTGGGGGTGTGAGGAAGCAGTAACGGCAAGAGTTGGTTGGATGAAATTTAGAGAATGCGTTGAGTTGCTAAGAGGGCGAAGATTCTCACTCCAGATAAAAGGAAATATTTATAAAAAGTTGTGTGAGACCAGCGATGTTGTATGGAAGCGAAAGGTGGTGCTTGAGAGAATACGAAATGGCGATGACAAACAGAGAAGTATGGTGAGAGCGATGTGTTAAGTTGATGGTCAGTAAGAATACGAAGTAACTGATGGGTATGTTAGGTTTACAAGATACGGTGGATAAGTTGGCAAAAGCAAATGTGGTACGGTGGTATGGGCACGTTTTGAAAGGGATGATGTGTTGAGAAGGGCGTTGGATTTCAAGATGAAGACCACGAAAAAATGGAGACGGCGAGTGGAAGAAAAAATTAAGAAAATTGGGGTGAGTGAAGAGGACGCTTTAAATAGATTAAAATGGAGAGATCTTAAATTAATTGCAAGTCATCCGGTTAATCTGGCCACCTCTATATCGGTGACAATACCAAATTTAAAACGTGGACTCCTCTGTTCGATCAGTACTTTGGCAGATAGAGGCTTTTTGTTACACTCCGTTTGAAAACCAGCTATATGTTTCAAGCTGTCAAACAGTTTCGACGATTGTTTGGAAATCTGTTATATCAGAATACGTCAAATTTTCAACGTTATGCCATTTGCGTTCGACGAGTAAAGGGAATCTTGTCTGATGCTGTACTGATACTCGTCATCAGTGCACTCAAAACATGACTTCCAATTATTGCCTACATCACGAACATGTTGCTATCGCTGATTTTACGTTGCAATTCAAAATGGGTTGAAAACTTTTAAAAACGTCGTGACGGCAAAACTGTATGTCTGTTTGGCTTGAAACAGCTGAACACCTGTAACTGTCTTCAAATTAACAGCAATCATTCGTTGAAGAGATGTTGCCCGAATAATATACAACGCAAGCAATTGTCCTTAAGGTTTTCAACGGATTATTGAGCTCGAGGCAGTGTGTTTTGTGTCTTGTAACAAAGTTTAAATATGAACAAAAATGTATTTAACGTCACAATAATTTTCAGTGCAATCAGGGTTTTTCACAAATCGCCATTACGGCCTTACTAGAAACAAGCGCAGTCACTCCGTGTTTCTTGCAAAAACTCTTTCACTCTGATGAACAGTGTAAACACAATACACTGGTCTGCATATAGGAATTATTGGTGTAGAAGCAGTTCCACTACAGGTAGCAGCACTGCCTCGGTCCAAAACACATCAGCGCGGAATTTCTCTCCATCTAACTTGAAAATTCACACAGACTTGTGACAAAACCGCTTACGAAACGCGGCAATATGTGTTTGATGAGAAGCTGCATCGCGAGAGACGCGCCACTTGGTGAGGTGGATCCGAAGACGTAAGCTACATAAGGAAGTCAGTAAGTTCGCTGTAAGCAGATTGGAGAAACGTATCAGGTGCAAGCGAAGACAAAAGGGCAGCGCGTTCATTCTATGATCAAATCGCCGTATTTATTGTAACGCGCAGGTTGGCCGGTGGCGGGGCGCTGATCGTCGCTGTGATCACGAAGCTGAGGGAAACTATCCTGATTATCGGAATCGTAAACTGAGACTGGGTCTTTCTGCTCCCCCAAACCTTCGTCGGCACGATTCCGAAGCGGCATCTTTGATGCGTAGCGACCATCTCCGGCGTTTTCATTGTTCGACGGCCACCCATGCCGCTGTCGGTGCTGCTTTTGCAAGTCGCTGTACGAAACGAATTTTTTCGACTCCTGTGTTGAATTGTCGCTTGTGTCGCCCGAGTCGAACACAAGACCAGGGTCATCGGAAGACTTGTCGGAATTCTCGACAAAGTCCGACCAATTACCGCCTGTACGGAAGTTCTTCGCTGCTTGTCGTAAAACCGAGTCTGGAGGTAATTCTGTTTCCATTTTGCGGCGAATCGTGGGAAGGTAGGTTAATTTTCCGAGGCCGTTCGCAACAATACCTGCGCCACGAACGCAAAGATTAGTTGATTTCATGGGGACAAATACTGTTAAAATAAAACCATGGTATTAGTAACTACGAAGATCGCACATTCACCTGACTATACCTCTGGCCTGTAGCTATCCTAATCGGATTCAAATCAAGCTGAAGAAAGAAAAAACTGCTGTGTTCTCATGTGTGTCAGAAAGCTGTTATTTAAATTACAGATCTTGGCTTAAGCCACGCTTCGTTTTCACTGCCGTGAAAGAAAATACCGGTAATAAGAGAATCCAAGTCCTTCACAAAACAAAGAAAACCACCCGGTAATGGTTATAAATTACCACGCATTTCCTTCAAGAAACTGGTGATGTTTAATATCGACTTCTGGCTTACGAAGTTTTTTGAAATTTTGAAAAATTCGAGCATTGGGAAAAACGCAGTTCCCGATCTTTCGAAACCTTGGCCGACCAACCTCAAGTACAAACACATCACACATCTACGGCCATTACTTGAACATATCACAACTCACGCATTTTTAGTACCATATGAGAACCGTGCCAACCCATATAATGAACAAATACTTCTATTTGATTTGAGGGATACTACAAATCAGACTCAGTTTTGACCTAATTAACCATAAATCAAATTGCATGGCTCCCTTGATATGGCCGAAAGATTACGAAGGTCGGGGGTCCGGACCAAATTATTTTTCAAGTGGTATCCCACATACAAGGCTCGCTAACTATGTTTTTTCGTTTAAACTACATCATCTTCAAAATATCTTGCTGTGTTTCCAACCTGTCGATAAGGCAAGCTCATCCTGATAGAAACATATCTGTGACAAATCAATGAATTGTCTGCGTACAGTAAAACTTAAAGTGTTGTATAGTTCCAAATATATATTTCTTGCACAAGAGGTTGGTACCCAGAGTCTCTAAGATGCGAAGTCTTACGAACGGATTTGCCGGGTACGTTTTTGGAATGTTGTTTGGTTTGTAAAAACAAATGGCATTACTTGAAAATTGGTACTAATCTTGTTTACCCAGTTTTGAGACAAAATATAATAGCTATACTAGCATTGCAGCATTTTTGACTTTAACAAATATTCGTATTTTCGCAAAGGTGTTCTTTCGTTTAGTCGATTAATAAGAAACTGGAATTTTTATTGCCTACTTAATGTTGAAGGGCAAACGTCACTTTCTGGACAACAAAACATTTTGTTTAATGAAATACTCCATTCAGTTACCTTCCACGTATGATTGAAAATAATGCCATTTTCTACCAAAACGGCTGAGTAACAATGTATCCGGCTCAGTGCTAGTAGGTCTACAGTTCGACTCTAGGCAAGGTCACATCAAAACTTTATAAAAAAGGTTATGTAGCCTTCTTATCTGGAGCACGTTGTCAAGAAAGCTGCGTGGAAAACTCTCAAGACTTTCGAACATGGGGATGCAACTCTCCATTGAGGCATACCGCAAACTTCAGCATCAAACAAATCTCTGCTCAGACGTCGTTGTTATGTGGCTTATTTATTGTTTTCCTCATTGCGTTCTTGTTTTTGTAATGTCAGGCCCGTAGCGACGAGGGGAAGTGCCTCCCTAAATGTTTTTTCTCCCCCAAAATTTTATTGTGCTCAGAAAAATTTGTTTTGAACATGTAATTAAAACAAAAATTTTGCCACTTTAAAAATGTGTTTTGCATCCCAAACCTTAAAACCAGGCTATGGGCGTGGGTACTATGACGAGATAGATCAAAGCAGGGAACCAACAATCCTTATAAGCAAGATGATTGTTACCAACAGGAACTCCCACCGTCAATATTTAAACGCTTGGAGCCCCTTGCAGACGTTTGTCCATTTCATTAACTCGGATAGCCAGCAGCGCTTAAATCAGCTACCGTATGTCCAACCGAAATGCATGGCTGTTCTCAGCAAAGTNGAGTTTAGCTTTAAGCTACTGAAAGTGTTCTAATTCTATCAGCAATGGTAACGACGTTTTGGCACCTGTAATCACTCCATAAATGTGATATCATAGGCGAGTTTAAAGTGCCAGGGGATTACAAAATGGAAGTCAGTTTAGTGCAAACGGAACAAAACGGGTAGAAATCAGAAAACTAGAAATGAGTTTTGCACCTCAGTAAACACATGGAAATTTGCCTCCACGCAATCCACAAGTGATAGAGTGGCACTGAGGAATACTGCACCAAAAACGTCAAACCTAAGACCATTAAAATAAAGACAGGTTGCCATTAATATTGTACATACACAACAATGAAACCTTTACCTGGGCCGCATCCGTGGGTTGAACATAGCTGGTTTAGATAGTTAAACAGGTCCTATCGAGTAAATTTCGATTTCTGGGACACCGTGTTACCTTCCCTCATAAAAACGTGTTACTAATGAAAAAACTTGCTATTTTCTGCTTAACTCCGTGTCCATTAAATATCACATCACTCAAACGATGTAAGATATTTGCACTGTGGTGGACAAAAAACATCTTGTGGAAGTGGCCTTTTATTTGACGGTGAAAAAAAACGGCAACAAGAGATTAAGAATGCATTGAGATTCTGTCGCCAATCAAAGGAAAGTCACAAGACAGATGTACTTGCAAGTGACCTGCATGACCCAGAAGCGTTGTCACCCCAAAAATTTGGGACGACGAAAATGTTTGACTTTAGGCGAAAGCACTATTTTGTTTGGGACATGGCATCTCAACACACAAAATGACTATGTCTTTTAAAAATTTGGGGGGTAGGCCCCCCAGGCTACGTCTATTGCATGAACGACTTGTGGGAAAATATCAGAAAAAAAACAAAAACTTCATGCTCCCATCTACAGTGGAAGATGCAACTAGAAACGTAGCTGTTGTAAAAATGTGGAATAAGCACTTTAAAGCAATTACTGGTTTCATTAAAAAACAGTATTATTAACACTTTTGCACACTAAATTTACACTAAACCATTTACTTTGTACACTGAACCATGCCAAGCTGAAAGAGATTTGTAAGCTTATGCGCAACCATGAAAAAGACTGCACCTCTAATTAACGAACTCTTAGCTGCTGGTAAAGATGAAAATTCTCCTGAGCACTCATGCTGATCCCATAGCGCATTTACATCAAATTAGTGATTTTATGTGTATTTAACGCTTGGCGAAATTCCACAATAATGCATGAATACTATTGTACCTATCTGCAAAATACTGGTAACAAAGGTGATGTTGGTAATCACACATGGTGTAATCGTCAATCGTAATCGATTACAGTTTTTTGAGTAATCGATTGAACTGACCAAAAATGTAATCGTAATCGATTACATTGCCAATTTAATCGTAATCGACGGTTACTTTCGCGATTTAACTTGGAAATCTTTATCTAACATCACTGTGCAATGATCCGCGGTTTTGGGGGCTGGGTTTCCTCCTTTATCATCGTTTCTTATGGTTGTGGTTTCAGGGAAGGCAATTTGCACGTCTGTGTGGTTTAAATCCAGATAGTCCAGGGGCAAGCACAACGTCTGTAGCTAGTGCTCGCTTTGTTCCAGCTAGCCCTCCTGTTGACCGCCAAAAGTAACATATTGAGTCTAGTCGAATGAGACGTAACCACAAAAATAGGAACTTTTCTTAAAAATGGATTGACACTTCGGCAACAGCACAGCGGGACATTATGAGGAGAGGTATTGGTTTTACTTATAGCCTGCTGTATATATTTAAAGTGAACTTATGAACGTAAGTGCTGGAATAAGCTATGTATAAAATTAGTACAGTAATTTATATACAGTAAATTAAGTTTTTACAGAGGAATAAGGCACGTTAATCTAAGTCGAAAGTACCTTTCCACAACACTGATAACTTGCATGTCAACCGTGATCCACCAGATACTGGTAAAAAAAACTCTTATCAAAATCAGTGAGGTTTTGTTGACCATTGACTTTTGGACCAATAGACAGATGCGCAGGTATACAGGCACCACTGTTCATTTCATTTCAAATTAAAAGCAGCGCAATGCTATGCTAGCTGGTAGACGATCGCAACCCGCAGTTCGAAGAAATAGTCAGCAATTTTGAAATTACCAACAAACGAATTTTCAGCGTTGCTGGAGGAATGTTCAAACCTGATAGATGTCGTTTGAATGATAAAAGATTTCAAGCGTTGATATTTATGAACTGTAACAAAGATTTTAAGCAATATTTGTAATCAATATTTAAAGTGCTAGTTGCAGTGGAGTAACTGACGGGAAGGTAGAGAGGCGAATTGATACCCCTGGCCAGCTAGATGCGAAAATCAGGCCCCCACTTAGCTTAAATTTTGCTTTTAGTATTCTTGTAATTGGTTTTTAGTTGGTTGTCATCTTTTTGCGTTTTTCGAGGTATTTTCCCTTGATTTGGGGTTTTAGTATAGGCTAGCCATCCACACCCGGATTCAACATCATTTCTCAAGTTTTTTTATGAGTGTTGACTAGTAGGTCCTCTATGGACAGTGGGCCTCTTTCAGCTAAGTTTCCCCTCCAGCTCAAACCTCTAGTTATGCCACTGGATTGTTGACTGCACGAACATTTCAGTAAACAATCAATGTGTTTTTTCGGTGCTTGATCCTGACAAATTAGCAATTTCATTTACTGCATTGATTCATATCATATGTTGTCTGAAAATATACTTACATCAAACCATGGAAGATGTTCAAGACAAATGTAATCGCGATTGTAATTGTGATTACTTTCAATGTAATCGATTACATTGTGATTTTGTTTATTTGTAATCGTAATCGAGCCGGTGGCAAGTAATCGTAATCGATTACATTTGTGATTTAATCGCCTCACACCTGTTGGTAATGCAGACTTGTTTCTTTTGCAACAACTATCTCCAATTTATTTGCATTCCTGCATTTCACCATATGTTGATATCAATGACAACTAGTTTGGGTTTAAACCACACTGTGGTATTGATATGTGCATATGTTCACTCATACAGACTATATCACATCATGCAAAAGAGGCACCCTTGTGTTCTAAGTGTTTTAAAATGAGTCTAAAATTTTTGACAGAACTAAACGCAACCTGCTGTTCACAAAACTAATTAAGTGCAATGTACCTCAGTGCACACTAAGAATGCTGGTGAATTGGTGTAGGAATCAAGTGTAGTGGGGCCTCACAAACCCTTTCACTGAAACGAGTGATGTAAGGCAAAGGGATGTTCTTAATAAACACCTATTTGTTATTTATTGTGATAAACTACCAGTGCAGCTGGGCACAACCAGTGTGGCAATGCAATGTTGGAAACATGGTTTTGCACCATCTATTGTCTGCTGATAACATATGTGTGTTTGGTCACAGCATTAGTAGACTTGTACAAGTACTGAATATTCATTGTGATTATGCTGATGAACATGAAAATATTTCTAATTGCAATAGCATAGTCGTTGCAGTTTTTCCTCTGAAAAGGTATAAACAACCTAGAAAACCACACGTTTCTCTGAATTATTTACATGTAAGTTTGCTGAACAAATCAAGTATCTTGGTGTATAGCTTCATGCCTTGCTGAGGGACAACAGGGACATAAATGGACAAGTGAAATAAATCACATTCACTATAGTGTTCACCAAACAAGCTCAGTGGCAGCTTTGCTTTACAATTGAAAAAAATGCTTTGTTTCTTTCCTATTGTATGCTAATATATGCCTGCCCATTGTGGAACATGTACACATCGTTTGATATTAAGCAACTGAGTATAATACAAGCGTTCAACAAAATCAAGTGACCTATATTGTCAAGATATTTGATGTCTTGATTAGAAACAATTTGAATGTTTTTGTTCAGCAATATGCATGTTCATCCAACCTTTTTCTTAGCTCATTTCAGTGTCTGATGCTGTTTGTACAACTCCATTTTTCTGCCACTATGAAATTATTTGCATGACTAATGCATAGGCGTAGCCAGGGGGGGGGCCAAATGGGCCATGGCCCTCCCAAATTTTTAGAAAATATAGTATAGCCATTTTGTGCTTTGAGAGGCATTTTTCTAAGCAAAATAGTGTTATTTGCCTAAAATCAAACATTTTGGCCCCTCCCACCGGACTAATGCAGTAGTTATTGACACCAAATGCAATAGTTATTGATGCATTGTTTCAGCATTAGTTCCTCTTCAGTATTGCCTATGCGTACCAACTTCTACCCTGTGATGTGCTACAACTAATGATTTCTGTATTTTGTGCTTTTTGACAAACCTCTATGACATGGACCTGAGCCAAACACAACCAGGAAAAAAATTTAAAAAATTGAAATTGATGTGATTCAAATTTTTGACTCTGTTCACATAAAAAACAAATAGCAACCAGATGCAAACGAACATTCAGCACTCTTTACACTGGGCTGGCTTAGCATCTTTAGAATAGTCTCTAGGTGGAAACCACATGTAACTGGACAAAATTTAGGGTCACTTCAGGGAGCTACCCAAACTAGCAGCTTGAAGTAGGCCTTTGTAACTTTCAAATTCAAGCAATTTGACAGAGCCAATTATTTAATAACACACAAACAAAGTGTTATTTTCACAGTGTCAATTGGAATCACAAGTAGCAAGCAATGGATAATTATACTTGAACACATGGTGCTGAATGTTTACTCTGGAATTACGGTTCAGACTTGAATTTAGTGTAACTTTAGTTTTGCACACGGTGTTACTTCAATTAATTGTTTGTAGAAACTTTACCACAGTCAGTGGTCTGCAAACAAAGTTGTGAAATTGTTCAGTAGAGTTGTAACTAAGTTGTAAATGCTAACTGTAGACATCACATTTCGTTTACCTACAACACCAACCAATGTCCACTTCTGCCACCTTGCCCATTTGGGAAAATAACGTCCCACACCAAGCAGTGTGCAGCCCATGGAAATAAGAGCAAGAGGATAACCTCGATTCACAGCAGCTTCTACTCTTGCTTTCTTTAAAAATGCTGTTTCCTGCAATGACATTTACATAGCAACAAAAAACTAATTCCAGTAATTCATAAAACAGAAAAAAATTGCGGATCTCTTTCATAGACTCTAAATTTTTCTTGCCATGCTAGGGATAGGAAGAAGTTTATAGCTTGGTTGCTTAACCAAATGCTTATAAATGTTGTACAAAGTGAGTTCACCACCAAAGTGTTTATTCATAAAGCATTCAACACATGAAATAAAATCTACCTTAAATTTTTGCTGAGATATTATGTTAATGTTTAGAGAAAATGTTATGCAGAGTTTGATTGATTTTAATTTGTATGTTACAAATTAGATATTTGGAAATGGCGTATTTTTTTGTTTTTACTTGCCACAGTTTATGTTTTGATTTATTCATTTTACTTTTGAGTTTGCTTGCTTTCTTTGCCCTTGCTTTAGCCATTCAGCATTTCACCCATGTGAACTGCTTGTGGGCCATTCCGTGTCAATTCTCAGGAAGTGGTCAGGGCACCCTCTCCAATTTTCCTGAAATTTTACTCAAATTGTCATTACACCATATGATGAACATCTGCAAAATTTGAATGAAAGCTTCCAATTTACTTCTAACACACCTTTTTTCAACTGTGCACTTAATAAAATAAATCTTAACCATTATCTTCATAATGCTTTGTTGCATTCTGAGACATAAAGTTGTTTTATGTGTGCTTTTTCTTCATTGTGCTCAGAAATTACAACCTATTTTGCATAAACTGTGTCAAACTTTTACTCTATGAAAATATTGAGAACCATTCATGAACTTTGTATGGTAAACTTGCCATATAATAATGAAGATGTGAAAAAATTTTCAACGCAAATTTTCACTGTGGTCATGGGTAACCGAGGCAACAAAGGTACCCCACTTTTTTAGAATTTTCATTTCGTGCCAAGGTTGGCCCAAGATATCTCACAAACCTTTTGATATTTTGCAATAAAATTTTCTAAGGTCAAAGATAATATTATTAGCAATAACTCTTCCAAATATGAGTGAAAACTACCAAGAAATGAAACCATGGCGAGGTTTGAAAATTTGTAGCAAGATCTAGAAACAGTCAACTTTGGGGATCCATGACCTTTGACCTTTGAAAGTCACAATGTAGATAATGTTATTTTTTCAATATTTGGCAAAGTTACTAGCATCCCTGAAA
>JGI24159J19872_10007487_pt1 | contig 14314 bp, 10 predicted proteins | sample Ectturendosymbi4_FD_19872 | JGI IMG/M metagenome (IMG submission 19872) | reverse complement strand
TCTTCGACGAGGTACGTCCAATGCTGGACAGCGTCGAATCCGACGACACGTCTTGGCGCCGAATCGGGTGCTCGAAGTCGAAGGGTCGCTGCGTGACGGAATGCTCCCGTGGACTCAGGGGGTTGGCCGGGGGATTCGGGGGTAGAGGCACTTGGTTGTAGCCGGTGATTCGATCCCAGCCGTAGCGATGTTGGTAAGCCTGAGAAACACGCTGCTGTTTATATATGTATACGTTGATGTAGAAGCACTGAGTAGCAGCCAGGAGAAGTTCTTTTGATGCTGTCGATTATGGCGTCACTATCGTTTATGTCGAAATAAAAGCGTGTTGAAAGTGCATGGCTTGGACTGGACAAAAGCAAACTATTAGCGGAATGATCAAAGTGAACTACTTAAAAATACCATGCAGCAAAGGTTTTTTGATTTATTTAGCTTCGAAGATTTTGAAGCAAAAACGTGCAAGATTTCAACAAATTTAATGTTTTTACTACGAAGTTCTTCGCCTTTTCAGAGTGAAAATATCAGCTGCAGTTAAAATTAACTTTTTATCGCATTCAGTTTCATTGATTTCACCGGCTGCAATAATTTTCCAAACTTGAATCGTGCCAGGCTCAGCGTAACAGTGAAGAACAAGGGCAGCCCTAAATGAAAGCCACAGGGAGAACAATGGATGCTGTTTGGCGTCAAACACGAGATACCTGCATCATTGGACTCGAATGAAAGGACTGCGGCCCATGCTGGGACTGCGCGAACCTCTGGCCGGCGGCCTCGCGCGGGTCGACGTAGAAGTACTGAGGGAGACGGTTCGGTTCGGCGTNGCCGCGATCCGGGCGGTAACCCCCCCACCCGTCCGACCGGTCGTCGCTGCCGCTGCTGCGGAAACTGGACGAGAAGCCCGACGAATCGAATCCGTCCGAATCCGGATGGAAGGCGTGGTTTGGAACCTGCTGCAGGGGATGGACGGGCAAGCGAGGGGGATGATGGGGGAGATTTCGCTCGTCCGGGTGTCGCGAGAATGCGGCGAAAGCAGGGTGGTCGCTGAAGTCGCTGCTGTCGTCATCGTCGACGTATAAACCGCGTCTTCGCGGTGATGTCGTCAGACCTTCGTAACAGAGAGAAAGTTTTTCTTGCTTCCACGGGTTTAAGTCGTTTGCATGTGCGGGGCAAATGAGTTCAGTCCGGCGGCCAATTCACGATCACGCGCCGGATGAAGAGGCCCGCAGACATTTCGGTCCAAGTTATCGCACTCCCGGATTTATATCTGAACAGGTCTTCTCTGGTTTTACGCGCTTAAACATGCTTGACGACGTTCTTCGCTTTTGCGAATATTTGACCCTTAAACTCAATGCGCATTGTTCAAATCGATGAAACTTAACCTGGCAACAGTTCCCATGCCAAGCTTATCAATATGTAGCATCTCCGAGCAGCTAAGGCACTGCAACGAGAGAGGAGCCACTTGCAATTTCAAATATTAGCAAAAACTCGCGTTAAAATGCACTTTCTGAAAAAGACTTTAAAGCAACCGGGCAACGTCACGCTTCATTGCATAGTACGGACGTGAACTTGTTGCTAAGCAATGAATTAATCAACTAGGACGCAAATGATAAAGGCATTCGAATCATTCACATGTACGTGATCACTGGGGATCACGTGAGTTGAAATGAGTGAAGTAGAGATGGCACGGGCCAGCACTTTTGCAGCCTGGCCCGTCCAGAGCTTACAAGAAACCGCCCGGCCCGTCTATGCTAAACCACAAGTTATTTTCTGGCCCGGACCGGCCCGTAATTTACCGTAACCTCAAAAGCAAAGTAACAGCACTTAAGTTTTCAGTTCATTGTCTTTTGGACAATAAAACCATATAGTCTTAATGGTTATAGGTCCGCCAGAGCATTTTTGAAAACTTATTCGTCCGCCGCCTGTAACGTGACACTAACACACGACAAGTGTGTGCTNGGCTGCACTACACTTGCTAGTAACATACTGAACCTAAACCTTAACCCCTAACCTAAACCTAACACCTAATCCTAAACTAGGAGTTCCCAAACTGGGGTACATGTGCCCCTATGCTAGTAGGGGTGCATTTGCCTACCCGAAGAGGTACATTTGAGGTTAGCAATAGAAGGGAAAAATATGTTTACATATTATTCATTTCGAAATATTTATACATACATCAGTGAATATTATTTTCAAAATCATTATATGCTTATTGGTAAAGAGGCTACATTCTTGTTACTTTCCACAGCCTTTGTGTCATAAGAAATTTTAGGGGTAGACTATATGCTCATCTATCGAAATGCTGAAGGGGTACATGGCCAGAGAAAGTTTGATAACACTGTCCTAAACCTAAACCCAGTCCCGTCGCCACGGGGAGCTTTGGTGGGCTTAGACCCCAAACAAAGCTCCAATCCCCCCAAATTGAAACATGAAACACTGTAAATCAGTGGAGTTTTTGTCAATTTTTAGAATGTCAAGCCACCCGGACAAACCCACAGCCTCCCTATTGAAAATTTTCTGGCGACGGTTCTGCCTGAGCCTCGGCGACAGACTATAAATGAAAGTGCTTGCTGCTTTGATTGATTCATAGCATGGTTCACTGGTTTGCGTGGAAACAAGTGAAACAGAACATTAGCAGAACGGTAAAATGGAGAGAACAGTAGCAAAACATTTCCTTATGAGATTTTGAAACTTTGCAAAAACAAAAATTTTCACCTAATTGGCGAGCAGACCGCAGCGGCCCGTAATGACGTCACCGCTAAAAGATTGTTAAGGGACTGTTTCAAAACCTTTATCGAACTGCCCGAAGACTGGACTGTTAGCGGCCCGTGCCATCTCTAGCGTGAAGCGTCAGGTCAAGAAAACTGCACAAGCATTCCAACGCGGAACATCCAATAATGACGAATGTATAGATCAGGGGTATACGACCTTTTGTTATTGCCGACCGCATTACTTTTATTTATATGAAGTACGGCCGTCAATGAGTTCGAGTTATATTTATGAGACATTGCCAAGTGCCAACCAACACAGAACACATTCTAACATAAATTGCGTATTCATTCTATAACTCTTTGTGACATCACCATCCAGATTGTTACGCATCGTGTCGACTGATTTTCTTGTCTTTGTTTTGCTTCAATAAACGCCAGCACGGCCGCCAAATCTTATATTTTAAATTACATGTGGACGGCCGCAAATTTCATTATCGAAGGCGGCCGCAGGTTGTGCACCGTTGGTATAGATAAACCAAAAACGTAATTTTGCTATGACATAATAATGAACGTAACTCTGTCATGCCTAATGCAAGCACAAAACTGACACGACGCGGGTCACAAAACGGGTCATGGCGGGCCGGATTTGGCCCGCAGGCTGCCAGTTTGACACCCCTGGCATAAATCAAAGTTCATGCGAATGTAAATAAGTGAAAACTGTCAACTGGAGGGTTTCAACCTCAAGCGTTCAACTGCACCGCAAAATACATGATTAACCTGCTACAGGCTGCGTTTGGAAGCGAAACACAGGGATTGCACAGTTCGTCGCGTGGTTCTTTTTTCATTAGTGACAGCGCACACCAATCCGTGTAAAACAAACCCAGCGCTACAGTTAATTTGGGAAAATTCGGGCAAAATATCCTTCGCACACCCGAAAACTTGCCTGTTCCTGCATCGATGTCGAACGAGGTCAGTAAAATGTTTCCCGACTTTGTCACGATTCTCACTGCCAGCCCAACAGCGGGTAGAAGTCCCTTTTTATAACAACAACCTCGCACGACCTATACAGCGCTTCGTCTGCGACCGACGGCCGATCCGAAGCAGTCAGCGAGCGTACGTCGATGCCTGACATATATGAACGTTGCCCTGCGAGTCGACTCATAAACCCTGTTGCCCTGTTCAGCCTTACCATCGTAAAACACCTTGTACGGAGGCACTGTCGTGTATCTTGACGCTTTCAGCCTCATCGTTTGCAAGCGGGACCCTTTTCGCGACGCCGCGATCACAGAACCACTCACCGGAACTGCGCTGGTTGCTGCTGACGACCTCCTCGGGTTTGACGGAGGGCATCGTCGTTCGGCCCGAAGTGTTCAGGACTTCGCGCAGAGTTTGTCTTGCCGGCGCCTTGGATTTCGTTTTTCTTTCTTTTATCGCTCTCAGCCGTTCGGCCTGCAACAAAAACTTTTTTCTTTTGCCCTTCTTTTGTATTTCCTTAGGGCTTCGTGCAAGTGCGCTCGTTCGGTCGCGAGATGACTGGCGTACGGGTTGGGGGGGAGGCTTCTCGTTAAATTCAGAACTTGACTGAGCCAAGAAAAACACCGGAACGCTTTGTACTGGCCGCCGAACGTCTTCTACGAAAAAGGTTAATAGTTTCGCCAGTAGCAAAAGCTTAAGGCTATTTCTTATAGAACTATGGCGTGGTTTTGACGCAGCTTTTGAAAATAAATGAAAAATATCAGCTAGTTGACGAAATCTCTCCAATTTAGGATAGCAGAACAAGCGCAGTGGATTTCTGGGAAGAGCAACACAGACCTGCAGCTTCCATTTGTCTTCCAAGCCAACGCCATCTGTGTTTTCTTTTTGAACATCGCTGTGGCTTCTGAGGGTCCTCATCGAAGGTTCAAGATTCTGCGCACAAAAGTCAGAAATTGTCAATTGGATCCATTTGGAGGAGAAACCAAAATGAGAAGAACATGGGAGGGGTGGTGAAAAAACAAGTTAGGTCCTCAACTTTGAACGCGACCCTACCGATGTTTTTTTAAACCCGTTTCAAGACCACAAATCGACTGAGCTGCAGAGTGGACTGTTCATGAGCTTCTCATGTCGGTGTCATATTAAGACTTTAAAAACGGTACTGTGTCCTTACCAGCTACGTGTGGTCGGCGTTAACGAATGGGTGCAAGGAAAGCCACTACGCGTGGGGCTGTCAATAGCCACTAACCCTTTACCAACACATCATCCACTAACGGACGTATAGCCCAGTGACCCGTAGCGCGCGCAGTAAGCAGACATGGGCCCCTGCAGACCATTCCTGGCACCCCGAAAGAAGTAAGTACAAACCTAGTAAAGAAAAACTTTCTATTTTTTAAAACTTAATCGAAAGTTGATTCCGAAAATGAAACAAGACCTATTGAACATTTTTCTGGCGATAAGCACAATGCCTGCGTTGCAAACGTAGCTTTAAACGATCTGAGGAACAACGGTATTACAACCCCTTGGCAAGCCCGAAATTAAGCAGTGTAGCTTTTCTGGACAAAATCCACGAAAACAGGAAGCGTTGCTTTGTTTCAGCTGAAAACTCTTCGTCTTAGATTTGCCGAGTAAACGTTATTATTTGTCAGTGACCGCCTTTTCACAAAATTTTGTACTCTTCCGAAAACCTGTGCAGCGTGCAGGAAATAGCGGTGCCAGTAAATAATGACCACCAGTGCAGCCACACGGAAAGATTTTCGATAAACAGGACTGACTTAGCCATTGAAGTCGTTTTCGAATCGGTCGGTCCGGTTTCCCCGTTCCAGTTATTTAAAATGCAACACCAGAACCTGCTTGCGTTGAGTGCGACAGGGAAGGTATAGTGTTTTCAGTTTATCTACAAACTTGTGTCAGAATAAAAAACAGCCAGCCGTTTTCAATGTACTTACTAAAAAAAGATCATCAAAATACAGCGAATTCCAAAATGCAAGCACCAAGATATACGTTTGTACTTGGGTTGTCACAGTGTTAAGGCGGCTTCACACAGAATCCGGTCACGGCTTACGGACCGGCTTATGGCCAACGGCAGTTTTCGCACATGCTCCGTTGGCCGCATCCGGCTGCATTTTCTCGGTCTCGAACGGCTTACGGCATACTTAAAATTGGTTTAAGTAAGCCGGATTGTTGTGGTTGTCGGCGATGGTGATCTTGCTGCATGTGTGAAGACTGCCGTTGGCCATAAAAGCCGGTTCGTAAACCATAAGCGGATTCTGGGTGAAGCCATCTTTAGCCTGCCACAGGTTACCCGCAAAGTTGCTCTTGATACGCAATGAAGAAATTCAGCAAAAACAAGCCTGGGAGCCTTGATAAACTGCGTGTAGTGTCCAAATTCTGATAAATGGCGGCCAGCGATAATACATTTGATTTTTTGAAGTGTACAGCGCTCTCGTATTCGTAGTTACAACAGGAAGATGCAGTGGTTCTCTACCATCTGCATATCTAGCACGCCATAAGCATGTGTCATTCCATTTCAACGCAGTGGCGTAGCCAGCCCAAAAATTTTGGGGTGGGCCAAAATATTTGATTTTAGGCGAATAACACTATTTTGTTTGGAAAAACGCCTCTCAAAGCACAAAATGACTATATTTTCCAAAAATTTGGGGGGCATGGCCCCTTTGGCCCCTCCCTGGCTACGCCTATGTTTCAACGTGAAGTTTTTGCCCTTTGTAGTGGCAGGTCAAAGCAATGGCGTGGAGATTTCCCACGATCAAAAGGAATTGTTTTTCAACAAATGAAATATAGGGTTGCTAACTTCGCACTTGAAAGATGGAGTGGCGGAAAGTTCTGTCCGTTTCGAAACCAAATTTTCGAACCTGGTACTGGTCCCGCAAATAGCTATGTCAGCAATTTCAAAGAAAAGTTGCTAAATTCGGCGGAAAGGCGCAGAAGTTGTGGCTCGAACACCTATCACCCGATTATTTTGCGTTCCGTCGCAAAAAAGATGTTCAAGCGCAAGAAAGAAAAACAATAAGGCTGTTTTAATAATTGAGTAACGGTTCAGACAAAGGATCGCCTGCAACAAGGCACTGCAGCATGCTATGCATCCCTATGTTGGAAGGGCTCAGAAGAGAAACGCTGAAATAAACGATTGGTCGAAAGTCCTGCTGCATCAGTCACGCAGCTCTCGGCCACGAAATCGCAGAGCGACTCTGACCTGGACGCTGTCCGTGTCCGCCCTGGACCTGGGCTGTTTGTCGTCGCCTGGCAACTTGCGCCGCTCCTGGCCGTTCTGCTGCTTGACGCGCTTCGCGTACATTTCCAGATACGAGGCGGAGTTGCTTTTGCGGCCGAGTCTGAACGAAAAGCATTTGCTGAAGAAGCGCCAGGTGAAAGTTTATTGCAGTGGGCTGCGACGTACGAATGCGCACGCGCAAAGTGTCTGTTGCTACGCAACCATTACAGCTTCCTGCGTGTGTAGATGTCGCGTGTCTTGCCCTGCAGCGTCTTTCTGCGCACACTTTGTGAGATTGCTGTGAGTCGTGCAACACTTTGCAGAACTGATTCGGCAAAACAAACAACATTTCAGCAACGAAATAAAACTCATTCTCCGGTACTTTTTGCCGCCTTTCTGCTTTAATCTGAGAAACGGAGGCTACAAATGTTTGACTGAGCCAGTGTTTCCCAACCTTTTTGGGTTTGCGGCAGCCTACAGGAAAAAATAAAATTTAGGGCACCCGTGTATTTTTAATGATATATTGAGAGACGTCTCTTCTGGCGGCACCCCTTCAGTATTGCGAATGGCACCCTAGGGTGCCGCTGTACCTCGGTTGGGAACCACTGGACTAAACCGTTCGCACCACCGAAGCGACTCACCTCATTTTGTTCATTTCGATATAATCCACATCTCTTGCGGTTTTCGGCGCCCGGGGAGGGGTCGGAAAGGGTGGTTTGCTGTCAAGGCGCCTGGCCGCTGTAGCTTTTCCAGGGGTGCTGTGGACGCTTTTGGGTTCTCCAGTTTCCGAATGGACGGTTTCGTGACGAGGGGAAAACTCTGATGGGAAGGTAACCGAGCGGTTTTTGAAATTTCTGCTGAGGTTTAAAGTGAGACGAGAAATTGAATGGAACGAACATGTGGCTGGTCTCGGGTGTTCCCCGAATGACCGACTAGTGCTAACCGTATCTCATGGATATGGTCGTCAGAAAATGGGAGGAGGCTGAAAGAGGGCCCCCCTGAATTTTGAATTTTATATTTTCCTATTATATTTTTTAGTAGAATAGTGTTTTTCTCTTAGTTTCGAATAGGTAAAACAAAATTTCACCACTGTTGTCCTTCCACCCTGAAAAAATCCTTGTGGCCACCCCTGAACAGATCCACTATTGCCCCCTCCAGGAAAAAATCCTTCCGACGCCCATGCTCACGGATACAATTTACACCGTCCTTGCTAAAGTAGTCAGGAAAACTTAACCGTAACTAGCTTTCGCATGTGGAACATCTACAATGCACTGCATGGCCTGTTGAACAAGTATTACCGAATTGATGACGATGACGCGGACTTTCATAATACGTTGGTTCAGCAGGCGGGGCAATCACGTGATTTTGCAAGTCCACGTAGCTTCCTCCACGAGTGTTTTGGACTTGGAAGGGGTCTTGGGGCATAAAGGCACCTGGAACGAAAGACCGCACTGTCAATTTCAACCGCCTCGCGAAGAGGAAATTTGAGCGCGCGACAAGGTGGTGTTCTTTTATTTTATGTCTATGTGTAGTAGGCGATTGATAAAAGGCTATTATTCACATGTTGAAGCAAGGCAGTATGTGAGATGTCGGCGACAATTCAATAGAAAAAAACTGGGGTAAATTCTTCAGAAAGTGATGATAAAACGTGATTGTTCACCAAACAGGTAACGCTTCTTTTGAATGGACCAAAACGAAATACGAAAGGCAGCGGCATTTCAAAAGTTTTCAGAACAACGAAACAAGAACGGAATCCTTCAAGTCAATCGTGTGTTTTCTTACGAAGATCTTTATCGTTTAGTACATTCGCCTGTTTGCGCGTCTGCTTGCGGAAAGCTTGCCTGTGGGAATCGGGCATGGTCAGTGTTGCCACAAGCGTGTTTGCAAAAATCACTAGATTGACAAAAATATTCACAACATCTGAAAAAAGTAACTAGACCTAAAATTTCTGCGTTGAAGTTAACAATTCTTTTCCCGAAATAATTTTCTTATGTACTTTATCACCTAAAAGCTTTTACATCATTTGCAAGTTTCTTTAAAATAGACCATGCTGAAGCCTGGAAAATCTTATACCAATAATTTTCAGACTCCTTTCAAGAGCTGAACACGACAACAGTCGCGGATCTATCAACCTAACATCTATTCAATTACTGTGTAACACAAAATTTGTCCTTGGGTTAAAACTATTATTTTCTGATGTATTATCACCTAAATCGATAAAAATGAGCATTGAAAAAGTTCAAACTTCGGTTCTGACGTCATGAGATAAATTTGTTTTTTTTTTGCTTTTTTAAGCGATTTATCCAGCTATATCTTCTTAAATAAATATAATGGTGATAAATTGAATTTTACTTGTTGTTTTCTGCATTGTTATGATAAAACAATAATGACAAATATCGTTTTCGGACCTTGTTCCTAAAATATTATATTAACAAAAAGAATACGAGCATGGAAAACGATCTCATTACGTAAACATGATACCGCAGCTTGAAGGCCTGAGCCTTTGGTCAAAATTAGCCTGAAGACCCAAGTGTTTGGTCAAAAAGAGCATGTATCGTCACTTTACAGCACTCAAAAGTTACATCTAGGGCAGTGGTTCCAGGACTGTAACCAGGGGGCACAGTGGGCGCGAAACCCCCCTGCAAAATTTTTTGACCCCCCTGGAAAAATGTGCTGGACATAGTTTAAAACTATTGCATATAGTTTAAAAAATTTGGGCGCCTCTCACAAGACTCTTCGCCCCCCTGGTGATCCACGCTGGTTACAGGCCTGAGTGGTTCCCAACCGACACCCCAGGATGTCAGTTACCATACGCATGTGTGCCAAAATGTTAATACGTTTTTCAATATACCAATAAAATACATTTTCAAAATGTTATCAAACCTTGAAGCGAATTGCTATGGGTTCGCTACCTGGTGCAGGAAATTGCATTTCTCTTCTGTAGGTTGCCGCGAGTCTAAAAAGTTGGGAAACACGGGCTAAAGAAATATTTTTTCGAGATTGGCGATGAAGTCAGTTCACTTTCACATGGAAGATTCTATCTGTAATCCCCCACGACAAGTTCGTTGTACTGTTTGTTATAGTGTTCCTCGAAAGACCTGACATTCTGGTGAAATCTTTCACCTTGTTCTTCGGAGTAGTCTCCCATGTTATCTTTGAGTTTATCAAGGTGAGCACGTAGTAGGCCTACGTGTACTTTCAGCGACATGCTGCCGCCCATCTTGTGATGTGCATCCACAAGTTCTCTGCCTTTTGCTTTCCCAGGAACCCATTGACTACAGACACAAAACAAGCCCGAGCTGTCTGTTCAATCTTAGACAGCATCACGGGAAAATCGCTGGCATTAATCACATCAGTCGTTTCACTTCAAGTGCCACAAATACCCGGCTTTTATTTTTGCCTCTTTGGCTCTGGCAATTTTGGATGCAGCCCTTGGATCTACTTGAATGCCTCAGACCCAATTTAATGTTCAGAGGTGGCATCAGTATTTTCGCTGCGTCTACTAGTGGTTGCTTCATGTTGTAACTTCCACTCTCATAGCTGGTTCGTGGAGGTCAACTGCTCTTCTTGTAGTGAAGACTGAAGAGCTGCATTTCTGCTATCCAAGAGACAGACAGCAATGGAACTTGGTAAAACCATCCTGAAGCCCCACCAAGAAAGCCACCATCTTCAAATCACCATTGGTCTCCCATTTCAGGGTGCATTAAAGTATGACCACTACAAACGGGCCGTTTGTAGTGGTCATACTTTAATCCACTCAAGAGGGTTTTGATGTTCTGATCTGATATCTTCTTTCATGTGAACTGAATGAGCCAAAGGAACAGAGAGACATTTATTTGTATGGTGCAGCAAAACAACTTTGAGACTTCTAAATGAGCTGTCGATGACGAGTCTCCACTCAGAGGGATTACACGAATTGCCCATAACCTGAAAGAGCCCTTCTATGTCATGGCAATAACATAACCCATCTTTAAACATGTAGAACACCACGAAGCCGCGATTTCGCTTTTTCTGAAGCAATTCGAACACTGTTATCCAGTATACAAGTCCCATTGCTTAAGTCTGGAAATGAGAAGCTCGGTATGCGACTTTGTCGATGAAAACTCCCTGATAAGATCATTAATATTTTGTTGGTTGGGGTAGTAGACGCACCTGTCACCAACAATTGTCATCGAACACATGCAGCAGAAGATTGCCCCGTTTCAAAATCTGTAGAGCTTGCGTCTGTTATGAAGGATCCATCTCTCAACTATGGTTGTGGCACAGGCATGCCATTTGTGTTGTGGGGTACAGGTGCAAGAGATGAATCAATGCCAGGGTATTTGATGGAAAGTGCATTCTTTGCTTGGATCTACCATATTGAAGTAACAGTCTGTGAGATGGTTTGAGGGCTCACGACAGGCATGGGGGATAGGAAAACGCATAGCCCTTTTCTCTCTTCTGAGAGAAACCTTCTACAGTACGACTGCAATATTCACATACTGTATGATGTGTGGTGCCCAAGGCTTATCTTGGTCACCGACTAGCATGCCAAACTATGCAAGATACGCTTCTTTTGCATTGATACAGCTCTACAGATAGTGCTCTTTTTCAATGAATTCGCAACACACATAGCAGAAGCAATCTGCTGAGTACTTGCAACCACGACCAGACATAGCATACTACTATAACAATGGTCATTAAGCATGAGAGGTGGGAAAAAATTCAAAGTAGTCTCAGGAACACAAATCCAAAGTTTCGGTGGCATAGTAAAGGTTTTTCATAGTTTTACGGCATAAGCAAACAGGATATAATCATTATTTCTCAAGCCAAAGACAAAAAAATTTTGTTGCATGGTGCTCTACTGCAGTGATGTTGCAAGGAAATGAAAATAAGGTCATAGGCAAAATTGCAACAATAACAGCACAAAAGTCAAAACAATAATTCTGAGATTAGAAAAACTTGTTAGTTCTAATGATCACTTGGTGCATATCTTCACACAACGATTCACGTAACCACAGAAAAAAGTGCTGTAAAGTTAGAAACAAGACAACCGATCATCTTCAAATACATGCTTCGAAAAAAATCGCCAGATTACAGCGAAAAATCACTAGATCACTAGGTCAGTCCAAAAATCGCTAGATCTAGTGAAAAATCACTAGGTGTGGCACGAGTGGGTGTGGCTGAAGCGGTGAACTCGCTACAACGTGACTCAATCAAACTATTCCGTTAACAATCGGATTTGTTACGTCATAGCTGATGCGCACGGGCCACAAGATTTCAAAATGGAATCAAAATAACTTCACGGACCTCCAAGCTCAAGTTACAAGCAACAAGCTTCCAGTAAACTGCCTAACCGAGGTGAGTCACCAGTAGGTCACTGACTGTTGTCGACCCACGAACGTTGGTCACTCGTGACTCAAACTCTCCAATGTGACACACACGCGCTGGATTGTCAAAAGCCTACTTTAAGTCAACCATGAGTTATCGAGCGTAGAAACTTGAGTGAAAGCAAGTTTTTTGCATAAACATCTTAAGACTCGAGTTCGGTCAACCAACGAAAATCAACTCATAAGCAAAGATGACTCGATTTGAATTACCCATTCGAAACGTCTTTGGGTCACATCACAATTGTCAGGGACGGCGGATCCAGAGGGGGAAATTGGTGCATTTGCCCCCAAACGACCATGTTGACAAATTGGGTCCATTTTCGCTTTTGAGAGCACGTATTTTGCGAATAGGGGGGTATTCGTAAATTTACACGGCAGGAACGTGGGCAGACAGGGTAACGATAAACGTGCTGGGTAAAGAAAATGGATGACCTTTGTTTTCTTATTGTGGGGGAAAGGAGAGAAAAAGAAGAAAAACAAAGCGGAACAGGGCAATGCTGACGTGTTTTGACAGTATTCGGGTTCGGAAAATAAGACCTTGTTTTTTTCCTCATCATTTTCGTTCCAAAATGAAACATTATGGGCGCAAATGCGGTGGATTTATCAGCAACACAGCTGCAGGCAACGCTCTGGGCCCCTGTTCTTTCATTTCCCCCCACAAAAATACTCAAGGTGCAGGTCTTCCACTGAATATTGGCCGTTCAGGTTGTGATGGCTTGTCAGGCAGTTAACGCTTGTTGTCTCAGCAAATCGCAACGTCAGTTACAAACATGCACGAACCGTAAGGGTGCTGGCGACGCGGGCTGCTGCCTTCAACAGCTTTATCAGCAAGATGGCTGTGAGCGTCGGCGTGGTCCATCACTCCGTGTGCGCTGTCTCGTGCAGAAGCGAGTGGATACGAATCATCGCGCCCCGTTGACCGGTCTTAACGTAAACGCGACCCAGTTAAGCGTTTTTTATTCACCTCAGAACGGAACCAGATTTTTTTTCACGTCAGAACCGAACCGGATCCCGCACTTCAACGTTAATCAGTCCATCACGAAAAGCTTCTACATGTGTTAAAATTGTCCGGACTGGTCCGGTAACGATCGGCATCGAGTCGTTATATTTTTTATTTTCGGCTTTTTTCGGCAAATTTCGGACACTGCAAGATGTTTCGACACGTTGAACAGTGCAATAAATTTTAAAAAAAGCCTGAAGCAATTTACAAGAATTTTTCTTACGGTGCAACTGTTAAAACACCCTTATATCTCCTTAGTAAACATAACACGAGGAGACATGACGCGCACCTTCGTCGCTCTGCTTTTCCTTCTCAAGCATTTTGTTGAATGCCTGCTCGTAGGCGGCGTTCATGGCAAGAAGCTTCTGAGGATCGGCGCTCAATCTCACAGGTGAGTCCCTGCCGAAAGATTATTTATCGAAGGTTGTGAAAATTAAGCACTAGAATGAACTATAAGACGGTCTTTGCGGCAGCAAAGACTTTGTGGTCAGGTAAGTAAAAGCTTCCCTTCGGCAATCAACCTGCAGCTTTGAGACTGAGCGAGACTCTGATTTGCGAACGAAGGCAGACAGGCTTGGCAGCAGCGTCGAAAGGCGCTCAATATCGGAAACACACCAACAGGGCGAACGAAATATTCCAAACAAGCAATGCGAGGAGTCCGACATAGTCTGTTCACTACCCGGCCGTCGCAACAGCGCCAAGCGTCAAGCACCAATCACAGCATGCCCTGTCGTGATAGGTCAGCAGACACACGACACACTGGATACGTTGTATACCTCACGCCGCTGCGCAGAATCGCTGTCGGTTCTTTGTCTGCGAATTAATCAACAATGGCGGGCGGGTACGCGCGGAAAACACAGCGGCCTTGTTTGGAAATACGCCGGCTACAATGCGGGAGGCGTTTGCAAGGCAGGCCTGGTTATGGGGCCGTTTTGACCAAACTGCACCAGGTTGTGATAAGCATAGTTATGACCAAACAAAACACCAAAACGTGTTGAGTGCGCACATGGGCGTCGGAAGGATTTTTTTCGGGGGGGGG